>Ga0310892_10000579_pt1 | contig 10822 bp, 6 predicted proteins | sample C0D1metaG_FD_203747 | JGI IMG/M metagenome (GOLD analysis project Ga0310892, IMG submission 203747) | Lab incubated soil microbial communities from West Virginia University Organic Research Farm, Morgantown, WV, United States - C8D2 | ecosystem: Environmental > Terrestrial > Soil > Agricultural...
CTTTGCCCTCGCCGGGCTCGAACTCGCTGCCAGACCCGCGCTGCTGCCGTTCCGGCTGAGTCGCCCAGCCTCCCGCGTCGCGGCCAGCGTCGAACCGCAGACCGCCGCCTTCAATCGCGCGGCCGAAGACTACTACGCGGGCTATGGGAATCCCGAGCACCTGCTCGCCAAGCCGTTCTCGGAACCTGAATCGCTGGCGCGCCGGCTCATCGACCTCGGAGTGCTCCTCCATGGGCTGCGGCTGTCGCCGGGCGACGTGGTCCTCGATCTCGGCGCCGGCGCCTGTTGGGTGTCGCACCTGTTGAACCGGTTCGGCTGTCGCACGATATCGGTCGACGTCTCGCCCACCGCCCTGGCGATCGGCCGCACCCTCTTCGAGCGTGATCCCCAGACGAACTGGTCGCTCGACCCGGCGTTCTTGGCCTATGACGGGCAGACGCTCCCGGTCGCGGACGCGACGGTCGATCGCATCGTGCTCTATGACGCGTTCCACCACATCCCCAATCAGGAGCACCTGCTGCGTGAGATGCGGCGCGTCCTCAGGCGCGATGGCATCGTCGCCATGTCAGAGCCGGGTCGCGGTCATGCGACGAGCCCGCCGAGCGTTGCCGAAACCGCATCAACGGGTGTGCTGGAACAGGAACTCGTCCTCGAAGACATCGCCGAGCAGGCGATCGCCGCTGGTTTCACCGCGGCCCACGTCATCGCCGACACCCAGGCGCCGCTTGCCGAAATCGACGCGCGGCAGCTGCGCTCGTTCATGGGCGGGCGCGGGTTCGCACGCTACTGGCGCAACCTCTGCGCCGAGCTGGACGGGCATCACTACATCCTGCTGTTCGCCGGCGATCCACGGCCGACGACGGCGCAACCGCAGCGGCTGCTGGCGGTCATCTCTCTGGTCGCGCCTGAGCGCGAGATCACGGTGAGGGCGGGCCAGCGGGGGCGTCTGACGCTCGATCTCAACAACGCTGGCGATACCCGCTGGCTTCATCGTCCGGACCAGGCGGGGTGGACGCGATTCGGCATCCACCTGCACCGCGCAGGCCGGGCGCGGCCGCTCGTCGACCATGACTGGCTTCGGGTGTCGTTGCCGAACGACGTGCCGCCTGAGTCGCGCGTTCGAATCGAGGTGGTTCTCCCGGCCCTTCCCGAACCTGGCGACTATCTGCTCGTGTTGGATCTCGTCGTGGAGGGCGTTGCGTGGTTTGCCGAACGTGGGTCGCTGACCCTCGATGTCCCTTGTCGCGTGATCTAGGACATCCTTATCGGTTGCATTGTCGCGACAGTTGAATCGCGACCAGTCCCTCGCCGCTGCCGCGCTCCTGCTCGAACACGTAGCAGCTTCGCGCCAGCCACGCGCTGACGGGGCCAGGTGAGTCGACCGGGTGTCTCAACAGCGTGATTTCCGGCTCGTGCGCCTCGCTCAAACGGTGTACGACCTCAGCGGCCTGCGTCGCATCTGCAACCACGAAGAACCGCCGCGAATCGGCCAGCGAGGCCGCCGCCTGGTCGAGCCACGACAGATCGGTCACGACGGCGCGTCCGGGGGCGGTTTCCGCCTCGATGAAGTCGACCAGGCGAGCGTAGGTGAGCTTGGCCCCCCGCAGTTCGTTGTACGACGAGCGCTGCAGCCATGCGCTGCCGGCGGCGAGGATTGCCACCGCGAGGAACGGGACCGCGCGACCGGCGGCGCTGCGCGGCGCCGCCTTCTCGCCGGCACGCGCTCGGTGCCGGGTGCCGAGGAAGCGGACCACGTATGCCAGCGTGTCGGTCGCGAGAATCGTCAGCGGCAGGTACGCCAGCAGCAGGTAGCGGACGCCCCACTGCGGGCCGCCGTCGTTCGGTGCCGAGAGCACGACGAGTGCCGCCGACAGGAGCGCCACCGCGAGCAGAAACGGTCGGCCACGCCGTGCAGCCCCGCCGAAGTACGAGGTCGGCCGCCAGACGAATGCGAGCAGGATGGCGGGCGCCACTCGCCAGAAACTACTCCTGCCTTGCGCGACGAACCAGGTCGCGAGGACGTGGCGCCGCATCGCCATCCAGTCGCCTTCGAGAGGGCGCGGAATGCCGGCGATATACGGCGGCAGCGGCTGGCCGAAGTGCAGGACCGTGTACAGCTCGAGCGGAATGAGCGCGCAGATCAGGCCTGCTGCGCCAGTGCCAATCTGCTTCCATGACGGCCGTGAACGGAGCAGCGGCGCAGCGATCAGGACGGCCAGCCCGAACCACAGCGCTTCGGGGCGCAAGAGGGCCGCGATCCCAAAAAGGACACCAATCGCGAAGAGCCGTCCGGGGCCGGCCGCCGTTTCGGACGCCTGGACGAACAACGCCAATGCGAGTGCGGCGACGCCCGCCGCCACTGAGTGCTCCCAGAATTCGAGGCCGTAGAAGAGCAGGGGAGTGCCCAGAAAAGCGGTCAGCAGCACGCCGACGGCGCTTCGCCGTCGGTCGAGCAGGTGCGCCAGCCAGGCCGTGGACGCGAGCGCCAGCAGCAGCCCGAGTGCTGGCAGGATATACGCGCCGCGCAGGCCGAACACGGCGATGAACGGCGCGCTGACGATCGGAAACAGTTCCGACGTGAGAGCGTGGGCGTGCGAGTCGTGGACGAGGAAGAACCGATTGACGAATGGAGCCGGCTCGCCGCCGATTTCGGGAAGAGGGATTTGAGCGGGGCGCGCTGGCGCGGCCAGGGCGTGCCGGGCGGCGATCAGCTTGGTCCCGGGGTCGCCGGCGAAGAACGTCTGAGGGGGAAGGCTCAAGGCCAGCACTACGAGTGTGGCGCCGATCAGCCCCCAGACCGCCCAGCCTCTGTTTCCCAGCGTGAAGCCCCCGGGTCTCTTATCGGTCCGTCTATCCCTTTCCGTTGCTCATCGAGGACAGAAAGTCGGAGTTGGTCTTCGTCTTGGCCATCCGGGAGAGGAGCAACTCCATTGCCTCGACGGGCGAGAGCGGGGTGAGGACCTTGCGAAGCACCCAGACGCGGTTCAGATCTTCCTTGGGGAGGAGCAGCTCCTCTTTGCGGGTGCCGCTCTTCTGGATATCGATCGACGGGAACACGCGACGGTCGGTCAGCTTCCGATCGAGGTGAATCTCGAGGTTGCCGGTGCCCTTGAACTCTTCGAAGATCACCTCGTCCATGCGCGACCCGGTGTCGACGAGCGCGGTGGAAATGATCGTCAGCGAGCCACCTTCCTCGATGTTCCGCGCCGCGCCGAAGAAGCGCTTCGGTCGCTGCAGCGCGTTGCTGTCGACGCCGCCAGACAGCACCTTGCCGGAGGGCGGCACGATCGTGTTGTAGGCTCGCGCCAGCCGCGTAATCGAGTCGAGCAGGATCACGACGTCCTTCTTGTGCTCGACGAGCCGTTTCGCCTTTTCGATCACCATCTCGGCGACCTGGACGTGGCGCTGCGCCGGTTCGTCGAACGTCGACGAGATCACCTCGCCGCGCACCGAGCGCTGCATGTCGGTGACTTCTTCGGGCCGCTCGTCGATGAGCAGCACGATCAAGTACACCTCCGGATGGTTCTTGGTGATGCTGTTGGCGATGTTCTGCAGCAGCATCGTCTTGCCGGTGCGCGGCGGCGCGACGATCAGACCGCGCTGCCCCTTGCCGATCGGCACCATCAGGTCGAGGACGCGCGCCGACAGGTTTTCGCCGTCGGTCTCGAGCGAAATCCGGTTCTGCGGGTAGAGCGGGGTGAGGTTCTCGAAGAACACCTTCTCGCGGGCGCGCTCGGGCGGCTCGAAGTTGACCGCCTCGACCTTGATCAAGGCGAAGTAACGCTCCCCGTCCTTGGGCGGCCTGATCTGCCCCGACACCGTGTCGCCGGTATGCAGGTCGAATTTGCGAATCTGCGACGGCGAGACGTAGATGTCGTCCGGCCCGGGCAGATAGTTGTAATCGGGAGCACGGAGAAAACCGAAGCCATCGGGCAGCGTCTCGAGGACCCCTTCGGAAAAGATCAGGCCGCTCTTTTCGGCCCGCGCCTTCAGGATCTCGAAAATGAGCTCCTGCTTGCGCATGCCGGTCGCGCCGGGCACGTCGAGCTGTTTGGCGATCTTGGTCAGCGCCCCGACGCTCATGTCCTTGAGCGTCGCCAGCTCGATGCGCTCTATTTTCTCGGGCGCGCCTTTCTCTCCCCCTGGGGGAGCGGCGCCGTTGCCCTTGCCGGCGGGCTGCTGCGGCTGAGCGGGTTCTTTTGCGGCGGTTGCGGGTTGCGGCTGTTCGCCAGTCTGTCCATCCATTTCCACAGTTCTTCCAGTCCTTCGCCCGTGACCGCCGAAACCGGCAGCACGGCGTCTTCAACTACGGATTCGAGTTCTCTCATCGCACGGATCCGTTGACCGCGCGCGAGCTTGTCAATCTTCGTCGCTACCACCGCCGCATCAGCGACGGTGTCCTTGAGCCAGTTCCATGCCGTCAGGTCGTTCGCCAGACCCGGGTGCCGCGCATCGACGAGCAGCCAGGCGGCGCGAACGCGATCATGTTCGACGGTAGCGTCCGCCTTCAGGCGGACCGAAAAATACGCCCGCGCCAGCTCCTCGAACTCCCTGGCGCTCGCTGACCCACCGCGCGCGTAACCGTACCCCGGTAGATCGACGAGATACAGCGGCGCAGTCGAGCCTCGCTGGACGCGGTAGATGTTCGCGAGCCTCGTCTTACCGGGCGCCGCGCTCGTGCGCGCCAGCCGCCGGCGCGTCAGCGCATTGATCAGGCTCGACTTGCCGACATTCGAACGCCCCACCAGCGCGACTTCGGGCAGAGCGTCCTGCGGGAAGTCGCGCTCGGAAGCGGCACTGGTAACGAAATCAGCAGCAATCTTCAGTGGGTGATCGTGTCGTCGGTGATTTCCGGCTCCGCCGGCGCTTCGGCGGGAATCCGGGCCGCAAGCGGCTCAGCGAGCGCGATTTTCAGGACCTCGTCCATCGTCTGAACCATGTAGACATTCAATGTATCGAGGACGTTCTTCGGAATGTCCGCCAGGTCCTTCTCGTTGTCTTTTGGCAGGACGATGTTCTTTACCCCGGCGCGATGCGCCGCGAGGAGCTTTTCCTTGACGCCGCCAATCGGCAGGACCTTGCCGCGCAGCGTGATCTCGCCCGTCATCGCGACGTCCTTCCGGACCGGAACGCGGGTGAGCGCGGAGACGAGGGCGGTGGCGAGCGTGATGCCGGCCGACGGGCCATCCTTCGGGATGGCGCCCTCGGGCACGTGCACGTGAACGTCCGCCTTGCGGTTGAAATCCTTCGGGATGCCGAATTCCTCGGCTTTCGTGCGGACGTAGCTCATCGCCGCCTGGGCCGACTCCTGCATCACGTCACCGAGCTTGCCGGTGAGCGTCAGATGGCCCTTGCCAGGCATCAACGTCGCCTCGGTGACCAGGATTTCGCCGCCCACTTCGGTCCAAGCGAGACCGGTGGCGATGCCGATTTCGTTCTTCTCCTCGGCCATCGTGCTGCGGTAACGCGGCACGCCGAGATACTGCGTCACCTTGTCGGCGGTGATCTCTTCGTTGAAGCCCTTGCCCTCGACGACAACCTTGCGCGCGACCTTCCGGCAGATCGACGAGATCTCGCGCTCGAGGTTGCGGACGCCGGCTTCACGGGTGTAGCGCTGGATGACCGCCTGGAACGACTCGTCGGTGAACGAGATGTTCTCCTTGGTCAACCCGACGCCCTCGACCGCCTTTGGTGAGAGGAATCGCTTGGCGATCTCGACCTTTTCCAGCTCCGTATAGCCGGCCAGCTGCAGCACTTCCATGCGGTCGCGGAGCGCCTGCGGGATCGTGTGCAGCACGTTGGCCGTGCAGATGAACATCACGTTCGAGAGGTCGTACTCGACATCCAGGTAGTGGTCGAGGAACGTGTTGTTCTGCTCCGGATCGAGCACCTCGAGCAGCGCGGCGGATGGGTCGCCGCGGAAGTCCATCGACATCTTGTCGACTTCGTCGAGCAGGAACACCGGGTTCATCGTCCCGGCCTTCTTCATCATCTGAACGATCTGCCCCGGGAATGCACCGATGTAAGTGCGCCGATGACCGCGGATTTCCGCCTCGTCCCGCACGCCGCCGAGCGACAGCCGGACGAACTTGCGGTTCATGGCGCGGGCGATCGATTTGGCGAGCGAAGTCTTGCCGACTCCGGGCGGTCCGGAGAAGGTGAGAATGGTCGCCTTCGGCTTCTTGACGAGCGCGCGAACGGCCAGGAACTCGAGGATCCGTTCCTTGATCTTCTCGAGCCCGTAGTGATCCTCGTTCAGGATCTCCTCGGCGCGCTTCAGGTCGCGGCTCTCGCGGGTCTTCTTGTACCAGGGGACGGCAATCAGCCAATCCAGGTAGTTGCGAGAGACGGTCGCCTCCGCCGACATCGGCGGCATCGCCTCGAGGCGCTTGAGCTCCTGGACCGCTTTTTCCTCGACGTCCTTGGGCATCCGCGCCTGTTCGATCTTCTTTCTCAGCTCGTCGACCTCGTTGCCTTTTTCGTCCTTGCGGCCCAGTTCCTTCTGGATCGCCTTCATCTTCTCGTTGAGGTAGTACTCCTTCTGCGCCTTCTCCATCTGCTTCTTGACGCGAGACTGGATGCGGCGATCCACCTGGAGCTTGTCGACCTCGATTTCGAGGATGCCGGCGATGCGGTTGAGGCGCTCAATCGGCGAGATGATCTCGAGCAGGTTCTGCTTCTCGTCGACGCCGACGAGCAGGTGCGCCGAGATCGTATCCGCGAGCTTGCCGGGGTCGTCGACACGGACGGCGTTGATCATCGCGTCGTAGTGCAGGTTGTTCGACAGCTTGACGTACTGTTCGAACAGCGCAACTACGCGGCTCATCGTGCTCTCGGCGTCGCCACTCGTCTCGCGCTGCTTGGCGAGCACCTTGACGACGACGCGGAAGAAGCCCTTGTCTTCCTTCCACTCGACGGCGCGGGCGCGGTCGACGCCTTCGACCAGCACCTTGATGTTGCCGTCGGGAAGCTTGAGGCTCTGTACGACATTGGCGACGCAACCCATCGTGTAGATATCTTCGGGCTGCGGGTCGTCCACCGAGGCGTCGTGCTGCGCGGCGAGGAAGATGCGCTTGTCCTTCAGCAGGGCATGCTCGAGCGCGCGCGTCGAGCTCGGCCGTCCGATCACGAACGGCATCATCATGTGGGGAAAGACGACCACGTCCCGCAGCGGAACGATCGGCAGGGTTTCGTAGACTTCGAGGGAGGATGATTCCATATATGGGTTGGTGAGTTGGTGAGTTCGAGAGTTGGTGAATTCCAGCTTACGCCTTACTCACCGACGCTCCACCCGCCAACTCTCCACTTATCCGGCTTTTTCTATCAGCGCAATCGGCTTGTCCTTGGCCATCACCGATTCGCGCGTGATGGTGACCTCGCGGACCTTCTTCTGGTTCGGCACCTGGTACATCAGGTCGAGCATCAGGTCTTCGATGATCATCCGCAGGCCGCGCGCGCCGATTTTCCGCTCGAGCGCCGACTCGGCGATCGCCTCGAGCGCATCGTCGGTGAAGCGCAGCTTGACGTTCTCGTACTCGAACAGCTTCATGTACTGACGCGTGATGGCGTTGCGCGGTTGCGTCAGGATCTGGACGAGCGCCTGCTTGTCGAGCTCGTGCAACGTGCCGATGACCGGCAGGCGGCCGACGAACTCGGGGATCAGGCCGTACTTGATGAGGTCCTGCGGCTCGAGTTGCTCGAGCGTGGCGCCGATGTCGCGGCCGCGCATCGACTTGACGTCGGCCTTGAAGCCGAGCGTCTTCTTGCCGACGCGCCGCTCGATCGCCTTGTCGAGGCCGACGAACGCGCCGCCGCAGATGAACAGGATGTTGGTCGTGTCGACCTGGAAGAACTCCTGGTGCGGGTGCTTACGGCCGCCCTGGGGCGGGACGTTGGCGACGGTGCCTTCGAGGATCTTGAGCAGCGCCTGCTGGACGCCTTCGCCCGAGACATCCCGCGTGATCGACGGGTTCTCGTCCTTGCGGCAGATCTTGTCGACTTCGTCGATGTAGATGATGCCCTGCTGCGCCTTCTCGATGTCGCCGCCGGCCGCCTGCAGGAGCTTGAGGATGATGTTCTCGACGTCCTCACCGACGTAGCCGGCCTCGGTGAGCGTCGTCGCGTCGACGATCGTGAAGGGGACCGACAGGAGCTTGGCCAGCGTCTGCGCGAGCAGCGTCTTGCCGGTGCCGGTCGGGCCGATCAACAGGATGTTCGACTTGGTCAGCTCGATGTCGTTCCGGCTGCGGGGCTGCTTCTGGATCTCGATGCGCTTGTAGTGGTTGTAAACGGCGACGGCCAGCTTCTTCTTGGTCCGTTCCTGGCCGATGACGTATTCGTCGAGGAATTTCTTGATTTCCTGGGGCGTGGGCAGCGACGACCGGGTGCCGCGGTTCTCGAAGCGGTTGTCGTCGGCGATGATGTCGTTGCAGACCTCGACGCATTCGTCGCAGATGAACACCGTCGGCCCGGCAATCAGCTTCCGGACGTCGTTCTGGTCCTTGTTACAGAAGGAACACCGAAGGACCTCGGTTTCCCCCGCCTTTTTCACCATCGTATAAGCCCTTAGCCCTCAGTCCTTTGCCCGGCGACGATTAGGCCCTTTTGCGGATGACATCATCAATAATACCGTATTCCTTGCCCTGGTCGGCGGTCATGATGTAGTCCCGCTCGGTGTCCTCCTGGATACGTTTTTCGGGCTGTCCGGTGTGTTGGACCAAAATGTTGTTGAGGCGTTCCCGCATGCGCAGGATTTCCCGCGCTGCAATATCAATATCGGTCGCTTGGCCCGCCAAACCAGACATCAGTGGCTGGTGAATGACAATTCGCGCATTAGGCAGAGAAAAGCGCTTCCCTTTGGCGCCAGCGGCGAGCAGGACCGCCGCCATGGAGGCCGCCTGACCAATACAGATGGTCTGAACATCCGGCTTGATGAACTGCATCGTGTCGTATATTGCCAGCCCTGCAGTAATCGATCCGCCCGGGCTGTTGATGTACAGCTGGATGTCCTTGTCGGGATCCTCGGCTTCCAGGAACAGCATTTGCGCGATCACGAGGTTGGCAATCTGGTCGTCGATCGGCGTACCGATGAAGATGATGCTGTCTTTGAGCAGCCGCGAAAAGATGTCGTAGGCACGCTCGCCACGGTTGGTCTGTTCGACCACCATCGGTACGAGTTGCCCCGCAGGTTGATCTGGCATAAATGGGCGGCCGTAAACTCGTTGTTGGGGAATGGGCGAGCGAGGAAGTCTCTTACTCACCCGCGATTGTAGCACGCGTCATGACGAAGTCAATTGACTTCTCCCGGCGCAAACCCGCGTAAACACGCGACAAGCCGCCCTCTTTCTCGAGCGTGGCACGCACCGCGGCCGCCGCCCGCCCCGTGCGTTCGCCGTAGCGCGCGATTTCACTTTCGACCTCGTCTTCGGTCACCTGCAGCGGCTCGCGCCGCGCGATCTCGTCGAGAACGATGGCGCTCGCGACCGCGTCCCGGGCTGGCGCCTGCTGGCTCTCGCGGAACGCGTTCCAGTCGATTCCGGCCTGGCGCGGGTCGACGTTCTGGTCGAGCAGCCGCCGCGCGAACTCCTCGAGGCGCCGGTCGATCTCGCGTTCCACGAGCGCGGCGGGCACCTCGAACGGCACGCGCGATGCGAGCTGTTTCATCAGCTCGCCCCGAACCTCGCGCTCGGCCGCATGTCGTGCTTCGTGCTCGAGGTCCTCGCGTACGCGGGCCCGCAGGCCGTCCAGGTTTTCAAAGCTCCCGAGATCCTTGGCGAACTCGTCGTCGAGCTCGGGAACGACCCGGCGCTTGATGCCCTTGACCGTCACGGAGTAGTCGACGCTCGTGTTCTGCAGCTCGGTGATCGCGTAGTCGGCCGGATACTGAATCGTAAAGGACTTCCGGCCGCCGATCTCGACCCCCAGGAGCTGTTCGTCGAATCCGGGCGGGTTCGCCTTGGCGCCAAGGGTAACCGGCACGTCCGTGTGGCGGTCCACCTTGCCATCCGGGTCCTTGCGTTCGAGATCGACCGTCAAGGTGTCGGCTTCGATCACGCCGCGACCCTCGACCGGCTCGAACCGTGCCGCCCGCTCGCGCAGCCGCGTCAGCGCGTCCGACACCGCCTGGTCGTCGATGGCGACGCGCGGACGGCGCAGGGAGATGGTGGAGAGGTCGCCGGGCTCGAACGCCGGAACGGTGTCGAACGACGCCGTGAACGTCAGGGCGCTGCCTTCCTCGACGTTGACGTCCCGAACATCCGGCGTATCAACCGGCTCGAGGCCGCGCTCGCGCATCGCCTCGTCGATGGCGCTCGGCACGAGCTCATGCGCGACATCGTGGAGGATCTGGTCGCGGAACCGCTGCTTGATCACCCGCGCCGGCGCTTTACCCGGCCGAAATCCGGGGATCCGCGCTTTGCGGGAATAGTCGCGCGCGACGCGCTCGATCTCGGCGTCGACGACGTCGCGCGGGATCTCGATGGTCAGGTTCTTGCGGGTTTCGTTGACGTCGACGAGTTCGGCCTTCATAAGGACAGTTGGTGAGTTAGAGAGTTAGAGAGTTAGAGAGTTGGAGAGTCCTGTGTCCGCCTTCGCCCTGCGGGCTACGGCGCGACAGCCTTCGCATGCCCAGGCGCTTGCGGCGCCGAAGACTCGCCGCCGCAATTCGTGGCGAGCGAAGGCTGCGAAAGGGGGGAGTCGAACCCCCAAAGCCTTTCGGCTACCGGATCCTAAGTCCGGCGCGTCTGCCAGTTCCGCCACTTTCGCGCGTCCTTAATCTTAGCGCGGGGACTTGCGCCAGATCACGCCAGCGGCGGGGGGGGCG
>Ga0310892_10000586_pt1 | contig 10768 bp, 5 predicted proteins | sample C0D1metaG_FD_203747 | JGI IMG/M metagenome (GOLD analysis project Ga0310892, IMG submission 203747) | Lab incubated soil microbial communities from West Virginia University Organic Research Farm, Morgantown, WV, United States - C8D2 | ecosystem: Environmental > Terrestrial > Soil > Agricultural...
CCAGGAAGAACTGGATGACCATGGACAGCACGTTCTGCCAGAAATCGAGGCCGGCCATGAAGCTGCCGATGAATTGACCTTCCGTTTGTCCCGTTCCTCCGGCGGCGATGGTGTCGCGAGCCGTGCGGGCCAGCGTCTCGTTCAGGATGTAGTTGCCGTTGGTATTGACGAGTTGCACCGCCAGTGTCAGCACACCGATGAGGAGCAGATAGCGGTTGCTGAGCACCAGCTTGAATCCACCGCCGCCGCTGAGCGGCTGTTCTTCGGTCTTGTCGACCACTGCTTTCGGCCGGCGCTGTTCGCGGCGGTGAATGAGATTGGTGAGCCCGAGCGCGATCAGCAACTCGCCGCTGGCGATCAGCATCATCGACAGGAGGCCCACGCGAGTGATCAAGTTGCTCGCGATGAGCGCGCCTCCGATCGCGCCAACCGAGCCGCCGAATCCGACGATGGCGAAGAGGCGTTTCCCTTGGTCGGGAGTGTAGAGGTCGTTCGCGAACGACCAGAACTGGGCGATGATCATCAGGTTGAAGACGCCCACCCACAGGAAAAACGTCACCGCGACGAGTGTCGGCGCCAGGCTGATCTGACTGAGAAAATAAAAGGCAACCAGCGTGACGACGAAGAACATCGTGACCGAGTTGATCAATCGCATGCGATCGACCCTGCTCGCCAGCGCGCTGTAGAGCGGCACGATGACGAGGAAGAGCGCTGCGAGAATCGCGCCGGTATAAGACTGGATCTCGGGGCCCGTCATCACCCGACCCCCGGGAAGTGGGATCTGCACGGGTAGCAGCAATGCGGAGCGCAGGGGCCGGATCGTGTAGTAGGCCGAGAGCAGCACGAAGACGTTGACGGCGAGGAGTACCGCAGTTGCGCCCTCGCCGGGCCGTACCTCTGCTGCCACTGACAGCACGCGTTCGAGGACACCTTTTCTGGACGGGGCAGGTTGCGGCATCTGCAGATGCTACATCGTGACGGCCTCAGCCGCATCACGCCGCGGTCCGCTGACCCAAAGGGCCAGCGCGATGATCCGGATGTTGGTCGGCCGTCGCATTACGCCGCCTGCCGCTCCGACGTTTCCGAGCCAACCAGCTTGCGATGCTCGCGGGCGATCCCGACCGCGAGCAGCAGCCAGACACCGATCAGCACCACGTTGACCAATGCAAAGCTGCGGACGGTCAACACCAGCACCTCAGTACCGAGGAACACCACGGCGGCCTGCAGCAGATCGCCGGTTCTGACAAAGAAGGCATCGATCGCCTGCTTCGCGTTGTACTTGGCTTCGCGGCTCGTTGGCAGGAACAGCGCGTGACGAGTCGTGTTTTGAATCGAGTAGTCGGTGGCGTTCTCGAAGATCTTCGTCCACTGCAGGACGAGCAGCACGGGGACCAGCACGACCGCGGTGTATCCGCCCAAGGCGATCAGCGGCAGGATGAACAGCGCGCCGCGGACGCCGATGTGCTTGAAAATTCTGGAGACAGCGAACGTCTGCAAGATGAACGCGAGAATGTTCACCGACGAGAGGACCGTGCCCGAGAGCGTGGCGATGATCGCGCGCCGATCGGCCGCGGCGGCGAGACCGGCCGCGATGCGCGCGTCGGCCGTTTTCGTGATGAGGTCGTTCAGCATGAACCCGCCAAGCGTGTTCACGAGATTGAAGACCAGCACCATCAACGCGATTAGCAGCAGGTAGCGATTGGTCAGCACCAGCTTGAAGCCGTTGCTGCCTTTCGCAAGCGGCTGCTCGCTGACCACCTGCGCGTCGCGCCGCATTTCGGCCTCACGGCGGTTGACGATGATGGTGAGGGCGATTGGCACGAGCAAGCCAGCGGCGGCGATCAGCATGAGCACATAGGGACCGATACCGCCAAATACCAGCGTCGCCAGCAGTGAACCAAGCGCTGCGCCCAGCGTCGCACCGACGCCGACCAGCGGAAAGAGCCGCTTGCCGCGCTCGGAGCTGTAGACGTCATTGGCGAACGCCCAGAACTGTGCGACGGCCACCATGTTGAAGACGCCAATCCAGATGTAGAACGCCACGCCAATACGCACACCCGCGGATCCAAGTGCCCAGAAGATCAGCAGATGCGACGCAAAAAAGAGCGTGACGCCGCAGACCAGCCAGACGCGATTGACGCGCGCCGCGAATGCGCTGTAAGCCGGCACGAAGATGAAGAGGATCGCCGCCATGCCCGCAGCCGCGTAGCTTGCCGCCACGGCGCCCGATTCGCTGAGGATCAGAGCCTCGCGAACCAGCTTCAGTACCTGGTAGAACGCCAGCAGGTAGAAGGCGTTGGCCGCGAGGAGCAGCGCGCTGACACCTTCCCCGGCCCGCACCTCCGTCACGATCGAGAGGGCGCGTTCGAGAAGAGTCTTCTGCGACGGAGCGGTGTGCACTATCTGCAGATGCTACATCGTGACGGCCTCAGCCGCATCACGGCGCGGGTCGCTAACCTTCAGCGGGCCGGACAGCTGTGGCAGGTGCACCCGCCACCAGCGTTTGCCCTCGTCCGAGTTCCATTCGTCGCGGATACGGACCTGACAGGCCATCTGATACAACTCGCCCGCGTCTTGCGGCCGGTGCCGCGGGTCTTTCTGCAGGCAGGCGAGCACCAGTTCGTCCAGCTCACGCGGGACAGACAGTTCGGTTCGTTCTGAGGGCGGCATCGGCTGCGCGTGCAGATGCTGCATCAGCATTTTCATCGAGGAATCTGCCTCGAATACGAGCTCCCCGGTCAGCAGGAAATAGGTGACGCAGCCCAGGGAATACACGTCGGCGCGCCGGTCGACCTCGGCGTCGCCCAGGATGACTTCGGGTGCCATGTAGGCTGGGGTACCCGGCGTCGAGTTCTCCCGCGTCGCCAGGGTCTCCGCCTCGCTTCCACGTCTCGATCCCGCCTGTATCTTGACCAGGCCAAAGTCGAGCACCTTGGCAAAGTCGTACTCCAGGCCCATGCGGCACGCATAAATGTTGGCCGGCTTGATATCGCGGTGCACGAGCCCGCGCGCGTGCGCATCGGCGAGCGAGTGACACACCTGGCGAAGCAGGTAGAGGACGCGATGTGGCGGCAGCGGTCCGAACTCGCGGACCAGCGATTCGAGGTCGCGGCCAGTGAGCAGCTCCATCACGTAGTAGAAGATCCCGTCCTGCGTGATGCCGAAGTCGAACACCTGGATCGTGTGCGGTGAGCTCAGCGCTGCGGTTGCCTGCGCTTCGCGCTCGAACCGTTTCAGCGTGAGCCGCGCTTCGTTCTCGTCGCGCGCACCGAGGACTTCGGGGCGCACCAGCTTGATCGCCGCATCGCGCGCCAGCAGCCGATGCTCGGCGCGCCACACTTCACCCATGCCCCCGGTGCCGAGGCGTTCGATCAGGTGATAGCTGCCGAGATCCTGCGCTTCGCGCAGTCGCCGGCCGAGCCGCTGCAGCACACGCGCCGGGACGACCGCCACGAACGCGCACGCGTAGGTGGGCCAGCAGATCACGAACACATATGCTGGGTTCAGCGCCGTGCCCCCCAGCAGCCAGGCGATCGAGTACGCGATCGGGTCGAATGAGGCGACGATGATCGACGCGATCAACATGCGCCGCGGCGTGCTCGGGGCGATCATCGCGAAGATCAGGATCAGTAGACAGATCCAGGAGATCCGCATGATGTCGTTGCCGGCCGGCGGGACCGCCCAGGCATTGAACGCCGCGATCCCGGCACCGTGCATCAGCATCATCGCGACGCCGGCGTTGCTCTTGCTCTCGATGCTGGTGCTGGCGCTCCGCAGGTGCCAATACATCACCGCCGAACCGGTGACTCCGCCCAGCTGCAGCGTGATCGCCCGCCAGTTGCGGACCCAGCCGTTCCACAGCCACGGCATGACGAACGAGTCCAGCATCAGCGCAAAGGACCACAGCACCAGCGCCACGGTGCTGAACACGACCAGCCGCTGCGCCTGCTCCGACAGCAGCTCCGTCGGCAGCCGCGTGGTCCGTCCCGAATCGCCGATGGATGATGCCGGTGTGGCGTGTGGTGCGATGCGCCGGGATTCGTGACTGGTGCCCATCGAGTGGTTCGTGACCTCAGGCACCCTTGTCCACGCGTTTGCGCAGCTCTTCGAGGTTCAACATGATCGACTCGTTCGATCGCAGGAGATCGGCGAGGATCTCGTCGCGCTGGCGAACGTCGCGCGGTGCCTGCTGTTCGCGGCCGAGGAACGGCCACAAGCGCTGACTCAGGTCCTGTGGCAGCACGCCTTCGAGATATTCGAGCGCCGTGCCGCGCAGTTTGGGATCGTCGGTGTGGAGACCGCGATAGGCAATCTGCAGTGGCGCCGTCGGCAGCACGAGCGACAGCAGCGTGAAGACGTGCGCGAGGCTCTGGCCAGCCCGGTCCTTCAGAAATTCGTCGACGAATGATCGCTGCTCGGGATCGATGCTGTCGAGCAGGCGATGGCTCTGCCACACCGGACGGCCGACCGCGACTTCCTTGCGCACAACGTCGAACACGCGCTCGCGATCGATCCGGATGCGCGGATTCTTCTCGAGAACCGAGGACAGCGATCGCCCGCACTGGAACCGCACCTCGAAGCGCAGATCTTCGAGACCGAGCAGCAAGCCATCGACCGAGCGCTGCGACACGCAAATCGAGAAGACCCGGGCCAGCCGGCGACGGACGGCAAATGGCTGGTTGGGGTCGAGCAGGGCGTCGATCAGCTCACCGACACGTTCCTCAGCAATCTTGCGCAACGCCCGCACGGCGTCTTCGGCGACCGGATCCCAGGCGAGGAGTGGTATCACGTGCGGAACCAGTGTCGGCGGCAGCCCTTCCTCGTCGCGCAGTACGTCGAGGACGCGGTCACGATTCCGCGACTTCAGCGCCATGATCTCCATCACTTCCGGGTCGCCGACGGGAATCGGGTGCTCCGTGGTCACCGCGCTCGTCAGTGATGTCGTCATGATCGTGCGGTCGCGAGTGAGGCCGGCCGTGAACGGCGTGCGCAGTGTGCGGATGACGGCGGTGCGCGTCGTGATGTCCTCCACGTCCGACAGTTCGAGTTCGACGGCGCGATCGAGCAGGCTGCGTTCGAGCGTCTGGATATAGCCGGTGCTGAGTCGTCTCGCCACGACGATCGCGACCGCGGAACACGCGACGGCGGCGAGCAGGATCGCGCCGTACTGCTGCGTGACCGGGAGCAGGATCAGCAGCCGGACCATGCCACCACCCACCGCGTCGCCGAGGCGATCGAAGCCGACGTCGATGATCGACTTGGCCGCGCGTTTCTCGTCGGCCGGGATCGGCGTATAGAAAATCTCATAGCCCGTCCGGAACAGCGAACCGCGGAAGACCGACTCACCCGTGCGCGCGATCAACGCGCCAGCCAGACCAGGGAAGGCGAGGCCGAGCAGGCCGCCGACCGTCAGCGCGATCGACGGCGTGCTCGCGGTGAGACCGAGGCCCAACCGTTCCAGCGCAAGCGCGCTCGACGTGGTCTGGACCAGGAACGACAACAGGCTGACGCCGGCGTAATAGAGGGCGAAGAAGCGGAGCAGGCTGTCGCCGCGTCCGAAGGTCTCGACCGCCTGGGCCTTGAAGATATAGTCGGCCAGTGCAGCGCCGATCGTCCCGAGCAGCACGAGCGCTGCGAGATTGCGCAGATATGGCGCCTGCGCCAGCACCTTGAGACCCGACTGCGGCGACATCGGGACCAGATCCGCCGGTGCGGCATCGAGCGTGACGTGCTTCGACGGTGCCGCCGATTGTGCGAGTCGCCGAATCTGCCAGGCACAGAACAGGTTCACGATCGCCAGCAGGGGCAGCATCGCGGTCACGCCCACCATGACCGCCACGCGTTCGGCAACCAGTGCACCGCCAAGCCCGGCGAGCGTCCCGACGCCGGCGATTCGGCCGAAGTGATGCCGGGCGGTGTGCGGGTCGAACCGCTCGGTCGCGATCAGCCAGAAGCTCGACCCGAGCATCGGACCCAGGCCCGAGATCTGCAGGTAGACCAGTCTCGCCGCCAACACCGGCATCGAGTACGTCAGCGCCCACGAGGCAAACAACAGGATGCCGCTGATCGCGAAGGCCAGCGGCACGAACGTCGCCGGCGCCACCTTCTGCAGTCCACGCGAGCTCGCCATGACCAGCAGGATCGACACCGCGGCCGTGCCGATCACGATCGTCGGCAGCGTCGTGACGTCGAGGTTCGCGAGGTACAGCGCATCCCGGGTAGCCTTACCGGCGATGAACTGTGCGCTCACGGCCGCCGAGCAGATCATCGCGATGATGACTGCCGGGTCGGACCGGGTCTGGGATGATCTCATCAGAACAGTCGGGGTACGAGGGATGCGCGACGTTGGCGCGCTGGAACCCCCCGATGCGAGAAGAACTCGTTCATGGTATCACCCGCCTTCGCCTGAGGCTTCGGCGTGGCAGGCCCTGCCTTTTGGCAGACTGGCATCACCCCCAGGAACTGTGGACGGCCGGCCGGAGTCGCGAGTTCGTCGCGGCGGCACCCCATTCGGTCGCCGCGCCGGCGCGCAGAATCAGCAGAAAGTGGCCGAGTTTCGCTGGTCGACACGCGTGGCTCGATGTTTGCCACCATGATTGTGTTCTGTATGATGCGTTGGTCGTGATGACCAGATTCCACATTAGATGGGCCGTATGTGCCGGCGCTCTCGTCCTCGCGTTGTGGTGTCCGGAGGCAGTGGCGCAAGGCCGGGTCCAGGCCGCCCCGCCAGCCGCGCTCACCGATCTCGATGGCACGATCGAATCACTGGTCCGCACCGTCGATCCATCGGTCGTACAGATCTTCACGTCCGGGCTCGCCACGAGCGCAGGTGTGGTGACGGCGCAGTCGGATCTCGTCACCCCAGTGCGAGCCAGCGGCTCGGGTGTCGTCGTGGACTCCGCAGGGTTCGTCCTCACCAATGCGCACGTCGTGCGCGGTGCGTCGCGGATTCGGGTCGAAGTGCCGGTCGCCTCAGCCGGGCAATCGCTCCTCGCACGCCGCAGCCGCATCGTCACGGCGCGGCTCGTCGGCTTCGACGAGGAGACCGACATCGCGGTGCTGAAAATTGACGCGAGCGGTTTGCGCGCGCTGCCGTTCGGAGATTCCGATGGCCTCAAGCCTGGGCAGGTCGTGCTGGCGTTCGGCAGCCCGATGGGCCTGCAGAACTCGGTATCGCTCGGCATCGTCAGCGCGGTGGCCCGGCAACTCGAGTCCGAATCGCCGATGGTCTATATACAGACCGACGCGTCGATCAATCCGGGCAACAGCGGCGGCCCGCTCGTCGATACGAAGGGCCATCTGGTTGGCCTCAACACGTTGATCGAGTCGACGACAGGCTTCAACAGCGGGCTTGGGTTCGCGGCACCGAGCAACATCGTCAAGACGGTGTTCGATCAGATCAAGCAGAGCGGCCGTGTCCGGCGCGGTGAGATCGGTGTGAGGGCGCAGACGGTCACCCCGGTGCTGGCGGCGGGACTCGGTCTGTCGCGCGACTATGGCGCGGTGCTCGCTGATGTCGCGCCCGATGGGCCGGCCAATCGCGCTGGCCTGGCCGTCGGCGACATGGTGCTGTCGATTGATGGCAAGCCGATCGAAAACGGACGTCAGCTCAACGTGACGCTGTATCGCAAGGCCGTCGGCGACGTGGTCAGACTCGAGGTGTTGCGCGGCGAACAGGTCAAGTCGGTGAACGTCTCGGTGGCCGAACGCAACGATCCGCTGTCCCGGATCACCGGGCTCGCCGATCCACGGCAGAACGTTGTCGAACGTCTCGGGATCCTCGGCGTGACCCTTGGGCCCGACGTTGCAGACCTGCTACCGATGTTGCGCGCGAAGTCAGGTGTGATCGTCGTCTCTGCGACGGCCGGCACGTTCGACTCCGATAGCGGCGGCCTCGTGCCCGGCGATGTCATTCATGCGGTGAACGGCACCTGGATCATGACGCTCGAGACGCTGCGCGGCGCACTCGAGGGCAAGAAGTCGGGGGATGCGGTGGTATTGCAAATCGAGCGTCTGGGTCTCCTGAGTAACATCGCCTTCACTCTCGATTAGACACACGGTTAGCGCCTGCGATTGAAGACATGCTCCTGTTCGAGTTCTTCCCGCTGTTCGTCGCACTGGTCGGAGTCGTGGCCGCGGTATTTCTGTTCATGAAAGACCGCCGCGCGCGCGCGGCCAACGAGCCGGAGGATCCGATCGCACAGCGCAAGGAGCCGTCGCCCGACGATGACAAAGGTGGCCCCGGCCTGCGCCCGAGCATGAGGGCTTAGCTCACCAATCAATCTTCGCGATCATCCGCAGCGAGGGAAGGGTGCCAACTTTTTAGCAGGCCCTCCCGTCTAAGGGCTCGTCGGTGCGTCCGAGGAGCCACTCATGAGCAGCTTGCTACAGGACCTGCGGTTCGCGTTGCGGTCGTTCGTCCGCGCGCCGCGCTTTTCCGTTCCGGCCATCCTGGCTCTCGCGCTTGGCATCGGCGCCACATCGGCGACGCTGAGCGTGGTCCGTGGCGTGATGCTCGAACCGCTGCCGTATCGCGATCCCGATCGTGTCGTCTCGATCTGGGAAACCAATCCGGCTCGGAACATCCGGCGAAACGTGATCGCCCAGTCCAACTTCGTCGCCTGGCGCGAGCGGTTGCGGTCGTTCGAGCATCTCGGGATGGTGGGCCCGGCGCGCTTGAGCCTGATCGTTGGGAACATGCCTGATGAAGTCGAGGGCATGATTGCCTCGTCTGATGTGTTTGCCGCACTTGGTGTTCAGCCTGCAATCGGACGTGCCTACACGGCGAACGAGGACGTACAAGGGAACGCGCAGGTCATGGTCGTGAGCCACGAGTTCTGGCAGACGCGACTCGGCGGACGCGCCGACATCGTGGGCAGCACCATCAGGGCGAACGGTGTCCCGCGCACCATCCTCGGTGTCATGCCGCAGGGATTTACCCTCGAGGGCCAGAAGGCATCGTTTCTGATTCCGTACGGCTGGGTGTTCGAAAACCTACGCACGGCGCAGGGTCGAGGAACGTCACACGGCATCGCGCGCCTGCGCGATGGGGTCACGCTCGAACAGGCGAGGACCGAGATGCGCCAGTTGATGGCTGTGCGCGAGAAGGAAGATTCGCGACTCAATACCCGCTGGACGGCGGTGCTGGTGCCGGTGCACGAACAGATGGTCGAGCAGATTCGGCCGGCGCTTCTGATCCTGACCGGTGCGGTGGCGCTAGTGTTGCTGATTGCCTGTGTGAACGTGGCCAATCTGCTCCTGGCGCGAAGCACAGCGCGGCAGCGCGAACTGGGCATCCGCGCCGCGCTCGGTGCGAGGCGCCGCCGTCTCCTCGCGCAGTTGCTCAGCGAGAGTCTCTTGCTTGGCGCGGCCGGCGGCGTGGCCGGGCTTGCGCTGGCGTTTGCGTTCCATCGCGGGCTGCTCGCGCTCGTGGCCGATCGGATTCCGATACCACGGCTCGATCAGGTCGCGCTCGATGTCCCGATGCTCGCCGTGACGATGGCGATTGCGTTGGTGACCGGCGTGCTGTTCGGATTCGTGCCCGCCGTGGTGACGTCGGGCTCGGTTGACGAAACCCTGCGTGACGGCGGCCGCCACGGCAGCGGCCACCGATCGCGACGACTGCTCGCTGGACTGGTCGTCGCCGAAGTGGCGCTGTCACTCGTGCTGCTTGCAGGCGCTGGTCTGCTGATTCGCAGCTTCATTCGTCTGCAGAATATCGACCCCGGGTTCAGGGCTGACGGCGTGCTCACCGCGCGCGTGCAGACGCCAGGCGTGCGATACCAAACACCAGCAGACCGCGCGAGTTTCTACAACAGTGCGCTCGCGCGCATCAGTACCCTCCCTGGTGTCGAGCAGGCGGCCGGCATCACCTTTCTCCCCATGGGACGCGGACTCGGCATGAGGACCGGATACTGGCGGAGCGATCGGCCGCGGCCGGTTCCGGGCGCCGGCTCCACGGCCGATGTGCGTCCGATCACGCCTGGCTTCTTCAAGACCATGGGCATTCAGGTGGTGGCCGGTCGTGATTTCACGGCCGCGGATCAGACCGCGTCGCCGCGCGTCACGATCGTGAGCGAGACGGCGGCACGCCGCGAGTTCCCAGGCGAGGATCCGATCGGCAAGCGCATCGATGTGTTCATTGGCGATCCAGGACCGCCATACGAGATCGTCGGCGTGGTCAAAGACATCAGGAGCGCCGCGCTCGACGTCGATGTGTTTCCAATCGTCTACATCCCGCATACCCAGCTGTCCCCGGGCTTGCTGACGTTCGTCGTCCGCACGAACGGCAATCCGATGTCGCTGGCAACGGGTGTCGCCGCAGCCGTGCACGAACTTGATCCCGAGCTGCCGGTTGCTGACGTCCGGCCACTGGACGAGGTCGTGGCGTTTACGATCGCGAGGCCGCGAGTGATCATGACGCTGCTCGCCGCGTTCGCGGTGATGGCGATGCTGCTCGCCGGCGTCGGCGTCTACGGCGTGATGGCCTACTCGGTGGGGCAGCGCACGCAGGAGATTGGCGTGCGGCTGGCCATGGGCGCGACACCGGGAATGGTTTTCAGGATGGTGCTCGGTCAGGCCTTTACACTGTCGGCGATTGGTGTGGCGATCGGCGTGGTGGCCGCGGCTGGGACCACGCGTGTCCTGCAGACGCTGCTCTACGACACCGAGCCGCGCGATCCCTCGACCTTCGCGATTGCCGCAGCCGTCCTCATGGCCGTCGCGATGCTGGCGTCCTATGTGCCAGCGCGTCGCGGAACCCGCATCG
>Ga0310892_10000589_pt1 | contig 10753 bp, 13 predicted proteins | sample C0D1metaG_FD_203747 | JGI IMG/M metagenome (GOLD analysis project Ga0310892, IMG submission 203747) | Lab incubated soil microbial communities from West Virginia University Organic Research Farm, Morgantown, WV, United States - C8D2 | ecosystem: Environmental > Terrestrial > Soil > Agricultural...
GATGCTGAGAACAGATTGAATCAGCTGCTGTCGGCACAGCGACTCGGCTTTAACATTCCAGAGACAGTAATAACAAATGATATGGAGGCAGCTAAAAGGTTTTTCAAAAGATTTCCTAAATCTACTATAGTCAAGGTTCTTCATCATCACGAGATTTATCTAGACCAAAAATCATATAGGTTCCTAACAAATAAAATTGAAACTAGTCATTCATCAAAATTCAACGAGCTAACCTATGCACCTGTAATTTTTCAAAAGAGAATAGAGAATGATTCAGAAATCCGGGTTACTGTGGTAAATGACAAGGCATTTTCATGTAGAATTTCAACAATTAAAGAAAAGCAAGATTTTTCTGATTTGCACAAAATAAAGGAAAAAGAGTTAATATTTTCTGAAATCAATCTCGGCAAAAAAATGGAGAAGCAATGTATCAAACTAAATAGAGAATTAGGATTACATGTCTCAAGCATAGATTTTATTCAAAATAAAAATGGAGAATTATTTTTTCTAGAAATTAACCCAATAGGTGATTGGAATTGGATTGAAAAACATACTAATTTACCGATAACAAAATCAATGTTTGACTTTGTGAATAGTCTAATAAAAAAAGATAGATTCAATGATTCATAAATGTATTATTTTTAAGTGCAAAAAATTTCTTTGATCATTCTAGACCATGAGAATATGACCAATAATTTGATAACTTTGTGGTGTCAAAATGTAAATATATTTTAGTTGGTTTAACAATCAATAAAATATTCTATAATGGGAAATAATATCATAGTAATCGATGATGATGTAGGAACAGCATTATTCTTTAAAATTTGTTTAGAAGATGAGGGGTACCAAGTTAATATTTACAATGATCCGAACTCCCTTTTAGAAGAATTTGAACCTGGAATTTATGATCTCCTTATAACCGATATAAGAATGCCCAGAATAAATGGTTTTGAATTAGCTAGTAGGGTTAGAATAATGGATAGTAAAATTAAGATCTGCCTAGCTACTGCATTTGAGGAATATTATCAGTCAATTATAAAGTCGTATTCAGATTTAAGTTTTAACTGCATAATCAGAAAACCAATTAATAAAGATAATTTTTTGGAGATCGTTGAAAGCAGGTTGAATGAATCAAAGTAGATTCAGAAATTTTATGAGAGCCATCTACCAATAAAATCTCTAAATAATTCTAGTCCGCCCTTTCTATCTTAAATCCTATTCTAACCTCTACCTGATATTCAACTTGCTGATTCTCATCCAATCTAAAGGTAACTCTACCCATTTCACCCCATTGAATATTCTTCACGGTTTTAGACGCTTCCTTAAAGGCGTTGTTGACAGCTTCATTTATTCCAGTTGGTGACGTGCCAACTATTTCGATATATTTGTAAACCATTAGAGGTTTTAATTTTCGTCACATAAAAATATAATCAAAAATCTACAATTAACAGGTTCATGATAAACTTTATTGAAAAAATTTCAAAATTAATGATTATTGATTAACAAAAGTCATGTTTGTCATCATTGATCGACTATACTCCTTTATTCGACCTAGGAATTTTCAATGAGTTGTTTCAAAATATGACGATGACATTTATTCATGTTTTCTGGTTCATAGCAAAGTAACACAACATCGTTCCTCCTTGAATAATCTTTTATCCATTTTATGTTAGAAATAGCTGGCGTGGCACTCATTTCTTTTTGATACAAATCTGTGTATTCATTAATATCCAGTTCATCGCGTTCAAACTTATCAGTCAAACTCTTAGAGGGTGATAAATCATAAAACCAAGCATCCATTTTATGCTGTAGCTCAAAAGGCAGTGTAGCGGAAACAGCAATCCTGTAGTAATCACTCTTATATCTTGAAAGATTGGTTAATGAATCTGTATATATGGTCACAAAACTAATAATTGTGACATCACTAAAATCGTTTTTGATTTTGAAAAAAAAGTTTAATAAACTAAAGAATGGGAATTTTTTTATTATTTAAATACTGTATAAGGTTAATGATTATCTGATAAATGTCGAATAAATATGCTCATCCTGAGGTTTTAGTTGATACAAGTTGGACTGAAGATCACTTAAAAGATCCGAATGTAAGAATTGCAGAGGTGGACTATGATCCAAAAGCAAACTACCATTTAGGACATATTCCCGGGTCAGTGTTGTTTGATTGGAAGAAGGATATCAATGACCCCTTAAATAGGAACATCATTTCAAAAGAATCATGCGAAGAATTACTCAAAAAATCAGGAATAAATCAGGATACGACTCTAGTACTTTACGGAGATTTTAACAATTGGTTCGCGGCTTTCGCTTTTTGGGTTTTTAAGTATTATGGTTATAAGGATGTGCGCATAATAAATGGAGGCAGAAAAAAATGGCTTGAAGAGGATAGATCTATTGAGAAAACCATCCCAACTTATCCAACAGGCGATTTCAAAGCATCTAACCCTGATGAGAAAATAAGAACATATCTAAATCACGTGTCAGATTCACTCAAAAACAACCAAAGCATCTTAGTCGATGTAAGGTCGCCAGCAGAATTTACTGGAGAAGTGACTGCACCAGCCGAATATCCTACTGAACATGCACAAAGGGGTGGCCACATTCCTAAAGCTATCAATATACCGTGGGGAAAAGCAGTCAATGAGGATGGAACGTTCAAATCGCTTGAAGATTTAATGAAGCTTTATAAGGAAAATGGAATCCTGCCAGATAAGGAAGTAATTTCATACTGCAGGATTGGAGAAAGATCATCACATACATGGTTTGTGCTAAAGTATCTTTTGGGCTACCCAGATGTAAAGAACTATGATGGATCATGGACAGAATGGGGCAATATGATTGGAAACCCGATTGAAAAATAGATTATTCCATTGTTCCTAATCTTTTATTTTTTTAATAATTATATTAAATAAGTAATTATTACTAGAATTTGGTAATGAAGATTGTACAGGGTTTTTCTCTTGCACAATTTCAATAATTTCTTGTTTGTTTTGATTAGCCCAACGTAATAATTCAAGATCAGCAGTAGGATCATCAGACACTAATCTTATAACGTGCCCAATCCGCATATTTTTCACCATGAATTCATCTAATTTTGCCAAAGTGGCAGAACATTCAGTACCTAATTCAAACATGTGAAAATCAGGAAACGATTTAAAGCATTTCACATTGAATTTCTTAATTTGAGACTCTATCTCAAACTTACACTCCTCGATGGTTCTTATGGATTCAAGACTTTCGAGGTTGTCTTTAGTTTTGATCTTTGCTATCCATCCACGCTCAAATGGGGAGTCATTAACAATCTTAGGGTTATCAATGATTTCTTGATTTGTTTCCACAATATTCCCAGATACAGGAGAACGAATTATTCCAAAGTGGTTTAAACTCTCAATTGTACCCAAGCTCTTATTTCTAACTATTTCCGTGCCAACTGGTTTAGTTTTAAATTTGAGGATCTTGCCTGCTATGTATGAATATACTGGAGTAATACCTACAAGGACCTGCTTTACATCATTTTTTTTATCATCCGGCTTCTCTATTGATTTTACCCAAGTAAAGTTATCTAGATCATAAAAGTAATTTACTGGAAATACACAATTTTCAATTCTGTTGTCTAGCATAGTCATTATTGCAAATAAATTAAAGGAAATTATTTCAATATAATAGTAACCATTTCATTTTACGGTCACGGATTTAGCCAAATTTCTAGGGTAATCTGGATCTACTTGTTTCTTCAAGGCCAAATAGTATGACATTAGTTGTAATGGGATGATTTCAAGAATTGGATAAAGGTAGCTATCCACATCAGGTAATTCCACAAACCGATCATACACCTCATTCTTTTTGTTTGAAATACCAATTATATAGGCCCCACGTGATTTAATTTCATTCGAACTAGAAATAACGTCCTGATAGGTTTCGTCGGTAGGGTTTAAGACAACAACTACGGACTCTTTGTCAATCAACGCCAGTGGTCCGTGCTTTAACTCACCTGCGGCGATACCTTCTGCATGTATATAGGCCAACTCCTTAATTTTTAGAGATCCCTCTAAGGCAATCGGATAATGGATGGACCTCCCCAAAATGTATATATCCTTAATATTAGTGTCCAGGGATGAAACTAGATTTTGAATAATACCATCCGAGTTCAACACCTTTTTTACCATCATTAGTAAATTCCTTTGATTAAATTTATCAAATGGCATTTGACCACTCGATAAAATATTTACAATTTTATATATTAACATCAGCTGGCCCATGAAACTCTTTGTGGCAGCAACTCCTATTTCGGGACCACAATTCAAGGTAAGAATAGAATCACTCATTCGTGCCAGAGACGAAGTAGGTACATTCACAATTGAAAGAATTTTAGCACCATTTTCTTTTGCTTTCTTTACTGAATGCAAAACATCAGCCGTTTCACCACTTTGGGAAATGGCTATTACAACTGAATTAGGCTCCAAAGAGTCCGAATAATATTGAAATTCGCTTGACATAATTACCTCGGTTTTTATCTTTGCAAATTTTGAAAGGAGTTGCTTTCCCAACAATCCACAGTTATAGCTTGTTCCGCTACCAGTGATATAAACATTGGATGCATCTCTAATGAATTCACAAAAATTTTGAAAATCATTGAATTCTTGAAATGGTTTCAATAGAGTTAATGACTGTTCATGAATTTCTTTTATAGTGTGGTGTGCATACTTTCCTTTTTCAGTAGACCCTAGTTCCCATGCAACCTGAGTTATAGGTCTGGCTACAATTCGTTTATTCAAATCAAATATTCGATAAGTATTATGATCAATTATTACAATATCGCCATTATCCAAGAAAACAGATTTATCGGTGTATTTCAGGAAACCTAATACATCGCTAGATAGAAACAAAGCACTATCAGATATTCCTACTATCAAGGGTTCATCGAATCGTGCACCGGCAATAATACCATTTTCAAAAATAGCAACAAAGGCAAAAGAACCTTTAAGGGCCTGACAGGTTTTCATCATAGTTTCTTTCACATTAGAGTCAGATTCTTGGTAGCATTTTTCCAGCAGATGGGCAATAACCTCACTGTCAGTCTGACTTTTGAAAGTATGACCGTCTCTTGTTAACTCTGTTTTCAATTCTTGGTAATTTTCTATTATTCCGTTATGAACTACAGCAATATTGGATGAACATGAATAATGTGGATGAGCATTTTTATCGTTTACGCTCCCATGAGTTGCCCAACGGGTATGACCTATTCCAATTTGTCCAGGAAGTTTATTGAGGTCCATTTCTTTATCAACTTCTGCAACTTTTCCTACTCCCTTACTCACTAAAATATTTCCGTCATTTAAGGTTGCAATTCCAACACTGTCATAACCTCTATATTCCATCTTTTTTAAGCTCTCAACTAACAATGGAGCCGCAGAGATTAACTTCCCACTATACCCTATAATTGAACACACAACTATTCTGAAAAAAAATTGTTTAAAACCTTTATCAAAAATAAGATCTTTCCGTTATAAAAAAAAATATAATCGACGGGAAAAATTTGTTCGTCATTGTTCATAATTATTTTTCTATTATAACAAAAAATATATACCAGCAAAAAAAAAATTATAACATCATATATTATGGGGATCGAAAAAAAAATAATTTATGAAAAGGAGGGTAGACTCTATGAGAAAAAAATTATAGTGTTTGAAAAACAAAAAGAAATCCAAGTTTTATCAAATCCGATCGCCTGGAAGATACTAAGGCTGATTTCCGATAGACCCAGGTATACTGCTCAGATAGCCAAAGAATTAGAGATATACGAACAGAGCGCTTATTACTATGTCAGAAAATTGGTTTCGATTGGAGCAATTGAAGAAACAGGATCATATTTTGTCAAGGGCGGAACTGCCAAACTATACTCGGCCACCAGCCCCGCCTTTGGTATCGAAATGGAATGGGGTGAAAATTTATCAATTGAATACAACCTAAATGATTGGAAAAAAACCACAGAATTCTTGACTGCTAGAAAGTTTCTAAAGGAGTTCATCGATGAAAATAACAAATTCGACGGGTTAGTCATAGTAGGATCTCCTAATCCCCACGGGATCTTCAAAACATCTGCAAGAGATGGGCACTATGCAATTCAATTGGCTTTTTTTTTAGGAAATATATGCAATTTGCCTCAAGGCTTTGTTGTAAAGTTAGATGAAGATGCGAAGGCCGAGAAGGAGTTAGAAGATAATAACTTGATCATAATCGGTGGTCCAGGAACAAATATAGTTTCTTCTGAATTCAATAGGTATTTACCAATTAAATTTAATGAAGAAAACTATTGGTCAGGCCTCGTGGACAAACCTGGGAGAATTTACCACCTAGACAATTTGGGAATTATTGCAAAATTTAAAAATCCATTTAATGAAAAAAAATCAATAATTTTGATCGCCGGAGTGAGATCAATTGGAACTAAATCCGGTGTAATTGCATTTACTAACTTTAGTAAAAAAACATTTTCAGATTATTCAGGAGATGAACAGGAATGGGAAGCCTTGGTTCAAGGCTATGACATGGATAGTGATGGCAAAATAGATTACGTAGATATAGAAAAGGTTGTAAGAACGTGAGTCTCTAATAATTTCAATTGTTTTTGATAGATTCTGAGGTTTCAATCGCAGGGGTAAAATGCACTAGTATCTGAGACTCTTCCTCTTTCCTTACCAAATAGCCTGGCAGATTTATCTTTCGGTTTCCCAAGCTGACATGGCCATGCACAACCAACTGGCGAGCTTGATATGGTGATTTCAGATTGGATTTTTTCATTATGATTGTTTGCAATCGTCTCTCCAAAATATCTTCTATCTTTAAGTTCAAAACGTCATCCAGGGATGAACCGCTAGAAACAAGACCAAGTCTAGAAATATAGTTTAATAGCTGTGTTTCCTTTTCGTGTCTTACATCAATCGATAAAGATAAAAGGGCACGAGCTTGATTCCTTATCCTGGCAATTTCTGTCTGAGCCTTCCATAACTCACGTTTATTTCTTAAACCATAAGAACCGACTACATACAACTCTGAACTTATTTGATCGCTTGTCCAAATGCTACGCGGTCGGTTATAATTCTTCTTTGATTTTCTAGGATCTCCCACTCAATTCACCTTAGTTTATTTCGACCCTGCTGCTCCAGCTGGTGCCTTTCCTGATGCCTTCTTGACCCCCACGGCGGTGGCCTTCCTGCCCGTGGTTCTAGTGCACTGACCTCTAACTCTCAAACCAAACATATGCCTGTATCCTCTCCAACTCATAACAGACTTCTCTCTCTCAATATCATTTGATTTGGTAAAATCCAAATCTGATGTAATTAGATGAATGTCAGCTCCTGAATCCATATCTTTTCTTCTATTAAGATACCAATTAGGAACTCCGATTGTTCCAATATTTCTAATAGAATTCTCAATATCAGAAAGTTCTTTATCAGTCAAAAATCCTACCCTTAAGTATGGATTAATGTTCAAAGTCTGCAATATTACTTGTGACAAATTATAACCAACACCTTTAACTTCACTTAATGCAACTACTGACTTCTTGCTGCCTTCGATATCTTTACCGGCTATTCTTAGAATATGTTTAAACTCTTCGACTGACAACTTGCTTATAAATGAGCATTCCATTTTCCTAAATAAAAACTATACTAGCCAGGTCAAGTCAAGAGTCTAATTTATCTGATAATAATTACAATGACGAGACTTAAATGAGTCCTTAGATTGTAATATTTATACAAAAAGGATCGCATGAATGTAATAATAGGAGAGAATGTAACGAAAACAGCACAAATAAGTCTTATATCCTTCTTCATACACTATAAAGATAAAATGAATGAAAACATCATCCACAAGAGAAAGGTTCTGGAACAGCAGGGTGAAATAGAATCGGAAAACTATCAGGCAGATGTAGAACTAGCCATTGAGAACCACTAGATAATAGGCTATCAGTATTTGAGACTATCAAACCAAACAAAAAAGATGCATGTGTTTTAAGTAATTAACATATTTGTCTAATTTATTCAAAAGGAAAATTTTAATAAGTCGCTAGTGATATATTTATTATAAAATGATATCTGACTGGTTGTCCCGTGTAGGAAGTGCTATTCCTAGAGGGTTCTCTCGCCATTATATCTTGGAGCTTTTAGCTGAACAACCAATGACGGGTAAGGAGATCATCGACAAAGCAATAGTTCAAACAGGGGGAAAATGGAAACCATCTCCGGGCCTCATCTATCCATTACTGGGAAGACTACTAGAGGAAGGATTAATTGAAGAACACGAAAATGGTAGGTATCGAATAACTAAGAAAGGGATTTCCATAGCCTCAGATATCAAATCAGCGCATAATATAATGCAAAAACAACTGGAAGTAATGTTCAGGATTGGAAATATGGGAAAATTCATGACCATGGATTTGATTGATAGGATTTCGGCAATAGGATCCACACTAAGTTCAAATTTGGACAGAATGACAGAAGAAGAAAAGAACAAGTACAAGGACTTTTTAGTAAATGAATTAAAGAAACTTAACAATCAGGAGAAAATTCAAGTTGATGATAGAAAAGTTGATGATAGAACCATAACTTGACTAAAATGAATAACGATTTGATTAAACAGGGAGCTTACTATCTGTTGAGAGGAGGTACTCTCCTTTCAGAGCCTTGCAAAAAATGTGGAAATCTTCAGATAAAATATAAGGAAGATGTAATTTGTATGAATTGTCAACACATAGAACAAGGTAGAATGGAACCACAAGAAACCTCTGTAAGTAATATCGAGACTAAAAAAGAGATCCCCAATGTGAGGAGCGGAGAAGATGATAAAGGGACTCTGAATACTCTTGATGATATCCACGAAGTGTTAAGTCAGGTAGAACATAAAGTTCTTCAAAGCTTAGCAATACTCAATGTGGAACAGGATTTGACGGCCAGTCCAAAAAGATTCAGGAAATATTTGAAAATTGTTCAAACTAGTTTGAAAACTATTGAGATGATTAAACATATCAAAAAGCTATAGATATACTTATTGTCTTGTATAAAAGGTGAATAAGAAGTAATCTTATATCTAAACCTTTTTTTGATCTTGGTTCGCTATTCCCAATATAGACAGAGATAAAAAAATCAATTCCTACAGTGATTAGCAGAATCTGAATCTTGGCATTTCAAAGCTAAAGCGGATAAAATATTGTAAATATCTAGCTTTATTATCTATTTTAAACTCTTGAAACCATGTTAAAAATGCTTGATTTTTGAGGTTATCAATAATTTTAATATAAAAGAAAGGAGTATAATCGACAAAAATGATGAATATTTCGATCAAGATGCTCAAAGAAATAAAGTTGGACAATTTTGTTGTTTTTGCCTCTCTGCCAGATATGGGTAAAGTTGGTGGGCTTGTATCAGAACATCTAATTAAGGAACTTCAGGTAGAAAAATTTGCAGAGATCGGAATTTTTGAAAAACCTTGGGTAAAAAATGAAAAGGGATTGGTCAAGCCTGTAATAGATACGTACGACTTTTACGTTAATTATGAAAATAAAGTCATAATCATGACGGGTAAAGAACAGCCACAGGATCCAAATAACCTTATTAATTTATGTCTTACCTCTTTTAACATCATAAAAAATATTGGTATTCCTAAAATTATTTATACGTCTGGAGGATATCACCAGCCCCAATTAGCTCAGGCCCCAAAAGTATACGCAGTCTCAACAGATAAAGAGACTGTTATCAAGCTAAAAAGCCTAGGGATTAATGTCTTTGATACAGAAATTGAAGTTATTACCTGGTTTAATGGAGTAGTTCTTGGAGTTGCAAGCGAAATGAAGTTTAATGCGATAGGTCTTTTTGGTGAAATAATGGAAACCAATGAAAAACAACCCTTAGCCGCAAAATCGATTCTAAAAGTGTTTTCCATTTTAGAGAACATATCTATTAATACCGATGGATTTGATTTAGAGTATGAGAATCAAATGCTCGATAAAAGTAAAAGAATTGATAACGATGGAAATACATCTAAAAAGTCGGGACCTGGTATAGGTTAAATTAAATCATATTGCTATCAGTAACAAGAACGACCTTTTACCGATCTCACAAAAGGAATAATTGATTTGTTTCTAATTGCAAACTATTTTGAATCATTCCAAACAGGAAGCAATCTAAACCTCAAGTTTAAGGACTTCTATTTTCCGGTAACCGAAGTTGATTTGAATTGTATTTTGAACATATCTCCAATCAAATTAAACTTATAACTCTCAAGAGGATCCCTACTAAAAAATCATATACCTATCATAAAAGTTGATGACAGTTTTATCAGGTGCAGTCATTCTACAGAGAAAATGAATTATTAACTATTCACTAGCAAAATTACAATCTTTCAAAAGAATGTAGTTATCCGGTCCAAATAATAACAAGTTATTTACTAACAAGAATACAAAAGTAGAATCTAAATACAGCAATTTCAATACAAATTAAAATACCTAAAGACATTATCGGTAATAGTGACGCTAATATCTACTACCAGAAAAATTAATTCTTCAGAGGAATTAATATGGAGTATTATTTCCAGTATTGATGATGATCCTGATTTTTGGCACGGTATAAAAGCTGTGAAAAACATTAAAAGAGAAGGAAATACTACTGAGCGAGAAACTATTATCGCCTTCAGACATTCGAAATGCCTCGAATTGGTAACGCTAACACCTCGAAGGCAAATAACAATA
>Ga0310892_10000592_pt1 | contig 10747 bp, 6 predicted proteins | sample C0D1metaG_FD_203747 | JGI IMG/M metagenome (GOLD analysis project Ga0310892, IMG submission 203747) | Lab incubated soil microbial communities from West Virginia University Organic Research Farm, Morgantown, WV, United States - C8D2 | ecosystem: Environmental > Terrestrial > Soil > Agricultural...
CGAGCTGGGGCCGGAGCAGCGGCGAGATCGTGTACGTGTCCGCCGTTGCCTGCTTCAGTCGGGTCGTGTCGCTCAGGTCGAAGAGGTAGGCTGTGCTGATGTCGAACGGGCTTGCCTTCCACACCCGAACCGAGCCGGGCAGGTCCACCCGCAGCGAGTCGCGCCGCACACCGATCGCGCGCAGGTAGCCGTACTCCGGCGACCCCGGAAAGTAGCGGCCGCTCTCCACGATCACCCAGGCACGATGCCGTCCGCGCAACGCGTCCGCCGCACGCAACGCGGCGCGCGGATCCTCGTGGTTGCAGGGGCCCGGCACCACGTCGCGCGCTGACAGCCCGAAGTGCGGCGCGCTATACAGAACCTCCGGCGCTCGCCCGTACGTCGCGTAGACGACGTCATCCGGTTGCCACCGATCCCGGATCTCCGTGAGATACGAGCCGGTCACCGTCCATTGGTACGGTGGCGGGAATGCCACGACGTGATAGACGGGCGGAACGCACAGCAGCACGGCGAGCGCACGCGCTGCGATGGTCGCGGGTCCCCACGCCGCGGCGGCGAGCACGCCGATCGATTCGCCAACGCCGAACAGGAAGACCGTGATGGACGGAAGCAGGAGTCGCGTCTCGTACGGGTATCGTTTCGCCATCGACACGACGACGAACGCGGCCACGACCGAGCCGACGACTACGGCATCGGCGGCCCGTCGTCGCAGCAGACTGATGAACCCGATGAGGGCGAGGGCGACGTACAGCGAGGTCCACGCGGGATCATCGATCGCCCACCCGTGCCACAGCGCGAGCTGCACGCGCCACGTGTCCCACAGCCAGCGGAGCGCTCCGATCGACCGCGGTGCCGGGACCATCCCGCCGCGATACAGCCAGTCGAAGTACTCGGCGGCAGCAGGGAAGAAGCTGTGGGTCGACACCCAGACGGCGCCGGCCGCGCTCGCGCCGACGACCGCGGCGATCGGCCAAAGGGTGTGGATCGCCCGCGGCAGCCCGCGCGCCCGCCAGGCCACGGCGCCTAACGCGACGCTGAGCCCGACCAACGTGAGCACGGTCGCATTCGAGAACCACACGGCTACCGCACCAAAGAGCGCCAGCGCCCAGACCTGCCGTGGCGGAAAGCCGAGCCGCCTCACGTCGAGCGCGAGGAGCAGCGCGGCGAGCGATAGCGCGAGGTCCAGGCCGTACGGATGCACGTCCGCCGTGTAGACAAGCGGCCAGTACCCCACGGTGAAGAACACAAGTGCGGCGAGCGTGCCCGCCGGCGACAGCAGGCGGCGGGCGATCCCGAGGAAGAGCAGCAGGCTCGCGACGCTGGCCAGGAACGGCACGAGCCGCAGTGCGAGGTCGCTCGCGCCGAGTGCACGGCTCGCGAGCCACTCGAGCAGGAGGAAGCCCTTGGGCGCGTCAGCAGGTCGCCGAGCGACCGTTCCAGGATGTTGCGCGCGGTGGCGGCTTCGTCGAGCCACAGCACCGACCGGCGTGCGTAGGCCACGATGCGAAGCGCGATCCCGACGGCGACCACCGCCCACGTGGCGATCGTGATCGCGTCGAGATCGCGCTTCGTCGAGCCGGCAGCCATCAGACTGTCGGCTCCGGGCTCACTCTTCGGCCATGAACGGATACTTGTGATCCGTCGGCGGAGAGAACGTTTCCTTGATCGTGCGCGGGCTCACCCATCGCATCAGGTTCAGCTTCGAGCCGGCCTTGTCGTTCGTCCCGCTCGCCCGCGCGCCGCCGAACGGCTGCTGCCCGACGACCGCACCCGTGGGCTTGTCATTGATGTAGAAGTTTCCGGCGGCGTTTCGCAGCGCCACGCCCGCCTGCTGAATGGCGCGACGGTCGGTCGCGAACACCGAGCCGGTGAGCGCGTACGGCGACGTCTCGTCGATGATCGTGAGCGTCTCCGCCCATTCGTTGTCGTCGTAGACGAACGCGGTGACGACGGGTCCGAAGATCTCCTCGCACATCAGGCGGTAGTCGCGCTGGTCGGTCTCGACGAGCGTCGGTGCGATGAAGTAGCCCTCGTCGCCCTTCGTCACGCCGCCGGCCACGATGCGCGCATTCTGCTTCGCGTCGCCGATGTACTCGCCGATCTTCTTGAACGCCTTCTCGTCGATGACAGCGCCCATGAAGTTCCGGAAGTCGCGCACGTCGCCCATGCGAATCTCGTCGATCATGCCGACGGTGGCGTCGCGTACCTGCGGCCACAGCGACTTCGGCACGTAGACGCGGCTCGCGGCGGAACACTTCTGACCCTGATACTCGAACCCGCCACGCGCGATGGCGACGGCGAGCGCCCTCGCGTCCGCGGACGGGTGCGCGACGATGAAGTCCTTGCCGCCCGTCTCGCCGACGATGCGCGGATACGAGCGATACCGGTTCATGTTTGCGCCGATCGTCTTCCACATGCTGTTGAAGACGCCCGTGCTGCCGGTGAAGTGCACGCCGGCGAGATCGCGGTGCGACAGCAGGTGGTTCGAGATCATCGCCGCATCGCCCGGCACGAAGTTGATCACGCCCGGCGGAAGTCCCGCGGCCTCGAGCAGCTTCATCACGTAGTAGCCGGAGAGCATCGCGGACGATGCAGGCTTCCAGATGACCGTGTTGCCCATGAGCGCGGGCGCGGTCGGCAGGTTCCCGCCGATGGCCGTGAAGTTGAACGGTGTCACCGCGTACACGAACCCCTCGAGCGCGCGATAGTCGAGCTGGTTCCAGAACATGTGACTGCTTTCGGGCTGCTCGTCGTACAGCTCCTGCGCGAACGCGCAGTTGAAGCGGAAGAAGTCGATCAGCTCGCAGGCCGAATCGATCTCCGCCTGATACGCCGTCTTCGATTGACCCAGCATCGTCGCGGCGTTCAGCGTGGCGCGCCACGTGGTGGAGAGGAGCTCGGCCGCGCGCAGGAAGACCGCGGCGCGATCCTCCCACGGCCAGTTCGCCCACTCGCGCTGTGCCTCACGCGCGGCCTCGACCGCGAGCCGCACATGCTCGTCCGTGGCCTTGTGCCAGTCCGCGAGCACGTGCTGGTGCGAATGTGGCATGACGGCATGCGCGACTTCCCCCGACCGATACTCCTTGCCACCGATGATGACAGGTATCTCTATTCGTTCGGACGCCATCGAGGCGAGTCGCTCCTTGAGCGCAGCTTTCTCGGACGAGCCGGGCGCGTACGAACGTACGGGTTCGTTGACGGCGAGTGGCACACGGCGGTTGCCGTTGAAGCCGGTCACCAGTCCCATGGTCGGGATCGGCTGGCTCGTGGCGCTGGCGGGTGCGGGCGTCTCTGAGTTCGCGCTGCGTGCGTTGCGCGGCGGGTTCACGGCTGGGGCAGACATGGGCAGTCGGGGTAGGGGCTGCAGAGATCGAGGACCGACGTTGTGAAGATACGCGATCGCCAGGCCTTCCGCTTCCACACACCGACCGACGCACCGTCCATTGCGCGCACTCCGCGTAAGCCGAGGACACCGCGCACGTCGGTACTGTCGCTCGGCGCGCTCGCTGTCGTCCTGACTGCATGCGAGAAGGGTCCCGTCGAGTGGAGGGACGACACACGCCAGCTCGCGCTGCCTGTGTCGGGCCCCGAGAGCTCCGAGGCCGAGGCCCATCTCGTGCTTCGTGCCGACGGGTCCCCTGCGCTCGAGCCGGTCGTGACGGTCGCGACAATGCCCGCGGATAGCGCCGCGTGTCCGGGCTCGCTGCGCATCGCCGCGCTGTCGCCGACGGAGATCTACGGCGCGTGGTGGTCGCGTCGCGAGAACGGTCGAGCGGTGCTGTTCTCGGCGCGCTCGGACAATGCGGGCGCGACCTGGGCTACAACCGTTCCGGTGGACACGACCGATCGCGGCACGCTCTCGTGCGAGCGGCCGGCGCCGTCCATCGCCGCGGACTCGACGTCGGGCTACGTGCACGTGACGTACTTCCTGAACAGCCCGACGGGACCCGGAGTGTTCTTCGCGCACTCGATGGACCGCGGCGATCTCTTTCATTCCCCGGTGCCGATCATGTACGGGGATCGTCCGTCGGCGAGCGCCGTGACGGCGGCGGACAGCCTCGTGATCGTCGCATTCGAGGATCCGAACAGTCAGCGTCCGCAGATCTCGCTCGCGATGTCGCGCACGTGGGGGCACATCTTCGCTCGCGAGCGGCCAGCGGCATCGACGGGGACGACGAGTGCGGAGCGGCCGCTCGTGGCGCTGCGAGCGCCACAGCTGGTCGTGGGCTGGCGAAACGGTTCTGCCGTGACGGCGCGCGTTGGCACGTTGAACTAGCGGGGCTTCACTGGCTGCCGACTGAAGTCGGCGGAAGGTCCGTAAACCGCCGCCTGTGCCCGTAGCGCCGTGCCCGCGGTCGAATAACCTTTCGCGCCATGATGATTTTCGGCGCTCACACGATCGATACCGGCGGCATTCACATGGCCGCACGACGCGCGGCGCGGGGCGGGATGCGCGCACTGCAGGTCTTCACCGCGAAGCCGCAGTTCTACAACGAGAAGATCTCCGTGCGGCCCGAGCGCGTCGAGCGCTTTCGCGCCGCGCTCGCGGAGAGCGAGATCCGTCCCGAGCACATCGTTGCGCACGCGGCGTACGTGCTGAGCGTGGCGACGCCTGACGACGCGAAGTACGCGCGTGCGAGCGCGGGCCTGGCGAAGGAAGTCGAGCGTGCCGCCGCCCTGGGCATCGGTGCCGTGTGCTTCCATCCGGGGTCCGCGCAGGACGGCGAGCGATCGGCGTCAGCGAAGCGCATCGCCAAGGCCATCGAGAACGCGCTCGAGAAGACGCCGGGCACGACGCGTCTGCTGGTGGAAAACACGGCCGGTGCCGGGCGCACGATGGGACGGACCGCGGAAGAGGTCGGAGAGATTCTCGCGCACGTGCCGGCGTCGCTGCGTGATCGCACCGGGTACGGGCTCGACACGTGTCATCTGTACGCGAGCGGTCATGACATCACGATGTCGGAGGATGCCGTGCGCGTCGTGCTGGATCTGTTCGAGTCGACGACGGGCGAGCCACCGAGGTTCTTCCACCTCAACGACAGCGAAGGCGCGCTCGGCTCGAACAAGGATCGGCACGTGCTCATCGGCGACGGACAGATCGGTGTCGAGCCGTTTCGATGGCTGCTGAGCGATCGACGGGCGAAGGGCATCCCGCTCATCCTCGAAACGCCGCAGCAGCACTACGACATCGCCGACGACGACGATACGCCGGACCCGTACGACGTGAAGATGATGGACTTGCTGAAGGACCTGTCAGCGAACAGCTGACAGTCAGCAGGTCTCAGCCGCACTCGCGTTCTCCCTCTGTCGCGGCCACGCGAGCCCGGCCTTTGGATGGCTAGCCTTTGGTCGTACTCGCCGCGGGCGTTCGGTCTGGGTCGTCGTGGCGCGAGGCGCGGGGACTCGGCTCCGCCACCGGTGTCATTCCGAGCGGAGCGAGGAATCCTTGGCGTCCCGGCCGAGAGCTCAGCCTCTCTACCCGGACACCAAGGATTCCTCGCCTGTCGGCGCGGAATGACGACCCGCCGAGCCCCGCGCCCCACGGCGTCGCACGCTCGGAGGCCGACTGCTCGTCGCCCCGCACGCATCGGGACTCGGCCGCGCCGCGCGGCGGTGTGGGTCTATCCTCTGCCGCGCTCGGTCCGCCCCGGGAGCCCGACCTAACGCCGTAGCCTGAGGTTTTGCTGTTTGCAGCTGATAGCCGATGGCTGATGGCTGATGGCCGCTGCCCGCTGCCTGACGATGATTTTCATAGGGAAAACGCGCCTCAGTGCCTATTGCATATGGGGCAGGGCCTTATAGCTTGTTGCGCGACGGATTCGTGTTCGCCCAGAGAGAACGCGTTTCGATCATCCACCAGGAGACCAATCGATGGCCACTGCCAAGAAGAAGGCCGCCGGCAAGAAGAGCGCTGGGAAAAAGGCCGCCGCGAAGAAGAGCGCTGGGAAGAAGGCTGCCGCCAAGAAGGCCCCTGCGAAGAAAGCGAAGCGCGCGCCAAATCCGGCATTCATGAAGGCGATGACGCCCTCGGCGCAGCTCGCCCCGGTCGTCGGTGCGAACCCGATGCCGCGCACCGAAATCACCAAGAAGCTCTGGCAGTACATCAAGAAGAACAACCTGCAGGATGCGAAGAACCGCCGCATGATCAACGCCGACGACAAGCTCAAGCCGGTCTTCGGCGGCAAGGGTCAGGTCTCGATGTTCGACATGACGAAGCTCGTGAACAAGCACCTCAAGTAGTCGTTCACTACGTCGTCGGTGTGTCAGGGGGGCGCGCTCTTTCGAGAGCGCGCCCCTCTGGCATCCGAGGCATCCCGGAGGATCCGTCGCAGAGGAAACACGCCCCAGGCGTGCGGCGTAATTAGATTCCAGCCGGTCGTCGCACTCCACTCTCCTCTCTTCTTTCACCCGTGGCTTCAACCAAGAAGCGATCCGCGCCGCCTGCGAAGAGCTCGAAGAGCTCCACCGTCGCTGCCGCGCGCGGCAAGGCGAAGACGAACCGCGCGCTCCCGGCCACGCTTTGGGAGAACGTGAAGTCGATCGCCGGCGCGCTGCTGATCTTCCTCTTCATCCGTGCGTTCTTCGTCGAAGCGTTCCGCATTCCGTCGGGGAGCATGATCCCCGCGCTGCTCGTCGGCGATTGGCTCTTCGTCAACAAGCTCGTGTACGGACCGCACGTCCCCTTCTCGAACATCAACCTGCCCGGCTACTCGGAGCCAACGCGTGGTGACGTCGTGGTGTTCGAGTCGCCGTATCAGCCTGACGAGGCGGCGATCGGCAACGACCCCACGCCCACGCTCGTGAAGCGCCTCATCGGCATGTCGGGCGACACGATCTACATGCGCGACGGTCTGGTCTATCTGAACGGGATCGCGCAGCGGCAGGGCTTCGCGGCCGCGAACAACGAGAAGGGCGATCCGAATTCGGTGGACCCGCTATTTGCCTGGCAGACGCGGTACACACTCACGAGCTCGCGCTTCGGCCCCGCGCCGGCGCAGCCCACACATGACAACTGGGGCCCGCTCGTCGTACCAGCAGGCCACTTCTTCATGATGGGCGACAATCGCTACTGCTCGAAGGACAGTCGCTACTGGGGGGTCGTCCCGCGCAAGAACGTGCGTGGCCGTCCCATGTTCGTGTACTACTCGTATCGCCCGGGTGACCAACCGTCGCCGGTGTGCACGTACGAGACGAGCGATCGTCCGCTGCCGTTCATCACCGACGTGCGGTGGGGCAGGATCGGCACCCGCATTCGCTGAGCGCTCGGCGGGACGGTTCGGTGCAGCGCCCGAACTGCGCCGTATCCCCTTGTCTCCGCCTGAAGCACGGTGTCACTGTACGCGCCAGATCGGACTGTACGCGCGTGCAAGTCACCTGAGAGCAGGCTCATGACATCCGAGCATTCGTCCAACCGAGCTCCGCGGCGGGCGCGATTTCTGTGGGCGCTCACCATCATCACGATCGCCGCGGCGGCGACGGCCGTCGCGATCCGCACGTCGCCCGCGTCCGCGTCGTCGAGAGCGACGCGCGCGATCCCGACCGCAGACACACTTCGGCAAGAGGCCGTGAAGCGACTCGCGAAGATCGACGGCGAGCTCTCCGTGCCGGGGCTCGACAGCACCGTAGAGGTGCGCCGCGATCCGTGGGGAGTACCGCACATCTACGCGCGAACGCAGCACGACCTCTTCTTCGCGCAGGGCTTCGTGGCCGCGCAGGATCGCCTCTGGCAGATGGAGATGTGGCGTCGTCGGGCAGAAGGGCGCCTGGCGGAAGTCCTCGGCCCTCGAGCCGCTGCCCGCGACCGCATGGCCCGTCTCTTTCGCTATCGTGGACCCACGGACGCCGAGTGGACGGCGTACGGGCCGAATGCGCGTGAGATCGTGCGCGCGTTCGTCGCCGGGGTGAACGCGTACATTGCGCAGACGACGGACCGTCTGCCCATCGAGTTCACGATGATGGGCTTCGCGCCCGAGCCGTGGACCGAGGACGTCCCACTCGCGCGCGTGACGGCGCTCTCGGGTGTGTCGAATGGGACGACCGAGATCCTTCGCGCCCGTCTCGTCGCCGCGGTCGGTGCGAAGGCAGCCGAGGCCGTTCTGCCGACGGAGCCAAGGCGCGCGCTCGATCCGGTGCCCGGTCTCGACCTCGGCGGGCTGGAGAACGCGTCACTCGGCGACGCCGGCAGCGCGTACCAGGACATCGCGTTCCAGCGAGTCGAGGGTTCGAACAACTGGGTCGTGAGCGGGAAGAAGACGCGTTCCGGCAAACCGATTCTCGCGAACGACCCACATCGCGCGATCACGCATCCGTCGGTTCGCTACATCACGCACCTCGTCGCGCCGGGCTGGAACGTGATCGGCGCGGGCGAGCCCGCGAGCCCCGGCGTCTCGATTGGCCATAACGATCGCATCGCATTCGGCCTGACGATCGTCGGAATGGATCAGCAGGACGTGTACGTGGAGCGAATCGGGCCGTGTGCGGGAAGCGGGAGAGGGGAGCCGGGAAGCGGTGCCGCGAGTAGCGCACAGCCGGGAGCATCGTCTCCCTCTTCCCGCTTCCCGTCTCCCGCCCATTGCTATTTCCACAACGGCAAATGGGAACCCGTTACGACGGTCATCGATACGATCAAGGTGAAGGGCGAACCCGCGCGCCCCGTTAGGCTGGAGTTCACCCACCACGGTCCCATCGTCTCGATCGACTCGGCACGCGGGCGGGCGGTCGCGATGCGGATGGTCGGCCAGGAGCCCGGGACTGCTGCGTACCTCGCGTCGCTGCAACTCGGCCGCGCGAAGAACTGGCGCGACTTTCAGAGTGCGATGGCGCGATGGCGAATGCCGAGCGAGAACATGATCTATGCCGATGTCGACGGGAACATCGGCTGGATTGCTTCCGGGCTCATGCCCCGCCGACAGTGGTCCGGTCTTCTCCCCGTCCCCGGCGACGGTCGCTACGAGTGGAACGGTTTCGTTCCGACACCTCAGTTGCCGCAATCGTACAATCCGCCAAGCGGGTTCATTGCGACGGCGAACAACAACATTCTGCCGCCGGGCTACAAGACGCCGATCGCGTTCGACTGGTCGTCCGACTATCGCGTGTCGCGCATCCGCGAAGTCCTCTCGAGCCGAAGCAATTTCACCATCGCGGACTTTCAGGCGCTGCAGCACGACGACCTCTCCCTGCTGGCGCGCCGGCTCGTGCCGTCGCTCATCTCGGCCGCACGCCGGCTCGGGAAGGCCGACACGCGTGCCGTGCAGATGCTCGCGTCGTGGAACTATCGGATGTCGCGCGACGCCGCCGCGCCGCTGCTGTTCGCGGCGTGGGCGCCGGTGATGGCACGACGCGCCAACACGGCTCGTCTGTCACGGCAGGCGGCCGAAGTGTTAGGCAATCGCGCCGACTACGAGCAGCTCGAGGCATTTCTTGCCGCGCCGGCGGGCGCCGTGTCCGCGCAGTCGCGCGACTCGCTGATGCTCGACGCGCTCGCCGAAGCCGTCACGGACGTGAGCCGGCGCTACGGCGCGGACACGACGGCGTGGCGCTGGGGCACGGTACACCTGGCCGAGCTTCACCATCCGCTCGCGAAATCGTTCGACCTCCCACCAGTGTCGCGGGCGGGTGACGCAAACACGGTGTTCGCCACCGGCGGCGCCAACTATCGTCAGACCTCCGGCGCGTCGTACCGCCAGGTGATCGACCTCGGCGACTTCGACAACTCGGTGGCGATCAACGTTCCCGGTCAGTCGGCGCAGCCGGGCAGCGAGTACTACGACAATCTGCTGCCGCTGTGGGGCAACGATCGCTATTTCCCGCTCGTATTCTCCCGTGCCCGAGTCGAGCAGGAGACAAAGCATCTGCTTCGGCTGGTTCCGCCGTCCGGGCGGGGGCGATAAACGCGCTGGTTACTGTTAGCTGGAACTGGTTGCTGCAGGGTGACACCCTCGGGAAGCCAGAAGCGTCCCGAGGCAGTTCACGCCGCAGCAACCAGTTCCAGCTAACAGTAACCAGCGCCGTTGCTGCGGCCCCAGTTCCAGCTCACAGCAACCAGCGCTGTTCCTTTCCGTCCCGATCTCACGTAACCCGGACCTCATGCGCCGCCTGTTAGGCAATCTGACGTTCCGAGTCCTGGTCGCGATCACGCTCGGCGTGATTCTCGGCGTGGTCGCCCCCGATACCGCGAAGGCCATGCGGCCTCTCGGGGACACGTTCGTGAATCTCGTGAAGATGGTCATCGCGCCCATCGTCTTCTTCACGATCGTGCTCGGAATCGCGACGCTCGGGGACCTCAAGCGGGTCGGGCGCGTGGGCGGGAAGGCGCTCCTCTACTTCGAGATCGTCACGACCTTCGCGCTCGCGATCGGGCTCCTCGTCGTGAACTTCGTGAAGCCCGGGGCAGGGCTCGATGTGAGCCAGATCGCCGGCGGCGACATCTCGCGCTACACCACGCAGGCCCAGCAGATGACGTTCGTCGACTTCGTCACGCACATCGTGCCGGCGAACATGCTCGAGGCGTTCGTGCGCGGCGAGATGCTGCAGGTCGTATTCGTTGCCGTGCTGTTCGGCGTGGCGTTGAGCGCGATTGGAGAGATGGCCCGGCCGGCCCTCACGGTGTTCGAGTCGCTGTCGAAGGCGCTGTTCCGGATCGTCGGGATCATCATGATCGTCGCGCCCATCGGTGCGTTCGGCGCGATGGCCTACACCGTCGGCAACTTCGGGCTCCGCACGCTCATCCCGCTGGGCAAGCTGATGC
>Ga0310892_10000594_pt1 | contig 10745 bp, 5 predicted proteins | sample C0D1metaG_FD_203747 | JGI IMG/M metagenome (GOLD analysis project Ga0310892, IMG submission 203747) | Lab incubated soil microbial communities from West Virginia University Organic Research Farm, Morgantown, WV, United States - C8D2 | ecosystem: Environmental > Terrestrial > Soil > Agricultural...
CATCCATCTGATCGAGCCGGTCCAGTCAAGGTCGTGCTTGTCCCACTCGCGGCCGTGACCACCATTGTTTTTGCCGGGTCCGCCGTCTGTCGTCGCAGCGAGCTCGCCGCCTTTCAAGATCGTCCGAGCATTTAGCACTCCAGACGGGTTGTTGGAAAGCACGTTGGGTATGAGCCTGATCTCAGGCTTGTAGACGCTGAGGTCGGGCAAGGGCAAAGGGTCGGGGGCGAGCTGGATGCCCTCGTCTGGGTCCTCCAGCCGGAAGACGATCTCTTCGCGGCTGAGTCGCCGCACCACCTGGAATTTTGGGCCATCGGCGAGGAGTCCGGGCGTCGTTACTTGCTGATCAAAGTTAGCCAGGTCCATCAGCAGGTACGGAACGTGACGTACGCCCTCCGTGTCATCCTCATGCCTTCCTCTGCCGTGGCCACGCTCCGATGGCAGGCACGTGGGCATCAGAACCGCAACGTCCCTCTTGTCCCGCCCTCTCGTGTCATCAATCACGTAGAGACAGAGGCCCGCAAATTCGACCGACAACGTGAATTCATTCGCCCCTCGCGGACTGGTCATCTCGCCCTCCCGGTCAATCGTGGTAGCCCGACTAAGGACCCGTGTAAACGAACGCCCCCCACGCCCTCGGAGACCGCAGCTCCGGACGCCGCGAGCTGAGCGCATCCTGCTGCGCCAAGCGAAGCGCCTCGGCCGCGGGCGTACCGCCTGCAAAACGGTTGTGAAACGACACCAGCAGCTCGGTTGTCACCGCGTCGTCCACATCCCACAACGTGCTCACCGTGGCCGGCGCGCCCGCGCGCAGGAAGCTGTACGCCAGCCCCGCGATCGCGCCCATACGACTCGGCCGCGGGTTGAGCGTGCTGCAGGCCGACAAGACGACGATCTGTAGGTTAGACAGCCGCAGCCTGCCAATTTCCGCCGCGCGGAGTGTCCCCTCTTCGTCCGCGTGCTGGCTGGCCAGGGCGAGGTACGACAGCCCTGGTTGATCGCCGTTCGCCACGGCGTGACCGGCGAAGTGAAAGACGCTGTACTTCGGAAGGAGCTCCAACACTCGGTCGCGCGACGCGTCGTCGTCGGTCAGCAGCTGCGCTCGACCGTAGAGCCGAGCGACCTGCTCGGCCTCGCGGAAAGCGCCGGGAAGCGGTGGGAGCCCAGCCGCCGACGCGGCGTCGAGCTTGGGATTCCCGATCACGAGCGCGCTCGAACGCGAGTCCGGCGACGCAGCCCTCGACGCTGCGACGAGAAAGGCGGCGCTCGGCAGCGTGCGAACCCGATAATCCTGGAGTACGTAGCGACCAGTCGCGCGATTCCAGAGCGCGGCGAACGGCACTCGCGCCAGCTCTCGGTCCGGCACGACGACAATCTCTCCGCTCCCAGCCAGCTCGCTCGCGAAGGGCGCCAGGAGCAAATCGAACAAACGTGCCCGGGCACTCGTGGTGTCGACATCGGGGTCACCCATTTCGCGCGTGAACCGGTCGACGAGTTGGGCGACGGAGTCCCGGCGCACACCTGCCGCATAGAGCCACGACCCGCGGGAAGACACGATCCACATCGCGAGCGTGTCAGGCAGCAGCGCATACTCGACGAACACCGCGTCGGCGGGCAGCAGCTCGCGGATTCGCGTTAGGCTCGCGGGCGTGCGTCTGGTACCGAGCGCGAGGCGCGCGTCCGAAGCCCACGCGGCGACACGGCCGCGCTCCAGATACGCAAACGCCGAGTCGGACCTTTTATTCGCGACCTCGATCCGTATCGTCGCGTCGAAGACGCGCTCGACCGTCTCGTACAGCATGGCCCGCGTCTCCGGCGAAGCAAAGGACGCGCTCTGTCGCTCGATGGCATCGATGGCTTCCTGCAGCCGAGCGCGGGCGCCTACCTCGTCGCCGGCTGCCAGCGCTGCCACAGCCTCCTGGTACAGCGCCGCCGCGAGGTGTCCGTCGGTCTTCAGGCCCCGATAAACGCCAGCCGCGTTTGCCAGCGTGCGCAGGGCAGCCCGCGGATCCTCGGCGCGCTCGATCTCGCCGCGAACCAGGAGCACATCCGCAAGCGTGCGATCTTGGCCCGGACCCGCGCCAATCTTGTCCACCCGCCGCAGCGCCTCATCGAGCTCCGCGCGGGCGGCGTTCAGGCGTCCGAGCGCGATGAGGTCTTTCGCCCGCGCGATGCGGGCGAGTGCGATCAACCGCGGGCGATCGAGCGTTCGCGTTACGTCGAGCGCCTCGTCCATGATGGCCAACGCGGCGTGACTCAAGTCGTCGGCGCGCGCGTATGCCGCAACGGTTGTTAGGTGGTTATTGAGGTGCGATGATCGGCGAAAGGGCGAGAGAAGCCGGAGCCCGAGCAGCGCCTCGCTCTGTCCCGCGGGGATCTGTCCCGAGAACTTGAGCCCCTCCGCCAGGAGATAGGAGATGGCGCCGAGGTTCTCGGGCTCGCCTGCCTTCTCGTAGAATGGTCTTGCCTCCCGGTACCGCTGGTTCGCGACATCGTAGGCTCCGCGAAGCAGCTGTGACACGCCGAGTAGCCAGAGCGCTTTGCCGACCACGGCTGGCTGGTCCGGGCGGGCCGCACGTAGCACGTCGTGGAGCAACTGGTCAGCGATGGCGTAGTGGCCACGATAGATCTCTGCCGCCCCGCGGTACAGCTCGGCCCACTGCGCCAGCGGTGACCCAGCGTCCCGAAGCGGTGGCTCCGCGCGAGCGAGGGCCGCCACCGCATCGTCCTGCGCCGCTCGGAAGTGCTGCGCCAGACCATCCGCGAACTCCACGTGTGCGCGGGCGAGGGCGGCCAAGTGATGGCGGTCCCTGGGGCGCGTCTCGAGCGTGCGCACGGCGAGCAGCACCGTCTGATCCGCATTCATCGCTTTAAGTATCTCGGCGATCGTGCGGGCTCGCCTCAGCACTATCGCTGCGCCGGTGCTGTCGCCGCGCTGGACGGCGCTGCCCCACTCGCGAAACAACGCGAACGACGCGTCGCGAGCGCCCTCCGGCCAGCGCTCGACGCGCCTGCGAAGCTCGCGACGCGCCGAACTGTCGTCACGCGCCGCCAACGAGTCGATAGCTCCGGGCCTCGCGTCGGTGTCGAGGCGCGCGCGAACGAGTCGTAGTCGCGCTTCCCCCTCGGCTCTCCATGCCGCGCGCCGCTCGGCGGCCGTGTATCGCGTCCAGGCTCGCTCCGCATCCCTGAGCAGGTAGAGTCGCTCGAGGATGAGCGCCCGATTGAACAGCGCTGCGGAGAGCATACTGTCGCGTGCCATCGCTCGCTCAATGGCGTCGAGCGCCTTGAGCATCGGGAGAAGCTGCTGGTCCCGCTCGGCCAGCGCGACGTAGGCAGCGGCGAGGTCATTGAGGAACCCGGCATTGTTCGGCGCGAGGCGACTCGCCCGCTCCAGGGCTTCGACCGCACGATCGATGCCTCGTGGATTCTCCTCCAGCGATCGAAGCGCGAGGAGCCCGTTCGCGTGGAGCGCGCGCGGCGTGGAGTCCGATCGGAGCCAGCTCCGCGCCGCACGGGCGGTGCGGTCAATGTATTCGAGACTCTTGGAGTGCGCCGCGGGCGCCTGGCCGCACCGCTCGCGAGTAATGGGCGCCGTACTGTCGCTCGTGTTGCACCGATGCCAATCGGTTTCACCGGCCAGGGGCGCGGCCATGAACCGATCGCGGAGGAGCGCGCGCTCGAGGTCATCGGGCGCGCCGTCACATGCGAGAAGGAGGAGTAGAACAAGGCCGGCGCACACGCTGGTGACCACCCCGGCGCGGCTGTTCATTACCGGTTGAGCTGCGTTACCGCGGAATCGAGCAACCGGCCACGCCAACGATCTCGTTAGGCGTTGAAGCCGCCGTTCGCTGCAGCCAGCGAAGGCGCTCGACCGTTGCGCCGGCGTCGCCGCGGTCTTCGGAGGGAAGGCGCTCGAAGGCGTCAAGGCGCCCATAACGACGTGCCGTTCCCGCGGGCGCCGGGCAATCTCGGCTGCCCGTCGGGCTCGAAATTCGAGACCATCCCCGGGCGCTGGCCGTGGGCGACGGCCGACAGATCCCCCGCCACGGTGCGCGGGGCGCAAAGCACCGGCAGCGCCAAGATGGCGAGGACCACTCGCCTTGCTTGCATCGGGCAATGTTACGCCTCGCTCGATCGGCGCGGAAGCGTCGCGCTGCCGCTCGGTCGTTCGACGTGGACACCCGCGCCTTCGTGGGGGATTATGTCATGGCGCTCCATTGTGGATGATGAGCGAGATCATCGGCGTTGGTTCCCCGCGTGAACGCGGGAGCCATATTTACCCGGACTCCAATCATCGACCATGACCATCGACCGCCATCCAGCGCGTCAGCACCATCCTCGCTGATCCCAAAGCTGCACAGTACGTGTGGGGGATCGGTTTCCACTGGTACGAGCCGTGGAGCGGTGGCAGTATGATGTTCGGCAACGTTAGGCTGGTGCGCGAGACATTCCCGGAGAAGAAACTGCTCTTCACCGAGGGCACCGTCGATTCGTTCAAGGCCGACGACATTCACAACTGGAGGCTGGGCGAGTACTACGGCCGCTCGATGATCAACGACTTCAACGACGGCGCCGTCGGCTGGACGGACTGGAACGTGTTGCTCGACGAGCGGGGCGGACCGAATCACGTCGGGAACTACTGCTTCGCGCCGGTTCACGCGGACACGCGCTCGGGTGAGTTGATCTACACGAATTCGTATCACTACATCGGGCACTTCTCGAAATTCGTCCGGCCGGGTGCCAGACGGATCGCCAGCTCACCGAGCCGAAGCGCGCTCCTCTCTGCGGCGTTCATCAATCCCGACGGCAAAATCGTGGTTGTGGTGATGAACCCGACCGACAAACCGATTGCATACTATCTCTGGGTGGCCGGTGACGCGGCGGAAGTCAGCAGCTTGCCGCATTCGATTCAGACGCTCGCCTTCTAACGCCCAAGTGCGGTGAGGCAGCTCCCACCGATCGTCCTTGCGATAGCGTTCGCTGCGATCGTCGTTGCGGTGACCGCGATCGCGCGCCGCCTTCCGGTCCCGACGCCGATCCTCCAGGTCGCGGCGGGCTTTCTCGTCGGGCTCGTGCCAGGCGTCGCCATCCCGGAGCTCGAGCCAGACGTCGTTTTCTTCGTCTTCCTGCCGCCCATCCTCTGGGCGGCAGCGTTCTTTACCTCGCTTCGCGACTTCCATCGCTACCGTCGTCCCATTGGCTTCCTGGCCATCGGACTCGTGCTCGCGACGTCGATCGCCGTTGCCGCGGCGGGCCGGGCGCTTTTCCCCGGAATGTCATGGGCGGCCGCAATCGCACTCGGCGCGATCGTGTCGCCTCCAGACGCCGTCGCAGCAGCTGCCATCGTGTCGCGACTTCCGGTGCCTCGGCGCGTGATCGTCGTTCTCGAGGGCGAGAGCCTCGTGAATGACGCATCCGCGCTGATCATCTATCGCTCGGCGGTCGCGGCCGCGGTAACCGGCACGTTCAGTTGGGGAGAGTCGGTCGTACGGTTCTTTCTCGACGCGGGCGTCGGCGTCGCGATCGGCGTGCTCGTCGCGTGGCTCGTCGTTCGCCTGCTCCGCTGGTCGAGGGACGCGATGGCGGAGACCGTGCTCTCGCTCGCGGCGCCGTACGTTGCGTGGCTCGCGGCGGAGACAGTACACGTTTCCGCGGTGCTCGCCTGTGTGGCTGGTGGCCTTTACCTGCGCCGCCATTTCTCGAGCGCTGTGGCGCCCTTCTCCAGGCTCCAAAGCCGCGCGGTGTGGGACCTCGTCATTTTTGTCCTCAACGCGGCGATCTTCCTCCTGCTCGGTGTGCAGTTCAGGGCGCTGCTCACAGGCGGGCCGAACACGACGGCGATGTTGCTCGTCCGTGCCGGTTTCCTGATCGGACTGGTCGCGATTGCCGTACGACTCGTCTGGGTACCGATCGCGGCGTATCTGCCGTTTGTACTGAGCGCTCGAGTGCGTCGCAACGAAACGGCGCCGACCCCAAAGATGGTCGCGGTCGTCGCCTGGACGAGCATGCGAGGCATCGTGTCGCTGGCCACCGCGCTCGCGCTTCCCGTCACGGTTGCCGGCGGGGCACCCTTCCCGTATCGGGGTGAGATCATCGTGGTCGCCATGTGCGTGATCGTCCTGACACTCGTGGTACAGGGGCTGACACTGGCGCCGCTCCTCCGGTTCCTCGCGTTTGCCCCTGAGAACACGCACCACGCGGAGGCCCGGGTCGCTCGGCTGGAGGCGGCGCGACGGGGCGCGGAGGCACTCGATGACTTGTCGCGCGAGGGATGGGCAGATGCACGCGACGTGGAGTGGCTTCGGAGCGAGCTGCGGGATCGCGTGCGGCTGCTGGAGCACCACGCCGGCGAACCCGAGGCGCGGCGCCGACTGCGCGCGGAAATGTTGCGCGCGGAACGGCGAATGCTGGTCCGGCTACGCAACGAGGGCGCGATCTCCGACGACGTGCTGGCACAGCTCGAGCAAGAGCTCGACCTCGAATCCGTGCGCGTCGGGGTGGGCGATGATCGTTAGGCAGCTGATCACCTGTTCGTTCGGCGAAGAGCTACGGCGTTGCCGTCCCCGCGAGCTCGGCTGCGGCAGGAACGCCCGTCGTCCCGGGCTCGAGGCGGTCTAGCCGATCGAGCCGATCGACGTCGATCGCGACCACGCCGTCGGTCGAGGTCGCGAAGACGCTCGCGAACTTGACGTCCCAACGGATCTCGTCCCACCAGTACGATGCGCGGGCCGTCACTCGGGTCGAAAACGTCTCCTCATGAGCGTTGATGAGGATCAGCAGCTCCGCCTGACCTGCGCGCAACGACTCCGGCGTTGCGCCGCGAAGTGGGCTGTCCGCCGTGATTGGGTGCACGACCGTCCAATGCAGGGTAAACAGATCGACGGAGTTCCGCTCGAGCGCGAGTGGGTAAAAGTTGCGCTCGCGCTTGCCATCGGTCTCCTCGGAGAGCACGAGGCTCACGCGCACCTGCACGTCGCTCAGTTCCGCCGGCTGCACGTTGACGAAGCGGAACATGAGCCCGCGCCCTCCCTCATACGGCGCGACGACGGCCGACTCGCTGAAGCGAAGTCGCATCCGCGGCCGAGTGAGCCGTGCGATCAAGAGGCCGGCGGTCGCAACGAGCACGCTCGGGCCGAAGAACGACTCGAACAAGACGAGCCAGTGTGCCGTCGAGCCGAACGGGTACATCGGTCCCGTGCCGGTCGTCGTGAAGACTCCGACGCTGAACGCCAGCGCGCGAAGAAACGGGTCTGAGATCCCGAGTACGTCGCCGCCTCGCAGAGCGCCGTCGCCCAGCGCGAGATACGCGAGGGCGAAAAAGCCGTTGAGCAGGAGCAGCAGGCCAAAGGCCCAGGCGAAGAAGGCCGCGGGCGGCTCGGCAAGCGCGCGCAGGTAGAACCGCTCGAACCGCTGCGCGCCCACGCCGTACTTCCGACTCGTGGGCTGTCCATCGTGCGTGAGGAAGCGGCCCCGAACCTGCTGCGCGACGACGCGCCCGAAGCCGAGGTCGGTGTACGCTTGCCGTGGCCCTGTCGGAGTCGGAGGAATGCCGTCGCGGTCGTCAATCATCGTTGAAATGTACACGTCGAAAGGTCTGATCCGTCCCCGGCCGCCGAGGTCGTGAAGTCGTTAGGCAGCGGCGAGGCCGAGATTCGCGCGGGCTGCGTTGAGTGCGATGCGCAGCTGCCAGGGGTCGCGTAGTTCGACTCCATTCGCCCGCGAGTCTATCCGCGAGTTTACCCTCGAACCGCATACGGGTGTGTGCCTATGGCGTTTATGGTTGAGCGCCGCGGCAGACGGCGACCGACACGCCGGGCACGCGCGACCACTGCCATGACTCGTTGATCATCGGGCGCGTGATGTAGGTGAGGTACAGCGATTCTCCATCGCGCGCGACATCGAGTTGCATCGGTTGAACCCGCTCGCTGACGAGCAGTTCGGCCGCGATCGGTGTCGTGACCACATCCCCGTTGCGAAGTCCCGCGTCTGCCGCAGCCGACGACGGAACCAGGCTCGCGACACTCCGCACTTCCGGCGTGCGTCGATCGAACGCGAAATCCGGCACCACCACCTGCGTCCAGGAATGCGTGAAGCACGGACCGAACGCGTCAGGCGGCACGAACACGGTCTTCGTCCCGCGGACGACAACGGAGTCGAGCTCCGCGGCAACACCGGGGCCTAACTCTTTCGCCAGCGCGTCGGTGAAGGTCCGCACGCTGACGGTCTCACCTTCCGCGCGTCGAGCAAACAGGTCGAGCAGTATGTCGTCGAGCGACCGTGCGCCACCCGACGCCTGACGAATCGCGGCATCCAGTGCGAAGAAGTAAAGCGACCCGCGCACGTACGGCAGTAACTCACCGTTCTTGTCGCCCCAGAACGCCGCGCGGGCGGCGTCGTTCGTCGCGTTGCGGTACGGATTCCCGTGGTACTGCCGCGATAGCCGATTCAGCTCGGCGACGAACCCTGTGAGGGGCTGCAGTCCGAACCGTCGCTGGAGATTCGCGGTGAAGTACGTCGCGAGCCCTTCACTCGCCCACGGACCCGCGCCCTGGAACGAGCCGGCCCAGCCGTGGATCATCTCGTGGGCGACGATGCTCCGCAGTCCCGGGTCGTCACTGCCGGATGTCGAGCGCCGAAGTGGCCTAACGGGAACCTGCAGCATGAACGACCGGTCCCCCGCCGTGCCCCCCGAGGTGGTGGACTCCGGAAGGACGCGCAGGAAGAATCGGTACGGGCGTTGGGCGGTGTCCCCGAAGAACGTGCTGAGCGCCTTGTAGGCCTTGGCCGCCCACGCCATGTCGGCGCGAAGGTCGAGCCCTGGCGATGAACCCAGCCACACCGCGCTGAACCCGCCGGTGTTTCCACCCGCGGGATACTGGCCTAACGGCCCTGCCATGAACCAGCTCGATCGGAGGCCCGCGAGTGCCATGATCGCTTCGGTGTCCCCGTCCCCGAGGCTGGAGATGCCAACGGAGCCGCGCCGAAGGGCGCGTAGATCCCAGCGGATGCGCACTCGGTACTGACGCGAATCCTGCAGCAGTGCGAGAAAACCGGCACCACCGCCGCTCACGCCTCCGGCGAACGTGCGCAGGTCGAAAGGCGGACCTGCACGAAGACGGCCCGGCGGAACGATCGCGCTGTAGCGAACCGTGACCGGAAAGGAAACGGAACGCGCGGTCCGCCAGCGACGATTGTAGCCGAACCCGCTCGCGTCGACTGAATCGTCCACCCTCGTCAGCAGGACCGGTCCTCTGCCGTCGTCGATGCGGAAGCCTCTGATGCGATCGGCGATGCCGGGGATGTTGTTCAGGACGATCGGCGCGCGAAACTCCAGCATCGGTGCCACGAGCACCGTGTCGGTGAGATGGAAGGTGACGAGGACGGCTGCGACGTTGCCGGCTTTGTTTCGCTCGGGCCGCAAGGCGATCTCAATGCCGGGCATAATCACAGTGTCCGCCGCCGCGTCCTGCGCGGACGCCGCGACGGGCGCGACAAGCGCCAGGGAGGCGACGGTCGCCCACCTGCGCACGCTGGCGGACCGACCAACCTCAAACGCTGCCTTTGTCATTCCGAGCGAAGCGCATGCCGTGGAGTTGTTAGGTGCCAATTTACTGCATCACCTGGCCGTGGCGAACAGCCGCGCAGACAGTTTCTAAACCGCCACACAACGAATCGCGAGCTTACATGTAGATTCGCGCGAAGCGTTGCCGCTCGACAGGCCGCGTCCTGGCACGGTAAGATTGGAAACATCTCTCTGCCCAGAGCCGCTCATGTCTCCAAAGGCCCGGATCCTCGCCGTTGCCGCCCTCCTCCTCGCTGCTGGCGTCGCTCGGGAGGCCGCTGCACAAGCCTCGTACAAGAGTGACCCGCCGCGCCGCGCGTTCCTCTTCAAGGACGCCCGCGGGGAAATCGCCGCCGCGCGCGCGCGTGGCGACACCACCGTCACACTCGTGGTGGCGTCGATGGCCGGCCAGAACGCCAAGGTCGCTGCCCTCGTCAAGAAGCTCGGTGGCACGATCGGTTACCGCGAAGACATGGTGGATTACCTTCGCGTCCGCGTGCCGGTCGACAGCGTGGAGTCCCTCGTACGGAGCCCGCTCGTGCACTCGACCGACGTTTCGATCAGAGGCCGCTCGAGCCGCGCGTTAGGCCTCGCGGATGGCACCGACGCGCCAGCCGCTCGACCGTCGTCGACGCTGCCCTTTGCGCCCGACACCGGGAAGCGGGCGTGGCCGCCGGTGCTGTCGGACGCGCCCCTCGTGGATCGGTACGACCCGGTGACCGACATGGGGGGTGCCGAATGGCGAAAGGCGAACCCCACGTTCGACGGACGCGGCGTCACGATCGCCATCATCGACCAGAACCTCGACGCACTGCTCCCGGAGCTGCAGGTCGCGAAGACCCTCTCGGGCGCATCGACGAGGAAGATCGTCGGCTATCGCACCGTCGTCGACATCGACGAGGAGAATGACGGCCAATGGTTGCGCATGAACAACGTGGTGAGTGCAACCGACGCGAAGATTTCCTGGGGCGGAAAGACGTTCACCGCACCTGCAGCCGGCACCTATCGCATCGACCAGATCGACGAGGCCGTCTTCGACTCGCTCAATCGCGCCGGTATCGAGAAGGATCTCAATCGTGATGGCAACCCGAAGGAGTCGAGCCGCCTCTTCGGCGTCCTGTGGAACGAAGCCACGAACGATGTCTGGGTCGACACCGATCAGGACAACGACTTCAGCGAC
>Ga0310892_10000599_pt1 | contig 10702 bp, 10 predicted proteins | sample C0D1metaG_FD_203747 | JGI IMG/M metagenome (GOLD analysis project Ga0310892, IMG submission 203747) | Lab incubated soil microbial communities from West Virginia University Organic Research Farm, Morgantown, WV, United States - C8D2 | ecosystem: Environmental > Terrestrial > Soil > Agricultural...
GATCTCGAATCTGCGGGGTGACGTTGCGACGGCGGCGGCCAAGGCCCTGCGTCTCTACGGCAGTGGGTGATCATCGCTCAAAGTGCTTCCTTTGTCGGTGCGGCGGCGGTGGAGGTAGGGCGCGGCGGTCTTGGGTTGGATCTCAGCACGTTTGTCGGCTGGAGCGTCTTCACGGCGATCAACGCGAGGCGCCGCCGCTGACCATGGGCCGGTCAGTCAGACAGAGACGAACGTCTGACGTAGCTCGCCGACGCCGGACACCTTGCTGACGAGTTCCTCACCGGGCTGAAGGAACCGCTGCGGGTCACGTCCGATGCCGACTCCGTCGGGAGTGCCGCAGAAAATGATGTCGCCGGGCAGCAAGGGTGTCACTCTGGACAAGCCCTGGATCAAAGCCGGCACGCCAAAAAGGTAGTCACTCGTTCGGCCATTCTGGAGGGTCTCGTCGCCGACCCCGCATTGCAACCCGATGTCGTCGGGGTCGTCGAACTCATCGACCGTCACGACCCACGGGCCGGTCGGGGCGAATCCCGGGAACGACTTACCCAGGCTGAACTGCGGTGCGGGGCCGGCAAGTTGGGTGATTCGTTCGGAGATGTCCTGCCCCGCGGTGAGCCCGGCCACATGAGACCACGCCTGCGCCGCGGACACCTTCTCCGCTCGCCGGCCAATCACCACGACGAGCTCGACCTCCCAGTCGACGTGACCGCCCGGCGGCAGCACGACCGTGGTGATCGGCCCCGATATCGCGGTGCGGTACTTGGTGAACACCGGTGGAAACGTGTCGGGAACATCGAGGCTCGATTCGGCCGCGTGATCGCGGTTGTTCAATCCGATCGCGAACACCTGCGCCGGCGCGGGAACCGGTGCCCGCAGGTCGGCGGCCTGGAAGTCGGCGGCGTCGACCTCGCCGAGCGCACTCGTCCAGCTGACGAAGTCATCCCAGACGTCGTAGACCGCCTGAGGGTCGGCGCTGAACCGGCCGCCCGAGGCCTCCGCCACGTCGACGGCTCCGCGGTCGGTGAACAGGGTCAGACGTCCGGACAAGTTACCGAAGCGCATGGGTGCTCCTCGCTCGATGGGCTGGACAGGTTCGGAACTAGGATGCCCGGGTGAGACCCGAACTGGCGGCGGCGCACGCCGCAGTGGATTACGCGGTGGCGATCCTGCGCGACGGGCGCGCCCGGCCGCATCGGCGGATCGCAAAGGCGACCAAGGACTTTCTCACCGAAATTGACCTGGCCAGCGAGTCGGCGATGCGGCGCTCGCTCGCGGCATCCACTCCCGCGATCGGCTTCTACGGCGAGGAGGGTGGCGGGGCGGCCCTGGATTCGGGCAAGGTCTGGGTTGCGGATCCGCTTGACGGGACCGTCAACTATGCGACCGGCTCGCCGTTGTGCGGCGTGATGCTCGGCCTGCTCGAGGATGGCGTGCCGACCTTGGGCGTGATCGACCTGCCGTTCCTTGGCGTGCGGGTCGACTCGGGTGCCGTGGCCGACGTCGCCTCGCTGGAGGACGGGATCATCGGGATGGGCGACGCCTTCCACCGGGGCGGCGCCCGGCTGGACGCGTACCTCGAACTGACCATGAGCGTGCACCGATGGGCGCTGCGCTTCCGCTGCGTTGGCGCCGCGTCGGTGCTGTGGACCTGGCTTGCCACCGGCCATATCCAGGGCATGCTGCTGGCCCACAACAACCCTTACGACGTCGTCGCCGGGCACGCGATCGCCTGCGCGGCCGGAGCGATATGCACCGACTACGGTGGAGCCCCGCTGACCCTGGAGTCCAGCGGAGCCATGGCGGCGGTGCCCGGTCTCCAGCCCGAGCTCGTCAGCCTCGCGGCCGATCTCGCGGCCGTGGCGGCGCGAGAGTCGTGAGTCCTCAGCGCGCAAACGGGCGCTCCAGCGCAACGTCGGGGTTGAGCTCGACCCCGAAACCGGGCGTGTCGGGCAACCGCATCCGCCCGTTGACCGGGACCGGCTCGCCGACCAGCAGCGGCTGGAACATCGGCACCACCTCGTCGGCCTCCGGCGCCATCATCAGGAACTCCGCGAACGGGCTGTTGGTCCGGGTGATGACGAAGTGGTACGAATACACGCTCGACCCGTGCGGCACGACCAGCGCCCCGTACGCATCGGCGAGCGCCGAGATCTTGATCAGCTCGGTGATCCCGCCGCACCATCCGACGTCCGGCTGCAGGATGTCGGCGCAGCCCATTTCGAGCAGCATCCGGAACCCGTGCCGGGTGGACTCGTGCTCGCCGGTCGACACCAGCATTCCGCGCGGCACCGCCCGCCGCAGGTCGCGATAGCCCCAGTAGTCGTCCGGGATCAGCGCTTCCTCCAGCCACTTCAGCCCGTACTCGTGGGCGGCGATGGCCAGCCGAGTGGCGTAGTCGAGGTCGAGAGACATCCAGCAGTCCCACATCAGCCAGAAGTCGTCGCCGACCTTCTGCCGCATCGCGGCGAGCTCGGCCAGGTTCGCTCGCAGCCCGGGCACTCCCTCGTGCGGCGCATGGTGCAGTGGCATCTTTCCGCCGATGAAGCCCATCTGCTGGGCCAGATCGGGCCGCGCGCCGGTGGCGTAGAAGATGAGCTCGTCGCGGACCGCGCCACCCAGCAGGTGGTACACGGGCTCCTGCCGGAGTCGGCCCAGCAGGTCGTAGAGGGCGAGGTCGACGGCGCTGATGACGTTGAGCACCAAGCCTTTCCGGCCGTAGAACAGCGTGGACCGATACATCTGGTCCCAGATCTTCTCGATGTCGGTGACCGCGGCACCCTCCAGGAAACGGGCCAGGTGGCGCTCGACGATCCATGCGCCGGGCTCGCCGGCCGTTGTGACGCCGAAGCCGACGGTGCCGTCATCGGCCTCAACCTCTACGACCAGGGTGCCCAGCACGTTCAGACCGAAGGTGCGACGGCTCTCGGCGTACTCCGGATAGCGCGACATCGGGGTGGCGATGTGGTCGTCGATCCAGTGGTAGCCCTGTTGATCGTGATAGTCGGCCCCACCGCCGGCGCCGACAGTGTATGCGCGGACCTGCCGAATACGAGGCATGCTCAACCGGGTTCCTGTCCAGTGGTTGGCGGCCCGTGTGGAAACACCAGGATCTTGCTCGCCGTGGTCCGGCCTCTGGCGAGGTCGTCGAAGCTCTGCGGCGCCCCGTCCCAGCCGACCCGGCCGTCGATCAGCGCTTCGATGCCGTCGGGGACAGTGCCGACCCATGCGGCGGTCTTGTCGAAATCGTCGGCGGTGTAGGTGAACGCTCCGATCAGGGTGCGCTCTTCCGTGCTGATCGCGTACGCCGAGAGCTCCAACTGCGGAGAACCCATGCCTACCAACACGATTCTGCTGCCGCGGCCCGAAGCGGCGAAGGCGTCGGTGATGGTCTGGTTCACCCCGACCGCATCGATCACCAAGGTGGCCGGACCGCCCAGTTTCGTGCGAACAGCCTCAGCCACGTCGTCGACGGTCGGGTCGATCACCTGCCCGCCGAGCTTGGCGCACAGGTCCCGACGCGATGCGCTGACGTCGGACACGGCCAGGTTGGCGATACCCAGCCGCCGAGCGGCCAGCAGGCACGCCTGCCCGATCGGCCCACCGCCGATGACCAGCACCCGGTCGTCGGCGGTGGGAGCACCGCGACGTACGGCGTGGTAGCCCACGGCGAGCGGCTCCACGAGTGCGCCGAGTTCGGCCGGCATACTCTCCGGTAGCAGCACGACGTTCTTCGCGGGGGCGGCGACCCGGTCGGCGAACGCTGCCGGAATTTCCGGGGCGACGCCAAGCACCACGCGATGGCCGCACCATTGCTGCTGACCATCGCGACAGTCCGCGCAGACTCCGCACGCCATCACCGGGTTGATGGTGACCAGCTGACCCGGTGCCAGGTCGGTCACTTCGGGGCCGAGCTCGTCGATCCGGCCGACCGTCTCGTGCCCCATCACCTGGCCGGGATGGCGGCGCCCGTTCTCTCCGGAGTAACCGTGGAAGTCCGAGCCGCAGATGCCCGTGGCGATGACCTCGACGACCACCTCGCCCGGTCCCGGTTGCGGTTCGGGCCTTTCCTCCACCGCGATGTCGTAAGGACCACGCAGCACCAGAGCCTTCATGTGACCTCCTCGTTTCTGCCGTCGGTCAGCGGTGTTGGGCGACCTTTTCCAGCGAGTGGTTGCTGCGCACCGAGCGGATGGTGCCGCTGCGCGACCGCATGACGATCGATTCGGTCTGGGCACCCGTCGGGGAGTAGCGCACACCGCGCAGCAGCTCCCCGTCGGTGATCCCGGTCGCCACGAAGAACGTGTTGTCTCCGGTGACCAGGTCGTCGGTGTGCAGCACCCGGTTCAGGTCGTGGCCGGCGTCGAGGGCCTTGCGTCGCTCGGCCTCGTCGCGCGGCTCCAGCCGGGCCTGGATCACCCCGTTCATCGCCTTCATTGCGCACGCGGTGATGATCCCCTCCGGGGTGCCGCCCACGCTGAGCATCAGTTCGGTGCCGGTGTCGTCTGTTGCCGCGGTGATCGCCGCGGCAACGTCGCCGTCGGCAAATAGTTTGATCCGTGCTCCGGTAGTCCGGACCGCGGCGATCAGCTGCGCGTGCCGGGGACGATTGAGCACGCTGACCGTGATGTCGACCGGCCTGCCGCCCAGCGCCTTGGCCACCGCGCGGATGTTGTGCTCGACCGGGGCGTCGATGTCCACCTCACCGCCCACCGATCGGGCGCACACCAACTTACGCATGTAGAACACCGCGCTAGGGTCGTACATGCTGCCCCGGTCGGCCGCGGCCATGACCGCTATCGCGTTGGGCATGCCGTTCGCCAGCAGCGTGGTGCCATCCACCGGGTCGACCGCGATGTCGTACTCGGGTCCGGTGCCCTCGCCGACCTCCTCGCCGTTGTAGAGCATCGGGGCCTCGTCCTTCTCGCCCTCCCCGATCACCACCACACCGCGCATCGGCACCTTGGCGATCACGTCGCGCATGGCGTCGACCGCAGCCCTGTCGCCCCCCTCCTTGTCACCCCGCCCGGCCCAGCGGCCGGAGGCCAGTGCAGCCGCCTCGGTGACCCGCATCAGATCCAGCCCCAGGTTGCGGTCCGGCAGCTGGTAGCGAACCTGTTCGATCGCGCCGTCGCGTGCCGGCGTGGCCGGATCTGCGTTCACGTGACCTCCTCGTCGTCGGTCGTCGCGCTGCGAGTGTCAGCGCAACGCAACGTCGGCGGCATCCACCTGGTCCAGGTGGCCGGCCTCGATCTCGTTGGCCTTCTTGAAGAACGCGGTCAGGGCGAACAAGATCGCACCGACGACCGCTCCCACCGCCAAGGAGTACAGCCCGGCGTTGCCGCCGAGAGTCTCCTTGAAGTAGTCCCGCATGTTGGGCGCCAGGAACCCACCCAGGTTGCCCAGAGAGTTGATCAAGCCGATGCCCGCAGCCGCCGCGAAGCCGGTCATGTACTCCGTGGGCAGCGTCCAGAAGATCGGCTGCATGGCCACAAACCCCATCGCGGCGATGGACAGTCCGGCGATGGCCAGCACCGGTGTGCCGCTGAGTGCTCCGGACATCACGATTCCTACAGCGGTCACAAGCAGCAGCACGGTGCCGATCGGCCGGTGTTTGCGCGTTCGGTCCGCCAAGCCAGGGAAGAATGCGACCGCAGCGAGCGCGAACACCCACGGGATGGCGGTCACCAACGAGGCCTGGAAGCCGAGCTTCTGACCGGTGATGGCCGTCACCTGCGTGGGCAGGAAGAACGTCACGCCGTAAACCGCGATCTGGATGCAGAAGTAGATCAGCGCGAAGTACCAGACCCGCCAGTTGCCCAACGCCCGGAGCACCTTCTGGGGCCCGTGGCCCTCCGCCTTGGCGGTGTCCTCGGCGGCGATGGTCTGTGTCAGTGCCAGTCGCTCGTCGTCCGGCAGCCACTTGGCGTCCTTGGGTTTGTCGGTCAGGTAGAAGAAGGACCAGACGCCCACGATGACGGCCAGCAAACCCTCGATGAGGAACATCCACTGAATACCGCGAAGCCCGAACAATCCGTTGAGCTCCAGCAGCCCGCCGGACAGCGGATTGCCGAGAATGCCGGCGATCGCGATGCCCATATAGAAGTAACCGCGCGCGCGGCTCAGGTGCCGCGCGGGGATCCAATAGGTCAGGAAGAGGATGACGCCGGGAAAGAAGCCCGCCTCGGCGACACCGAGCAGGAACCGCAGGATGTAGAAACTGTTCGGGCCTTGGACGAACATGAAGGCGGCCGCAATGATGCCCCAGCTCACCATGATCCGGGCCAGCCACCAGCGCGCCCCGACCTTGTGCAGCAGCAGGTTGCTGGGAACCTCGAAGATGGCGTAGCCAACGAAGAAGAGGCCGGCGCCGAACGCGTACGCGGCGGCGCTGATGCCGAAGTCGACCTCGAATTCCTTCTGCGCGAACGACACGTTGCTGCGGTCCAGGAACGCGATCACGTACATCAGCAGGAGAAAAGGAATCAGCCGGCGGAATACCTTCTTCGTCGCGAGCTCGCTCAGATCGTGGCGACGCTGGGCGGCGGTCGCGGTGCTGTCCGACATGTCGACTCCTTGTTTGTGTGGCCGGATCGTGGATGGATTCTTGGATCGGCCGCTCATGGCGGCCGATCAGTGCATGTATTTGCCGCCGTCGATCTGGATGGTCGCTCCGCTGATGTAGGCGGCGCCGTCGGAGAGCAAAAACACGATGGTGGCGGCGATCTCGTCGGGCTTGCCGACGCGGCCCAGCGGGATCCCGGTCGACATCGAGGCCTTGCGGTCGTCGGTGAGCCGGCCGCCCATGATCTCGGTATCGATCGGTCCGGGGGCCAGCACGTTGACGGTGATCCCGTGCGGGCCGAGCTCCCGGGCGCCGCCGTGGGCCATCCCGATCACGGCGGCCTTCGCGGTGGCGTAGACGCCTTTCGAGAAGGTGCCGCCGCCGTCGAACGCGGTGATCGAGGAGGTGTTGACGATCCGCCCGACGCCCTGCGGGATCATTCGCGCGGCGGCCGCCTTGAGCATCAGGTACGAGCCGGTGACATTCACCGCCATCACCCGGTTGAACTCCTCGAGCTCGCACTCGTGCAAGGTGGCCTGCGAGGCGACCCCGGCCAGGTTGACCAGGGCGGCCACCGGCGGCAGCTCGGCGTCGATCCGCGCGAAGAGCTCGTTGACGGACTCCTCGGAGGCGATGTTCGTCGGCACGGCCAGGACGCCGTGATGACCGGTCTCGCGCAGCTCGGTTTGCACCGCGGCAAGCCCGTCGGCGTTGATGTCGGCAAGGGCGACGTGCCAGCCGTTCTCCGCCAACATCCTGGCGGTGACCCGGCCGATCCCGGCCGGGCCGCCTGCGCCGGTGATGACGGCGGTGCGCCGCTCGGGAAGGCGACCGGTTGAGGGTGTCATGAGTTGTGCTCCTTGGCGTCCGGTTGGTCAGTCGAGGACCGTGGCGAGGATGTCGCGGATGTACGCGCGGTTCTTGGCGATGACGGTGATCGCGTCGCTGCCGTAGTGCTCGCACAGGAAGGCGCCGCGAAACCCGAGCCCAACGGCCTGACTGATCGCCGCTCGGTAGTTGATCAGGCCGAAGTCCATCGGCACGGGGAACGTCATCACCTGGCCCGTGGCCGGATCCTCGTCGCGCAGGTAGTTCTTCACATGCCAGTAGTTGGTGTGCGGGAGCAGCTTGTCGAGCATCTCCTGCACCGGCTCCAGCGGGCGGTGCAGCCGCACGAAGTTGCCGATGTCGGGGTTAAGGCCGCACGCCTCGTGCCCGACGTCCTCGAGGAACCGCACGGCACCGTCGGCGGTGCCGACGTAGGTGTCCTCATACATCTCCAGCGTGATCTGCTGACCGTTGCTCTGCGCGTGCTCGGCCAGCTCGCGGATCAACGAAGCCGCGCGACTGCGCGCCTCGGGGCTCTCGTCGTCGTGCCAGCCGTCCTCCAGCCAGAACCACAGCGCCTTCTGCTGCGCCGGGGTAAAGGCTTGGAAGAAGCCGAAACTCACCATCGGGACGCCGATCTCGGCCGCAGCGTCGAGCAGCCGGTGGCTGTACTCGAGGTACTCCTCACCGTGCTCGGGGTCCATCACGCTGCGCCGCGAGGTGGAAATGGCGGGAATGGTCAGGCCGGCCTCCTTGAGCACGCCCTGGAAGTCGGCCAGCCGCTTCGGGCCGAGATCGGCCACCCGGACCCAGGTGTCGGTCGGGTCGACCTCGGTGAAGCCAAGCCGGGCAACCAGATTCAGATGCTTGGCCCACTCTTCGGGCTCGGCGTCGTGGATCGGCCCGCCGTGGGAGTCGACGCTCCCGAACGGCAGCATCGCGGCCGCGATCGGCCAGTTCTCGGCGGTGTAGTCAGCGGTCACGGGCGTTTCGCTCTCTTCTCTGGGTGAGTGGACGGTCGCGCTCAGTGGGGGACTGGCCCGAGCTCGCGCAGGAGCTGGCCGAGCTTGGCGTACGCGGTATTGCGGTAGGCGATCAGCGCGGCCTGGTCGCCCGCAGGGATGACGAACCCGCCGCCCTGCTTCACCCCGTAGCGGCCGGCGTTGACCAGCTCGGTGAGCATTTGAGGCGCGGCCAGACGCTCGCCGTAGTACTCCTGAAAGGTTCGGAAGCAGGCCTGGTAGACGTCCAGGCCGGCCATGTCGGCGATGGCGAACGGGCCGAAGAACGGAAGCCGGTAGCCGAACGTTGTGCGCACCACGATGTCGACGTCCTCGGCGGTGGCCACCCCTTCCTCGACCAGGTTGATGGCCTCCTTGAGCAGCACATACTGCAGCCGGTTCAGCACGAATCCGGCCTTGTCGTTGACCCGCGCGCTGAGCTTGCCGGTCCGCGCCACCAGCGCCTCGGCCGCCTGTACGACGGCCTCGTCGGTGCCCGCGTGCGCGATCAGCTCGACCCCCGGGATGAACGGGGCGGGGTTGGAGAAGTGAATGCCGAGGAAGCGCTCGGCGTGCGTGAGGTTCGCGGCGAGGTCGCCGATCGGCAGGGTGGAGGTGTTGCTGCCGATGATCGCGTCCGGACGAGCGGCTGCCTCGATGTCCTTCAGTACCGGGCCCTTGATCTCCGGCAGCTCCAGCACGGCTTCCTCGATCAGATCCGCCTCGGCGACCGCCTCGGGCAGGCTGTCGGCTGCGCGCAGGTTGGCCCGCACCAGATCGGCCGACCCGGCGTCGAAAAGCCCTTGGCCCTCGAAGTCCTCGGCTTCGCGACAGAGCCGGTCGAGGTGACGGCGGGTCAGGGCGGGGTCGGCGTCGACGATGACCACGTCGAGCCCCGCCATCGCCAACGTCTGCGCGATACCGCCACCCATGTAGCCGGCGCCGACGACGGCCACGCGCTGGATGCTTTGCGTCACAGCAGATACGCCCTTTCCTGGCAGACGCGGATGCGTCGAGGCGAAACGCGGGACGGGCCTGACCGGACCGCCTGTGGGCCGCGAATCAATGACTGTGATCCAAGTAACCGGGACTCATTGAATGTGATCCAAGATACTATAGGATCTAGGATATGGGCAAGCGCCAACGCGTCGACGGGTTTCCGGCACGTGTGACGTGCAGCGGCTGCGGGGGTTGGATGCGGCGATTAGTAGTCGGCAAGGGCGCGCGAGCGCACGGCAGAAATGTGGACGGTCATTGCCGCCGCGGCGACTTCGGGGTCTCCGGTCCGGACGGCGTCGAGGATGGTGGCGTGCTCGGCCACGGCCTGTTCGACGTCGATCGCGCCGTGGTGCATGGACTGGCGAAGTCGGTGAACGTGCGGAGCGAGGCCCTCGGCCATCTCCAGCAGGTAGGGGTTGTTGCAGTTGCGCAGGAAGATGAGGTGGAACTCCCAGTCGATCGTGTAGTACTTGCGCATCGTCGCCCAGTCGAGCCGGTCCGGATGACGCTCCGCCATCTTGCGCACGCGAACCGCGGCCGCGCGATGCCGGTTGCTCACCGTCTCGAGCTCGGCCAATACCTGCGCAGACACCGGGGTTGCGCGCCGGATGGCCGCGACCTCGACGACGGCACGAGCGTCGATCAGGTCAGCCGTCCGGGCAGGGGTCAGCGGGGGCGAGACCCGATAGCCCTTGAGCGCGGCCCGGCTGACCAGGCCGGTGTGCTCGAGCTGGCCGAGGGCTTCCCGGACCGGAGTCGGCGACACGCCGAGCTGTCGCGCCAGGCCCTCGATGGCAAGGGATTGGCCGGGGTCAACCTGACCGTCCAACAACATCTCCAGGACCGCGTCGTAGACGCCGTCTCGGAGCGCCCGGCGCTGGACGACCGCGCGGCCGTCGGTATCTGCGCCAGTTGCACCCCTGCGGCCGGCAGCGCGGCGAACGTCATGATCGGTCGGTTCCATCCCCGCCACCGGGCCTGTCGCCATACCAAAAGATCCTATAGCGTGTACGAAGTTCAGCTGGGGAAGCGGCTTCGTGACCGACTCTGAAGCCGCCGTTGAGAGTCGTGCCCGCGATGCGATGGAGACCCACATGGAACAGGTAAGAACCCCCGAGCCGCACTTCACCGGCCCAGTGTCACTACAGGCATTGCTGGCTGGTCAACCTCCGGTCCGTGACGTAGGTGCCAACCTCGACGAGGTCCGTGCCGGCCGTCGCCTGGTAGTGCTCGACGACGACCCCACCGGCACCCAGACCATCGCTGACCTGCCGGTACTCACCCAATGGTCGGTGGATGACTTGCGATGGGC
>Ga0310892_10000601_pt1 | contig 10693 bp, 7 predicted proteins | sample C0D1metaG_FD_203747 | JGI IMG/M metagenome (GOLD analysis project Ga0310892, IMG submission 203747) | Lab incubated soil microbial communities from West Virginia University Organic Research Farm, Morgantown, WV, United States - C8D2 | ecosystem: Environmental > Terrestrial > Soil > Agricultural...
TGGCGGAAGGTCCGTTCGGCCGGGTGAGATTGGTCGAGATGGTCGTCGAGAGCGTGCGCGTCCACATGCTCTCGAGCCAGCACGTCGTCATCCTCAAGGAGTCCGAGCGGGACCGATATCTGCCGATCTGGATCGGTCCATCCGAGGCCAATGCGATCGCGATGCGCCTCCAGGGCATCTCCGCCGAGCGCCCGCTCACGCACGACCTGATGGTCTCCGTCGTTGCCGCGCTCGGCTCGAGCATCAGCCGCGTCGTCGTCACGCACGTCATCGAGGGGACGTTCCACGCGCGCCTGTACGTCGAATCCGCGAGCGGCGACGAGACGGAGATCGACTCACGAACCTCGGACGCGATCGCGGTTGCCGTTCGGACCGGGTCACCGATCTACGCCGATGAGCGCGTCCTCGATGAGGCCGGCGTCGAGCCGGAGGCGATCGTCGAGGGCGAACCGGTCGACGAGGAGCGCCTGGCAGTCTTCCGTGAATTCGTCAACTCGCTCGACATCGATCTGCCGGGCGGCGAGGCCGGAGGGCCCGAGGAGTCCTAGCCGCGACCTAGGAGCCGGCGCGCGTCCCGAGGACCTCGCGGCGGCGCGTCCAGAGCGCCCAGCGCAGTCTCCCGATGTCGCGGAAGGTCCGCAGGATCTTGCGGAACGATGCGCCGGTGTTCGTGCCCGCTGCACGGGGGTAGTGCGTCACGCCGACCTGCGCGATCCGCTCACCGCGAGCGCGCAGCTTGATGAGCAGCTCGGCGGACAGGAAGGGCGAATCAGTCGTCAACGGGAGACCGCCGAACACCTCGCGGCGGAAGACTTTCATCGCGCAATCGATGTCGCGAACCCGGAGCCCGAAGAGCACCGACACGATCGCGTTGTAGGTCTTGGCGATGAAGATCCGATGCGGCGGGTCGCGTCGCTTCAAGCGGTAGCCGATGACGACGTCCACCGGCCGGCGAGCGTCGTCGAGCCGTTCGAGGAGCCGCGCAAACTCCCGCAGGTCGAATTGGAGATCACCGTCCGAGAAGCCGATCAGCGAGCCGCTCGCGTTCTCGAACCCGGCCCGCAGCGCCCCGCCGTAGCCGCGGTTGGCTTGGTGATGGACCCGAACGCGGGGGTCGCCGGCGGCGAGCGCATCGGCCAGCTCCGGCGTGCGATCCGTCGAGCCGTCATCGACGATCAGGACCTCGATTGAGCCGTCGACCATTGGACCGATCTCCGCAAGCGCCCGCTGCACCGTCTCGGCCACGTTCTCCTCCTCGTTGTAGGCAGGGAAGAAGAACGTGAGGCGGGGGCGCTCTGAATCGGTCACTGGCGAAGTCCCTCGATCTGGAGTATCTCGGAGTAGCCGGGGTAGGTCGCGATGCTGGTCGTCTGCCAATCCCTGATGAGGCGGGCGTACTCCCAGGGCGGCGGAACGACGAAGACCGGGCGCCGCCCGATATGCGCCAGGATGGCGTTGTGCATCGTACGGTACCCGTCGTCGAGGATGTTGCGCTCGTCGATGATCGTCACGTCCGGCCGCTCCCCGAGGACCCAGCGGTGGTACCACAGCGGCGTGCTGTAGCTCCACCAGCTGACGATCACGGCGTTGGGCGGCAGCTGCTCGTAGACCGATGCGACCCAATCGTCGGCGGATCGGTTCTCGCTCTGGTCGTGTGACCGGTAGCCGGTCACCAGCGCCGTGGCCGGCAGCAGCGCACCGAGCGCCACGATCGCGGCCGCCGCCGCGGTCGCCAGCCATCGCCGACGCCGCCGTCCGGCCTCGAAGCGCAGGCTGACCTCTGCAACCGCTCGGGCAACGTTGCTCCCGATGAATGCCAGGGCAACTCCGATCAGCGGGGCGGTGACCGCAATCGCCGGCAGGTAGTAGCGGTCGATGTCGCCGTCGCGGAAATTCATCGCGTACAGGACCGTCGCGACAACGACGAGCCCGAGGAAGGCGAACGCCTCGAGGCGCCGCACCGCCAGGATCGCCGCGCCCGCGGCGACGAGCAGCCAGCCCACGATCGGCAGCTGCGCGGCCATGACTCCCTCGGTCACGTCCCACTTCGTCCAGAAGTCGGCCAGCGGGGACCCGAAGTCGGTGAAGAGGTCCCGGAACTGCTCCGCGAAGACGAGGTACCGGAAGCGTTCCCACGTGTCGGGATGCGCATAAAAGAGCGCCGGCTCGGGATCGATGATCGCGCGAACGAAGATGTACGCGTAGCTGACAATGCCGATCGCGACCATCCCCGCGCACAGCGCCACCAGCCGCCATCGGCGCCAGAGCCTCGCGTGGATGAAGAGCAGCCAGGCGGCAACGCCGAAAGCGGTGAGGCCGACGAGGGGATGGGCGCCGATGCCGAGCCCGAATGCGAGGGCCGCCACAACGAGCCATCGATCGGCCCGGCGCGAGCCGGAGCGGTATGCGGCGGCCCAGACGATGAGCAGCCAGACCACGAGCGCGACGAAGACGACGTTCAGGGCGTGCACGTCCGCGCGAGTGGCGTTTTCCCACGGCTCGGCGGCGAATGCGAAGGCGAGGCCGGCGACGCCTGCGGCACCGGCGCGAAGGAATCGGTTCGACTCCTCGATGAGATGGCCGGCGATCAGCACGACCAGTCCGGCGGCGACGGCGACGCAGATGCCGGACAGGAGGTTCATGCGCCACGCGACCTCGCCGAACGGCAGCTGGCTCCAGAGCCACCCGATCATCGCGTACACCGGGAACCCGGTCGGGTGGAAGATCGATAGGGTGGCCGGGACCGTCTGCGCCTCACCGGTGTCCCAGAAAAACGTCGACGGCAACATCGTGCGCAGGTAGACCGCCAGGGCGACCAGCGCGACCGCGGCGGCCGCGAAGGCGACCGCGTTGTCGCTGTACGGGATCCACCTGCGAGACGCAACCCGGGCCGTATCGGGACCGTCCGAGGCTCGATGTATACTCACCGCCACCTTGGCGTGCGATACGACACGGCGCGCTCCACGGGGGCGCCGCACCTGATGACCCGCGACCCCGTCGGCCGACGGGGCGTGGGGACATTCGACTCTCTTCGGCGGCTCGACACCGCCACCGTCCTCACCACGATCCTCGTCCTCGGCCTCGCCCTGCGTGTCTTCATCGCGGCCTTCTACATGCCGCTCAGCGGACTGTCGAACGACATCGGTGCGTTCAACGCCTGGGGCCAGCGGTTAGCAAGCGTCGGACCAGCCGAGTTCTACGCACCCGACTATTTCGCCGATTATCCGCCCGGCTATCTCTACGTCCTCTGGCTGCTCGGCGAGATCGGGGCGGCATTTGTGCCGATCGTCGGGATCAACATCACCGGCGGACTGGTGAAGATCCCGGGGATCCTGTCCGACGTCGCCGTCGCCTGGCTCCTCTTCGTGATCGTCCGGCGCTGGGGCGGTGAGCTCATCGATCGGATGAGCTTCTCGATCAGTGTCGACCGAGCCGCGCTCGCCGTGGCCGCCATCTACCTCTTCAACCCCGGTACCGTCTTCGACTCGGCGGTGTGGGGCCAGATCGATGCCGTCGGCACCCTGGTCCTGCTCTCGACGATCTACTTCCTCGGGCGCGGCTGGACCGAGGCGGCGGCCGTTGGCGCCGTCGTCGCACTCCTCGTGAAGTTCCAGTTCGCGTTCCTTGTTCCGGTCGTTGCGGTCGTCGGCATCAAGCGCCATCTCTTCGGGCGCTCCGCCGATCCCGAGCTTGATGGTCAGCGCAGTGGGGTCCGCGTCCTGACCTCCCTGGCATCGGGAGTTGCGACGCTCGCCCTCATGCTCTTCCCGTTCCGGATGGGGCTGTGGGCTCCCGTCGCAGCCGGCGCCGACGTGAAGGGCTGCCTCGGCTTCCTCCCGCCTGCTGACCCAACGACGAGCCTCGTCGGCAAGCTGTGCGAGGCCGCGAACACGTACACCGGGTTCTCGATCAACGCCTTCAATCTGTGGCGGAATCCGTGGACCGGGCTCGGCGACACACTGCAGCGCGGCGACGACACGGTCGTCGGCCTCGCCCTCGGCGGGGTATCACTGACGTGGCAGCAGGTCGGCACGCTCCTTTTCATCGGCTTCGCACTCCTCGCGCTCGTGGTGGTCGCAAGGCGCGATGACATCCGCGGCGTCGTCCTCTCCGCGCTGCTCCTGGCGATCACGTTCTTCGCGCTCCCGACGCGCGTCCACGAGCGATACCTCTTCCCGGCGCTGGCGCTCGGCGCGCTGCTGATCTTCTCCGGTCGCATCTGGCCGTGGCTGTACGGCGCGATCTCGGTCGTCTTCTTCGCGAACATCTACTGGCTCTACTCCGAGGATTGGTCGTACATCACCGACCGCGTGTACAACCCCGGCGTCGGCGGGCTCGCGATGGTTCAGGACGCCTTCCTGGAGAGCACGCTGTTCACCGACCCCGGCATCTGGCTGCTCGGCCTGCTGATCACCGTCGTGCTCGGGGTCGTGGCCTGGCTCGCGATCCGCCTCGCACGCTCGCCCCGGGAGGCGGCCACGCCCGAGGAGATCGCGGCCGTCGCATCGGTGTCGGCGTCGCGACGCGAGCGCCCCGCAGCTCCATCGGCGGCCGGGGGACCCGCTTGGCTCTCGCCGAATCCGGCCGATGCGTACCTGCGCGAGCCCGGCCGGCGGCTCGATCGGCGCGACGCACTCATCCTCCTCGGGCTCGTGGTCTTCGCGCTCGTGTTCCGACTGTGGCGGCTCGACCTGCCCCGCTCCCAGCACTTCGACGAGGCCTACCACGCGCGCTCCGCCGCCGAGTTCCTCAGCGACTGGGAGCACGGCTGGCACCGCGACGTCTACGAGTGGACCCACCCGATGCTGGCCAAGTACCTGATCGCCGGGGGGATCGTGCTCGCGGACCCGAACAAGGTCGTCGGCAACCTCCCGTTGGACGCCCCGTCGCCGTTCCTGGCGGTCGCCCCTCGCCGCGAGTCGAGTGGCTACGACCGCTCGATCGCCTTCACGGGGGATGGCGGATCGACGATCGTGGCAGCGGACGCCGAGACCGGTGACGCGGTCGTGAGCTGGACGGCCGGCGGACCGATCGCGACGCTGGCCTTCGACCCCGAGGGGCCGCGCCTCCTGGTGGGGCGTCTCGATTCCGGGACGGTCGAGACATTCGAGCTCGCCGGCCTGCTGGCTTCTCCCGACGGACGCGCGCCGCCGGCGGGGCCGTCGATTGACTCCGGTCTCGAGACGGTGAGTGAGATCGTCATCCCCTCGGACGCCGCCGATCCGACCCTGCTGCGAGGCACCGGCGGCCTCGCAGTCGTCGAGCCGGACACCGATGCCGTGCGCGGCACGATCGAGGGGGCCTTCGGCGGGGTCGCATATGCCCACGGCGTCGACGCCGAACAGTCGGACTCGGTGGTCGCCTCCGAGCCCGCGACCGGCGAGATCGGCTACTTCGACGCCGAGACGCTGGAATCGCGCCCGATCGACGCGCTCGGGGTGGATGCCACGCTCGTCGGCCCGATCCTCGTTCGCGGCAGTGGTGACGATCAGCAGCTGCTGGCTCTGACCGGCCCCCTGCCCGCGACCGACGAGCATCCGGCGACGAATGGCGGGATCGCGGTCGGCGACGCAGACGGCAGCAACAATCGTTGCTCCGGCGATCCGTGCGTGCTCGGACTCACGCCGCTCCCGGGCGCGCCGGTCCTGATCGCATCACAGGCCGTCTCCGGGCTGGTGTACGTGGCCGGGACCGCGGAGGATGGCAACCACGAGGTCTGGACGGTCGAGCCGCACATGGAGGTGCGCGGCTCCGGGAACATCGGCATGGCGGCATTCGACGCCGCGCAGCTCAATGGCGCGCCCCTGGCGATGGCCTTCGACAGCACGACGACGGCGCAGGGCGACGACCACGGGCGGCTGCTCGTGAGCACCGCCGACGGGTCTGGCGCCGCGAGCGTCGTGATCATCGACGCGGGGAGCAACGCGTTCGCCTGGCGCCTCTCCGGGGTGGTCTTCGGGTCGGTGCTCGTGGGCCTCGTCTACCTACTGGCGGCGACGATGTTCGGCCGTCGCCGGATCGCCGTGCTCGCGGCGGCCTTCGTGGCACTCGATCCGATGAGCTACGTGATGAGCCGGATCAGCATGAACGACATCTTCGTGGCGACGTTCATCGTCGCCGCGTACCTTGTCTTCTGGCAGGTCTGGTCCGGCCGCTGGGCGCGAAGCGCGTGGTGGGCCCTGCCGCTCGTCGGCGTCCTGATCGGCCTGGCCGCCGCGAGCAAGTGGGTCGGCTTCTACGCGCTCGCGGGCCTGCTCGTGCTCGTGCTGGCTCGGTCCGCGCTCGGGCGGCTGCTGCTCGTGACCCTCGCGGCCTTCGTGCTCGTCCTCGGCGCGATCGGCGGTCCTTGGCCCTTCCTCGTGGTGATGCTCGCGCTGCTGGCGCTCGCGCTGGCGATCACCTGGGTGCGGCCGATCCGGCTCGACATCGGCGAGAGCACCGGCGCGCTCGCCGCGAGCGCGATGGTCGTCACCGGCATCGGTCTGGCCTTCGTGCTCGCCTATCCGTCGGTTGCGGGTCGCGAACCGGGAAGCGCGGTCGAGTACGTGTTCGGCCTGCTCGCGCGCGGTGCCGAGGCGGGATGGCCGGTCTGGATCATGATCGGCGTGGCCGCCGCCCTGATCGGATGGCGCGCGTACCGCTCGCTCCGTGAGCCACGCTCGGATGCACGCTGGTTCCGGCCCGGGGAGATGAGCGGGTTCGCCTGGTCGTGGGCCGGCGCCTGCCTCGTGATCGTGCCGCTCGTCGTGTACGGGCTGACGTATATCCCCTACCTGCAGCTCGGCCATGACTGGGCGACGGGAGGCGGACCGGGCTACAGCTGGTCGGTCGACGAGCTGCATTCCCAGATGTTTGGCTATCACTTCAACCTCGTCGCGGGCCACGCGAGCGCCTCCCCCTGGTGGAGCTGGCCGCTGGCGCTGAAGCCGACCTGGTTCCACGTCAGCAACTTCGACGGGCGCCAGGTCGCGCTGATCTACAACGGCGGGAACCCGATCCTCTTCTGGGCCGGCGTGCCCGCGCTCGTCGCCTGCGGCGTGCTGGCCTGGAAGCGTCGCTCACTCGCCCTTGTCCTGATCGTCGCGGCCTTCGCCTTCCAGTTCGTGCCGTGGATCCGGATCGAGCGCGCCACGTTCGCATACCACTACCTGACGGCGGTGATCTTCGCGATGATCGCGATCGCCTACGTCGTCGACGAGCTCCTGCGCCGCCCCGCCTGGCGGGAGCTCGCGATCGCGTACCTCGTCCTGGCGGCGATCGTCGGCGTCCTGATCTTCCCGCTCGGCTCTGCCCTGGCGATGCCGGACTGGTACGCCAACGCCGCGCGAGCCCTCCCGCCGTGGAACTTCGACTTCAGGTTCCCCGACCCGCCGACCGGGAATCGCGAGGAGCTGCTGAGCCTCGATCGCCTGAAGCTGCTGGCGGGCATCGTCCTCGCGGTATTGGCCGCCGGCTTCGCGCTGTTCGGCCGATCCGTGCTCGGAGATCGCCTCGGACGGCCGCGAGATCCGAGCGGTGAGCCGATGGCGGAGGGTGGCTAGGCTCAGCCCTCTCGGCGACGCATCGAGGTGACGACGACCAGCACCCCGATCCCGACGAGGACGAGGGGCCAGATCAGGCTCCAGTCGATCTCCGGCAGGTAATCCCGGAGCAGGAACCAGAGGCCGATCACCACGAGGCCGATACCGATCACGACTCCCGCCTGGCCACTGGTGCTCGAATCCGTCGAGGTGGCCGCGGTGGCGGGCTCGCCGGCCGGGATCACGACCTCCCCGGTCACCGGATCGGTCGTCGTCGCGATCGGCTCCGCCGGTCCGACCGGCTCCTCCGGGACCACGATCCAGGCGACGATGTAGACGACCAGCGCGGCGCCCCCGGTGACCACGACGAGGATGGCCCAGACGATCCGGACGAGAGCCGGGTCGGAATTGAGGTAGGCGGCCAGGCCCGCGGCGACTCCGCCGATCATCGAGTCGCTGCGGGATCGGTACAGGCGGCGGTTCACGAGCAACCTCCATCGGGATTGAGGGTGAACCCGGCGGCGTTGCCCTCGATGGAGAGCGTGATCGCGTCGCCGCTGCCCATCCTCCAGACGTCGCCCTCGTGCGTCATGCCGAGATCGTCCAGGTTGTGACTGAACGTGATGTTGTCGTCCGGCATCGTGATCGCCAGGCCGACGCCGTCGGGCACGCACAGGTCGAGCGATCCCGCATTCATCTCGATCGATCCGGCAAGCTCCGTTCCGTCGTCGACGTCGATCGAGACCGAGCCGGCGTTCGCCTCGACCGACAGCTCGGCGACCGATGCGCCCGGAACCTGAATCGCGACGTCCCCGGCGTTCGCTCCGACCGAGAGGCGGCTGAGCGTGGCGTCGTCCAGTGCGAGGTGGCTCGAAGAGGCGTTGACCTCGATCGACAGGTCGATCGTGGGGTCGGTGGGGAGGGTGACGTCCCAGCTCTGGTCGGCGTCTCCGCCCCCGAAGAGCGAGAAGTTGTCACCAGAGTCGACGCGGAGGCTGTCGGCCGCGGACGCGATCTCGGGAGCATCGCCCGAGTACCGGGCTTCGACCGACCAGTCGGAGCCGGCTGCGGTCGTCACGTTGAGCTCGCCGCAATTCAGGTTCAGGTCGACCTCCGCGTCGGCGTCGAACGAGCCATCCTCACTCACGGTCTCATCGGCGTTGTCGACGCAGCCGAGGCTGAACCCGCCGGGAAGCCCCGCGACAAGGGTGCCGGCCATCCCGCCCACGACGAGGCCCGCGACGACCGTCGCGATCAACGCGAATTGCGTCCTTGCTGCGATGACCGCCAGGCCGATGACGATGATGATGACTGGCCAGAACCGCCACGATTGCCGGGCGCTCTCCTGGTCGATGGCGCCCGCCTGGACGGCGAGCGCGACCACTCCGGCGGTGATCAGCGTCACGCCCCAGAAGACGAGTCCGGTGTTCATCCTCACGGCGCGGAGCCTCCTGATCGGTCCGGCCACGGTACCCGCGACGTCGCAGAACGTCCACCGACGCGCCGCCTAGGACAAACGACGTAGTTTCCTTGACACCGTCGGAAGGCCAGCCGTAGACTCCGGCGGCACCACCTGCGCAGCCGACGCTGCCCGGCGGTGTCCGGCCACCAACCAACCACGGCGAGGAGCGATCTGACGGCAATGCATCTTGAGCATCTGCACCTCATGACGCACGGGAGCGCGCGAACCGGCAGCGCTGTCGACGGGAGATCTGTGCCCGCACTCGAGTAGACGCCAGGCGGCGGGGCCGCCGAGCAGACACACGAGCCGTGGGCCAGGGTCCACGGTTTTTTTGATGCCCTCAGCAGGAACGAAACGATGACCGAGGTCACGACGACCGAACCAAAGACGATCCGCATGCCGGCCGCCGAGGCGGTTCCGGAACCGGTTCCGGCGCTCGATCCGAACCGTCGGGTCGGCCCGCCGCCGCCGGGAGAGCTGCCCGCCCTCTTCGTCGACCACGCCACGAAGCGATTCGTGGTCGGCCGGAAGAAGAAGGCGGTCATGGCCGTGAACGACGTGAGCATCTCGATCCGCCGCGGCGAGATCTACGGGGTGCTCGGCGCGAACGGCTCCGGGAAGAGCACGCTCATCCGCCTGATCAGCACGCTGCTGACGATCGACAACGGGAGGATCGAAGTGTTCGGCCACGACGTTGCGAAGGAAGAGATGGCGGTCAAGCGCCTGATCAACCGGGTGAGCGTCGACGCTGCCTTCTTCAAGAAGCTGTCCCCTCACGAGAACCTGGCCTATGCGGCCCGGCTCTACGGGATGGACCCGAAGGTGGCTCGCGCCGAGGCGATCCGGATCCTGGCGCGCCTTGGCGTCGGCGAGAAGCGGCTCGGCCGGCCGGTCGAGCAGATGAGCCGCGGCATGCAGCAGAAGGTCGCGATCGCGCGGGCGCTGCTGACGAGCCCGACCGTGCTCCTTCTCGACGAGCCGACGACCGGATTGGATCCGCGTTCGAAGCTGGACGTGCAGACCTTCATCGAGGAGGTCCGCGAATCGCACGACGCGACGATCCTGCTCACGACGCACGACCTCGCGGAGGCCGAGCGCCTCTGCGACCGGATCGCGCTCATCAACGACGGCCGGCTGGTGGCCGAGGGGACGACCGCGCAGCTGACCGAGATGGTCGCGAGGGACTACGGAAAGGAACCGACCCTCGAGTCGGTGTTCATGACATTCACTGGCAAGAGTTTGGACGACGATATCGACGAGGAAGAGTCGTCTGATGACGACGAGTAGCGAAGGGAAAGGAGGTGATGAACGTGTTGCTGAACGCTGATCTGCGTGCCGTGCACGCTCTTGTGAACGAGCGCCAGGGGCGGCCGAGCCGCACGAACCTCCTGGTGAGCGAGCACACGCCGCGGCACCCCGTGCGGCGGTTGATCGGTCGGGGTCTGGTGCGCCTTGGCGCCTGGATCGCAGCCGAGCCCGCGATGAGGCCGGTCCGCGCCCGATGAGGGCGGGGCCGGTCCATCGGCCCACATCCATTCCTCACACGAGAACGAACCAATGACGATCGCGACGCGCGAGCTGAGGGCGAGCTTTGCCTTCGTCGAGCGCAACTTCAACCTGACCAAGCGCTACTGGGGCTGGGAAATCGCCTGGCTGGTCTACTCGCTGGCCGCTGCCCTGGCGGTGGCCTTCATCGGCGTGGCCCAGGACG
>Ga0310892_10000608_pt1 | contig 10660 bp, 13 predicted proteins | sample C0D1metaG_FD_203747 | JGI IMG/M metagenome (GOLD analysis project Ga0310892, IMG submission 203747) | Lab incubated soil microbial communities from West Virginia University Organic Research Farm, Morgantown, WV, United States - C8D2 | ecosystem: Environmental > Terrestrial > Soil > Agricultural...
ACGTCGCGATCCAGAGCCGGATCGGCGAGGGGACACGTGTGACGGTTCGGCTGCCGTTTGAAGGCCCGAGCGGGACCAGCACAGGCGATCTCATCAAGTTTGTTCCCGAGCGCGCTCGGGGAATTGGAATGACCGCAAACATTCAGGTGACGAAAAGTGCCTAGACGATCTTCCCGCAGGCAGGACACCGCATTTGACGGTGCCGGAAGGCTCGCGGCCGCGATTGCCGGCCATCCACGCGAGTTCGTGGGCCTCCTCATGGCGACGCTCGCGGTTCTCGCGATCGTCACCAATGCCCTCTTCATGCAAAAGGGGCCGCATCCGGCGCCTATTTTTGCGACCCGGCCATTGCTTCAGCGTGACGCCGCGCCTGCGCCGCGTCCGCAGGCTGTTCAAGCCATGCCTGCGGCTGACCAGGCCAGAGTCCAGCTCATCGGCAATATCCAGCGCGAGCTCGCGCGCAAAGGCTTTTATGACGGCCCCGCCGACGGCATCTGGGGCGCCAAGACCGATACGGCGGTGCGCGACTTCGTCTCTGCCACTGGGTCAAAGATAAATCCCGAAGCGAATGACGGTCTGCTGCGAGCCATCGTTGCGTACACTCCAAAGCCGGCGACCGTTCCCGTGCCGCCGAGCCCGCCCTCGGATCCGATCGCGAAGCTCATTGCACCGTCCAAGAAGATCATGGCGGTGCAGCGGGCGCTCGCTGATTTCGGCTACGGACAGATCAAGCCGACTGGTGTTCTCGATCCGGAGACGCGGGCCGCGGTCGAAAAGTTCGAGCGGGATCGTCGGATGCCTGTCACCGGGCAGATCTCCGATCGCTTCGTGCGCGAACTCGCCGGCATGACCGGTCGCCCGCTGGAGTGATTGGCAGCCTGGCAATCGCTCGTGCTACTGAAGCTGATGCGGCTGAAATCCGGCATCTGGGTCGCGGCTTACCTTCGTCGATGTAATGTCGAGGGGGTCTTTGCCGCCGTGCGCCGACGCGGAGCTGAGGAAGCCGGCGCCATCTTCATCAAGATCAATCGGCTCGATGGGACAGGAATTCTCTACGGTCCTGCGCCCCAGGCCGTCTTCGAGGACGCGCGGCCGGCGGACCGCGTGTTCAGCGTTGTCGCTGGTCGTGCGGCGCCCGCGGCGGACAACGATATCGAAGCACGCCTCGTGCGCGAAATTCGTTTTGATCCGGATCTCTGGATTGTCGAAGTGGAAGACCGCCCAGGCCGCAACTTCCTGGACAATGCCGTCACCGACGCGAGCTAGCGCTCGTTGATTTTAAATCGCGCGGGCCGTGCGTCGGTTTCAATCGCATGGCGCGAGGTCGATTTCGGATTTGGCCGCAGGCCCGGCCGCTCATCGTTCCAGTAGACAGGTGCGTGGACCGAACGCCGCCGTGCGGTCGTCCGCCAGATCGTGAGCATGTATTCGGCCGATTCCGCACTCAGCTCTTCGAAAAGGCGCGTGAGTTTGTAGATCTGCCGTGCGGATTGCCCGATGACGGGATTCAGGAAAAGCAGAATGCGCTGTAGCACGTCGAACTTCATTCCGATTGCCCTGGCGGCGACGATAATCGGCTCTCCGTGGTCGTCAGCGGTGATCTTCTCGGCGAGGTCGCGATCGACACCGAGCGCCCGTTCCAGGACGCGGCTGAATTCGCCCGGATTGCGATTGAGCGCAGCACTCTCGAGCCGGCGAATCAGCTCGCTGGCAACCGGCATGATGCGGCGGGCCGGTTTGCTCGCGGCGACATCAAGATTGACGAGAATAAGCCTGCGTTCTTCGGCAGGGGCCGAAAAGAACAGGCTTGTCAGATCGTTCTGGCTGGGTTCAAGGCGTATGCCGTTGTTGCCCGTATTCGGGCTGGCGAGCCTTTCGAGAACGGCCGCCGGGGTGCCCGGATAGCCGGCCAAGGTCGCCGAGACTATGGTCCGCGTTTGCGCGTCGACCGCCTCAATGAGCCCAAGCGCCAGTTCGACAAACTGGGTTTCCTCCTCGGTGCTGTGATTGGGCTTCTGGACGTACAGGTCGGTGACCACGCGCAGCAAAGTCGGGCGGACATCGACGCCGTCCCGGCACGCCAGATCGACCAGACTGTCCAGTGGATTGGACGCGGAAGGCTTCACCATCACCACTTACGCTACAGAACCGAGGGATGACGCCCACATTAGTCTGCCGGCGTTAGCGGACCGTTAACCTTGCAAGTCCTTTAATTGAGAAAAGGCGCCGCGCCGGCAGCCTCGAGGAGGCCCCCGGACGGTAAGGGGGAACTTGCAATGGGCGAGGTCATTCGCTTTCCCGACGAGTTGGGTCCGCGCGGCGGCAGATATGTCGACCCGAACACCGAGCCCGCGACCGTCATCATTCTTCCGGTGATCCGCATCGATCGCGGACCTGATGGCGAGCCCGATACGGGCAACAATGCCGGTCGCCGCCGCCGTCGCAGGGCCGCTCGTTGAGCGGAACACCAGCCGAATAATACCGATGAAAATTCCGTTGCAGCCGCCAAAGCTGATGGTCGCTTGGCGGCGACATGTGCTCGTCTACCTGAGCCTCACGGATCGGGTCGCTTCGTATCGCTTCGCGCTTGAGCGCCTGGTGATCGGGACGCCGGAGACGCACGCCGCCGAAGTGGAGCGTGTGCTCAATCAACTGCAGGGCCAGATCGATCGCTATCGCACGCTGCCGCCGACCTGGGTGCGCGAGCCAAGCCTCGCTGCGAACCACTGAGTTTTTACTTGCGTTGCGGCCGCGCCGGCTCCGCCTGCGTTGTGCATTTTGAGGCTGCAACCGCGCCCTGCGCCACGCGCATCAAGCCCGGCTCGGGCGCCATCGCCCTGATGGCGATAATTCCGGTCGGCGTCGGTGATTCAACGATCAATCGGTCGGCCGCGGTGATTTCCTCGTCTTCCGGCACCTGGTCGTGCTGGGCCGTCGTCATCAGGTCGAGCTCGATGACGCGCCGGCCGGCCGCGCGGTCATTGATCGCGTAATAGGCGACGTTGTTGCGCGTGTAGAAGGACACCGACGTATAGGCCGGGCTGACCGGCACTGTCAGCTTCAGCGGTCCCTGAGACAGATCGTAGAGGCATATGGCGCTGGCGAAGGCGGGATCCATGAACGGCATGACCGCTTTCTCCGGCGTGGGCGCGGGGAGGGCGACCACCGAATTCACCGGGGCGATCGGCGCCAGCCGCGCATAGGCATCCTGCGTCGCGGTGCGCGGCAGTATGATGACTGATGCGAGGTGCACGATGCCGCCGAGGAGCGCGCCGCCAAGGATCAACAGGAGCCACCGGATCATGGGCAGCTCCGGGTGGTGACGTCGGGCATCGGGACTTCGCGGCCAGCCTTGGTCGAAACGCCGACCGCGGTGTCGTAAAGGCGCAGCACCAGCTCATAACGGTCGACGCCGCCGGTCGGCAGCCAGTTGCCGGAATTGGCGCGCGGGGCGACGACGATCTCGAAGCTTCCGTCGCTGCGGCGGACGATTTCCTGGCTGGTGAAGCCGTAACGGTTGGTCGAATTGGCGACGAGCCCGCCATCCGCGTTGTAGAGCGTCAGGGTCCAGAACCGAGCCACGGGCGTTATTCCGGCGACGACGACCTCGCAGCGTCCGTCGAGGGCCTTGCCATCGTCATCGGACTTCAGGCTGAACGACACACCATCGCCCATGGCCGTCGGCAAGCGGCCGGTCCGTGAGATGGACGCGCGGGCATAAGGGTCGGCGTCGACAGTTCCGGTCTTTGGCCAGGCAGTCCAGCTTTCAATTGCCAGGCCGCCAAAAGACGTGCCGTGGGCAAGCGCGTAATAGGTGAGGCCGAGCCCCACCGCCGCGGCTATGGCAAGTCCGAATAGCGTTCCGAGAAGCAGTCGCACGAACAATCCGCGAGGTTGATTTGAAAGACTACGCCGCTCGAAGCCGCGCGCCAATCAGTTGTGGTTGCCGGAGGCACGTCCTTCCAGCGAAGAGGCGAACGTGTCGCCGGTCTCGGGCGCAGTGGCCTGCCGATCCTTGCCGCTTGAAACGGTCGGGCGCACCGGTCCCAGCGCGCGATTGGCATCATCCATCAGGCGCTCGACGCGGACCAGGATATCGGCTCCGCGTTTGGTCAGCAGGGCAGGTCGCGGCGGAGGCACCGGCTCGTTCGACTTCGTTTTCACTTCGGCGACGGCTGGCTGCTGCCGCACCTGCGGCACCGGGACACCCGGCAGCTGTTTGATCTCGATGCCCTGGTGCGCATAGACCATGATCTTGTTCCAGGTCATCGCCGGCAGCGAGCCGCCGGTCATGCGGTTGGTCACCTGATAATCGTCATTGCCGAACCACACGCCGCACACGAAATTGCCCGTGTAGCCCATGAACCAGGCGTCACGGTAAGCGTTGGTGGTGCCGGTTTTGCCAGCGGCAGCGACGCCGTCGAGGCGCGCGCGACGGCCGGTGCCGTTTTCGACCACGTTGTTCATCATCTTGATCATGTCGGCGGCAACGCCGGGCGACATCACCTGCCGCGGCTTCGGTCCGTCGCGATCAAAACGCCAGACCAGATCGCCGGCACCCGTACGCACTTCGAGCAGTGCGTGCGCCGTCTGGGCCTTGCCCAGGTTCGGGAAGGTGGCATAAGCGCCGGTATGATCGAGCACGGTGACTTCGTCCGCGCCGATCGGCAGCGAAGGCGTATCGGGCAGCGGCGTACGGATGCCCATATCGTGCGCAAGCTTGACGATCTTTGCGCGCCCGACTTTCGCATTGCCGTTGCCGATCGAAATCGAGAGTTTCACCGCGATGGTATTGATCGAACGCGTGAGCGCATTGAGCAGCGTCATGGACCCGCTGTAACCATTGCCATAGTTGTGCGGGCACCAGTTGCCGATGCAGACCGGCCCGTCCACCACGATCGAGGTCGGCTTCATTCCGTTTATGAGGGCAGCGGCATAAACATATGGTTTGAATGAAGAACCGGGCTGGCGCATCGCGTCAGTTGCACGGTTGAACTGGCTTGCACCGTAGTCGCGGCCGCCGACCATCGCCCGCACGGCGCCATCGACATCCATGAGCACGGCGGCAGCCTGCTTGGCGTGATATTCCTGGCCGTATTGGCGCAGAGAACTTTCAACCGCAGCATCGGCGTTGATCTGCAGGTTGGTGTCAAGCGCGGTACGAACCACGAAGACGCGCTCGGTCATCGATTTCGGGAATGTATCGACAAGCTTCCGCATCTCGTCGAAAGCCCAATCGAGGTAGTAGTTGGGCGCGCGATCATCGCGGCGATCGACCGGCGTGGCCGGATGCCGGCGGGCACCGAACACCTGGCCTTCGGTCATCATGTTGGCTTCGACGAGATTGTCGAGCACGACGTTGGCGCGGGCACGCGCGGCCGGCAGGTTGACGTGCGGTGCGAACTTGGTCGGTGCCTTGAACAGGCCGGCCAGCATTGCCGCTTCCGCGAGGTTCACGTCGCGTGCCGATTTGTTGAAATAGTACTGCGAAGCCGCGTCGACGCCGAAAGCGCCGCCGCCCATGTAGGCGCGGTCGAGATAGAGCTTGAGGATTTCGTTCTTGGTCAGGCGCGATTCGAGCCACATTGCGAGGAACGCTTCCTTGACCTTGCGCTCGATGGTGCGCTCGTTGTTCAGGAACAGATTTTTTGCGAGTTGCTGGGTGATCGAGGAGCCGCCCTGCACGACGCCGCCAGCGCGGGTGTTCGCCACCAGTGCGCGCGCGGTACCGGCAAGGTCGATGCCGAAGTGCTCGTAGAAACGTCGGTCTTCGGTCGAGAGCACGGCCTTGATCAGATGATCGGGAAACTGATCGAGCGGGATGGCGTCGTTGTGCTTGATGCCGCGCGAGCCGACCTCGTTTCCGTAGCGATCGAGGAAGATCACCGCCAGTTCGGATTTTTTCAGCCAGTCATCGTCCGACGTTTCGCGGAATGCCGGGATCGCCAGCGCGAGCATCACGATCAGGCCGACAGTGCCGAGGGTCGCCCCTTCCGACACGATTTCATTGAGGCCGCGCCGCCAGCCGGAGACGTGGAAGCGATCCATGAAGGTCGAGAAACGCTCATAGGTCTCGCGCAGGCCGGAGGCGCTGCGGAAGACGCTGAAATCGACCCATGCGTCCAGCCCGAGCAGGAACCGCTTGATGTTGGGCTTCCAGTCCTCGGGAAACAGATCGCGCAAAGCTGTGCTTCTCGTAAATTTAACGCCGGCGGTTTGCCGGCGAGGGGAATTTTAGCCGATCGGCCGACGCAGGGCCATGCCGCGATTCCGTCGGCTGGAACAAGGTGAACACGGAAATTGCGGTGAAAAATGGCCCGTTTTCATTGTTCCCCAGAATCATACAGTCGGTGGTAAGGTTTTGGGCTCCTCAAACTGCCCTTCCGCTCATGTTAAGGCAGAGGTTCAAGGACCTCTTGCTGCGGCAGAAGTTCAAGAAAGCTGGGCAACTACTAAAGGGATCCTGAGGATTCGCGACCATGACCGACCCCCAAATCCCTTTCTGGCGTCGCAAGGCGATGTCGGAGATGACGCGGGCCGAATGGGAAAGCCTCTGCGATGGCTGCGGCCGTTGCTGCCTCAACAAGCTGATCGATGAGGACACGAATGCAACCGTGTTCACGGATGTCAGCTGCAAGCTGCTCGATTGCCAGAGCTGCCGCTGCAGCGACTACGCCCATCGTCAGGCCAAGGTGAAGGATTGCGTACGGCTGACACCGCGCAATGTGCGACGGCTGAAATGGCTGCCGCCGACCTGCGCCTATCGGCTCGTGGCGGAAGGGAAAGACCTCGCCTGGTGGCATCCGCTCGTTTCCGGCGACCCTCAGACCGTCCACACCGCTGGCGTCTCGGTGCAAGGACGCGTCGCGGCGAGCGAAGCCGACGTGCCTGATGAAAAGCTCGAGGAATATATCGTCAGTTGGCCGGGGAAATGGCCAAAGGGTGCGCGCAGAAAGTCAGCTCAACGTCCTCGCGGCGCGATCGCAAAATCATAAGCGCGCGGCTCGGAAGAGTCGTTGTAGGAAAAGTGCCACCACTCGCGAAAGTAACCGGCAAAGCCGTGCCGGCGCATCACCGAACTCAACAGGTTGCGCCACTGACGCTGCTCGGGGGCAATCGCACTGCTCTGGCCATAGCTCTTGACGTCGAAACAGTCGTAACCGGTGCCCATGTCGATGCTGTTGTCCGGCGCCCGCCGCGCGGCCGGGCCGGTGCAGGCACCATAGCGTGCGGCAGGATCGAAACGGGGGACGGGCGCGGGTGGCAATTTGACGATCGTCAGATCAACCGTTGTTCCGGTCGAGTGCCGTGATTGCGAGGCGATGTAGCCGAGCGCGAACAGATTGCGCTTGTGCAGGGTGGGATAGAAGCGCCGGGTGGCTTCGCTGTCGCTGCCGTCATGCGCCCAGGCTTCCATTGCACGCACGGCGCGGGTCGGGCGATAGCAATCGTAGACTTTCAATCCAACTTTATCGCGCGCGAGCTCAGCCTGCACGGCCTTGAGCGCTTCGGCGGCTTCACGGCGCAAGATGCATTCGCCGGCGCCATAGCCGGGCAGGGGGCGGCCGGTGAAATTGTCGTCGGTCGCGTAGCGCATGTCCTGCAGGATGCTTGGATCGACGTCGTGCAGGTAGACAAAGCCCGGTGGCAATCTGTCGCGTGCATGCGCGGAGACGGTTCCGAGAATGAGTGCAACAAAGAAAAGGGGTCGAATGCGCAATTGAAGCCTCATGGTCTTCGTGAATCCTTCGTGGCAAGTGCTTGCTGATACTTGCAAGTATTTGGGCGCGCCGCACATACCACCCCCGCGCCGACACGTCTTGCTTTACGGGGATCAGCAAGGCATGAGCGGGCTATCCGCTCATGACTCTGCTTATATACACTGCGTGATGACCGCCCCGAAATCGAAGTCCAAGGCGCGACCGGCGAAGGCCGAGCCGCCACCCGAGCCGAGAGCGCTCACGCACCCGGAAATACGGACCATCGTCCTCGGCATTATGCTGGCGATGTTCCTGGGCGCGCTCGACCAGACGATCGTTGCCACCGCCCTGCCAACGATCGGCCGGCATTTCGGCAACCTCGACGACCTGTCCTGGGTGGTCACAGCCTATCTCCTCACTGGCACCGCCGTCACGCCCCTTTACGGCAAACTCGCCGATATCCACGGGCGGCGAGTGATGATGCTCACCGCGATCGGCATTTTCGTCGTCGGTTCGGTTGCCTGTGCCCTGGCGCCGAGCATGACGGCGCTGGTGCTGGCGCGCGCCGTTCAGGGCCTCGGTGGCGGCGGCCTGATGGCGCTGGCGCAGACCATCATCGCCGATATCGTCTCGCCGCTCGAACGCGGCCGATACCAGGGATACATCGGCGCGGTGTTCGCAGCCTCGTCGATCGGAGGTCCGGTGCTTGGCGGCTTCCTGACCGAACACATCGACTGGTCGCTTATTTTCTGGATCAACCTGCCATTGGGACTGGTTGCACTCGGCATGACGTCCAGCGTGCTCCGGCGCGTGCCGTTTCGTCCGCGCAAGCACAGGCTCGATATCATCGGCGCGGTGCTGATGATGTCCGCCGCCATCGCGCTCCTGCTCGCGCTGTCCTGGGGCGGGCGGCGCTTTGAGTGGATCTCGCCGCAGACCGGCGCGCTGCTGCTCATCTCGGCAATTCTGTGGGGATTGTTTGCGTGGCGATTGGTGAGCACGCGCGAGCCGTTCCTGCCGCTCGCCGTACTGGCCAATCCGGTCGTTCGTTGCGCGACGCTTGCCGGCGCCTGCAACATGGGCACGCTGGTTGGCATGACGATCTTCGTGCCGCTTTATTTTGAAACCGTCCTGCACCTGTCGGCGAGTCAGTCGGGGCTTGCGTTGATTCCACTGATGGCCGCGACCGTGACGTTTTCGACCATCACCGGCCGAATGATGACCCATGTGGTGCACTACAAGCGGGTGTCGCTGATCGGACTAATGATCTCCATTCTCTCGCTTGCGCCGCTCGCGATCTGGCCGGACTCGATGCCGACCATACTTGTGCTTCTGCTGCTGCTGGTGATCGGCGCTGGACTTGGAACGGTGTTTCCCATCTCCACCGTCTGCATGCAGAACGCCGTGTCGCGGTCGCAGATGGGCATAGCCACCGGTGCCGCTAATTTCTTTCGCGCTCTGTTCTCCGCACTGGTCGTCGCGGTGCTCGGGGCCATTGTTCTCGGCGGGCTAGGCGGGGTCACCGGAATGTCGGTTGAAATGCTGGCGCGCACGGCTTCGGCGCCTGAACTCGCCTATGCGTTCCGTTTCGTGTTTCTGGCCTGCGCCCTGGTGCTGTCCTTCGGCATGGCGTTCCTGATTTCGATGGAAGAGCGGCCGCTCAGGGGGCCATCGGCGCCGTCGCAGGCCGCGACCGCGCCAACGGCGCCGGCAACACCAATCCCCGCCGAATAGAAGGCTAAGCGTTCGACTGCGCGAGCCAGACCGTGCGGCCGCCGGCTTGCGGGTCTTCGACGCCGTGCGCGACGATCCTGAATCCGTTTTCCTCGAGCAGCGTCGCATATTCAGCAGGGGCGAGACTTGCGTGGTAGAGCGGATCGCCGCGATAGGTGCCGATGGCTTCGCCGTGGCTCGGCCCTGCGTTGAACATCAGTACCGCGGAGGGCGCGGCGTGGGCGCGAAACACCGCGAACATCTTGTGCTGGTCGTCAGGCTTGAGATGGAAAAAGCTGTCCCACGCCAGGATTCCCTGAAAGGAGTGTTCCAGCGACAGTGCGCGCATATCGCCGACAATCCACGTATGCGCGGGCAGGCGGTCGCGACACAGCGCGATGAACGTCGGGGAGGAATCGACGCCGGTGACTTTCAATCCATTCGCCACCATGTGACGTGCGACCGGGTTGCCCGAGCCACAGCCGAGATCGAGCACGCTCGCACCCTTCGAAAGCATGGCGATGAAACGGTCATGCCACGGCTTGTCGTTCCAGGTGCCGCGGGCGCGATCCTCGTCCCAGGCGGTCGCGTGGCGCTCGTAGTGTCCGATGATCTTGTCGGCGAGGTCGCTCATCGCGCCAGACTGGCAATGGAGTGCACGCCGCTCAAGAGAAAACCCCGGCCTTGAGCCGGGGTTTGTTTGTGGTGCTACACCTTGTGATTATTCGTCGCGTGCGTTGTCGCGGTGCAGTTCGAACCGAATGTTCGGATCCGGGTCGCGGCCGGCATAGTCGCCGGACTCGTCGTAGACGGTGTAGGGATCGTTCGGCGATACGGTCTGCTCGTGGCGCGTATTGCGCGCGTGACGGGCACTGACGCGCGGTGGCGCAGCGGCAAAGGCCTCGCTGCCGGACGCAGTTGAACCACCATGCTCGAGGGCAGGTTGGTCGATGACGTTGCCGCTGCCGTAACCCGCATTGTACGACTGAGCGAAGGCGGGTGATGCGAGAACGGTAATCAGGGCCGCGCTTAGGATTAGTTTTTTCATCGGTTTCATCTCCATCTTCATTTGCCGCGGCGGAACAGTGCCGCTCGCTGTCCGCAACATGGGAAGGGATGAATTGAATCGCTTGCTCGGGATTGCTGGCGTTGTTTCCGCTTTGCTGCGCGCAGTGCAAGGCTTGCATGCGCAAATCGAATGCCATAACCGCGGCATAAACTCACGTAGCCGTGACTTGCGCGCGAAC
>Ga0310892_10000610_pt1 | contig 10654 bp, 11 predicted proteins | sample C0D1metaG_FD_203747 | JGI IMG/M metagenome (GOLD analysis project Ga0310892, IMG submission 203747) | Lab incubated soil microbial communities from West Virginia University Organic Research Farm, Morgantown, WV, United States - C8D2 | ecosystem: Environmental > Terrestrial > Soil > Agricultural...
ATCCTGACCGCGATCTCGATCGCGTGCTGTTGGTAACGAACAGGTAGGCGTCAACTTGGAAAGATCTTGCCCGGATTCAAGATGCCGTGCGGATCGAAGGCGGCCTTGATCCGTTTCGAGAGCGCGATGACCTCGGGCGAGAGCTCGAGACCGACATAGGGCGCCTTCGAAAAGCCGATGCCGTGCTCGCCGCTAATCGATCCTTCCAGTGCGACGACGCCAGCGAACAGCTCGCCGACGGCCTGCTTTGCGCGCGACACTTCGTTGGCGTCCTCCGGCGACACCATGATGTTCACGTGGATATTGCCGTCGCCGGCGTGCCCGAAACACGGGATCCGCAGGCGGTAGGTCGCGCGCAGGCGCTCGACCAGCGCGATCAGCTGGGGCACGCGGCCGCGCGGGACCACCACGTCGTTGTTCATCTTCAAACCGGCAATGGTTCTGAGCGCGTATGACGTTTCCCGCCGCACCCGCCAGAGGGCCTGGCGCTCCTCTTCATTCGCGGCGCGAAGCACTTCGATCGCGCCCGCGACACGACATGCCGCGTCGACGCGCGCCGCCTCCGCGTCGAGTGCATCGGCGAAGCCATCCACTTCGAGCAGCAGCAGGGCGCCGGTCCCTTCCGGGGCAAGCCGTTGGCCGACGTAGTCCACCACCGCCTGCAGCGAATCGGCGTCCATCAGCTCGAGGGTCGCCGGCACGACCCGCCGGCGCAACAACTCCGTAACGGCGCCGACTGCGGAGAGCACGTCGCGGAAACATGCGCGCAGGGTCGTAACCGCCGGAGGCTTCGGCACCAGGCGCAGCGTAATCTCCGTGATGATTGCCAGCGTGCCCTCTGATCCCACCAGCAGCTGCGTGAGGTCGTAGCCGACGACGTTTTTCACGGCTTTCGACCCGGTGCGGATGACCTCGCCGGTCGGCAGGACGGCCTCGAGTGCGAGCACGTAACGCTTGGTGACCCCGTACTTGAACGCGCGCGGGCCACCGGCGCATTCGGCCACGTTGCCGCCGATTGACGACTCCTTGAGGCTTTGTGGATCCGGCGGGTAGAACAGCCCACGGGCTTCGACTGCGGCCTGCAGATCGCCGGTAATTACCGCCGGCTCCACGACGGCGAGAAGATTCTCCTCGTCGATCGACAGGATGCGATTGAGGCGCTCGACGCTCAGCACCACGCCGCCCGACGTCGGGACGGCGCCACCGGTGTATCCGGTGCCGGCGCCGCGAACGACGAGCGGCACGCGCATCTCGTGACACAGACGCGCGATCGCCGCGATCTCACCTACCGACCCCGGGAGGATCACCAGATCGGCGGGGTGGCCGATCTTCAGCGCATCGGTGCCATATGCGGCAAGCGAATCCGCATCCCGCCGCACATGTGCCGCGCCGACAATCCCTTCGAATTCTTGTCCGAGCGATGGGGACAACATGTCCAACAACGAGCTCTGAGCAACGAGCGACGAACGCTGAATGTCGAGCGACGAGTCACGAGCTCACGGCGACGAACGCGGAACGTGGAACTGCAGAACGCGGAACTGCATCACGAGCACCGAGCTCGACGCGCGATGTTCCCAGCTCGCAGTTCGTCGTTCGTCGTTCGTCGTTCGTCGCTGAGAGCTCTGGGCTCCGAGTTCGTCACTCAGAGCTCGTCGCTCGTCGTTCTGAGCTCGTGGTTAGACGCCCGTCGCCGCAGGAACCTTGCCTTCCTGCTCCAACTTCTGGATGAACGCGAAGATGCGGTTGGTGCCCTCGCGCAGTTGCTCCATCGACGTCGCGTAGGAGATCCGGAGGAAGCCCGGCGCCTCGAAGGCTTCGCCCGCGGTCAACGCGACATGCGCCTCGTGCAGCATGCGCTCCGCAAATTCGGCCGACGTGCGGACGCCATCGGGCGACAGCAACGCCGAGACGTCGATGAACAGGTAGAAGGCCCCGTTCGGCTTCACGCAGCGGATGCGCGGGTCCGCGGTCAGCCACGCGTGCAGCTGATCGCGGCGGCGGCGATACTCGGCCAGCATCACCTTGACCGTATCGTCCGGGCCCTGGAGGGCCGCGACGGTCGCCTTCTGCGAGATCGAGCAGACATTTGAGGTCGAGTGGCTCTGGAGCGCGTTGGCCGCGCCAATCACCTCAGCGGGCCCGAGCGCCCAGCCGCAGCGCCATCCGGTCATCGCATAGGACTTCGACGCCGAGCCGCACAGGATCGCGCGATCGCGCAGTCGCGTCGCCAGCAGCTTCGGCAGATTGTGCGGAATCGGCTCGTAGATCAACTGCTCGTAGCAGAGATCGAGGATGACGTAGATGTTCGACGTGGCGATTCCGTCGATCAGCTGATTGAGTTCGCCCTCGGTCATCAGCGCGCCAGTTGGATTGCAGGGCGAGTTGATGATGATCGCGCGCGTCGCCGGCGTCACGGCATTCAGGATCGTCTCCGCCGTAATCGCAAACCCGTCATCCGCGTAGGTCTGGACGACGACCGGCGAGGCATCGGCCAGCTTCACCTGCTCGAGCAGCGTCGGCCAGCAGGGCGCGTGTGTAATTACCTCGTCGCCGCGCCCGAAGAGCGCGACTGCCACGTTGTACAGAGCCTGCTTGCCGCCGGCAGTGACGATGACTTCCGATGGCTTGTAGTCGACGCCGTAATCCTTCTGGTAGCGCGCGCAGATCGCCTGCTTCAGCTCCGAGGTGCCCGCCGCCGGGGTGTACTTGGTGAAGTTGGCGTCGATCGCGGCGTGGGCGGCCTTCTTGACGTGATCGGGAGTCGAAAAATCCGGCTCCCCCGCCCCGAACTCGACGACGTCCACGCCCTGCTGACGCAGCTTGTCGGCTTCCACCAGCACCTTGAGCGTCGGGGATGCCGACACTCGCCCCATTCGTTCAGCAAGCATGCGAGTTGTCTCCTGCCCGAGGCGACGCTCGGGCCTACGTACGTTGTAACCGCCGATCGCGCAACCGCGCTTCGACGAGGGGCGGCACCAGGCCGCGGATGTCGCCGCCCAGCCGCCACACTTCCTTTACCAGCCGTGAACTGATGTGCCCCAGCTCCACCGCCGTCGGCAGGAACAGGGTTTCCAGCGTCGGCTGCAGGTGGCGGTTCATCAGCGTCATTGGCAATTCGTAATCAGCGTCCGCGGCGCTGCGCAACCCGCGCACAATCGCGCTGGCGCCGCGACGCGCGCCGTACTCGACCAGCAGGCCGTCGAACGTCTCGACCTCCACGCCCGGGACGTCCGCAAACACCGCACGCGCCAGCTCCAGACGCTCCGCCTGCGGTAGAAGCGGTGTCTTCTGCTCGTTGACCAGAATGGCGACGACGACGCGATCGAACAACAGCGCTGCGCGCCGCACGAGATCGACGTGGCCCAAGGTCAACGGATCGAACGAACCCGGGCAAATCGCCAGCCGGCCGCGCGTCTCCGATCGCACCGCGGAGCTCATGCTGCCTCGCCGATCTCGGGCTCGCTCTGCGTCCGGCGGTAGAAGCTGATCGCACTATCGCCCGAATTCACCGTGCGGCTCCGCCGCAACTCCACGATCGCGTCCGGCACGTCCATCCGCCGCGCGTGCTCGACGATCAACACGCCATCGTCGCGCACCGACGGGGCGAGCGCCTCACACGCTGTCGTCGGGTTCGTCTCGTATGGAGGATCGAGAAAAATCAGATCGAACGTCGTGGGAACCGCAGGTGTGCGCTCCGCAGCCTTCGCGAAGGCAGGCCCGGACCGGGCGAGATCCATTCGCTGAATAGTATAGCCATCCCTCACCCCGCAGCGATCCAGATTCTGACGTATGAGCGAGAGTGCACGCGGGTCATGATCAACGAACATGACGTGTGCTGCGCCTCGGCTCAGCGCCTCGATGCCCACAGCGCCGGTGCCGGCGAACGCGTCGAGCACTGACGCGTTCTGACACGTCTCTCCGAGGATGTTGAAGAGCGTCTCACGAAGGCGGTCGGACGTGGGCCGCAGTCCCGTCCATGTCGGCCCAAGCAGCCGGAGTCCCTTGAGTGTCCCGGCGACGATGCGGAGGCCTGGACGCGGCGCCGATCGAGCCGGCATCGGCGCTATCCGACCTCGACGAGCCCGAAGCGCTCGCCCCAGCTTCGCCGCAGATCGTCGAGGCGGACTCGGTCCGTGGTCTCGGCCAGCCAACGCTCGGCGGCCTCCCGCGCCTCGACCATCAGCGAGTGGTCGCGTCGCAGATCGCCGAGCCGCAGTGCCGGCAGTCCCGACTGCCGTGTGCCCGACAGGTCGCCAAAGCCGCGCTGCTCGAGATCCTTTTCGGCGATGACGAAGCCGTCGTTGGTCTCGGTAAGCACCTTGAGCCGTTCGCGCGCCTGATCGCTGAGGGGGTACTGGTAGACGAGGACGCAGGTACTCTCATGCTCGCCGCGTCCGACCCGGCCGCGCAGCTGATGCAGTTGTGCGAGGCCGAACCGCTCGGCGTGCCAAACCAGCATCACCGCGGCATTCGCCACGTCAACGCCGACCTCGACGACTGTCGTCGACACGAGGACCTGGATGTCGCCAGCGGCGAACGCGCGCATTACGCGGTCCTTCGCGTCCTGCTTCATCCGCCCATGCAGGAGCGCGACGCGATACGCGGGAAACACCTCGTTGGCGAGATGGTCGGCCATTTCCGTCGCGGCGCGCACATCGATCTTCTCCGACTCCTCGATGATCGGATACACGACGTACACCTGCCGGCCGGCCTCGAGCTCGGTCCTGACATAGGCATAGATCTCATCGCGCCGCGAATCCGGCTTGGCGATCGTCCTCACCGGCTGGCGCCCCGGCGGGAGCTGGCGGATGCTGGATACATCGAGATCGCCGTACGTCGTCAGCGCCAACGTGCGCGGAATGGGTGTCGCGGTCATCACGAGCATGTCGGGGCGCATCCCCTTGGCGCGAAGCGTCGCGCGCTGGAGCACGCCGAAACGGTGCTGCTCGTCTACGACCGCCAGCCCGATCACCTTGAACTTCACGTCGTCCTGGACGATGGCGTGGGTGCCGACAACGAGATCGATGTGGCCAGCGCCGATCTGTCCGAGGAGTGCCTTGCGGGACGCACCCGACACGGTGCCGGTCAGAAGGGCGACCTTGAAGCGCGTCTTCGCCAGCAGGCGCTGGATCGTTCGGTGATGCTGCTCGGCGAGGAGCTCGGTCGGCGCCATGAAGGCGACCTGCTGGCCGTTCTCGATCGCAAGAAGCGCCGCGAGCACCGCGACAATGGTCTTGCCCGATCCGACGTCGCCCTGCAGCAGGCGGTTCATCGGCTTCGGCTTCTGCATGTCCTCGCCGATGTCTTTCAGCGCGCGCCGCTGGTCGGCGGTGAGATGGAACGGCAGCACGCTCCTCAGCGAGTCGCGCACCCGATCGTCGACGCGTGTCACCAGCGTCTTGAGCTCGCGTTCCGCCTCGCGACGCCGGAGCAGCAGACCGATCTGGAACCGGAAGAACTCCTCGAGGATCAGGCGTCGCTGCGCGTCGGACCGGAACGCGTTCAGCGTGGCGACCGCCGTGCCCTGCGGCGGAAAGTGCGCGTCGGCGAGAGCCTGACGCCGTGTCGGCACGCGGAGCGAGGCGCGAACGGTGTCGGGCAACACGTCGTCGAGCGCCGCCGGCAATCCCGCGAGGGCATCTGCGACGAGCCGCCGCTGCATCTTCGGCGTGATCGACTTGATCCGCTCGTAGACCGGCACGATCCGCCCGCTGTGAATCGTCTCGACGTCGTCCTGTTCGACGATCTCGAATTGAGGATTCGTGATCTGCAGGCCGGTCCACTGATTGCGCTCGAACGCGCCATAGACGATCAGTCGCAGACCTGGCTTGATCTGATCTTTGAGATAACCCGAGTTGAACCATGCCAGACGCAGGGTGCCCGAGGCATCGCGCAGCAGTGCCTCGAAGAGGCGCATGCCAGGACGCCTCGTGCCGCGCAAGCCGCACGTGATGACATCGCCCGTGGTCGAGACGGTCTGGCCCTCACGGAGCGACGCGATCGACTGCAGTTTCCCCCGGTCTTCGTATCGCAAAGGAAAGCGATACAGCAGATCTTCGATGGTATTGAGCCCGACGCGGGCGAAGTCGGCCGCCTTCCGCGGGCCGACTCCCTTCAAGAACTGGAGTGGCGTCTGCAGGTACTCGGGGGAGCCTGTCATCGCCTCGCCTGGAGACGCCTACTGCACGATGACGGCCTGACCGCGAGCGGTGCGGATCTCGCGAATCTTCGCGGGCAGGCGGAATGGCGCTTCGAGGTTGAAGCCCTCGGGGGCGTTGCCGCTTCTCGCGTAGTAGGCAACGAGTTCCTGAATCATCGACTTCGGCACGGCGACGCCGCTGACCGTGACCGATTCGATCGTCAGCGCACCGACGCCCTGCCCGGTGCGCAGCACGCCGATCGCTTCAACCGGCACCTTGCCGCTCAACGGCAACATGGCGGCGGCACTGTCCTTCGGCTGCGCCGCGCGGAGCGCGTCGAGATCGACCGTTGCCCGGCCGGAGAGCCGTCCGTCCGGCAGAATACTCACCTGCGGAGCGACGAGCCCCTGTGGCAGCTCCTCCGCCGGAAGCGCCTGGATGTACGCGTTCACTTCTTCGTCAGTGATCGCCGTCTGCCGCGCCTCTGGCGCCTCGGCCATGCCGTTCGCAGCGATCTGCAGAAACTTCTGACGGAGGGCGTCCGCGTCGGCTCGAGCCGCTGACGCGACTGGAGACGCCGACAACAGCGCGACACTTCCAAGCGCGAGCACGAGGCCGAAAATCACACGGCTTCGCATAACATCAATCCTCCACGAGCGAGGCATCGCTGGCGGATCCATGGTACCACGGGGATCGCAGTGCAGCAGTGCAGCAGTGCAGCAGTGCAGCAGTGCAGCGGTGCAGCGGTGCTGCGGTGCGGGAGGGCGGCGGTGTCACTGTCCGGCGGTGCGAACCGTCAGCGTCGCAAGAATTGCTCGACATCGGCGGCGCGCGGCAGTCCGTCACGGGCACCGAGCGACCGGCACTTGAGCGCGGCGACGGCCGTGGCGTAGGTCAGAACGTCGGCGACATCCGCGTCCGGACCCATCTGCAGGTAGCCGCTGATGAAACCACCCCGGAACGCATCGCCCGCGCCGGTGCTGTCCACGACCGGCACCTCGTAGGCGGGCGTCCGGATTTCACGGCCCTGACAAATCGCCAGACTGCCCGAGCCTCCCAGCGTCACGCAGGCGACCGCCGGGCCGTACTCGCGCGCCATGGCGGCGAGCGCCGTGCCGGTGTCGTGGTGACCGGTCAGCCGCTCCGGAAAGCTTTCCGACGCGATGATGACGTCGATGTACCGAAGGAGCGCAGGTACGCCCGGCATCACGGCTTCGACGTCGATCACCGTCAGCGCCCCGCTGACCCGCGCCGCTTTCGCGGCCGCCGTTGCCGCGGCAATGTCCTCGCAATCGACGTGCAGGACGCGCGCGCTGGTCCACACGTCGGGCGCGACGTCTGCGGGACGAATTGCGAGTCCCGGATCGCGATCCCAGAGCACGGTCCGGTCGCCGGTGCGGTGATCGACCAGCACGATCGCGAAGCGCGTCCGTGCCTCGACCGTCTGCGCGGCCGTGATGTCGACGCCCTCGGTTTCGAGACTCGTGAGGCCGATCTGGCCGAGCTCGTCTTTACCGAACCGGCCAATATACCGCGCGCGCCAGCCGAGCCGCGCGCAGCACACCATGGCGGACGCGACCTGGCCTCCGGGCAGCCGGGCGAAGGTTTCGATTCGATGCTTCGTATTGCTGCGGGGAAACGTGCCGACGACGGCGAGCAAATCCACGCTGTTCTGGCCCAGGCCGACGACGTCGAAGGAGCGATCCGGCGCGTCGAGGAGCGAGAACGGAATCCGCACGGGCGGTGATGCTAGCATGCGAGCCGGCTTGACCTTCGCCTTTTGTTTGCGTAATATGGCCGCGCATGATGCCGCTGACCAAGCGCCAACGCGAAATCCTCGATTACCTGAACGAGTTCATCCAGCGGCATGGTTACGCGCCGAGCCTCGAGGAGATCGGCAAGCGATTCAACCTGTCCTCGCTGGCGACGGTCCACAAGCACCTGACGAACCTGCAGGAGAAGGGTTTTATCAAGCGGGCGTGGAACCGCAGCCGCTCGGTGGAGCTCGTGCCCACACGCGTCGGCGGACGAGCGGTCGAGTTGCCCCTCCTCGGCTACGTCGCCGCCGGCATGCCGATCGAAGCCGTCGCGACAAACGAGACGATCGCAGTGCCAGAGGACCTCGTTGGCCGCCGTGACACCTATGTCCTGCGCGTGCGCGGGAACTCGATGATCGACGAGCAGATTCGCGACGGCGACTTCGTCATCGTCGAAGATCGGAAGACCGCGGACAACGGCGAGATGGTGATTGCCCTGCTCGGCGGGTCGGACGCGACGTTGAAGAAGTTCTACCGCGAAGGGCCCGGCGTGCGGCTGCAGCCCGCGAATCCAACGATGCAGCCGATCCTGGTGCCGGCCGAGCAAGTGCAGATTCAAGGCGTGGTCGTCGGAGTGATGCGGAAGTATTGACGCCGTCCCGCCGGGCAGCAGTCTGGCCGGCGGGGCTGAAGCCCTGCCTCCACAAACCCTCGCACCGCTTCGCACTCCTCCGCACGCGTCGCACCTCATTGCACGTGGCACCGGTGGCACCCATAGCACCCGTGGTCGCTACGATGATCTAGACTGCCTCCATGGCCGAATTGAAACAGATCAACTTCACCATCGTCCCCGACGACAATGGACGTAGCGAGCGCACGTATGCCAATTTCTGCGCGATCTCGCAAACGCCGTTCGATTGCACCCTGACGTTCTGCGAAGTGCAGCCGCTGTCGGAAGACGAGATCCGCCGCATCAACACGTCCGAGCCCGGCGAGATGGTGGTGCGCGCACCGATTCGCGCCCGGGTGGTCGTGCCCTTCCAGGTGCTACCGAATCTGATTGCCGCGCTGCAGGAACAGTTGCGGAATGTCGGCAGCGCGGTGCCGGGCGGCCCCGTGCATTGAGGGCGATGCCGTGGCCGATCCTCGCCCTCGCGCCGAGACCGTCGCCATCCTCGATCGTCTCGACCAGCAGCATCCCAACGCCGACACAGAGCTCCATTACCGCACGCCCTTCGAGCTCCTGATCGCGACGATCCTTTCGGCGCAATCGACGGATGTGCGTGTCAACCTGGTAACGCCGGCATTGTTCGCGAAATTCCCGGACGCTCGCGCGCTCGCGGCCGTCGAGCCGGAAGCCGTCGAGCCGCTGATCGTCTCGACCGGCTTCTTCCGCAGCAAGGCGCGATCGATCGTCGGCGCGGCGCGAGCGCTGGTTGAGCGGCACGGCGGCAGCGTGCCGGCCGACATGGACGCGCTCGTCGAATTGCCCGGGGTCGGGCGCAAGACCGCGAACGTCGTGCTCGGCCATGCCCTCGGCGTCCCAGGTCTCCCAGTCGATCGCCACGTGTTGCGTGTGGCCAACCGTCTCGGGATCGCGGCGTCCGACGATCCGGAAACCGTCGAACAGCAGCTGTGTGCGGCGCTGCCGAAGCGACGGTGGACGCGCACGTCGGACGTGCTGATTCTTCACGGCCGGCGGGTGTGCCGGCCGACGCCGCAGTGCGACCGCTGCCACGCGCGCGACCTGTGCCGCTACTACGCCGCAATCTCGACACCGCCCGCCGCTCGGGCTCGTACGGCGAAACCAGCAGCGATCGGATCGAAGACCGGCCGCGCGAGAGCCAGCGGCACGCCTCAGCGCAAGAGATGGGCGAGGTGACGAAGGCAGCCTTCGAACGTCTCGTGCGCGAAGCGCTCGATGCGATCCCGGCAGACTTTCGCGATCGGATGCAGAACGTGGAGATCGTCGTCGAGGATCGCGCGTCCGCTGCCCTCGAAGAGGAGATGAGCGACGGCGCCGAAGGCGGCCTGTTCGGGCTGTATCAAGGCACACCGCTCACCGAACGGACCTGGGCCCACGGCAACACGCTGCCGGATCGCATCACCGTGTTTCAACGCACCATCGAGGAGGCCTGCGATTCGGAGGACGAAGTGTTCGAGGAGGTGTGTCTGACGCTCATCCATGAGGCCGGCCACTTCTTCGGATTGTCCGAGGACGAGATTCAGGCAATCGAAGACGAGTTCTGGTACGGCGGCCCGGCGTGAGAGTGCGGAAGCGGTTCGGCCAGCACTTTCTGGAGCCGGTGTGGGTGGCCAAGGTCGTTGCCGCGATCGATCCGCGACCGGATCAGACATTCCTCGAGATCGGCCCCGGCCAGGGGGCGCTCACCGAGCCGCTCGCGGCCCGAGCGGGCCGCCTCGTCGCTGTCGAGATCGATCGTGATCTCGCCGCCGATCTCAGGCGACGAGCGATCGCTGGAGTGGAGATCGTCGAGGGCGACATCCTGACCGTCGATGTCGAGGCGCTGTCGCTGCCGCGCGGAACGCGCGTCGCCGGCAATCTGCCTTACAACATCTCGTCCCCCATCCTCGCGTGGCTCGCAACGACGCAATCGGCGACCGGAGTGCTGCATGATGCGACGCTGATGCTCCAGCGCGAGGTCGCCGATCGGCTCGTGGCTCGTCCCGGAACCGGCGACTACGGTCCGTTGGCGATCCTGTTGGGGCTCGCGGCAACCATCGACCGTGTGCTCA
>Ga0310892_10000614_pt1 | contig 10621 bp, 14 predicted proteins | sample C0D1metaG_FD_203747 | JGI IMG/M metagenome (GOLD analysis project Ga0310892, IMG submission 203747) | Lab incubated soil microbial communities from West Virginia University Organic Research Farm, Morgantown, WV, United States - C8D2 | ecosystem: Environmental > Terrestrial > Soil > Agricultural...
ACTATCGCAGGAGACCCCGCACATCGAGCAGCCCATTTACCCCTCCGTCATTTGTGGGAACCCTCAGACGTCTGCATGAACGCCCGCGAAATCCCACGAGTTCCGGCGGATTGTCCAGCCGCGCCTAAAACCGCGTGGTGAGCTTAGTCAGCCAACCCGGCGAGACGTCGACCAATTCATCCAAGTCTCTTATCGAGAGCTATTGCGACCATCAGGCCCACGGCCACCAGCATCACGCCAAGGACCATCTTGCCGCCTTTCCCTAGCAGCGCGCGTCGCCGCCTGCCAATTATTCTCGATTGATTTTTGCGTGAGGACTCGGACTTAGCGCCTCAGCGCTGCGCCCCAGCCTGCCAGAATGGCGAGCAGCGCCGAGATCACGGCGTTCCATCCTGCAAAGGACAGAGCAAGGAACCGCCATGACGCCTCGTCGCAGCGGATGATCGGCGTGTCGGCGACCCCGCTTTCGCCCCATTTCAGGTCGAAGCCACCAGCGCATGTCGTTGGGCCCGGCCACCACTTCCACTCGACGCCGGCGTGGTAGATGCCGAGTCCTGCATTGATCAAAAAGGCGAGTGCCACAAGGAGAAGCAGAATGCGCGCCGCAGGGATCGCGTTGGCGCGCGCGGCAAAGAAAGCGATGAAGCTCGCCGGCACGCCGAAATAGTAGGCGTAACGCTCCTCGAGGCAGAGCGGGCATGGCGCATAGCCGCCGATGCGCTCGAATGCATGCGCCGCCAGAATCGTCGCCGTGGCGATGGCAAACACGCCCGCGCAAACGAGCATGAGCCGCCCCGCCAGATCCTCCGGTATTCGCATCCTAGAACGCATATCGAGCGATGAGGAAGCCGCCTACCAGTACCGCAAGAAAGCCGGTGGTGACGAGGGTGAGGCGCTTCTCGACGAATTCTCTGATCGGCTCGCCGAAGTGACGGAGAAGCTCCGCCTCCAGGAAGAACCGCGCGCCGCGCGTGATGATGGACAGCACCACGAACATGAAAAAGTCGTAGCCGGCGAAGCCCGAGGCGATGGTCACGATCTTGTAGGGGATCGGCGTCATGCCCTTGATCAGGATGATCCACGCGCCCCATCTGGCGTAGGCCGCGCGGAAGGCTTCCACGCTGTCGCCATAGCCATAGATCGAAATCAGCCAATGCCCGACCGTGTCGTAGAGGAATGCCCCGATGGCATAGCCGAGAATGCCGCCGAGCACCGATGCGATGGTGCAAACGAGCGCGTAGAGCCGCGCCTTGTGCGGCTGCGCGAGTGCCATAGGCACGAGCACCACGTCGGGTGGAATGGGGAAAAACGAGCTTTCGGCAAAGGAAACGGCGGCGAGCGCGGGGAGCGCCTGAGGGCTCTCTGAAAGAGCGATCACCTTGTCATAGAGCCGCTTCAGCATGGGCTTTTGCTTACCGGGCGACCGCGCCATTGTCCATCTCGTAGGCCAACGCCCGGTTGACCGGACCGCAGGCTTATCCCATGTTTCCGGCGCAAAGCCCCAGTGGCGGAATTGGTAGACGCGGCAGACTCAAAATCTGTTGCTCGCAAGAGCGTGCTGGTTCGAGTCCGGCCTGGGGCACCATTCCCGACAATTGATGGCAGGGAGAAGGAGAGATGAGGGCAGCCCGGCTTCTTCTCCTGGGCTTGCTGTTCGTGAGCAACCCCGCTTTGGCGGGAACCGCGAGCGGGAGCGGCGCATTGGCGGTCGCGGCGCTGGTCGGCAACGTCTCCCCTAGTCTTAGCGCGGTGGAGAAGAGCGGGCTCATGAAGCTTCTCGACGGCAAGGCCGATTTCAGCTTTCCGGCCGGGAAGACCATTACCGTCGTGGCGGAAAAGGTCACCTGCCGAGCAGGCAACATGGACATCGCGTCGCACTCTTGCGACCTCTCCTTCGGCGGTCAGGTTGTTTCTTTGACCGGACGAAGCGCGCACGAGCTGTTCGCTACTCTTGAAGAGAACGGCGTCGAGCCCGACGGCGCGACAGGCTCGATCTTCGAGGCCGTCTCGAACCTGAAATGCACCATTGATCCGAACGAAGTGAAGCAGAGAGCGGGCGGCGGCGCCGAGTGCCAATATGCACAAGCCGATTAGATCTCCCGGCGAGGATTTGCCGAACGGGGGTTTCAAGCTCGACCGCGAGACGGAAGCGCTGCTTTATTGGGCGTCGTCCTCGACGTCGTCGCCGCTCTGGCATCTCAGCCCTGGGGCCGCGCGTAATGACTATCGCCGCGGCCTCGCTAAAACCGAAATCGTGCCGCCGGAAGTCGGAGAGACAAGCGATTTCGATGTATCGAGTGATGCCGGAGCATTGAGGCTACGGAAATACATTCCCGCTGATCCCAATATCGATGCCGAAGCAGTAATCCTGTTCGTGCATGGCGGCGGTTGCGTGATTGGCGATCTCGCGACGCACGACGTGTTCTGCCGCGCGCTCTGCCACGATACGCGCGCGACGGTACTCTCGCTCGATTACCGGCTCGCGCCAGAGCATCCGTTCCCTGCGGCAGTGGAGGACACGGTCGCCGCGCTCGAATGGCTGTCGCACGAAGCGCGCGCGCTTGGCCTCGATCCTGCGCGTATTGCCGTTGCCGGCGACAGCGCGGGAGGCGGCTTGGCGGCCGTCGCACTGCATGAGACCAAGGGCAAGCTTGCCGCCCCTGTGCGCGGCCAGGCTCTGATCTATCCCGCGCTCGACTTGCGCGGCCGGCTGCCCTCGCGGAAAGAGCTCGCCGACCAGTTTCCCATCCCGCGTGATATGATCGACTGGTTCTTCGATCACTATTTCGGCAACGCCTGGCCGTTCACGGACCCGCGCGCTATCCCGTCGCTTTATGAGGATTACACAGGATTGCCGCCGGCCCTCGTCATTACTGCTGGCTACGATCCCCTGCGCGACGAGGGCGCCGAATATGCCGAGACGCTCGCGGCCGCTGGCGTTCCCGTCGATTACGAATGCTGTGAGGGCACGATCCACGGGTTCATGAATATGGGCCGCGTGCTGCGCCGCGCGCACGGGAAGACACGCCGCCGTATCGCGAGCTGGCTGGCGGAGCGCCTGCGCAAGGCATAGAACGGGACCGGATAGAGGGAGGTTTTTCTGGTGGACGCCCTGTCCGACGTTCTTGCCGCCATCAGGCTGGATGGCGCGGTCTATATCAAAGCCGAGTTCAAGGCGCCGTGGTGTGTCGAGACGTAATACGGCCTGCATACGGCGGCGACCCGCCTGCCGCGCGCCGACCACATCGTATTCTTCCATCTTCTCACTGACGGCTCGTGCAAAGCCCGGCTCGTGGACGGCAAACGAGGAGGTCGAGGTCGCAGCCGGCGATCTGCTCCTGTTCCCGCATGATCACCGCCATCTGCTCGGCAGCGACCTTATGCTGTCGCCTGCACCGGTCGGCTCAGAGGCGATTGAAGGCCTGATCGAGATGCGCTGGGGCGGCGACGGCGAAGCGACGCGGTTCATCTGCGGCTATCTGGCCTGCGATCGTCGCGCCTGCCGGGCCCTGCTCGGACCTCTGCCCGCGATGCTACGCATACCACTCGGCGACATCTCGAAAAGCGGCTGGCTCGGCGATCTGCTTCACATTGGCGTGGAGGAATCGCTGGCCAAGCGGCCCGGCTCCCAGTCGCTGCTCGGAAAGCTTTCGGAACTTGCTTTCATCGAAGCGTTGCGCCGCTATGCGCAGTCGAAGCCGCTTGATCTCAAAGGCTGGCTTGCGGGATTGCAGGATCCACATGTCGGCCGCGTACTCGCTCTACTGCATGGCGATCCGAAGCGCGCCTGGACGGTCGATGAGCTTGCCCGCGCGGTGGCATTGTCACGCTCGGCGCTTGCCGAGCGCTTCACCGAGATGATCGGTTCGCCGCCGATACAGTATTTGACTCAGTGGAGGCTTACGCTTGCGGCGCAGGCGCTGCGCTCCGGTAGCGACGACATTGCGAGCATCCCGGCGCAGATTTGGGACAGCATCACCGAGGGCACCATGAAGCAGCGCTTCGGCGCCGTCACCGTCCTGCTCAACGGCCCGCGCTACTTCCTGATGGACTCGATCACGGCATCAGGTTCGACCAAGGCCGGCGAAAAAATCGAAGCTGGCGGACTCGAATTGACCGAGCGCGCCACCATCGATGTCGGGCTTCTCGATCTGTTGCACCGGCCCTATCGCGAGCAGACCATCAATCGCGACACGGTGTATCGCTTCAAGGCCGGATTGCCTGTGCATATGCTGGAAGCGTCGGATGGCAGCCGCTACGCGATGCAAGCTTATTCACAAATCGTGGATAAGACACTCACATACGACCAGTTGGATGCTCTCGGCAGCAAACTGAAACTGCCTTCGGGCTGGCGTTACACGACCACCACTCCTGACCAGGACCTCGTGCTCGGTGCGCAAGGCAAGGCGACCGTCATTCAGGACGATTTCGACAACACCTATCAGAAGCTCGATTGAGACGCTGCGTCTGCTTTAGGCTCTACCGATTTTGCCGATGCAGCCCGAGTCCAGCGCCTTCTGGGCATCTGCCACGCTTGCATAGTCGGCTTTGTTGCCGACGATTCTCAGGCCGCTCACTTTGCTTGGAAGCGTGTCGACAACGGCGCAGTTGCCGACCGCATCCTTGACGGCGAAATGCCCGGTCCTGGACTGAGTCGCGGCGAGCGCAGGTCCGGCCACGCAAAGAACCAAGACGAAGGTTGTAAGGTATTTTGTCATTTGGACGCTCCTTCGAGACAGACGTCCCTCCGCTTCGCACGTGGTCATAGAATGCGCGCAATGGCAGATGTCATTGTGCCGCGCGACGAGTTAGATCTGAGCGGATGGCTCTCGTTTGCAGAACGCTCGTACGACTTCTTGTGGTCGCAGCCGTTGCCGGCGCTGGGCCCGTGGCAACTTTCGCCCTCGACCAGAAGGAACGCGAGTTTCAGGAGTGTTCGCAATGTCCGGTGATGGTCGGCATCCCCGCCGGCAAGTTCACTATGGGCAGCCCGCCATCTGAGAGCGGTCGTTTCGACTCTGAAGGCCCGCAGCGCACGTTGGCCCTCAAGGCCTTCGCGCTCGGCAAGTTCGACGTGACGAGCGAGCAGTTCCTCACCTTCCTGAAAGAGACCGGCTATCAGCCAGCAGCCTGCAACGCCATGCTCGACATGAGATGGCATTCTCCAGGTCACGGGCTTGCATCGCCGCCTTTTGATGCCGACCTGCCACGTTGGCCCGCGGTGTGTCTCGATTGGCGCGATGCGGAGCGCTACATCGACTGGCTCAACGCCAAGATCCGCGCCGAGCATCCTGCGACGGCGCGCGAGCACGGCCCCTACCGACTACCAAGCGAGGCCGAATGGGAATATGCCGCGCGTGCGGGCACGACCACAGCGCGCTGGTGGGGCGACGCCATCGGCGCCAATAACGCCAATTGCAACGGCTGCGGCAGCCCGTGGGACAATCGCATTTTGGCGAATGTCGACAGCTTCAGGCCAAATCCTTTCGGTCTTTACGGCATACTAGGCAATGCCTGGCAATGGACCGCCGATTGCTGGCACCAAAGCTATGTCGGTGCGCCGGGGGACGGCAGCGCGTGGAGCGAGGCTGATTGCAGCAAGCGCGCGATCCGCGGCGGCTCTTGGAGTTCTCTGCCGGTGTTCGTCCGCTCGGCTGCGCGGAGCGGCAGCGACCGCGGCGACAAGGACACCGACTATTCGAGCCTCACCGGATTTCGCGTGGCGCGGGACCTGCCTTGAGTTCGGTCAGCGCAGCGTGTCCCGCGGGTTCATGTAGAGCACCATGTCCATCACGTCGTCGTATTGCCCGGCGGGAAGCGCGAGCGGCGACGATGCGAGCACCGCATTGCGGGCACTGATCGCGACCTCGTCATAGTGGGGGTCTCCCGAGCGAGGATTGGCCACGAGCTCCGCCTTCAGCACTTCGCCGCTCTTCGCGAGCTTGACGCGGATCGGCACGGAGTAATCGGCGTCTTTAAGGTTTGCGAGGTTGAGATTCCAGCGGCGCTCGACCTGGTCGAGAATGAAGTCCTTCAAGCCGTACATGCCCGTCTGTCCGGGCGATGACGCGCTCGACGGCAACATGGTCGCAGCACGCGGGCCATCCTCCTCACTTGGCGCGGCAACGCCGGGCTCACGTAACTTAGCCAGCGCCTCAAGCTTGCTCGCAAGCGCGTCGGCGGCGGATGGCGTCTGGGAGGAGCTACCCCACGGTGCGACGGCGGGTTGCGCCGGCTTTTCAGCGGGCGCGGCACGGTTCCAATCGAGCTCAACCTCGACCGGAACGAGACCTAAGCCCTTCCCTGACCTATCTGTCCCAGAGGACGGCGCGAGGAGGATGAGCACAGCAAGTGCCAGCCCATGCAAGCTCGCCGAGCCGGCGAGACTCAACGTGCGGTCGCGGGCCGGTATTGCGCGCGAGAGCACCGGGGCGCCCTCGACCACATCGTGGGCAAAGAACCCTTCGTTGCGAGCGTCGATCGACATGGGCCCCCGGCTGCGAGCCAGACGATTTTAGCCGCCGAGACGCCTTTGATCCACGCACCGGCTGTGGCAAATAGACTTCCCGAAAAGCCTTCCTAAGCACCTCCACCAGAAAAGCGATTTGAGCTTGACGAGATTTCCGACGCGTTCGACCGTGCGAGGCCTGGCCGCTGCCGCGCTCGCTCTTTTGGCCCTCTCGCCCTCCGCGCTAGGTGAGCCAATCCCATCTGCACCACCGCAGGAAGTGCTCGCACAAATCGCTGCGGCGCAAGTTCCCGACAGCCCGGCAAAGGTCGTGGTCGGCGCTTACATCAACGACATCCAGGAGCTCGACTTCAAGACCAACAGCTACGCCGTCGATCTCTATGTCTGTTTCCGCTGGAAGGCGTCGGACCTCGATCCCTCGAAGACCATGGAGTTCATGAACCGGTATGACCCGAACGATCATCAGCGGGATGAGCTCTACGACAAGCCGAAGCAAATGCCGGACGGCAGCCTCTACGCCATCATCCGCAATCAGGGGCGGTTCTCGACCAAGTTCCAGCTCGCCGACTATCCCTTCGACACGCAATTCCTGACGGTGGCGATGGAGGACACGATCGCGAGCGAGGACACGCAAATCTATGTGCCGGATCCCTCAAACAGCCTCGGCCTCGACCCGCAGATCACACTGCCGGGCTTCAAGGTGGGCAAGCCCGAGATGCGGATCGTGTCAAACAACCTACCCAACGAATTTCGGAGACCTGGCGGTACCTCAAGGAGACACCTATTCGCGTGTCGTCCTGTCCGTCCCGGTCGCCCGGCCGCTCATGGCGATGTCGGTCAAGACCTTCGTTCCGATCGGGTTGATTGTGATCTGCGCGGCGCTCGTGTTCTTCGTCCGCCCGCATTACGTCGAGGGCCGCATCGGGCTTGGCATCACCGCGCTTTTGACGCTCGTCGCGCTGCAACTCACGTCGAGCGCGACGCTCCCCGATGTCGGGCTATTTGATGATGCTCGACAAGATCTATCTTCTTGCCTACGTGTTCATAATCGCGTCGTTGGCGCGGGTGGTCTTGACGTCATGGCGCGGGGCGGATGATGCGGCCGAGAAATCGATCACGCGCGCCGACCGCATTTGGGTGAGCGTTCTGCTTGCCGCCTATCTTGCCGCCAATGCCGCCGTGGTGCTTCCCGCTTTGGCGTGAATGAGTCAGTTTCGATGCGCATCGTTCTCGCCTTCCTTCTCGGTCTTGCGCTCGCGGGCACGGCATCCGCGAAACCAATCGATAGCGGCCCGGTGACTCTGATCACCGCGATTTACAAGACCTACGAGACGGACAAGGCTGGGTTGCCTCATGTCTACAGCAAGCGGCTCCAGGCCCTCATCGACAAGGACGACAAGGAAACACCTGAGGGCATGGTGGGCCGGATCGATTGGGATGTCATCGACGGGCAGGACTGGAAGCTCACCGACCTCAAGATCACGCCCGTGTCGCAGACTGCGACGCAAGCCAAAGTGCGCGCGACATTCAAGAACTTCGATCGCCCGAGCGACATGCTGTTCGATCTCGTGCTCGAGGACGGGCGTTGGCGCATCGACGACATCACGAAGACCTTGAAGCCGCGCTGGACCATGTCCAAGATCCTCACGGACGCGCCAGACGCCTTTCCCGACGCTGAACCCGACAAGAAGTAGAGGCGGCTACTGGGGCTGCTTCCGGCCGGCCATGTGCTTGAGATAGGCGCGATAACGAGGCCAATCTCGCGGTCGCTGAGATAATCGGGCGGAAAGGGCGGCATGGCCTGAGCAGGCCAGGTGCGTACAGCTTTCGGGTTGCGGATCAGATCGTGCAAGCCCTGCGGCGTCAGGTATTCGGTCGGGTTTTGCGGCAGATTGAGGTCCGGCCCGACATCGGCGGCGCCAGCTCCATTCAGCTTGTGGCAGGTGAGGCACTGAACCACGAACAGCGCCTGCCCTGCCCGAATGGGATCGGTCGGTGGCAGCCCGGGGTCGACGGCGAGGGCAGGCCAGCGGGCTACCGGCGAAGGCTGGCTCACCAGCTTCGCGATCTGGAACGGCCATTGCTCGCTGCTTCGAGCAGGGACGCGACCGGCACGGCACGGTAGGTCAGGGGTACGCGGTAGGTGATGTCGCGCGGCACCTGGATCGTGGCGGCGTCCGGCCGCGCCAGAAGCTGGTCCCGCGTGAAGATGCGGGTCTGGTCGCCGACGGTGACTGTTATCGTCGGCTCCTCTGCCAGAGCAAATCCGGGCCACAGGAAGAGACATAACAAGACGATAACGCGCATCGCTGCCCTCCCCCGGGAGCTCAGACGTGAATTCGCTACAGCATACTTCACCATCCTGTCAGCCGAAGAGATGGAACTTTGCTACACGCAGTCGGCGGACGTTCCCAACAACCAGATCGTCGCCACCTGCTTCTCCATCAAGCGGACCGGCAAGTGACAGTCGCCGCGCTGTTGGTTTGCATGTTTCCTGCTTCAGCTAGCGCGTCCCCTTGCTGCGCGGCCGGCCCGCGCCGACATTGGGCACTTCGATGCCAAGCGCAGTGGCAAGATCGATCTGATGATCCTGCTCTTGCACAAGGATTTCCCTGATCTGCTCGGCCATGGCGAATTCGCCGAGCGCCTCGCATTGGCGGATGCGGTCGCGATAGTTGCGGATGGTCTCGTTTTCGTAGTCGAGATCGAAGCTCAGCATGTCGCGCGCCTTCTCTGACGTCTTCACCGGCTTCGGTGTCACGCTCGGCATGGCACCGAGATAGTCGATCTGCCGCGAGATGATGAGCGCATGTTGCAGCTCCTGATGCGCATGCTCCTCGAGCTGCGCGGCGATGTTCATGTATTCGGCGCCCTTAAGCACCTGCGAGTAGACCACATAGGCGATGATCGCCTGATACTCGCGCGACAGATCCTCGTTCAGAAGCTGCGCGAGTTGCTCGCGCGTTATGTCCTGCTCAGCCATTCAACTCCTCCTGTTTGTAATCGTCGTGCCGTATAGCTTCCGGGCATGCACCGTCACAGGTTTCGCACCCTTGCTCAAGGTTTCAACGTGGTGACCTGATAAAATCTCTCGATCCACTTGCCGTTGCGCCTCACCAGAATCTCGGTCTCGAACACTTTTGCCGGCAAAGGTTTGCCCTTGAAGCTGTCTTTGAGGTCGGCGGTGAAAGGTCCGCAGTGCCGCATTATCCCCAAGCAGGGACACTTTCACGTCGCCCACGATCTTCAGGTCCCATTTGAGCTCGGGCAGGGACGCGATCTGATCGTCGGTGGTCTGCGGCCCATCGTAATATGGCGTGACCGAGATATGGTCCGGTGTCATCAGCGCCTTGATGGCAGCTTTGTCATTCTTCTCGAAGGCCGTATCGAGCGCGTTCGAGGACTCATTGATCGCTTTGATGGTCTCCGACTCGCTGGCCAGAGCCGGAGACAATGAAGCAATCATGAGGACTGCAAGGCAGAACGTGGCTAGGCTCCGCATGCTGAGCTCCTTTCCGCAGCCGGCTGGAGAGAGCCGGCTATCATGGATGTTCAGTTCACCCCAAGCACAGTGAGCGACGATGACAACACCGTCCACCCATTTCACCCGCGATCGTCCTATCGTGCGCGGCCGCGCCGCGCTGCTTGTCATCGATGCGCAGAATGCGACCTGCGGCCCGAAGCATAAAATGGAGAACCCGGAGTTCTATTCGGCCGCAACCGGCCGCGTCATTCCCAACATCCACCGGCTGCTCGTTTCCTTCAGGGGCGCTCGGCTCGAGGTAATCTACACCCTCGTAGAGAATCTGACAGAGGACGGACGCGACCGTAGTCTCGACTACAAGCTGTCCAACATATCGGTAGCCAAGGGATCGTGGGAGGCGCAAGTCATGGCCGAGATTGCGCCTAAGGCTGACGAAATCGTTTTGCCCAAAACCTCCTCGTCGGTGTTCAATTCAACTATCCTCGATTATGTGCTGCGCAATATCGGCATTGAGGATGTGTTCGTGGCGGGTTTCCTCACCGACCAATGTATCGACCACGCGATCAAAGACGGCGCCGATCGCGGCTACTACATGACTTGTGTGCATGATGCTTGCACCGCCGAGAGCGAAGCGCGACACGAGGCGGCGCTCTCCTGCTTCAAGGGCT
>Ga0310892_10000616_pt1 | contig 10611 bp, 12 predicted proteins | sample C0D1metaG_FD_203747 | JGI IMG/M metagenome (GOLD analysis project Ga0310892, IMG submission 203747) | Lab incubated soil microbial communities from West Virginia University Organic Research Farm, Morgantown, WV, United States - C8D2 | ecosystem: Environmental > Terrestrial > Soil > Agricultural...
GATGGTCGGGGCCGCGCCGGCATATTTGGTGAGCCAGGTCCCGAGACGCGGCTGCTGGTCCCAGGCGGGTAACGCCTCGAGCCAGGCCTTAAGGGGGTCGCGCGTGCGCTGGCGACATTGGGCGACCAGGGCTGCCCGCACGAGCCTGAGGGTGCGGATCGGCATCCGCAGGTCGCGCTCGATGGTGGCGGCGGCCTGCTCGACTAAGGCATCAGTCAAGGGCGCCTCCCCAATCATCGCCCGGTCCGCGAGAGCGTCATACCAGAGCTGATCCTGCTGGGCGGCCTGGGCGGCGCAGAGTAAGAGGTTGCCAAACGTCTCCATGGGTTGACCCGTCTTGGTCGTGAGGAGGTGGGCCTGCCAGGCATCGGCGGATCGCACCGCCGCGTGCGGTGTCCCCCTGGGCGCCTCCAGGAGCGCTTCCAGATCGGCCAGGGGCCTGGAGACCAGGAAGTCATCGACGCCCGTCTTGTGGCCTGCTGTGGAGGGTAAATAGACATGCTGGACCTGGGCGCCTTTGTAGGTGAGATAGGTAGTGAGTGCCGTCAGGGCTTTGTGCACCTCCGGCTTCACCATGACGTCCGAATCAAAGACAATGCCCACCGCGCGGGCCTTGAGATCGACATCGGTCCAGTCCGGAACGCGCCAGCAGTCCACGCCCAGCAAGGCAATGGCACACGCACCCTGACTCACGAGCGCATCGCCTTTTTTGAGGCCTTCGGTGATCCATAAGAAACATGAGGGGTCCCGCATCGCTGCGGCACAGCGGGGATGGGTGTCGAGGCGCACCTTCGCCGCTGTGGGATTGACGTATTTCGTCTCCCGCCCGTCCGTCTCAATGACGGGATGGTCTGGGCGAAAGATGGTATACGGCATCTGCCGATTATCTTTGACGATCAGATGCGACGCGGCCATGCCATCGACACCCCACAGCGGCATCAAGATCCCCGCACAATCCGCGTCTCGCCGCGTGCGAATGCCCAGGCTCTTCAGCTCGCTATAGCCGGTACTGCTGTGGTACCGGCGTTCGGCAATCACGTCCGGGGCAATACCACTGTCCTTTTCGAGGATGGTCCTATGGGCTGGTGTGAGCGTCATGGCAGCGCCTCCCCCTGGCGGACGTGATTAATGAGGACGGTGAGTTCATGGGCCAGCGTGGTTGCCGGTTGTCCCTGCGCCCACTTATCTGGGTGAACGAGGGCCAACAAGCGCTTGAAGAGCAGGTCTGGTGTCGGGGGTATCGGGGCGGCCTGGGCGTGCCCCGCCAGTGCCTGCAAGAGGTCTACTTGGCGTTCCCAGCTGGCGGCTATGCCCTGCCAGAAGGTGAGATTGTTCAGGGCCGCGTCGCGGGCACGGCGGCAGTCGTCCAGCTGGCGCCGTGCCCTGGCGAGGTCCTGCCGCAGGTCGCGGGCCTCCCGCCAGAGCGTCTCGTAGCGGTCCTGGAGCTCCCCATAGGCCGCGCCCAGGGAGTCTCGTTCCTCACGGAGACAGCGCTCGGCTTCGGCCGCACGGCTGAAGAGCGCGAGTTGTTCTCTGCCAGGACCACGGGGACCACGCGTCGTTCCTGGTACTGCGACCTGGAGACGGGCTGGAGAGGATTTTTGACTTTCGGGGTCTTGGTGTGTCATACTGAGGGTTACCTTTCTGGTATTGACCGTTGGTCGCGGTCAGTCGTAAGCGCCTCAGCCCCGTGCTGGGGCGTTTGTCGTTTCAGGACCTAGTCAATCACACGCACCATCTCGGTGAGCTGTTCCTGCTGCATCCTGGCCCGTTCTTCTTGTCTGGCCGCCTCGACATACACCAGCCGCGACAGAAACGCACCGTGGCCTTTGCGTGCGCCGACTAATTCGTTCAGCAAGGCGACGGCCGCACGGTCCAGCGTGTAGTTTTTCACCACGCGTTTGGGGGACCGCTGGATGATGGGCATGGGCTCCTCCTGGGGAAAAAAAAAGACGCTGTGAGCCGAGAGCTCCCGCCTGAAGCGGAAAGTATCTCTCTGGCCACAACGTCCCGTTGTGCCTGATGGCCAGTGCAGAGGCATCACGCCCCCACGCGGGTCCACCACCAAAGCTGCATGGCGCCCGGCTGCATCACGCCGCGCTGGGCACCACAACACACCGTTATCACCTGAGGTAGCATCACGCCGCCCCAGGAACATGCCACACTTGTGCTTCCATAGTAGCAAAAGACTGCGACCATAGCAAGCTACTATACGCTGCATGGTATACTATCCCTCGCTGAGACGTTCGTGTCAGCACACCCACCGGGTTAGGCTTCGTTGCTAGCGGTGACTAACTCGGTGGGGAACAGCTCGCCAGTCTCATCCGCCTTTCGTCGCTGACGTCGCTCTGACGGCTCCAGCCCTAACAGATAACCAGGCGACGTGCCGAGGACCCGGGCGAGCGCCACCAGGTGCTCCACCGTAATCGTGGGCGCCTTCGCCTGCTCGATGTTGCTGAGCGTCGTTGAACTCATCTCCGCCTGCCTGGCGATCTCCGCTTGCGAGTAGCGGTGGCGGCGGCGCAACACATACACCCGCTCCGCCAACGTTCGCATGTACTCCGGTATCGGCTTCTCGGTCATTCCTCGCCCCCTTTCTCCTGACAAGAAGTATACAGAATTTCTTAGAAATGTACAATATATTCTTTACATTTCATACAATATATTGTATACTCTTCTCATAACAAAGGCGGTTGGCAACCCCGACCAAGAGATGACCAACCGCCTCAGTACCCCAACCGATAGGAGATAGTTGAGATGGCGAAGACAGTACATTACGCGAGTTTCCTGGTCAACGACGAAGAGACCTACGGCACGGCGGAGCTGCTCAACGGCTCGGGCTGGTTATTCAGAAAGGACGGTGAGCGCACCGCCATGGTGGTCTCGTACAAAGACATCAACCTGATGCTCTACGGCCGCTGTGATCTCGCCGACGCCCAGTACCTGGACGACGAAGTGGCGGGTGGCGCGGTGGCTATCGCATGCAGCAGACGGCAGGAGGTGTAGCATGGGTACCTCCACCTTTCGCCAGACGGTTGCCGAGGTCGCAGCCCGGGCCAAAGAGCGCCTGCCCCAGGAGACGAATGGTCGCGTCGAGAGCGCCGTCAAGCTGGTCCTGGGGCATGACATCGAGCCCCAGGAGGACGGCAGTATCCTCGTGGGCTCCAGCAGCGATCCGCTGAAGCAGTATCGGTTGGAAGGCCACACCTGCGAGTGCCAGGACTTTACGCGCGGCCAGGCACCAGACGGATGGTGCCAGCATCGGATCGCGGCGGGCATCAACAGGCGTGTGCAGGAGTTGCTACCCCTGGCGCCCCCGGTCGAGGAGCCGCTGCCAGCACCCGCGCCAGCACCAGCGCCAGCGCCCGTGCCCGAGGCGCCCCACGGCATCGACCCGCGCTTCGTGGTCCACATCCAGGGCCAAGCGTTTGTGCGGTTTGCCGGGCTCCTGGCCCTGGCCCATCAGCGGGGGCTGACGGAGCTGCGGGTCACCTGGACGCACAACAGCGAGGACCTCAGCCTCGCCCACGCCGTCGCCTCCTTCCCGCACGGCACGTTTGAAGAGTGTGGCGATGCCTCGCCCACGAGTGTGAACCGGAAGGTGGCCCTCCACTTCCGGCGTGTCGCCTGTACCAGAGCGGCGGCACGGGCGCTCCGCCTGGCGCTGGGCGTCGAGGTATGCAGTGTCGAAGAATTGGCGGACGAGTAACTATCACCACGGGGAGCCATCAGCGGCTCCCTCAGAAGGATGTCACTAGGATGTCGCTGTCAGATCCCTGACACCATCCTAAGAGGTCTTTTGATTGTCTTTTGATAATGACATACTCTATAATATCGTGACAGTGATGCTGCTAGCATGTCACGCTATATGACTGATGGTCAAGCTAAGGAGAGACAGCATGGGACGTCATCGGGTGTATGCAAATGCTACCGAACGTCAAAGGGCACATAGGGCAGAGGTGCGTGCCAAGCTCTTAGGGGCAATACCTGTCGTCCACGGTGAGTACTATACCCTCTACCAGGGCGATGCCCGTACCATCGTCCCTCTGCTCACCGGCCTGGACGTCCTCATTACCGATCCGCCTTATGGGGTGCTTGGGACGCCGGATACGCACGGGCGGGCGACCAAAGGCACGGGGGGCAAGCATGGGTTGGTGCGTGGGGCGTATGCCAGTTACGCGGACACCTACGCCAACCTGGTCGGCAGCGTCGTGCCCCTGGTGCGGCAGAGTCTGCGCACCGTGCAGCGGGGCGCCGTCTTTACGGGGCCGCATGTGTGGGACATGCCCAGGGCGACCGTCATCGGCCGGGTCGATAATCCGGCAGGGAAGGGGCTGGGTAGGTGGGGGTTCGAGACGGAGCACCACGTCCTCTTCTACGGCGTCGCGCCCGACCTGCACAAGGGCGCCCGCTTCCATACCGTGTTTCGCAGCACCGCAAAAGCCGAGCCCAATGGCCATCCCTGTCCCAAGCCCCTGCCGTGGATGCGCTGGTTGGTCGCCTTCTGCGCACGGGAAGGCGAGGTGGTCCTGGATCCCTTCATGGGCTCCGGCACCACCGGGGTGGCCTGCCTGGAGTACGGCCGGCGCTTCGTCGGCATCGAGTGTGACCCCGGCTACTTCCAGATCGCCTGTGAGCGCCTCGCCCAGAGTGCCGCCCAGGGCCGGCTCTTTGCCCAGACACGGCCAACCAGGCAAGCCCTGCTGCTCTAGGGGCGGGGTGCCCACCGGCGCCTCAGCGGGGTACCTGGGGCACCACACATAACGAGGACATCTTTATCCGCTTTATCACACGAAAGGAGTCCACATGGGGCGCCCTCGGCTCTACGCGAATGACCGCGAAAAGTGGCGGGTCAACAAACACGCCCAGCGCCACCCCCCGCAGCGCCATGTCCTCGCCTCCCAGATCCCCGGTCCCTATGTCACCGACCTGGACGCCCTCCTGACGAGCGGCCAGCGCTTTGGCTGCCTCTACGCCGATCCGCCCTGGCAGTATGACGACCAGCCCCCACGGGGCGGCGCGGCCAAGCACTACGCCACCCTGTCGGTCGAGGCCCTCTGTGCCTTGCCGGTGCGGGGGCTCGCAGCGGACCAGGCGCATTGTCATCTGTGGGTCACCAATGCCTTCTTGTTTGAAGGCCGGGACATTCTGGAGGCCTGGGGCTTCGTCTACACAGCGAACTTTGCCTGGGTCAAACCCGGCCTCGGTGCTGGCCATTACTGGCGCAACAGCCACGAGATGCTCCTCTTGGGCGTGCGTGGGGGTCTCACGGCGCGGCAGAAGAATCTGGGCTCCTGGTTGGAAGCCCCGCGCCGCCGCCACAGCGAAAAGCCTGAGCGGGTGCGCGATCTCGTGGAGCAACTCTCCCCCGGCCCCTACCTCGAACTGTTTGGGCGGGCCGCCGTGCCTGGGTGGACGGTCTGGGGCAATGAGTGTCTGCCGACGACCGGCCGCTTGTTCAAGGACCGCACGGGGTAACGGGGCTCCCCCCGCGCGCGTGGGTAAAACCTTTATAAAACAAACACTTATGTGACCTGCAGTCCTGGTCCCCCCGCGCGCTGGGACATCCCCCCTTTCGCCACCCCTTCCCGCGCCCCGGTGAGCCTCGGCAGCCGCCACCGAGCGGCTCCACCGGGCGTCATGTCGGGGCGCTAGAGGACGGCCGCCAGCGAGTACCGCCTCCTTCAATGGTGCTATCGCCATGGAGCACCGCTAGGGGCGCAGCGGACGCGCTGATACAGGTGGACTGAGGCCACAAAGTCCTAAACTCATACGCAAACTCCTCTTTGTGGTACTGTGGCGTCGCGGCTGGTCCTCCGCACGCCTCAAGCCCCACATGGGCCTAAAACACCCTACCATTCTCAAGATGATGAGATAAGGCGTATCACAATGACCTTGATACCTCTACGTATCTCGTGCGATAATGATACGTCATTTAGTGTAAGCCTGTGGAGAAGGAGGAGCGATGCGCCTGGGCGAGCGGCTCCGCCATCTGCGCACCCTGCGTGGGTGGTCGCAGCGCGAGCTTGCGGAGCGGGCCGGAGTGCGGCAAGCGCTCATTTCGCAGCTCGAATCCGGCAAGCAGCGGGACACGACCAGCGCCAACGTACGCAAGCTGGCGCTGGCCTTAAGCTGTACGGTCGATTATCTCACCGGCTATAACGGGTCGAGCGACCCTAGGCCATGCCCAGGGGCAGCGCCCAGCTTGGACGGCATGACGCTGCCCCTAGTCCCCATACCCCCAGAGGAGCATGAGTATGTCTAGTGTATCACGCCTGAGTCTGGTCGTATGCCTGGCGGCCCTCACCGCCTGTGCCCCACCCCCTCCCGTCCCTGAGCAGCCCACCACGAGCGGGCACTATGAGTTCACCGTCACCATGACGCCGACGCCCTTGCCGGATGGCACGAGTGGCACCAGCGTGGGCATTGCGGTCAGACCCCCGCATCCCGAGGACCCCACCGAACAGGCCATCGCCCGCCAGTTGGAAGACGAGTTTCTGAGGCGCATGCAGGCACACGATCTGCCGCGATGACCGCACGCCAGAAAGTGCTGCTCGCCCTGGGCAATCGCTGTGCCTGGTGCGGCTCACAGGAGAGCTTGGAACTGGATCATATTGCTGGCGGCGGTAACCGGCATAGGCAGGCGATCGGGACCAGGCTTGTGTCGTGGTTGGTGCAGGAACATGCCCGTACCGGGCACTGGTGGACGGGTGTACAAATCCTGTGTGCCCGTTGTCACGACGCGAAGAGTGGAAGGAGGCGCACATTTATGCCCGCTCGCAAAGGCACTACCTCTATTCAAGTCTCCATCCCCGATGACCTGGTCGCCCGCCTGACCCTCCTCGCGTCCAGGCCCGGCGAGACCAAATCGACGGTGATGGAAGCCGCGCTCAGGCAGCTCGTGGAAGGCGGAGCCAACCAGACCTTACTGGAAGGCCTGCACCAGCGGCTCGATACCCTGACGGCGGCGTTCACGGCGGTGGAGCAGAGCACCCGCGCGCTCACGCTTCAGGTGCAGGCACTGGAAGGGCGGGTGACCAAACAGGGAGGACGCTATGACGAATTCACGCAGGCGGTTGGTCGGCTCTACGATGCGGAAAAGGCGGCACGCCATGGGGCCGCGTCCCCCCGCCTCTTTCGCCACCTCTTCCCGAGCAAGCGCTAGCACGCTGGCAGGCCGCTCTGACCACCGGCGTACCGATGGCATGCCGCCACACAGGAGCGCACACAAGGACTTGCGGGGGCACGGCAGGCCACACGGCAGACCGGGCCAGGCATGCCGATGCCTGCCAGCGCGGCCCAGCGCTGGGTCTTCGGGTGCGTCCAGCACCCGTCCCTCATGCCGCCGTTCAGGCGGCATCATCCTCCCTGCCGTCCAGGCAGGGGCACTCACACAAAAGGACCGCGTATGCTGCCGACCGTCCCCGCCTGGCCTGCCTACACCTACGTCGCGCTCGGTATCACCGGGTTGTTTCTCCTCGGGCTCCTGCTGGCGTGCATCCTCGGCCTGATGCGCGGGTGCGTGCAGGTCCTCAGTGGTGCCTGGCGGGGGCTCGTCGCCGTCGGTCAGTGGCTCTGTGGGCTGCCCCCCACGTCTGGCGGCAGCGCCCATTTCGCCACCCGCCGCGAAGTCGAGCAGGCCGGGCTCCTCACCACAGACGGCGTGCCCCTCGCCGCGTATGACCAGGGCAGGACATTACGTGAGCCTCACGGCGGGCATGTCCTCGTCATGGGGCCTCCACGTTCCTGGAAGAGTACGGGGATTGTTATGCCTGCCCTCGAGCAGTTTCCGGGCTCAGTCGTCTGTAATGACTTGAGAGGGGAGCTGTTTGCGAAGACGAGCACGATGAGGGAAGCCTACGGATCGGTGTATCACTTTGCGCCCACGCAGGCCGATAGTTGTGCGCTCAATCTGATGGATGCGATCCGATGGGGGACCGCGTTCCAACATGGCGATACCCAGAGAATTGTGCATCATCTCTTATCGCCACCCGAGCGGCAGACCCCGCCGAATCCGTTTGCGAGCACCGCTATTCCGGTGCTGACCGCGATGGTGACGCATGGTCATGATCAGGGGCAGGGCTCCTTTCCTGGCGTGGTGCAGTGGATGCTGGAGCCGCTCCGGGGCATCAAAGAGAAGACGGAGGAACTGCTCACCTCGCCCAACCCGCTCGTGCGCAGTGGCGCCAGACGGCTCGCCGACATGTCCGAGCGCCTCAGGGCCAGTGTGTGGAATGCCTGCCTAGAGCCCTTAGCGGTGTTTGAAGATCCGCAGGTGGCCGCCAACACCAGTCACAGCGATGTGCGCTTTGATCAGTTGCTCACCGGCCTCCAGCCCACGACGCTCTATTTGTGCCCGAGCTTTAGCGATGTGCGGCGGCTCTCCGGGCTGTTGGGGGCCTTTACCGAGCAGCTCGTCGCGGTGCTGGGCTCTCCAGAGCAGCCCCCACGCCACCCGGTCCTGTTGGTGCTCGATGAGATGGCAAACCTCGGCTACCTGCCCGAGTTGGAGACGGCCATCTCGCATCTGCAAGGCTCAGGCACACGAGTGCTGGCGGCCTGGCAGAATGTCGCGCAAGTGCGCCAGGTCTACGGGGCTGAGAGCCCCCTGCTGGCCAGCTTCGCCACGCAGGTGCACTACCGCCCGAACGACCAGGCGACCGCTGAGCATATTGCCGGGCTGCTCGGGCAGACCACGGTGCTGCGCCGCAGTGCCTCTGCCGAGGTGGGCCTGGTGGGGCTGTGGAGGAAGAGCCGGAGTGAGGCGGAAGTTGAGCGCGCCTTACTCACGGTCGATGAGATACTCAGGTTGCCCCAGACCGCCGCCGTGGTGGTCCAGGCGGGCGCGCCGCCGGTCATGGCGAGAAAGCTGGGCGTCCCGCCTCCCAGCACCGGAGCAAAGGCCCGCACCTTCGCCCTGGCACACCGCCAGGGATGTGCGGTGGCAGCGTGTGTGCTCGTGGTGCTGGCGTGTCTGTGGCCCGCACTGGCGCCCGTGTGGACCGCTCCACCGGTGCCTACCCTGGCGATGGCCCCGCCGTCTAGCCCTTTACCCACGGTCTACGCCAGTGTGCCCCCGCCGCTCCCTGTGCCGCCTGCGGTGGTGCCGCCTGTTGTCGTGCCAGAGCCCGAGCCCCCTGCCCCTACCTGGTCGCTCGTCTTCCGCACCAGTGACCCCGTGGGGCGAGACGGCGCCTTTCGGGTGGTGGCGCGCCTGCCCTTTGCCTCACGGGAGGCGTGTCTGCATGCCCTGACGTTGCGCTATGAACCCCGGGTGCAGGAGGCCCAGCAGAGCGCCGCACCGCGCTATGGGCGGACGGTCGAGGTCCAACGCACGGAGGAGCGCCTGACCTGGGAGATTGGCAACAGCGTCGGCCAGCCCCCCGCACGCTTCGAGGCCTGGTGCCAGCTCGGAGGCGGGTAGGCGCGCCCCCAGGCTCGACCTCGCCCAACCCTATGGCCGCGAGCGGATGCGGAGAGGAGCCGTGCCGACGCCCACGTAGAACGGTGGTGCGCTCCCCGGCCGTCCAGAGCGCCGCCTCAGGGCCAGGCCGGGAGGGGGACGGGGGACAGGCGTCAGAGTCCTCTCTGTAACACGCATAGACTGCATGGCACCTAAGTGCTTGTATATAAAGGGCTCCAGGCTCTTCAAGGCTCGAAAATGGGGCAGAACTGCATAGGCATGGTCTCCACGCGCACGGGGCTATCAGTGTAGATAGCTACATTGATTAAGGCGGTGTCTCCACACGCGCACGGGGGAGCAACTAAACAATCAAGGTTATAATGTTATAACCTTGATCCCACCACACGCGCGTGGTCTGCGGTGACCTGTTGGGGCTAACTTGGCCTCTAAGGCCTAGTTGACTTGCCTCAGATGGCCGCGTAGACGTTCCCCGGCCGTGTCCCCAGGCCCACCGCACCCCCCGGCTTCGTGACCCAGCTCTCCAGCGTCACGCTCGGGCTGGCCCCGCCCAGGGTCGCCACCACCCGCACGTAGGCCGCCTGCGGGTTGGCCATGCGGGCCGCCGTGGCCGAGACCCCCACGGCCACCTGGTGCGGCGTGCTCGTGCCCGCGGGCCAGGTCCACGCGGCGATCGGCAGGTACGTGCCGCCGAGGACGTCCGACACCTGGAGGGCAAACGTATAGGTACCGGTGGCGCTCACTGCACTGACCGCGATGCACCAGACGCACGTGGGGGCCGCGAGCACATTGGCCCTGACCCCAGGATAGGTGGTGCTGACAGTAATCGTGCCTCGAGGAATAACTAAACTAAAGGTGGCGTCCGCATCAAAAAGCTGGACACTCATGCTCTCCCTCCTTGCGCCTGCGCCTGCCACTCCCGAAACAAGGTCAGGCGCTCGGTGCTCGATTTGCCTTCTAACGACCGCAACTGCTCGGGCGTCGGCGTGTAGGGCGGCGGCCGCCTTTGCACGGGCGCCTGGGGCTGACGCTGGCGTGCCCAGGTCAACTTCTCTGAGGGACTCATCCAGTCGGGTGGGAGGGTCCCTGGTGCCGTCCCTGGCGCCGACGGGACGGGGGCGAAGAGATGCCCGGCCTCCTCGCGCAGCGCGGTGATCCAGGCCGTGAGGTTCTCGGCGCTCGGCTCCTTC
>Ga0310892_10000618_pt1 | contig 10597 bp, 8 predicted proteins | sample C0D1metaG_FD_203747 | JGI IMG/M metagenome (GOLD analysis project Ga0310892, IMG submission 203747) | Lab incubated soil microbial communities from West Virginia University Organic Research Farm, Morgantown, WV, United States - C8D2 | ecosystem: Environmental > Terrestrial > Soil > Agricultural...
GCCCGAGACCAGGAGGAGCGATCCGGACGCCACCGTCGCGACGAGGAGCGCGTCCGGCGAAATGTTGAGGCCCATCGATTGAAAGACGAGCACGCATCCGCCGATGAGGCCGGCGATCTGAAAGACGAGCCCGCAGTACATGAAGAGCCAGAACCAGAGGATCCACGATACACGGAACCGCGGTCCCGGGATCGAGTTCAGCGCTTCGAGCGTCGTGACGCGCTCGACGATCACCAGGCGCGCCAGTTCGATCTGCACGAAGACCTTGACGATGCATGCGAAGATGACGAACCAGAGCATCGAGAACCCGCTCGCGGCGCCGACCTTCGGCGTCACGATGAGCTCGCCCGATCCGACGATGGCGGCGCTGATGATGAGGCCGGGACCCAGATGCGACGCCATGTCCAGCCACCCGCGCGGTGGGTTGAGGACGTCGCCGGCCGGATCCCTACCTGGTGTAGTTGCGTGCGTGCTCGAGCTCGGGGCGATTGGCGTCTGGCTCACTGGCGACCTGGAGCAGCTGTTTATAGAACGTCACGGCTCGTGCGCGCTGGCCGGCTGCCTCTGCGGCGCGAGCGGCTCCGTACAACCCGTGGAATCGGTTGGGTTCCTTCTTCGTGGTTGCTTCGAATTCCACGAGCGCCTCGGCCGGCCGGCCGGCTTCGAGGAGCATGTAGCCGAGCAGTTCGCGCGCCGGTGCCAGCGGACCCGGCGAAACCGCCGACTTGTCCGTTCCGTCCTCTATCAGGGCCGCGGCGCGCAACAGCTCGATGCCGCGCGGCCTGTCGCCTTCCGCAAAGGTGACCCACGCGATCGCGATCTGGCGCTGGATTTCCACCTGCTCGGCCCAATACGCGTCCTGCATCGTCTTCAGCGTGTCGCGGAGCGCGGCAAGCCGCTCGATATCGGCGGCGGCGGCACCTGGATTCCCTGATCGGGCGGCACCGAGCGCGCGTGCGAAGTGGCTGATGGCATCGGTGTGTGGAAACTTCGTGCTGTGTACCGTCAACGAAGCCGCTTCGGCCCAGGCATTGCGTTCGAGCGCGTATCGGGCGGGAATCGCCGCTGCCGCATACACACCGGCCACTCCGGGTGCCGCCACGCCTGTCGCGTTGGGGTCCAGCCTCGCGGCCGCCGCGACGGCCTCGTCGGCGACGCGTCGTGCCGCCGCATCCTGGGCGATCTGCAAGTACGCGTAGGCCTGGTAGTCCATCGCGTGCAGTTCTTCCGATGTCGCATTTTCCTTGTGCGCGGCCTCGGCAGATCGGCGATTGGCCTCGATCGATTCTTTCCACAGGCCCACACGCGTGAACGTGTGCGATGGCATGTGCAGGGCATGCGGCACCGCAGGGGCGAGAGACGCGTAGCTGCGAGCCGCGCCCAGCGCCTTTTCGGCGAGCGGCGGATGATCGTAGGCGTGAATGATGTAATGCGCGAGACCCGGATGCTTCGGATGTTCCTTGTAGAGCGGTTCGAGGATCGCCGCCGCTTTCAGCTGCTGTGTGTACTTCTTGTCGGTCGTCAGGGCGGTCTGGTTGACGGCCAGGGCATAGAAGATACGCGCTTCCATGTCGGCAGGGAACTGCGTGACCAGCTTTTCCATTCCCTGCTCGTAGGCAACCGTGCGCGCTCGTTGCGTGCCCGCATCGCCGTCGGTGTAAAGGGCGGCCGCGGCCGCGATGTAGGCACGCTCGCGCGGCGTGGGTGAGCCGGTGGTCTGCGCTTTCTGGATCGCGACCTGTCCCTGGGCGATTTGCTGCGGGGATCGCAGGCCGGCAAACGGATTGCCCCAACTGCTCAGGGCAATGCCCCAGTGCGCCATCGCGCACGACGGATCTTTCTGCAGCACGCCGTTGAACGCGGCGATGGCTTGCGCGAACCAGAACGAGTGGAGCAGGGCGACGCCGCGATTGAAATCCTGTCGCAGGGCTGGGGCGCAAGACGTCTGAAAGCTGACGCCGGCGGTGCCCACAAGGTCGCCGCCCTCCGGGTGATCGTGTTGAGCCTGCGCGGCTGCGGCCGACGCGAGTACGAAAGACAACGCAAGGCTGACGATCAGTTTCATATCAACAACCCTCCTGGCTCGGATCTGATTAACCTACCACGTCTACCGCGAAAAATGCAGCAGTTCACTACCACATGTTGCGCAATTTCCCGGCGACATTGACGCGGGCCGTGGAGTGAGCGGGCGCCTCGGACGAGTCGTGGACCTCGGGCCACACGATCGCGTCGAGCCTGGCGATGACCGCCTTCGTCAGGAACCGGCTGCGTGTGCCGTACACGTGGCGGTCGCCGTTCTTCGGCTGATTGGTGACGTAATACTTGAGCGGCGCGACGAGGTGCAGGTCGTTTTTCGCGCGCGTCATGGCGACGTAGAGAAGACGCCGCTCTTCTTCGATCTGATCGGAGCGGCCGGTAGAGAACTCCGACGGAAAATTTCCATCGGCGACGTTCAGGATGAACACCGTGTCCCATTCCTGTCCCTTCGCCGAATGGACGGTCGACAGGATGAGGTAGTCCTCGTCGAGGTACGGCGTGCCCGAGAGGTCTCCGGTCACCGCGGGCGGATCGAGCGCCAGCTCCGCCAGAAACTGATCGCGCGTCGCGAACTGCTGAGCGAGGCGCTCCAACTGCACGAGATCGGTCGCACGCACGTGTGCCGAATCGTAGATGCGCTCGAGGTGCGGCTCGAACCACTCCCGAGTCCGGCCGACTTGCCCCTGCCACGGTCCCTCGGCGATGGCGAGGCCGGTCATCAATTCCACAAACGGCGCCCAGGTATCGGCGATGCCTGCTGGCGGGCGAAACGCGGCAAACGCGGTCCACGAATACCCTGACTGCTCGAATCTCGCCACGACAAGCTCTGCCGTCGACGGGCCCATGCCTGGCAGCAGTTGCAGCGCACGGAACGCGGCAATGCGATTCTTCGGGTTGTCCGCCCAGCGCAGGACGGCGAGTAGATCCTTGACGTGAGCGGCTTCCAGGAACTTCAGACCGCCGTATTTCACGAAGGGAATGTTCCGGCGGGTGAGCTCCAGTTCGAGCGTGTCGCTGTGATGCGAGCTGCGGAAGAGGACGGCCTGCCGTTTCAGCGGCACCCCGCTCTCGCGCGTCGCGAGCACCTGTGCCACGACATAGTCGGCCTGCGCCTGATCGTCGGCGACCGTGACGTATCGAGGCGGCCGCCCGGTTCCCTTCGTCGTCCGCAACACCTTGCGGTACTGACGCGTGCCTTCCGCAATCAGCGCGTTGGCGGCGTCGAGAACGCCCTGCGTCGATCGATAGTTGTCCTCGAGCGTGATGATGGACGCCGCCAGGCCGTTCTCGCGGACGTACTGGTCTGGAAAGCCGAGAATGTTCTCGACCGTTGCCGCCCGAAACGAATAAATCGACTGCGCATCGTCGCCGACGACGGTGACGCCGTCGCCGTTCGGGCCAAGACACTTCACGATGTCGGCCTGCAGCACGTTCGTGTCCTGATACTCGTCGACGAGGATGTGGTCGAACTCGCCGCCGATGTCGGCGGCCAGGCGTTCGTCGCACATCATTGCGTGCCAGTAAAGCAGCAGGTCGTCGTAGTCGAGCGCCTGATTGGTCAGCTTCTTCTCGACGTACGCCCGGTAAAGCCTGGTGAGCTGCGATTCCCACTCGGCACACCAGGGGAACACCGCGTCGAGCGTCTCGGCCAGCGGCCGTTGTGTGTTGACGCGATGCGAGTAAATGGCCAGGCAGGTGTCCTTACGTGGGAACCGTTTGTCTGCCTTCGAGAAACCGAGCTCGTGCCGAAGCACGTCCATCAGGTCTGCGGCGTCGCCGCGATCGAGCACGCTGAAGCTTGCGTCGAGTCCCACGGCCGCCGCGTGACGACGGATTAGGCGGTTGGCTATCGAGTGAAACGTTCCCGCCCAAACAAATCTGGGTGCGCTGGGTGCGAGAGGTGCGTCAGGTGCGGCGTCTTCTTCGGTAGGGCGGGGCTTCAGCCCCGCTAAGGCATTCCCGACGATTCGTTGTGTGCGGCGGGTCATCTCGAGGGCGGCCCGCCGACTGAACGTCAGGAGCAGAATGCGAGCGGGGTTGGCGCCCGCCAGCACGAGATGGGCGACACGGTGCGCGAGCGTGTTGGTTTTCCCCGTGCCGGCGCCGGCGATGATGAGCAGTGGCCCGGAGCCGAATTGGGCAGCCTGCCGCTGCTGTGGATTCAGAGAGGCGAATGCGGACGAGTCGTGCATTTGCCGCTTACTATAGCGCGTCTTTCGCCCTTTTCTTCGCCCCTCAGGATCGGCCGGAAAGGCTTGCGGCGTCTGGCCAATCCACGTATCGTTCTCGATCTGGTATCCCCGTTTGCATCTCGAAGGGGCTGGCCGCTCGCTCCTTTTGTTCTTGCCCTGCTGCTCGCGTCTGCCTGCAAGGGTCCCGAAGCCGCTCCGCCAGCTAAGCAGTCCCAGGAAAAAATCCAGTGGGAGGCGATCCGTACATGGTCGGGCCGCGGCAGCCAGTATCTGGATTCCTTCCCCGCCGAAGGGGCGCTGCGTATCGAGTGGGACGCTAAACGCGAGGTGGGTGCCAAGACACCGGGCAACATCCAGATTGTCGTGCACAGTGCCATCAGCGGCCGGGCGCTGGCGGGCCCGGTTGTCGATCACGCCGGAGCAGGCAAGGGAATCGCATACTTCAGCGAAGAGCCTCGTACGTTCTTCGTAAGCGTGATCTCTGAAGACCTGGACTGGAAGGTAAGCGTCTCTGAACGCGTGTGGTGAATTCGCAGATTGCGAGATTCGCAGATTGTGAGATTGAAAATGCTCTAATCTGCGAATCTTCCAATCTGCCAATCTGCGAATTCAGAGTTCTCTAAGTGCGACCGGTATCGGCAACCTTGCCGCGCGGATGGCCGGAAACAGCCCGCCAATCAACCCCATCAACAACGCATAGGTCAGGCCCATGATGAGCAGTTCCGGCGTTACGCGAAAGGCGAAGGCGACCTGGCTGAACGTCTGGAAGTTCATCGTCGAGGTCTGGTAGCCGTTGAACGCGAGGTAGGCCGCGGCGCCGCCGATCGAGCCGCCGATGAGCCCGAGCACCATCGATTCCGCCAGCACCGACACGAGCACGGACCCGGTGTTGAAGCCGAGCGCGCGCAGCGTGGCGATCTCGCGTGCCCGCGTGGCGACGGCCGTGTACATCGTGAGGATGGCGCCGAACACCGCGCCGATGCCCATGAGCCCGGCAATGCCGTATCCGACCGTCCGGATGAGCCGCGTGAGCGCCTGCGACTGCGAGGCGTAGTACTCGTTCTCGCGACGGATCGAGACGTTCAACTGCGGATTCGACGTCAGGTAGTCGCGAAACGCGTCGTACGAGTCGCGCGAATCGAGCTGCGCGAGGAGCGACTGATAGGTGTTGCCCCGGCGATACGCCCCCTGCAGCACGCGGGCGTCGATCCAGATCTCCGTCTCCGCGACGCCGCCGTCCACTTCGAAGATGCCGACTACGTTCCAGCGGTTCTGACCGGTGACGACCGTATCGCCGACTTTCAGGTTCACGAACTGACCGCTGGCCGCACGGCCGGCGATGACCTCGTTGGTTCCGAACTCGAACATGCGTCCTTCGACCATCGAGAATTCCGTGCGCATCGGGATGCTCTCGGCACTGATGCCTCGAACCGGCACGTTGGCCGGCGCATCGGGCGTCACCATCTTCGGCAAGTCGATGATGACCATGAGCTCGGCCGCTGCCAGCGCCGCCTTGCCGTCGCGCCTGATGCCGGGCGCCTGCTTGATGACGTCGACATCCGCGCCCGAAAGGCCGCTCGTCATCTCGCTGTCGGCGCCGCTGCGCAGCACGAGCGCGCGATCGGGCGAGCCCGAGCCTTGCATCGCGGCCTGAAACCCAGCCGCAATCGACAACACGGAGACAAACACCACCACCACACCGGCGATGCCGATGATGGCGACCCCGGACGAGCTGAGGCGCGCGGGGATCGTGCGGATGTTCAGCGCGAGCACGGCAAGTGTCTGTGCAATCCACTGCATATCAGGCGCGCCTCAACGCGTCGGTGATCTTCAGCCGCATCGCCGCAATCGCCGGCATCACGCCGGCGACCAGGCCCATGACGGCCATCAGCCCCACGCCGATGGCGACGTCGCGCGCCGGCAACACGAAGATCGGCAGCATGCCCCTCGTGGGGTCGCCGCCCTGCACGAACAGCCACGCCAGTCCCAGTCCGAGCAGTCCGCCGGTGAACGCGATGAAAAGCGATTCGGTGAGCACCAGCCCGAGGATGGACGTATCGGAGAACCCGAGCGTCTTGAGCACCGCGAGCTCGCTCGTGCGTTCGCGGACCGACTGTGCCATCGTGCTCGCCGCGACCAGTCCGAACATGAAGAGCACCGTCGACGAGATCGCGATCATGATGCTCCCGATGTCGCCAATCTGCTTCGCGAAGCCCTCGACGAATCCCTTCTCGGTCGTGGTCTTGGTTTCGGCCGACGAGTTCGCAAACATTTCGTCGAACGAATGCGCCAGCTCCACCGCCTTCGACGGGTCGGAAATCTTGACGACGTACCACCCGACCTGCCCTTCGCCTTGAATCCGGTTTTCGTCGAGGTAGTCGTAGCGGAAGAACATCTGTGTCTTGTCGACCATGTCGCCGCCGTCGTAGATGCCGCGGATGTTGAATTCCCACGTGGTGCCGCCGCCCTTGGGCAGCCAGATGGGCGCCGTCAGCGGAATCCGATCGCCGATCTTCCAGCCGAATCGCGTGGCCAGATCGCGTCCGATGATGGCGCCCTGGCGATCGTCGAGCCAGCCCTTCAGCTGGTCGGGCGGCAGCACGAACTCCGGATAGATCTTCAGGAACGGCTCGGGCACGACCGCGATGTTGGCGAAGAAGTTCGACGGGTCCTGATAGATGCCGCCGAACCACGTCTGGTGCGACGCGAGCTGGACGCCCGGTACCTGCTGCAGCCGCGCCTGGTAGGAAACCGGCAGCGGCATGATGAGGCTGATCTTGTGGATCAGCACCAGCCGATCGGCGCCCGCGATCTCGACGCCGAACGAGAACGAATAGCGGATCGTCATCAGGATGCCGAACAGCACGAACGCGATGAAGATCGACAGCAGCGTGAACGTCGTCCGGAACTTGCGCCGCCAGATGTTCTTCCAGACGAGCGGAAGGAACTTCATGCGTCGCCCCGCATGAGGACGCCCTTTTCGAGGTGCAGCGTCCGCTTGGCGCGTTCGGCGGCGTGCGGGTCGTGCGTGACCATGACGATCGTCTTGCCCTGATCGCGGTTGAGCGACTGGAGGAGGTCGAGAATCTCGTCGCCGGCCTTCCTGTCGAGATCGCCGGTCGGCTCGTCGCACAGAAGCAGCGTGGGATCGGTGACGATGGCGCGCGCGATGCCGACGCGCTGCTCCTGGCCTCCCGACAGCTGCCGCGGATAGTGCTTGGCGCGCTCGGCGAGGCCGACGACTTTCAGCGCGATGCCGGCCCGCTTCTTCCGCTCCGCCTTCGACAGCTTCGTCAACAGGAGCGGCAGCTCGACGTTCTTCTCCGCGGTGAGCACGGGCAGCAGGTTGTAGAGCTGGAAGACGAACCCGATGTTCTGCGATCGCCACTTCGAGAGCTGGTTGCCGGAGAGCGAGCTGACGGGGACGCCGTTCACCTCCACCGCGCCGCCCGTTGGTGCATCGAGGCCGCCGATCAGGTTCAAGAGCGTTGTTTTGCCCGATCCTGACGGCCCCATCAGCGCGAGAAAGTCGCCCTTGGGAATTTCGAGATTCACACCCTTCAACACCTCGATGCGCTCGCTGCCGCGCGTGAAGTGTTTGTGGACGTCTCTAACGTTGACCAGTCCGTTCAATGGCATGTCGTTTGACCCTACCGCGTAACTACGAGGCTGCCCGCCGAAAGTTCCGCGGGCGGCGACACGACGACGCGTTCGCCGGCATTCAGGCCGGCCACGACCTCCACACGGTCGCCGTCGGTGCCGGCCGTGGTCACCGCACGGCGATCGACACGATCGTTGACTACGACGAAGGCGTACGACGTGCTGCCGTCGGTCTTGATGGCGCTCTTTGGGACGAGTGTCACCGCCCGTGCGGCCGGTGTGCCGCTGTCCTCGGTTTCCCTGAGGAACGTGACTTTTACACCCATGTCGGGAAGGATCCGCGGATCGAGCTGCTGGAATCCAATCCGCACGAGGACCGTCGCTTTCTGGCGATCGGCTGACGGCACTGTTGTAATGACGTGCGCCGGAATCTGCCAATCCGGATACGCGTCGAGCACGGCCGTGACCGTCTGCTCGGGCTTGACGCGATTGATGTAGCTCTCGTTGACGTCGACCTCGATCTCGAGCGAGCGCATGTCGACGATGGTGCAGATGCCGGTGCGGGTGAAGCCACCGCCGGCAGACACGGGCGAGACCATTTCGCCGGGTTGCGCGTCTTTCGAGATAGCGACGCCATCGAACGGGGCGCGGATGATCGTGCTGTCGAGATCGGTCCGCTGCACGACGATCTGGCGCTCGGCCACGCGCACCTGCTCGTGCGCGGCGCTGATGCGCGCCTCGAGCGAATCGACGGCCGCCCGCGCGGCGTCAACTTCTGCCGCGGTTGAGTATCCGACGCCGACGAGCTTCGACACGCGCGCCAGCGTGATCTTCGCTTCGGCGAGCCTGACCTCGCTCTCGTTGACGTTTCTGCGCGCGGCTTCGGCCTGCGCTTCGGCGAGCCCCACGGCGGCGCGCTGCGTCTCGTCGTCGAGGCGCGCGAGCACCTGTCCCTGGCGCACGGCCATGCCTTCCTCGACGTTCACTTCCACGACTTTGCCGGTAATTTTTGACGAGACGGTGGCCCGGCGGCGCGCCGTGACGTAGCCCGTCGCGTTCAGGACCGATGCCTGCGCGCCGGCCTGACGCTGTGTGACCGAGGCGATCTCGACCGCGATCGGCCGTTCGCGTGAGAACCACCACCAGGCCGTACCGCCCGCGGCAGCCACGAGAAGGACGAGCACGAGCCACCCGACCCAGCGCCGGTTGGCGGGGGTCACTGGTTCTCTCTCGAGCTTCAGCGCGGCAAGGTCTTGGGTGAGATCGGACATTGGCAGATTGGAAGATTGGAGGATTGATAGATTGTTGACGGATTGCGGATTGACAGATTCGTCTTGAACCCGCCAATCTCCCAATCTACCAATCTCTCAATCTACCAATCATTAAGCCCTTCCCGCAAACTCGCGCGTTTCGGTGTGCACCCGTACTCTTTCGCCGATTTTGATGAAGAGCGGGACCTGAATCGCGAGGCCCGATTCGAGCGTCGCGATTTTCGTCACGCTACCGCTCGCGGTGTTGCCGCGAACGCCTTCCTCGGTGTCGCTGACGGTCATCTCGACGTGCGGCGGGAACTGCACGCCGATGGGGTTGCCGTTGAATTTCTGGACCTGCACGATCAGGTTGTCGACCAGGAGCAGCCGATCGTCGCCGAGCAGCTCGGGCCGCAGCGTGAGCGTTTCGAACGATTCCTGATCCATGAAGTTCAGCCCCGCGCTGTCCGCGTACAAGTAGGAGGCCTCCACCATGACCAGGTCGGGCTCGTCGAATTTCTCGCCGGCCTTGAACGTCTTGTCGAAGACGGCGCGCGTGACGAGATTGCGCATCTTGATGCGGACGAGCGTCTGCCCTCCGCGGGCCGTCGGCCGGGAAACTTCGACGTCGAGGACGTGGTAGGGCGCCCCTTCGTATTCGAAGAACATCTTCCGTTTAATGTCGATTGCTTCGATTAGCGATGCCATTCGGACAATTTTATCCGTTTCCCTAATCCCCAATCCCCAATCCCCAGTCCCTAATCCCCGGTGTTACCCCTTCACCGTCCAGCCCTTCTTCATGAGGCACTCCCGCACCCGATCCCGCAGGTCGCCCTGCAGCTCGATGGTATTCTCCGACACGGCCCCTCCTGTGCCGCAGGTGCGCTTCAGTTCCTGGGCCAGCTCCTTGAGAAACGCCGCGTTCTGCGGCAGGTCGTAGACGACCGTCACCGTCTTCCCGCCGCGTCCTTTCTTCTCCATGCGCAGCTTCGCGACGACGCGGCCCGGGATCGATTCGTCCGCGCTCCGTTTGCTGCTGCACTTGCAGTCCTTCACCGGCCAGCCGCAGCCGGGGCACACCTTGCCGATGCCGGTGGAATACACGACCCGTCCGTCGCCCATCCGCTAAGTATCGCCTATTCGTTTTCTGTATCTGTTTTTGACGGGGCGCGCTAGTATCCGGACCCTTACTGGAGGTTCAATGACCACACCGACAACCGAGGCACCGAAGGATCTGATTGGCTTTCTCGACTTCTATCTCGTGAAGAAGGCCCCGTTCCAGCTTCCGGATGGCGCCAAAGAGTGGATCGTGCAGTTCGGGCCGTGGATCACCGTTGTGTTGCTCATCCTCACGCTGCCGCTGCTGCTCGTCGCGCTCGGCCTCGGCACCCTCCTCATGCCGTTCGGCGGTGTCGGCTATGCCAGCGGCTTCGGCATCCTCACGCTGGTCGTCGTCGTCGAGATCGGCTTGATGATTGCCGCGCTTCCCGGCCTCTTCAACAGGAAGATGAGCGGCTG
>Ga0310892_10000624_pt1 | contig 10573 bp, 4 predicted proteins | sample C0D1metaG_FD_203747 | JGI IMG/M metagenome (GOLD analysis project Ga0310892, IMG submission 203747) | Lab incubated soil microbial communities from West Virginia University Organic Research Farm, Morgantown, WV, United States - C8D2 | ecosystem: Environmental > Terrestrial > Soil > Agricultural...
TATCCAGAACTAAGAAAAGAGATAATGTTGTTACTTCTTCGCTACTAAATTACACAACGAAAATTCAATCCATAGGAGATGACAAAATCGACAAGGAACTATCAGAATTGTCTTTCAGGAAGAATGAAATATTAAGAAAGATTGAAAACCACGAAATTGAACTCAGAGAGATTATCACATCAATCAGCTCACTTGAAAATAGTATAACAACGGCAGTGGAAAGACGAAATGAGATAGCCTCTGAAAGAGAAATCCTTGAAGCAGAAAAGATAGAAAGAAAGGAACAAAGCAAATCTGCCAGCCTGAGACTTGAACAGATAGAAAAGGAGATGATAAGCTTACGTGAAGAAGAACAAAATATTATTGACGTGTCTGGAGACTCTTATTCCATTTTGCAAGACTATGAAAAGCAGATAAAGACATTAGATGTAAAGGAAAGACAGCTGTACCGGGAGATAAATGGAATAGAAAAAGAATCAATTGCAATAAAGAAGGATATATCCAATTTTTCAGCACAAGAATCACAAGCAATGAACGACTTGATGTGGTTAGGATTCAAGGAACTTTTAGAAAGTGAAATTACTGATGTGGATATGCTGATATCAGAATTGACAAAGGAGTACGATGAACTCAAGACAAGATTGAATCTGCGTGCACATGAGACATACATTCAGGTAATAGACGGATACAGGGACATGTCATCTAGGAAGAATTATCTTGAAAGTGAAAGGAACTCGATTGTCATATTTATCAATGAAATCGATAAGGAAAAGAAGGATGTGTTTATGGATGCCTTTAAAAAAGTAGACGATGACATCCGTAAAACGTTTGCAGAAATCGCAGGTGGCTCTGCTTACCTTCAAATTGAAAATGAAGATGTTTTCTCAGGTGGCCTGTCTTACCTTGTTCAATTTCAAGGAAAGCCACCAAGAGAGTCGACTGCTCTATCAGGTGGAGAAAAGACAATGGCAGCAACCGTCTTTTTGTTGGCCCTTCAGTCTCTAAAACCCTCACCATTTTACCTTATGGATGAGGTGGATGCTCACCTTGACGCTCAAAATACTGAGAGGCTTTCAAAAATCATGGTTGATAGATCAGTTGGTAGTCAAATATTGATGGTAACATTAAAGGAATCCACAGTAGCAAAAGCAACTCAGATATTTGGAATTTATCCAAAGGCAGGCGCATCGCAAATCGTCCATTACAATAACCCCGACAAGGTACCGTTAGCACAGATTAGAACTAGTGAATAAGCAGACTATACGAAAACCAATGTTCCACTGAATCGATAACCTACTCATGAACAATAGATACAAATCTCTAGCATGACCATCTTGTACTTGTTCGGTTGATATCAAACGCCTTACGATAGTTTCAATATTATCCGTTTCCAGTAATTCGGTTCAAGTGTCAGTTACTGGTATTGCATTCCTTTACCTAATTATAAATTACTGGCTTGATTTTTATACATTCAACATCGTGTACCAGGCTAAATGTATTATGCAATATGTAGTGGGCCTAAATTAACATGCCAAAATAACGCCGAGCATCCCTAAAACTCATATAGAAAAGCCACGATTGTATCACTACTGTGATAATGATGACAAAGAAGCGATCTGCATGAATAACAATAGACTATCAAATACAGTTGGACCTAGAATAAAACAAGGAAGAAAAAATAATTTGACACGATTTGTAGCTTTAATATTATGCCTGATCATTACTATTATCGTTTTAAACGCAATTATTTCGTTATCAACTGAAGCCTCACCAGTACAATCAATAGCGCCAACAGCATATGCTCAAATGGTTTCACAAAATGATGGACTAAAATCTTCGCTTTGGTCATTTTCATTATTAACATCGACATCAAAAGCTGATGACTTTAGATTATCCTATTCAAAGTTAGGAGTCTCAAGTGGGAGTTATCAACGAATTTTGTATGATTCAGAAACAAATTCTCTCAGAGTAGTTAATATTTCAACAACAGCAATTAACGATAATGAGTCAGGACGATTGTCCTTATCCCAACAACAATCCCAATCACAGTCCAACAAGCAAATTTCCAATTCTGATCGGACTAATTTGCAACAAATGATTGAGCAAAATGGCTTATTCCAATTAAATAGCATTTACGCCCCTCCAAATACTGCTACAAAAGAGAGTTATGATACGGTATACATCCTGTCTATGGAAATGGCCAATAAACTTCACACTGTCATTTGGACGGATACATCAGAAAATATTCCAGGATCCCTCCTGTCTATCGTAAAAGCGGTAGAAAAGATATCTTCAGCACAACAAAGCAAAAAATGAAACTTGGTAAATTAAACGCAGATTTTTTATTGTAAAGTTCCTATTCATTTCTATGGGTACTCTATGCTATTCTATTACTGTCTTTTCTACTCTATCGTGTTCTCCTAATGAGACAAGATACTAATGTTTACCTTTGGTTGACCGACTAGACCGAAACTTTAATAATCTCGCTAAAAATTCAAGATGTTGTCTATGAAACTTGGGCGTTTATTTGATAAACATACATGTGAGCGAAGAGAAGGGATTCAGAACACACTGGTCATCATGTCCTTAGCGTTGGCGTCAATCGCCGTAATTCTGACAATGGTAATGACAACTCCGGTTCATTTTGATTTAGATATTTATCCTCAATTGGACCTAAAATCAGTTGAGGCCACCTCAACAACTCCGCCAACGACACAAAATAACAATGCTTCCACTGAGGCTAGTACTGCGCAGAATTCTGCCAGTCGAAGCTATGCTAATAGTGTTTTTGGAATTAAATTAGAATACCCAATTACTTGGTCTGCTTTTGAGCTTAACTCTAAGTTTCGAGATAATGCAACGTATGCAGTAGCTCTTTTGCGAGCGCCCTTAGATAATGCATCCGACAAATACGCAGAAAAAGTTAATTTTAACATGCAAGACCTCAAATCAAAAAACGTAACTCTTGACGGATATACCTCGGCAATTCTCAATTCATATAAAAATACCTCGGGTGTTAAGGTACTCGAATCATCTGCAACAACCCTTGCAGGACAACCAGCACATAAAGTAGTACTGACAGATGATAGAGTTGATTCGTTAAAACTAAAGAAAATGCAGGTCTGGTCAGTAATAAACAAGAGCAAGGCATATGTGGTTACGTTTGCAGCTGAAGAATCAAAATATCAAGACTATTTACCACAGTTCCAGGATATACTGAATTCACTGGGAATCACAAGTGGTAGCGATAATCCGCAGGAGAAAACAGAGCTTCCATTTGACGATCCTACCTCTGGAATCAAATTACAGTATCCTTCTTCATGGGCCAAGATTCAGATCGGACAACCGCCACGCTCTAATGTTGATCTGATTGCAGCGTTTTTCCATCAGGATAACAGAAATGCTTCCATATCTAGAATAGGCGTTGCAACTCAGCAATTGGTTTCACAAAATGTAAATCTGGAACAATATACCAACAATCAATTAAAGGCCATAGAAAGAGTAAATGCGACTGGGATACAGGATGAGCAAACTAAAATAGCCAACAATCCAGCACACAGTGCAGTTTTTAATCTAAACGGAACAAAAGTAATGCAGATATGGACATTAAAAGGCGATAAAGCATATATTTTCGCATATCAAGCAAGTCCTAATGATTACTCCAAGGGGCTAGCGACTTTTCAAAAGATAGCCAATTCTGTAGAGTTCAAATAATCATATTTTTAACATGATGAACTGTCGTTATCCCAAGAAATAAAGCATGCACGAACATGATTAAATGTCTACATTACATGTAAGGCCTTGATTAGTAGTTGGAGTAGTTGCATGTAACTAAAATAGGAGATCATTTATTTACTGGAACTATCCTGAAAATACTTCCCTGTATCTCATTGGAGCTAAAGTCGTAACAATTGGCGTAAACTGTTTTGAGATTGCATTTGTCTTTTGCTTCATACAATGATAATATATAGAGATAACCATCAGGTCCTACTTCAATATCCAAAATAGCGCCAAATCCTTGCCCAAAAATCACATCTTCAAGCTCATCTCGATTATTTGCTATATAATCTGCTAATTTGTTTTGTAAGGATAAACCTGTTCGCTTATTATTCAGATCAAAGTGATATACATTTCCATTATTGAAGTCACCCACAAAGAGATCATTTTCATAATTGCTTCCTAATTTATTGGAATCTAGGAACTTTATGGCAGTGAGTCCTAAAGTTTCGTTCGAAACAAACTCGGGTTCGCTGTATTTACCTTTGCCATCAATACTGTCCAAGCTGTCTGGCTCAAATTGCTTTTTAGCATATAGATTATATAGGTATGATAGTCCTTGAACTTTTTTCCATCCACTATTAAATCCAGGCTCAACAAAATTAATTTCATCAGCGTACCAAGGTCCATTTTCAGTATCCCATAGTTTACCTGTTACAGGATCAAAACCTATACCAAAGCTATTGCGTAACCCATAAGCATAATATTTTGCCATATCTCCTCCAAAAGGATTACCCTTTGCAGGTAATCCATCTTTTGTTATTCTAAAAATTGCGCTAGAGCCGTTAACTGTTAAGTTGTTTTTTACATTTTGAGCTTTAGTTACAGGGTGACCAAGGTCCCCAGCGACAAGATATATATTTTTATCCGGACCAACTAAAACCGCGCCTCCATTATGTATGCCAGTGTAGTTTTGAGGATATGGTATTTTGAGCACTAATTTTGGATTAACTAGTTTCCCATCATGGTATTCATACCTATATAGCATATTCCCTTCAATTGTTTGATTTTTATTATAGTCATTTTCTCTTTCTTCTCTTACCGGCGAAGAATAGTAAATATAAACATAGATGGGTTTACTATGAACTGTACCTTTATCAACGGCAATTCCTAGCAAGCCTCCTTCCCAATAGTTTTCTACATTCAGAATCAAGAGAGGTTCTTTTAATATGACACCATTTAATATTCTCTTTACCATACCAGTGTTTTTTTCTGTTACCAAAATATCATCGCTGTCGAGAAATGACATACTTGCAGGAAAATTAATCCCGGTGGCGACCATCTCTATAGCCAAGTGGCTATCTTTGAGAATCGGGCCACTATGTTGAACAATTGATTTATTGTTCTTTTGAGCAAAAACAAAATCAGGAATTGAGAATAAATTTTTCGAAGTATTTATCAAATGAGCTACAAACACCAAAATCACAATACTTGTTATAATAACAGATGACAATAGCGAAATTCTGCTTTGCAATTTATCGGTTTTAATCTTTTTAATCTTATGGTTATATATTTGATGCACTTATAGATCCGAGCGTGCTAAAAGAATTAATTAATAAATAAATCACTCTTGCCTAAATGTTGCTTTTTTAACTTTAGGAATAAAAAAAATTAAGTTAAGTTACATTGCTCAGTCGAGTTGTTTATATTGTTGTAGCATGCGTAGGATATTCAGCGCTATCGCAGTCTTGGCTGCTTCCTTAGGATCCATACCCTTCATTTTCACAATTATGTCTTCATCTTCATCACCTGCAAATTGTGCCAGGATAGGATGCCTGTCTTTTATGTTCTTACTCAAAGTATCGACATCTATTACTGCTGTTAAGTTACCTGTAAAGTTACCTTGCGTTTGTGCTAATGCAGTATTTTCTGGATGAACTAATACGGCAGTTCCGAGTATTGCGGTTGTCAGTACGAAAATGGCCATTTTCATGATTTTTTCATTCATTACAACCTTCGTAGAATTTCATAATATAAATAAGAGTACTACAATTAATTATCTTCTCATTTTATACAATATTATAACTCTTCAAACTGAGTCTAAGGCCATGCAATTAGAACTTAGGATCATTTGTTAAAATGAATCCGGATAGTTAAAGAAAGAAAAAAATGTTTAATTGACAATGAGGATTTTCTGCCCATTTATTTAGGAGTTTAGTAATCGTAGTTGATTATTGTCCAAGTTCATCTGGACCTACGATCTGTACTGGAGCACTTTCAGCAGTTAGTCTTACTCATCAGATTTGTCATCGCCGCCATCGTCATCGCCGCCATCGTCATCTCCTGAATCCTTGTTATCGCCATCTCCTGAGTCGTCATCTCCTGAATCCTTGTTATCGCCATCTCCTGAGTCGTCATCTCCTGAATCCTTGTTATCGCTATCTCCAGTGTTATCATCTCCAGTATTATCATCGCCAGTATTGTCATCTCCTGTATTGTCATCTCCTGTATTGTCATCTCCTGTATTGTCATCTCCTGTATTGTCATCTCCTGTATTGTCATCTCCTGTATTGTCATCTCCTGTATTGTCTTGCCCTTCTGTTACAGTATTGGTATCACTACTTGTATCACTTTCATCTTTTTCCGTTGATTCTGTTGATGTTCCAGAATTGCCATCAGTTTCAGTATTGGCATCAGCGTCGTTGTTATCATCATTGTTGTTGACAGTGAGTGCACTGCCTGTATCAGAATCTGCTTGTGCTGTTTTCAAAGATGATAATGTCAGTGCCTGTGAACCTGTCTCTTCATCTTGCTCTTCATCTGCGTTGCTATCTGTTGTTGATGCTGATGCTGTTGTTGTAGATGCTAGTAACGCTTGTATTGCATTGGGATCAAACGTTCTTGTTATTGAAATACTGCATGTTCCTGTTCCAGGACATGAGTTTACCAGATTCTCATGCTGATCAATATTAAGGGTTTCATCTCCTGTTTGGGTAATGTCTGGTACTACGAGGTGTAGGTCAATTGTGCATGTGGCGTCATTATCTCCGCTTGTAGTATCATCACAGTTATTTGTTGCTTGTCCGTCCTGGTTTATGTTAAGTACGTTTGAGCTTGCAGTGTTTGACTGCGTTATAGCACCAATGTCGTTACTTTGAGTAATAGTACAAATTGCATTGTTATCTCCAAGACCTGATTCATCACAGTCATTTGTTGCTACGAGGTTTTGGTTGACGCTAAACAAGTTTGACTGAGTATGAGATTGGCTACCGGCATCAAAATCGACATCATTTGTCTGAGTTATAGATTCAATAGTATTAAAGATATTATTTTCGCATTGCGCATTATTGTCGCCAGTATTTGCTTCATCACAGTCATTTGTACCCTCGAGGTTTTGAGTGACATCTATTATGTTAGATTGGGTTATAGCGTCATTTTCATCGGCAAATGACGCATCATTTGATTGGAAGATTGGACCAATAAAGTTAGATGATTCGCCGTTACTACAAAATACATCGTTGATCCCAGCGCCTGATTCATCACATGAATTTAGCAACTCCATATTTTGATTGAGTGTAGCATCGTTAGTTTGCGAAATTTGAGCAAGATCGTTACCTGTAGCTAGATTTTCTTGTGCAATTGCGGGAATAAAATTACGCGAGTCATCGTTGATGCAATCCGCATTATTTTCCGCAGTAGAGTCACAGTCATTATTTGCAGTTAGCACTTGGGAAACATCAATGTTGTTATCCTGATCAATTAGGACATCGTCAAGACCTGTCGCATCATTTGTTTGGCTCACTTGATCAATGAAGTTTATATTGTTCAGATTAGTACATAATGCAGCGTTATCTCCATCATCGGTGAATGTTGCTGCATCACAACCATTGCTCACTGTTAGAGCTTGAGAAAATGAACCTGTATTGTCCTGGAAAATATCATCGACGTGGGTGCCCTCAGCATCATTAGTCTGAGTTATGGAGTTTATAAAAATATCCGCTTGGTCATTACTGCAGTTTGCAAAATTAGTTCCTAGAGCAGTTTGTTCATCTGATTGGTCACAATCATTTTCTGCCACTACAACCTGGTTTATGGACGGTATGTTGTTATTTTGTGTAAAATCAGCATCACCAGAGCCCAGTGCGTTATTTGATTGCACTACTGATCCAGCGCTCGCATCACTCTCAGTGTTAATACAATCTGCAGAATTATCTCCTATACCTGTCTCATCACATAGGTTTTTTAATTGGATATCTTGCACAACACCCACAAAGTTGGATTGCACTGTATCGTCACCGACAGTACCGTCGTTTGTTTGATCCAGAGTGATTCCGAACTCCGTATCCTCTTTACTACAGACTACAGAACTTTCCCCAGTGTTTCCTTCATCGCAGTCATTTATTTCGTCGAGGTTTTGAGTAATTTGAGCTCCATTAGATTGTGCAACAGTGTCACTTTGAGCGGCATCAGTCGCTGAATTTGTTTGAACTACTGGTCCACTGAAAAGCTCTACATCATCATTATCACAATTTGCAGTGCTTATTCCAGCACCTGATTCATCACATGAGTTTAGCAAATTAGCGTTTTGATCAACTGCTAGATCGTTACCTTGCAAAATAATCGCGAAACCGGCAGCTGTTGCTGTATTATGCTGTGTTATAGAGTTAATTCCAGTATTTGGTTCGAAGTTGGTACAAACTGCATTACTTTCTGCAGTAGTATCACAGTCGTTGTTAGCTGTTATGACTTGTGAAACAGCAACGTTGTTATCCTGGTCAAATAGGACGTCATCATCACCGTGAGCTGTGTTTTCTTGGTCTACTGGTCCAATGAAATTTTCTGCTTCGTTGTTATGGCAAATTGCATGGTTGGCTCCATCATCGGTGAATGTTGTTGCATCACAACCATTGTTCAGTGTCAACGTTTGAGAAAATGAACCTGTATTGTCTTGGAAGATATCATCAACATGGGTGCCCTGGGCAACGTTTGACTGTGTTATTGAGGTAATAGAATTGAAAGCATCAAAATTACTGCAGGTTGCAAGGTTAGCTCCATCAGCTGACTGTTCATCTGATTGGTCACAATCATTTTCTGTATCTATGACTTGATTTATGACCGGTATGTTGTTGTTCTGTGTGAAATCAGCATCGCCAGAACCAAGTGCGCTATTAGATTGGTCTACTGGTCCAATGAAATTATCTGCCGTGTCGTTAGAACATTCTTCATCGTTATCTCCAAGACCTGTCTCATCACATACATTATCTAACTTCAAGTTTTGGTTCATGCTTGCAAAGTTCGATTGCACAGTATCGTCACCTGCCTGGGCGTCGTTTGTCTGTGTTAAAGTGTCAATTGTAACTCCCGGTATTTCATTAATGCAGGTTCCAAGACTATCACCAGTGTTTTCTTCATCACAGTCATTTACACCTTGTAAGTTTTGACTGACTTGAGCCCCGTTAGATTGGGAAACAGTATCGGTTTCATCAGCACCTGATGCAGTGTTTATTTGGACTATTGGCCCAATCAAATTTGTTGTCTGGCTGTTAATACATTCTGCAACGTTATCTCCATCTCCTGATTCATCACATGAATTTAGCAGATCGATGCTTTGATTGATTGTTGCATCGTTACTTTGGGAAATAACGGCAAAGCCGTCAGCTAGAGCAGTATTAACTTGTGTTATTGACTCAAATTGATTAATTGGATTGAAGTTTTGACACAGTGCATTATTTGTCGCAGTAGCATCGCAGTCATTGTTTGCCGATAGGTCTTGTGAGACAGCAACGTTGTTATCCTGGTCAACTAGGACATCATCAAGACCTGTTGCTGTGTTTGTTTGGCCTACTGGTCCAATGAGATTCTGTGCGTTATCGTAACCACAAATTGCAAGGTTATCTCCACTAGAGGTAAATGTAGTTGCATCACAACCATTGTTCAGCGTCATTACTTGAGAGAATGAACCGGTATTATCCTGAAAGATATCATCTACATGGGTGCCCTCAGCGCCATTTGTCTGTGTTATAGAGTCAATAAAATTACGAATATCGTCATTATCGCAGTCTGCAAAACTATCTCCTTCAGCCGACTGCGCATCTGATTGGTCACAATCATTTTCTGCTACTATGACTTGATTTATGACCGGTATGTTGTTGTTCTGTGTGAAATCAGCATCTCCAGAACCATCTACTTTATTAATTTGCCCTACTGGTCCAATGAAATTCTCTGCCACGTTACCACATATTGCATTGTTATCTCCAAGACCTGTCTCATCACATACATTATCTAACTGCAAGTCCTGGTTTATGTCTACTAGGTTGGTTTGGACAAGATCGTCACCAGCAGTTGCATCATTTGTCTGGTCTACAGTGTCAATAAAATTATGGGCAATGTTCTCACATCCTGCAAAATTAAAGCCAGTTCCTTCTTCATCACAGTCATTTACCGCCTCCAGGTTTTGAGTGATTTGAGCTCCATTGGATTGGACAGCAGTGTCGCTATTTGGAGCTGTTAGGCCATTGAACTGTGATATTAGTGCTACAAGGCTTTGAATTTCATCATTACGACATTCTGCCTGGTTGACTCCACCACCTGTTTCATCACATGTATTTACTAGAGTTCCACTTTGACCAACTGCTATATCGTTAATTTGAGCAGATGATACATCGCCAAGTAAATCGGCTCCATTAGACTGTTCTATAAAATCAACGGAATTAGCATCATTATCACCGTTATTGAAGCAAATGACAAGATTTCCGCCTGTACCATTACAATCGTTGTCCGCTAATAGATCCTGTGAGATAGCAACGTTGTTATCCTGGTCAGATATGCTGTTATCGAAAGCATCTACACTATTTTC
>Ga0310892_10000635_pt1 | contig 10512 bp, 8 predicted proteins | sample C0D1metaG_FD_203747 | JGI IMG/M metagenome (GOLD analysis project Ga0310892, IMG submission 203747) | Lab incubated soil microbial communities from West Virginia University Organic Research Farm, Morgantown, WV, United States - C8D2 | ecosystem: Environmental > Terrestrial > Soil > Agricultural...
CATGGCGCTGCTGCCGGGGATGACCGCCAACGTGCGCATCGGCGTCGAGAACCGCGCGAGCGCGCTCAAGATTCCGAATGCCGCACTGCGCTGGCGCCCGGCCGGCGCGGCCGACGCCAGGGGCGCGGCGCCGGCGGACGCGCCTGCCCAGCAGCAGCAGGCCGGCGGCCAGGCGGTCCAGCAGTTCCGCGCGCGCATCCAGGCCGAGCTCAAGCCGAGCGATGCGCAGAAGGCGCAGATCGAGGAGATCTTCAACGACTCGCGGCAGAAGTTCGCGCGGGTGCGCGACATGAAGGCCGAAGGCGACCGCCGGCGCGAGGCCGAGAAGATCCGCGCCGAGACCAACGCGCGCATCGGCGAGATCCTCACGCCGGAGCAGCGTCCGGCGTGGGAGCGCCTGCTGGCCGAATCCGGCCCGCGCGGCCCGTCGTCCGCCGGGCGCGTCTACGTGCTCGAAGGCGGGCAGCCGAAGGCGGCCGACGTGCGCCTCGGCCTGACCGACGGCAGCTCGACCGAGCTGGTGAGCGGGCTGAGCGAAGGCGCGGAGGTGATCGTCGGCACCGCCGACGCGCGCGCCGGCACGCCCGCGAGCGGCGGGCTGCCGCGCGGCCGCTTCTTCTGATGCTGATCCACACGAGGGACCTGACCAAACTCTACCGGATGGGCGGCAGCGAGGTGCACGCGCTCGACGGCGTCAGCCTCGACATCGACGCAGGCGAGTTCGTCGCGGTGATGGGCCCGTCGGGCTCGGGCAAGTCCACCTTCATGAACGTGATCGGCTGCCTGGACCGCCCCACCAGCGGTGAATATCGGCTGGGGGGCGACCGGGTCTCCGAGATGGCCGGCGACCAGCTCGCAGTGATCCGCAACAAGCGCATCGGCTTCGTGTTCCAGCAGTTCAACCTGCTCGCGCGCACACCAGCGGTCGAGAACGTCGAACTGCCGCTGGTTTACGCAGGCATTGGCAAGAAAGACCGCAACCAGAAAGCGCTCAAGATGCTGCAACGGGTCGGACTGGGCGAGCGCGCCGACCACCACCCGGCGCAGCTCTCCGGCGGCCAGCAGCAGCGCGTGGCGATCGCGCGCGCGCTAGTCACCGAGCCTCTGCTCATCCTGGCGGACGAGCCGACCGGCGCGCTCGACTCGAAAACCAGCCTGGAAATCATGGCGCTGTTCCAGGAGCTCAACCGCCAGGGGATGACGGTAGTGCTGGTGACGCACGAACCCGACGTGGCGCGCTTCGCGCGCCGCATCATCGTGTTCCGCGACGGCAAGGTGGTGCAGGACGAGCGGAACGAGGCGCTCGCGGCCGCATGAACTTCATGGCGCTCCTCCGTATTGCGTTGCGCGCGCTGGCGGTCAACAAGCTGCGCAGCGCGCTCACCATGCTCGGCATCGTCATCGGCGTCGGCGCGGTGATCGTGATGATCGCCGTCGGCTCCGGCGCGCAGGCGCGCGTCGAGGAGCAAATTAGAGCACTGGGCTCCAACCTGCTGCTGGTGATGCCCGGCTCGACCACCGCGGGCGGCGTGCGCATGGGCTTCGGCTCGGGTTCGACGCTGACCGAGGACGACGTGGCGGCGATCAACCGCGAGATTCCCGAGGCGCTGGCCGCGCCGGCGCTGCGCGGCAGCGCGCAGGTGATCTGGGGCAATTCCAACTGGTCGACGCAGGTCTTCGGCACCACGCCCGAGTACCTCGAAGTGCGCCAGTGGCCGCTCGCCGGCGGGCGCGGCTTCGAAGCCGGCGAGATGGCGGGCGCCGCCAAGGTCTGCCTGATCGGCGCCACGGTGGCGAAGCAGCTGTTCGGCAGCGCCGACCCGCTCGACCAGTCGATCCGCATCAAGCGCATTCCCTTTACCGTGATCGGCGTGCTCGACGTCAAGGGCCAGAGCATGATGGGCACCGACCAGGACGACCTGATCCTGGTGCCGATCAAGACCGCGCGTAGCCGCGTGCTCGGCACCGCGAGCGCGGCGCGCAACCGCACCGTGGGCACGATCTGGGTCAAGGCGGCCGACGGGCTGGACACCAAGGTGGTCGAGGAGCAGGTGCGCTCGCTCTTGCGCCAGCGCCACCGCGTGCAGGCTGGGGCCGACGACGATTTCTCCCTGCGAAACCTGCAGGAGGTGATGGCGGCGCAGGAAGCTTCGAGCCGCGTGCTCGCCCTGCTGCTCGCCGCGGTAGCCTCGGTTTCGCTGCTGGTGGGCGGCATCGGTATCATGAACATCATGCTGGTGTCGGTTACGGAGCGCACCCGGGAGATCGGGCTGCGCATGGCGGTCGGCGCGCGCACGCGCGACATCCTCGGCCAGTTCCTGGTCGAGGCGGTGACGCTGTCGCTGATCGGCGGGCTGATCGGCGTCGGCCTGGGCATGGGCACCTCGCTCGCCATCGCCGAGTTCGCCGGCTGGCGCATCGTGATCTCGCCCGAGGCGGTCGGCCTCGCGGTCGCGTTCGCCTTCGTGATCGGCGTGTTCTTCGGCTTCTACCCGGCCCGCAAGGCCGCGCGCCTGAACCCGGTCGAGGCGCTGCGCTTCGAATGAGGGTTCTCGTGACCGGCGGTGCGGGCTACATCGGCTCGCACATGGTGAAGCTGCTGGCCGAGACCGGCAGCGAGGTCACGGTGCTCGACGACCTCTCCACCGGGCACGCCGAAGCGGTGCGCGGCGCGCAGTTCGTGCGCGGCGACATTGCGGATGTCGGCGGCACGCACAAGCTCCTGAAGGACCGGGCCATCGAGGCGGTCGTGCACTTCGCCGCGTCCAGCCTGGTGGGCGAGTCGATGGCCGACCCGCTCAAGTACTACCGGCGCAACGTCGGCGGCACCGTGGCGCTGGTGCAGGCGATGCGCGACGCGGGTGTCGCGCGCATCGTGTTTTCCTCCACCGCGGCGGTGTACGGCGACCCGGTGCGCACGCCGATCGACGAGGCGCATCCGACGCAGCCGGTCAATCCCTACGGCGCGAGCAAGCTCGCCATGGAACGCATGCTCTCGGACTGCAGCGCGGCCTACGGCATCGGCGCAGTGGTGCTGCGCTACTTCAACGCCGCCGGCGCGGACCCTTCGGGCGAGCTCGGCGAGCGCCACAACCCGGAGACGCACCTGATCCCGCTCGTGCTGCAGGCCGCCGCGGGGCGCCGGCCCTCGATCTCGGTATTCGGCAACGACTGGCCGACGCGCGACGGCACCTGCGTGCGCGACTACATCCACGTCAGCGACCTGTGCGACGCGCACCTGCGCGCGCTCGACTGGCTCGCCAAGGGCGGGCGTTTCGAAATCTTCAACCTCGGCAACGGCGACGGCGCCACCGTGCTCGAGGTGATCGAGGCCGCGCGCCGCGTCACCGGCAAGCCGATCAAGATCGATCCGGCGGCGCGCCGCGCGGGCGATCCGCCCTCCCTGGTCGCCGACGCCGGCAAAGCGCGCCGCGTGCTGGGCTGGAAGCCGGCGCGCGGCGAGATCGAAGGCATCGTGCGCGACGCCTGGAATTTCGAGCGCAAGCGCTCGCGATGAGCGCCGCGCGCGAAGCTTCCGTCGCGCGCCGAGACCTTTTCCTCGTCAGTTTTCTCATTCTGTTCTTCGAGCTGGCGGCGATCCGCTGGTTCGGCGCGACCGTGGTGTTCCTGACGTTCTTCACCAATATCGTGCTGCTCGCGACCTTCCTCGGCATGAGCGTCGGCCTGCTGTCGGCGCGCCGGCCGCAGAATTTCGCCGCCTGGGCGCTGCCGCTCGCGCTGATCGCCTTCGCCGCGGCGATCGCCACCAACCTGCTCTACTGGAAGTGGGCCGAAAGCGTGACCGTGAACCTCGGCAGCCAGGGGTCGGCGCGGCTGATCTATTTCGGCACCGACTACCGCCCGGCCGACCCGAGCCGCTGGGTGATCCCGATGTGGGCGGTAGCCGGCACCTTCTTCACCCTGATCGCGCTCACCTTCGTAGGGCTCGGCCAGGTGATGGGCCGCGCGTTCGACGCGATTCCGAACCGGGTGGCCGCCTACACCATCGACATCCTCGGCAGCCTGTGCGGCATCGCCGCATTCTTCGCGATGAGCTGGTTCGAGCTGCCGCCGACGGTGTGGTTCGTCCCGATCCTGCTCCTCATGCTGCACTTCGCCGCGGGCTGGCGCCGGCCAGTGCAGGTCACCGCGGCGGCCGCGAGCTACGCGCTGGTGGCGATCGGCGCCCACGCGCTCATCGTGCACGGCACGCCGTCCTGGTCTCCGTACTACAAGGTGGCGTACTCGCCCGAGACCCTGACGATCGCCACCAACGACATCGGCCACCAGAACATGGTGCCGGTGGGCCAGCTCGGGCCGGCCTACCTGCTGCCCTACCTGATGGTGCGCGACGCGGGCGGCGCCCCGTTCGACGACGTGATGATCATCGGCGCCGGCAGCGGCAACGACGTCTCGGCGGCGCTGCTGGCCGACGCGCGCCATGTCGACGCGGTGGAGATCGACCCGCGCATCAACGCGATCGGGCGGGCCTTCCATCCCGAGCGTCCCTATGCCGATGCGCGCGTCTCGATCCGCCTCGACGACGGCCGCAGCTTCGTGCGCCGCACCGGCCAGCGCTACGACCTCGCGGTGTACGCGCTGGTCGACTCGCTGGTCCTGCACTCGGGCTACTCCAGCGTGCGGCTGGAGAACTTCCTGTTCACGCGCGAGGCGTTCGAGGACGTGAAGCGCGTGCTCAAGCCCGGCGGCGTGTTCGTGATGTACAACTACTACCGACAGGGCTGGCTGGTGCACAAGCTCGCCAGCCTGGCGCGCGACGTGTTCGGCGTCGAGCCGGTGGTGATCTCGCTGCCGCCTCGGGACCGCATCGGGCCCGACGACGGCTACCAGCCGGGCTTCACCTTCCTGCTGGTCAGCACCGACCCGGCGCGCCTCGCCGGCATCCGGGCGCGCTTCGAGAAGGGCGAGCGCTTCTGGCTGCACGCGCACCCGCCGCAGAACGCGCCGATCAACGCCTACCGCGTGAGCGCGCCCGAGGGACGGGGCTGGATCGGCCTGGGGCAGACGCAGGTGCCGCCCACCCGGGCCGACAACCTGCCGAGCGACGACTGGCCGCAGCTCTACCTGAAGGAACGCGAGATCCCCTGGGCGCCGCTCGGCCAGGGCATGGTGGTGGTGGCGCTGCTGTCGCTCGCCATCCTGTTCGCGTTCGCGCCCGCGCGTCGCCTGCGGCTCAACTGGCAGATGTTCTTCCTCGGCGCGGGCTTCATGCTGCTCGAGACCAAGGGCGTGGTGCACATGGCGCTGCTCTTCGGCTCGACCTGGGTGGTCAACTCGGTGGTGTTCTTCGCCATCCTGGTGATGATCCTGGCGGCCAACCTGTTCGTGCTGAAGGTCAGGCCGCAGAAGCTGCGGCCCTACTACGTGCTGCTCGTCATCGCCCTGCTGGTCAACGCCCTGGTACCGATGAACGTGTTCCTGTCGCTGCCGGTGCTGGAGCGCACGCTGGCTTCCTGCGCGGTGGTGTTCATCCCGGTATTCTTCGCGGGCGTGATCTTCGCCACCGCCTTTCGCGACAGCCGCCAGCCCGACGTCGACTTCGGCTCCAACGTCGCCGGCATCATCCTGGGCGGCCTGAGCGAGTCGCTCTCGCTCGTCCTCGGCTTCAGCCACCTGCTGCTGGTGGCAGTGGGCTATTACCTGCTCTCGGCAGTCCTACAGAGGCGTTCCCCAGGTTGACCCGTGTGCGCGTAGCCGCGGTGGGACTGGGCTGGGTCAGCCTGAACCGACATCTCCCCGCCCTGCGCCACAGCAGCGACTGCGAGCTGGTCGGCGTCGTCGACCGGCACCCGGACCGCGCCCGCTCGGTCGCCGCGCAATTGGGCCTGCAGCGCCACCACGCGGGCGAGCGCCTCGCCGACATTCCCTGGCTCGATCAGGTCGAGGCGTTCGTCATCGGCGCCGCGCCCGCCGCGCACGGGCCGCTCATCCGCGAAGCGCTTTCGCTCGACCGGCACGTGCTGACCGAGAAGCCGTTCGTGCTCGACCCCGCGGAGGGCGAGGCGCTGGTGGCGCTGGCACGCGAGCGCCGCCGGGTGCTGGCCGTGGTGCACAACTTTCAGTTCGCGCGCTCGACGCGCGCGCTGGTGTCCGACCTGCAAAGCGGGCGCTACGGCGAGCTGCGCTTCATCCACGCGCGCCAGCTCGGCAACCCGCGGCGGCGCCTGCCGGCCTGGTACGAGGAGCTGCCGCTCGGCCTGTTCTACGACGAGAGCCCGCACATGTTCTACCTGTTGCGCGCGCTCGCGCCGCCGCCGCTCGAGCTGGTGCACGCCGAGGTGCACCCGAGCACGCTCGGCAAGCGCACGCCGGCGTGGATCAGCGCGCACTACGCCGCCGGAGCGGCGCGTATCCCGGTGCAGCTCGACATGGCCTTCGAGGCCCCGGTGAGCGAGTGGCACGTGCAGGTGGGCGGCGAGCAGCGCCTGGGCGACGTCGACGTGTTCCGCGACATCTACGCAAGCGTGCCGAACGACGGCGAGCACACCGCCTGGCCGGTGCTGCGCACCTCGCTCGCCGCCACCTGGGACCACTGGACGCAGCACCTGCTGAGCGGGCCCGCGCACCTGCGCGGCGCGCTGCTCTACGGCAACGACGAGGTCATCCGCCGCTTCGCGGCCGCGGTGCGCGCCGGCAGCGAGCCGCAGGGCATCGGCGCGGCCGATGCGCTCGCCGTGCTGCGCATGCAGCACCAGATCATCGACCGCGCGCGATGAAGTTCCTGAGCTACGCGGCGATCGGCGGCGTGATCGCGCTGCTCAACCTCGCGGCGTTGTGGCTGCTCACCTCGATCGCCGGACTGCACTACCTGCTGTCCACGCTGTTCGCCTTCCTGGCGCTCACGCCGCTTGCGTTCTGGCTGCAGAAGCTGGTGACGTTCCGCACGCCGCGCGAGCGCGCGCCGGTGGAGTGGCCGCGCTATTTCGCCACCATGGGCACCAGCCTCGCGGCGAATCTGGGCCTGATGTACGTGCTCGTGTCCCTGCTCGGCCTGTGGTACCTGGCGGCGAGCGTGGTGGTGACCGGGCTCTTCCTGGTGGCGAACTTCCTGGTCAACGAGCGCTGGAGCTTCGCGCTGCGGCGCTGACATGCGCATCGTTCTGGTGACCCATTACTTCCCCGCCCACCGCGGCGGAATCGAGCTGGTGGCCGCGGAGCTGGCGGCGCGCCTCGCGCGCCAGGGCGCGGAGATCGCGTGGCACGCGAGCGACAGCGACCCCGCGCCGCAGATTCCCGGCGTGGGCTGCGTTCCCGCGAAGGCCTGCAACGCGATCGAGCGCCGCCTCGGCGTGCCGTACCCGCTGTGGTCGATTGCCGCCTTGCGGCGGCTTGCTGCCGCGGTGCGCGCGGCCGATGTGGTGCATTTGCACGATTGCCTCTACCTGCCGAACCTGGTGGCGTACGCTGCGGCGCGCCGCGCCGGCAAGCCGGTGGTCGTAACGCAGCACGTCGGCATGGTCCCTTACCGCAATCCGCTGCTGCGCGCGCTGCTCTTCGTCGCTTACCGCGTATTCGGGCGCGCGGTGCTGGGCGGCGCAAGCCAGGTGGTTTTTGTTGGTGAAGGCGTGAAGCGCTATTTCGAAAGCTTTGTCCGGTTCAGGCGTCCGCCATTGCTGATCGCGAACGGAGTCGACACGACGCTGTTCCATCCCGCGCCGCAGCGCGCGCCGAACCCGAAGCCACAGCTGCTGTTCGTGGGCCGTTTCGTCGAGAAGAAGGGCCTGCCGCTGCTGCGCGAGCTCGCCGCGCGGCTGCCGCAGGCGCAGTGGACCTTCGCCGGCTGGGGCCCGCTCGACCCGGAAGACTGGAAGCTGCCGAACGTGCGTGTCCTGCGCAACCTGACCGGCAGCGCCCTCGTGCCGCTCTACCAGGCAGCCGACCTGCTGGTTCTGCCGAGCGTGGGCGAAGGTTTTCCGCTGGTGGTGCAGGAGGCCATGGCCTGCGGTACGCCCGCGCTGGTGAGCGAAGAAACCGCCGCCGGCGCGCCGCAGGCACCGCTTCTCAAGGAAGCACTCAAGCTCGAGCGCTGGGTGGCGCGCCTCCAGAACGCTTCAGAGTTGGGCGCGCTGCGGCCGAAAGTCGCCGCGTTCGCCCGCGAGCACTGGTCGTGGGAGCGCTGCGCGGAAAGCTATGAGCGCCTTCTCCAGTCTGCGCGCTAGGTTCGGCCCGCCGCTGCTCGCCGCGGCGCTGCTGATCTACTGCCAGTGGCGCAACGGCATCGATTCGCCGGCGCTCGCGATCGCGGTGATGGCGCTCATCGCGTACGTCACGCTCGCGGCGGGCCGCTTGCTCGCCCCGGACGCGGGGGCGCCGGCCAGCTGGACGCTCGGCGCGATCGCCCTCTGCCTCGCGATCTACGTGCTCACGCTGGTGCTGCCGCTGACTGCCGGCGGAGTATTCGGCGGCCTGGCCGCGCTCGTCATCGCCCTGGAGGTGGCGGCGCGCAGGCGGGCGATCGTGGAGACGCGCCACACCCTGCTCGGCTTCGCCCTCTGTGCAGCGTTCGCCGCGGCGTGGTGCGGCGGGCCGGCCGGCGCCTGGCAAAGCGTGCGCGGCGAAGGCGTGCTGCCGCTGTGGAGCGACTATTTCTTCCACGGCGGCCTGATCTCGCAGTTCGGCGACGCACGCGCGCTCGGCCGCGGCTCGATCTATCTCGCCGACCATCCGCCGTCGTTCTACCACTTCGCGTCCTACGGGCTGGCGGCCGCGGCGGCGCGCCTGCTCGACCAGCCCGGCCTGCCGATGGCGGCGAGCGTGTGGCTGCCGCTCGGCTTCCTCGCCATGCTCGGCGGCGCCTACGCGCTCGGCGAGCGCCTGGCGGGCGCGGCCGGCGGCCTGGCCGCGCTCGCAGCGCTGGCGATCGTGCCGGACGCGTCGAACTATGGCCTGCGCAACGGCTGGTTCAGCTTCCATTGGAACCTGTTCGCGCACGCCGGCGCGACCTACGCCCTCGGCGCCGCGTTCCTCTCGCTCGCGTTCCTGGAGCGCTGGAGCCGCGAGCGTTCGCGCACCGCGCTGGTCGCCAGCGCGAGCCTCGCCGCGGCGGTGCTGTTCTTCCGCTTCCACGTCTTCATCCTGTTCGCGCCGGCGTGGCTCGCGGCGGCGGCGGTCTGCAGCCTGGGCGATCCCGCCCGCCGGCGCCGCACCGGCTGGCTGATAATCGCGGCCCTGGGCGCCGGCGCCGGCGGCCTGAGCCTCGCGCTGCAGCACCTCGGCCACTGGCGCGTCGGCGAGCCGGCGCTCGCGCATTTCCTGGTGTTCGTGCATACCGCCCACGAGCCGACCGCTTATACCGGCGTGTTTGCGGCGCTGCAGACGTACGACAACGACGTGCTGACCCTCGGTGCCGGCATCGGCCTCACGCTGGTGGCGGCGCTCGGGGCATTTCTGGTGCTGCTTCCGGTGGCGGCGCTCGTCGCCCGCGAGCGCGGCGCGTTGCGCCCGATCGACGCAGCGTGCGGCTACCTCGCGTTCTGCTGGATGCTGCTTCTGCTGTTCGCGCCCACGCCGTGGCACGGCGACCCGAGCGACCTGATCCACCGGCCGCTGGTGCTGCTGTACGCCGCCTGCGCGATCTGGACCCTGTGCCTTGCGCTCCGCATGTTCCGCAGGCCTCCTTGGTCGATACTCGCAATCCTCGCCGTCATCGCTCTGCCGGCCATCGCCCTCACCGCCGGCGCCATGAGCCGGCCGAAGTTCGCCTGGGGCGTGCAGGACGACGGCGTGCGGCTGACGCCCGGGATGGTCGAAGCCGCCGCGTATCTTCGCCAGCATGCCGTGCCGGGCGACATCTTCGTGGCCGCCGGCCTGAGCGCGAGCTATGCCACCTTCGACGTTTCCACGCAGCTCTGCGCGCTGAGCGGCGTGCCGGCGTACCTCTCGCGCCCCTACTTCGAGCGCATCAAGGACGGGCCGCGCAAGGACCTGGTGGAGAAGCGCCTTGCCGCGGTGCAGCCGCTGGACTCGCTGGCAGCGCTGCGGCCGCTTGGCGTGCAATGGTACGTGGTGACCGGCGAGCAGGGGCCGCGCTGGGACCCGGCACGCGCGGCGGCGACCTTCAAGGCCGGGAACGTGGCGCTGTACCGCACTCCATGATGAGGTGGGTATACGGAATGCGCAGCAGGTCGTGGCGCAGGAAGCTCTTCACGTCCTCGAACTCGGCGCGCGCCAGGCGCTCGTAGTCCTCGCGGTTGCGCACGTGCTGGCCGCGGTCGAGGCGCAGCGCGAGGCGAGCCGCCGCCGACTGCTCGGGCGCATGGCAGCCGTCGAACGTCACCATGCGCCCGCCCGGCTTCAGCGCGCGCCTCGCCACCCGGAACAGAACCCGCGCCTGGGCGTCGTCGAGGTGGTGCAGCAAGCCATGCGCGATCGCCACGTCGAAGCTTGCCGGTGGAATCGGCAGGCTTTCGTCCACCGCGCGGCAGTGGAACTCGCCGCGATCGCCGAAGCGCGCGCGCGCGCGCTCGATGTACTCCGGACTGATGTCGTAGC
>Ga0310892_10000643_pt1 | contig 10470 bp, 10 predicted proteins | sample C0D1metaG_FD_203747 | JGI IMG/M metagenome (GOLD analysis project Ga0310892, IMG submission 203747) | Lab incubated soil microbial communities from West Virginia University Organic Research Farm, Morgantown, WV, United States - C8D2 | ecosystem: Environmental > Terrestrial > Soil > Agricultural...
GGCGTGGTCGCTGCGGGCGCAGGCGTGGCGGTCGCCTCGAAGGACAAGAAGACCAGCGAGAGCCGCCAGGAACAGCAGCAGCAGCAGCAGATCCAGCAGCAGCAGAACCAGCAGAACGGCGGCGGCAACAACGGCGCCGTGCCGTGCCCGACGGCCTGCGCGTTCAGCGGCCGCTGGTTCTAGCCGCAGTACGCCGCGCGTAGGGCGCGGCGGCGCAGTTTCGCAGGGGAGTGCCCGGGGGTCGGGCGCTCCCTTAGACTTTCGGGGTGGCGTTCGACCCGCAGCACGTCCCCGAAATCGCCGGGGTAATCCAGCTCGCGATCGCCCCCGTCTTCATGCTGACCGCGGTCGGCACGGTGATCGGCGCCCTCAACATCCGCCTCGGCCGTGCGGTCGACCGCCGGCGCGAGCTCGAAGAGCGGCTGCACGCCATGTCCCAGGACGAGCTGCCCTCCGCGCAGGAGGAGCTCGCCACCATCGCGCGGCGCATCCGCTTCGTCTACCTGTCGATCGTTTTCGCCGTGATTTCAGCGCTGTTCGTCGCGCTGCTGATCGCCGGCGCCTTCCTCGGGGCGTTCGTGCGCACCGATCTGTCGTTCACCATCGCCGGCATGTTCATCTGCGCGATGATCGCGCTCATCGTCTGCCTGCTTCTGTTCCTGCGCGAGATCTTTCTGGCGGTATCGACCCCGCGGTACGTGCCGCGGTAATATGATTTTGGAGGAAGCGAAGTGACAGGAGGAGGCCCGTGGCACATTCGATCAAGCGAATCAGGACGATCGCGCTCGTCGGACAGTCGGGGTCTGGCAAGACCTCGCTGACCGAGGCGCTGCTCGCCAAGGCGGGGGCGATCCCCGCTGCGGGCAGCGTCGAGCGCGGCACTACCGTCGGCGACTACACCCCGCTCGAGAAGCAGCTGCAGCACTCCCTCAAGCTCGCGGTCGCGAGTTTTGATTTCCAGGAAACCAAAGTTCATTTGCTGGACACCCCCGGCTACCCCGACTTCCTCGGTCATGCGCTGCCCGCGCTCGCCGCGGTCGAGACCGCCGCGGTGGTGATCAACGCGCAGAACGGGATCGAGATGATGACCGGCCGCTTCCTGCAGGCCGCCGCCAAGCGCGGTCTCGACCGGCTGATCGTGGTGAACAAGATCGACGCCGACAACGTCGACCTCGAAACCCTGCTCGAGCGTATCCAGGACGCGTTCGGCAAGGAATGCCTGCCGCTCAACCTGCCGGCCGCCAAGCGCACGAAAGTCTCCGACTGCTTCTTCGCGCCGTCGGGCGAGGCCGATTTCAGCTCGGTGGAGGAAGCGCACCAGAAGCTCATCGACCAGGTGGTCGAGGTCGACGAGAAGCTGATGGAGAAGTACCTCGAGAAAGGCGAAGTGAGCCCCGAGGAGCTGCACGAGCCGCTCGAAGCCGCGCTGCGCGAAGGTCACCTGATCCCGGTGGTGTTCGTGTCGGCCAGGACCGGCGCCGGCATCTCCGAGCTGCTCGATGTCATCGTCAAGCTGCTGCCCAATCCCACCGAAGGCAATCCGCCCTCGTACGTCGTCACCAAGGCGGACGGGAGCGGCGCCAGCGAGCTGCAGCCGGTGCCCGATCCCGGCAAGCACGTGCTCGCGCACGTGTTCAAGATCCCTACATCGGCCGCGTGGCCGTGTTCCGCGTGCACCAGGGCCGGCTCACCGCCGGCACGCAGCTCTACATCGGCGAGGGCCGCAAGCCGATCAAGGCCGGGCACCTGTACCAGCTGCGCGGCAAGACCCAGGTCGAGGTGCACGAGGCGATCCCCGGCGACATCTGCGCCATCGCCAAGGTGGACGAGATCCAGTTCGACCACATCCTGCACGACTCGGCCGAGGACGCGCACGTGCACGCCCGGCCGCTCGAGCTGCCGACGCCGGTGTTCGGGCTCGCGGTGCAGCCGAAGAAGCGCGGCGACGAGCAGAAAGTGTCCGACGTGCTGCACAAGATCCTGGCCGAGGATCCGTGCTTCCGCATCGAGCACAACTCGCAGGCCAACGAGACCGTGATGCGCGGGCTGGGCGAGATGCACCTGCGCACCGTGCTCGACAAGATGTCGTCGCAGTACAAGATCGAGCTCGACACGCGCCCGCCGTCGATTGCCTATCGCGAGACCATCGCCGCGCGCGCCGAGGGCCACAGCCGCCACAAGAAGCAGACCGGCGGCGCCGGCCAGTTCGGCGAGGTGTTCCTGAAGATCGAGCCCCTTCCCCGCGGCAAGGGCTTCGAGTTCGTCGACGGCGTGAAGGGCGGCGCGATCCCCAACCAGTTCATCCCCTCGGTGGAAAAAGGCGTGCGCGCGGTGCTGGACCACGGCTTCCTCGCCGGCTATCCGCTGCAGGACGTGCGCGTCACCGTCTACGACGGCAAGAGCCATCCGGTCGACTCCAAGGACGTGGCGTTCGTCTCCGCCGGGCGCAAGGCCTTCCTCGACGCGCTGGCGAAGGCGCGTCCGATCGTGCTCGAGCCGATCGTCAACGTCGAGATCACCGCGCCGGAAGAGCGCATGGGCGACATCGCCGGCGAGCTTTCCGGCCATCGTGGCCATATCAAGGGCTCGGACGCACCGCGTCCCGGCCTGGTGCAGATCAAGGCGACCGCGCCGCTCTCCGAGCTCGAGCATTTTCCTGCGCGCCTCAAATCGCTCACCGCCGGGCACGGCTCGTACAGCCTGGAGTTCAGCCACTACGAGCAGGCGCCGCCGCAGCTCCAGCAGAAGCTGGTGGCGGCGCACAAGCCCGCAGTCGCCGAGGAATAGACCTGCATTTCGTGCACCAGGGGCGCGGCGCCCCGCCCCTGGTATTCGTGCATGGCTTCGCGTGCAGCCACGAGGACTGGCGGCACCAGCTCGATTTCTTCTCGAAGACCCGCGAAGTGGTCGCGTGCGACCTGCGCGGCCACGGCGGGACCCCGGGCCGCCCGCAGGAATGCTCGATCGAGCACTATGGCGGCGACGTCGCCGCACTGGTCAACAATCTCGAATTGCGCGGCGTCTTCCTGATCGGCCACAGCATGGGCTGCCGCGTGGTGCTCGAAGCCGCGCGCCTCGTGCCGAAGCGCGTCGCCGGCGTGGTGCTGGTCGACGGCAGCCGCAACGCGACGAGCGATCCGGACGGCGCCGAGGCAATGGCGCGCGCCACTATCCAGAAGCTGGGCTACGCCAACTTCGCCGAAACGCTCTTTCGCCAGATGTTCTTCAAGAAAACCAAGGAATCGGAAGCAATCGTCGAGCGCGCCGTCACGCAAAGCGCAGCGTTCGGCCCGGAGCTGTGGCCGCGCGTCACGCGCTGGGACGCCGGCCAGATGGACGCCGCGTTCGCCGCGTTGCGCGCGCCAGTGCTCGCCATCCAGAGCACCACCCGCAATGCGCAACTGCAGCGGGCGCCGATGAAGCCCGGCGATACGTCGCCCTGGGTCGACTACCTGAAATCGCGCGGTGCGCGCATCGAGATCATCCCGGGCGTCGGCCACTTCACCATGCTCGAGGCACCCGAGCGGGTGAACCCGCTGATCGCGGACTTTCTGGTCGCGCGCTAGTCGACCACGCGCGACGCGCGCACGAGCACCACCTGGGGCATTGGAAAGCCGATCGCTTTTGCGGTCTTCAGGTTAACGGCCAGGTCGAATTTGCTCGGCTCCTCGATCGGCAGCTCGCCCGGATTTGCACCCTTCAGGATCTTGTCGACGTAGACGGCCGCACGCCGATGCAGGTCGGCATAGTTTGCGCCGTACGACACCAGGCCACCCGCTTCGACCAGCTCCACGGCACCGCTCATCGTCGGCAGCCTGTGCTTGATCGCGAGCGCGGCGATATTTTGGCGCTCGGCATAGATCACCGGAGACATAAGCACGTAAACCGCCTCGGCGCGGTTCTGCGCCGCGGACGCAAATAGCTCGGTCAGCTCGGCCGGCGTGCGAAAGCCGAGGTTCTGCAGCGCGATCTTGGATGCGCGCGTCAAGGTCTGCAGATCTCGCACCCCCGTGGTCGAGCCGACGTTGTCGCGATGCCAGAGCACGGCAAGCCGCGACAGCTTGGGAAGCAATTCCCTGAGCAGGCTCAGGCGTTTGCCGGTGAGCTCGGAAGCGACGGTCGAGAGCCCGGTGACGTTTCCGCCCGGCCTGGCCAGGCTGACCGCCAGGCCATGACTCTCGTGATCCGACCCGGTTGCGGTGACGATCGGAATTCGGTCGGTCGCCCGCTTGGCGGCGAGCGCTGCGGAGGTCGAGGTGGTGACGATCACCTCCGGTTTCAGACGCACCAGACCTTCGGCGAGCCCGGACAGCTCCTCGAGCTTGCCGCGCGCGAAGCGCTGCTCGATGACGATGCTCTTGCCTTCGACATATCCCAGCTCGCGCAGCTGGCTTCGAAAGGCGGCCCACCAGGCGAGCCTCTCTCCACCGTCGAGCGTGCCGATCAGCCGCGCTTTGCTCGCGGGTTGCGCGCTGGAAAATTGTGCGGTGCAAACCCCAAAGCCGAAACCCGCAATGCCCAGCACCGCTTGCCGTCGTTTCATTTGCGTCCCCTCCCCAGGAGGTCGACGAAAATTCTACGCCAGCAGGGCGTCGATGAAGCGGTGAACCTTGAGCGCCTCGGCGCCGCTGATGCGCGGCTCGCGGTGCTGCTCGATCGAATCCAGGAAGTCCTGCAGTACCCCGCGGTGCCAGTCGTGCGGGAACGCCATCGGATCGGCGCCGGTGCCACCACCGCCCGATTCGGTTTTCAGCTCGAAAGACTTCCCGTCGTGGAACTGCATCCTGAGCGCCGTCCCCTCGAGCAACGCGGTGCCCTTGCTGCCGATCAGCTCGATGCGCTCGGAGAATCCGGGATACGCCGTGGTCGTGGCGTGCACCACGCCTAGCGCGCCGCTCTTGAACTTCACCGCCGCGACCGCGAGATCCTCGGTCTCCATCCGATGCACCGGGGTGGTGGCGACGAAGCTCTTCACCTCTGCCGCCTCACCCGTGTACGAGAGAAACAGGTCGAGCGTGTGGATACCTTGGGTGAGCAATACACCGCCGCCATCGCGTGCTCTGGTGCCGCGTCCGGGCTGGTCGTAATAGCTCTGCGGCCGCCAGTTCGGGATCGCCGCCGACGCCGACACCAGCTTTCCCAGCTCCGCAAGCTTCTCGCGCAGCTTCTCCGCCGCCGGCCGGAAACGATGCTGCAGCACCACGCCGAGCTTCAGCCCGGACATCTTCTTCACCATCTCTTCGGCGCGCGCGGTCGAGATCTCCAGCGGCTTCTCCAGCAGCACGTGCTTCCTTGCCGCCGCGCAGCGCGACACGATCTCGAGGTGCGTATTCGGCGGCGTCAGCACCAGCACCGCGTCGACCGACTTGTCCTCGAGAATGGTTTCGAGGCGCTCGCACTGCGGGAACGCAAAGCGCTCGGCGAATTTGGCTCGTCTTTCCTTCGAGGGACTGAATGCATAAGCCACCTGCGCCCGGTCCTTCAGGTCCAGCAGGCTCCTGGCATGCGGCGTCACCGCCATGCCCAGCCCCACGATCGCCACCCGCTTCATTTGAAGCCGTACAGCTCCACGGGGTTGTCGACCAGCATCTTGCGCCGGTCGGTTTCGTTCGGCGCCCAGTCGAGCATCAGGTCGAGCAGGTCCTCGTCCGACGGGCGCTTCTCCTTCGGCACCGACGGATGCGGCCAGTTGGAGGCCCACAGCATGCGCTCGGGCGCTTTCTTTACCAGCGCTTTGGCGAGCCGGCCCACGTCCTCGTAGTTGGGCGCGCCGGTCTTCGAGGTTTCATACGGTGCCGAGAGCTTGACCCAGCAGCGGCCGGTGTCAACAAGACGCAATAGGCACTTGAACGGCTCAGAAGATGTTTCGACGGGTTCTAGGAATTTCCCGGTGTGGTCGATCACGAACTTGCCGGGCAGGCGCTTGATCTGCGCTTCATAGTCAGGCAGCTGGCGGCCGTCGAGCTGGATGTTGGCGTGCCAGCCGAACGGATGCACTTCCTTCATGAGCTGGTCCATGACGTCGAAGCCGAGCGTGCCGTTGTGCAGCGTCATGATGCGCACCGCGCAGATGCCCGCCTTGGTCAGGCGCTCGAGCTCGGCTTTCGGCGTGCCCGGCATGACCACCGCGACGCCTTTGGCGCTCTTGCCGAGCTCCTTCATCGCCTTCAGCGTCACGGTGTTGTCGTCGCGGTAGGCGTTGGGCTGCACCACGACGACCCGTTCGAGGCCGAGGCGCTTCTGCAGCTCGCGATACATCGGCACGGTGAACGTGCCCGGATTCGGCGCGCCAGGCTTGGCGCTCGACGCGCCGTCGTAGAAATGCATATGCGTGTCGACCGCGCCCTTCGGTGTCTTGAGCTTCATTTGCGCCTGGCCTTTTTCGCGGGCTTCTTCGGAGCGGCCGGGTTCGGCACCTCTTCCGCCGTACAGAAGATCCCGCCCTGGTGCGCCTCGGCGATCGCGTTGTCGCTCGGCTTTTCCTTCGCCAGCACTTCCTGCGCATAAGGCTCGGAGTCGTCCTGCGGCCGGTAGCCGAGGCGCGCGGCGTTCGAGTTGTCGTACCACGAGCGCTTGTTGCCGGATACGCCGTACACGACCTCGAACTTGAGGTCCGCACGGTCGATGCCGATCGATACCAGCTGGGCAATGTCGCGCGGGCTGATCCAGATCGACAGGCGGCGCTTGTCGAGCGGGAACGGATGCACGTTGCCGATCCGCACCATCAGGAATTCCATGCCGTACTTGTCGGCGTACAGCCGGCCGAGCGCCTCGCCGAACACCTTGGATACGCCGTAGCGGCTGTCGGGCCGCGGATAGACGCGGTGGTCGATGGTCTGGTCGCGGCGATAGAACCCGGTGGCGTGGTTGCTGGTCGGGAACACGATGCGCTTCACGCCGTTGCGCCGCGCGGCCTCGAACATGTTGTAGCAGCCGATGATGTTGGCCTGCAGGATTCCCTCCCACGGTCCCTCCACCGAGTAACCGCCGAGGTGGATGATCGCGTCCACGCCCTTGGTGATGCGCAGGCAGTCGGCCATCTTCGAGATGTCGGCCTTGACGAAATTCTTTGCCTTCAAAGGACGACGGTCCGAAAGCCGCAATTTGTATTTGCCCGCCAGCTCGCGGGCGAGGTGCGTGCCGACGTCGCCGGTGGCACCGGTAATGAGTACGGTCTTCAAATGATCCTCCCGATGATTTCGTTGAACCTGGCCGCGCGCTCGAAGTACACCGAATGCCCGGCGGCCGGCACGCGCACCGCGCTGCCTTTCGGCGCGAGCTTGGCCAGCGCCGGTCCCGCGGCCGGCGGGAACACCCAGTCTTCGTCGCCGGTGACGAACAGCACCGGCATCGGCAACTGCGCGAGCAGCTTCGGTGACTTGATCCGCAGCTCGCGGATCCGCGCGCGCACCTCTTCGCGGAACGCGGGCGAGGCGAGCTCGGAGATCTGGCCATAGAGCTGCGCCAGCGCCGGCTGCTCCTTCGCCAGGCGCTCGCCGCCGGCGGGATGGATGCCGCGCGACTGCAGATCCTTCAGCTTGCCGGGCGACTGGCGCGACCACTCGTCGACCTCGGGGTCCTTCAGCTGGGAAAAATCCAGCACTCCGGAGGTCGACGCCATCACCAGCGCGCGCACCTTCTTCGGCTCGCGCAGCGCGTAGTCGAGGCAGGTCCAGCCTCCCATGGACTGGGCAACCAAACTCACTTCCTGCAGTTTCAATTCCTGAATGAGCGCGGCCAAGTCCTCGGCATAGGAGTCGGGCGCAGTCCGGCCCGACACCGCGCTCGACGGCGGAAAGCCGCGGTGCGCGAACACCACGCAGGTGTGCGTCGGGGCGAAATGCGCGACCTGCTGCCACCACGAGAGGTGATTGCCGCCCAGCCCGTGCGCGAACACGATCGCCGGCCCGCTTCCGAACACCTCGTAATGAATCTCGGCGCCGTTGCGACGCAATTTCATTCCGACCACTTCATTTCTTGAGCAGGCTCTTGCGCGTCCATTGTTGCGCGTTGACCGCACCTTTGGGCACGCGCCCCTGCACGATCTCCTGCGCCTGCGCCGCGGTCTCCATCGACTGGTGCTCGATGGCCGGCAGCGTGAGCCCCGCGGTATGCGGCGTGGCGATCACGTCCTCGCGCGCGGCGAGGCGCGGCGTCGGCATTTGATCGGGGGCTCGGCCGACATCCATCGCGCAGCCGGCGAGGCGACCGGAATCGAGCGCCGCCTCGAGCGCGGCCTCGTCGACCAGGTTGCCGCGCGACACGTTGATCAGGTAGGCGCCCTGCTTCATCTTGGCGAAGGCGTCCTTGCCGATCAGGTTCTCGGTCTCGGCGGTGGCGACGGCGAGCGGGACCACATAGTCGGATTCGCGCAGGAGCTGGTCCAGGGTGACTTGCTCCACTTGCTGGTAAGGGTCATGCACCAGCACCCGCATGCCCAGCGCCTTGCATACGCGCACGACCTCGCGGCCGATCGCACCGTAGCCGATCACGCCGATGGTGCTGCCCTTGAGCTCGCGCCCCATCTTCGGCTTGGGCACGCGGCCGTGGTGATACCAGTGCGCCGATTCGGTGATGCCGCGCGACAGATCGACCAGGAAGCCGAGCACCAGCTCGCTGACCGAGGTGACGAAGCCGGCGCTCGCCTGCGTCACCAGCACGCCGGCCTTGCTCGCCGCGGCGACGTCGACGTTGCGGATGTCGATCGCGCAGCGCAGGAAGGCGACCAGCTTCGGCAGGCGCTCGAACAGCGCGGCCGGGCCGGGCGATTGCCGATAGGAAACGATGAGGTCGCAATCGTGCGCGGCTTCGATGAGCGCTTTTCCTTCCAGCGACTCTTTTCCCGTGTGCAGCCTGACCTCGCCCGCGTTCCGGAGGGCGGCGAGCGCCCGGTCGCCGTAATAGTTCGCCATCGCTTCCGGCGAATGGGTCAGCAGAATCAACATGGACGTTCGCGCGAAGCGCTCAGGCGGCTTTTTGGGTTTCGGCGGCGAGCTTGCGGTAGCGCTCGATAGAGCGCGTGAGATGGCGGCGCATGGCGTCGCGCGCGTGCTTCGGATCGCGGCTTTCGATCGCGTCGCAGATCTTGCGGTGCTCTTCCTGGATCAGGGCGAGGTAGGCGCGCTCGCCGCCCATGCGCTCGGTGAGGCCGCTCACCGTGCGGCGCGGGATCAGGTGGCGGCCGATGAACTGCAGGAAGCGCGCAAATTCGGGGTTGCCGGTCGCTTCGGCGATGGCGCGGTGGAAAGCGAGGTCTTCGTCAACCGCCGAGCGGCCCGACTCCGCGGCGCGTTGAATCTCGTCGAGCGCCGCGCCGATGGCCTTCAGCTGCGCCTTCGAGGCGCGCTCGGCGGCGAGCCCGGCCGATTCGATCTCCACGCCGAGGCGCAGCTCCATCACCGAGAGGATGTCGTCCAGCGACTGCATGCGCTCGGGCTCGATGCGGAACGGCGCGCGCGTCGGCTCGGCGGAAACGAAGGCGCCGACGCCCTGGCGCGTGATCACCAGCCCTTCGGCGCGCAGCGCGGCGACCGCTTCGCGCACCACGGTCCGGCTCACGCGCGCGGCGCGCGTGAGCGCATGCTCGGTGGGCAGGCGCGCGCCCGGCGCCAGGCGGCCGCTCTTGATCTCGTCGGCGAGCTGCTCGAACAGGCGGCGCGAGAGCTTGTGTTCGGCGGCCACGGGGCGGATGCGCATCTTGACGACAACCAACTTGGTTGTATGATGACTGAGAATCTTACCAGAGGAGGATTCATGTTCCGCCGTCATTTCATCGCCGCCTCCGCGGCGACCGCGGCCATTGCCGCGTGCTTCGGCGCGCTGCCCGCGCAAGCACAGCAGATCATCAAGGCCACCGACGTGCACCCGCTCGGCTATCCGACCGTCGAGGCGATCGTGCGCCTGGGCAACAAGCTCGAGAAGGCCACCAACGGCAAGTACAAGGTGCAGATGTACCCGTCGATGCAGCTCGGCGGCGAGAAGGAGATGATCGAGCAGGCGCAGGTCGGCGCGCTGCAGATCGCGCGCATTTCGGTCGGCCCGATGGGCCCCATCGTGGACGAGCTCAACGTGTTCAACATGCCCTTCGTCTTCAAGGACGAGGCGCAGATGCGCAAGGTGATCGACGGCCCGATCGGCGTCGAGATGCTCGACAAGCTCTCCAACAGCTCGGCGCGCCTGATCGCGCTCGGCTGGATGGACGCCGGCACGCGCAACGTCTACTCCGACAAGCCGGTGACCAAGCCCGCCGACCTGAAGGGCATGAAGATCCGCATGATGGGCAACCCGCTGTTCGTCGAGACCATGAACGCGATGGGCGGCAACGGCATCGCCATGGGCTTCAACGAGCTGCACCAGGCGCTGCAGAGCGGCGTGGTGGACGGCGCGGAGAACAACGAGCCGACGCTGTTCGCGCAGAACCACTACCAGACGCCCAAGGGCAAGGTCTACAGCCTGACCGGTCACCTGATC
>Ga0310892_10000652_pt1 | contig 10417 bp, 7 predicted proteins | sample C0D1metaG_FD_203747 | JGI IMG/M metagenome (GOLD analysis project Ga0310892, IMG submission 203747) | Lab incubated soil microbial communities from West Virginia University Organic Research Farm, Morgantown, WV, United States - C8D2 | ecosystem: Environmental > Terrestrial > Soil > Agricultural...
CCGGCGGCGCGCGCGTATGCCGACATCGCGCCGGCGGTGCCGCACGCGCTCCACATGCCGTCGCACACCTTCACGCGCGTCGGGTTCTGGAAGGAATCCGTCACGACCAACACGCGGTCGGCGGCTGAGGCGGAGAAGACCAACGGCATCGGCGAGGCGATGCACGCGCGCGATTACATGACGTACGCCTTCCTCCAGATGGGCATGGACACGCAAGCCAAGGAGAACGTGGGACACGCGGTGCGTCTCGCGTCGATGGGCGGCGGCACGCAGGGCGCGGCCGGCGCGGGTCCGAACACGTTCGCGCTGGCGGCGATTCCCGCGCGTTATGCGATGGAGCGTCAGCAGTGGGCCGAGGCGGCGATCCTCGAACCGCGGCCGGCGCCGAACACGCCGTACACCGAAGCGATCACGCACTTCGTGCGCGCCATCGGCGCCGCCCGCGCCGGCCGGCCGGTCGATGCCGCGGCCGACATCGCGAAGCTCGCCGCGATTCGCGATCGCGAGATCGAGATGAAGGACGAATACTGGTCGAGCCAGGTCGAGATCCAACGCCGCGGCGCCGACGCGTGGGTGATGTTCGCGCAGGGCCGCAAGGACGCGGCGCTCGCGCAGATGCGCGAAACCGCCGACATGGAAGACCTCACCGACAAGTCAGCCGTGACGCCAGGCCCGATCGCGCCGGCGCGCGAGCTCCTCGGCGCCATGCTGCTCGAGAACAACCAGCCGAAGGAAGCGCTGGCGGAGTTCGAGGCGGTGATGAAGAAGGAGCCGAACCGCTTCCTCGCGATTTACGGCGCCGCCAAGGCCGCGGAAGCCGCGAAGCAGACGGCGAAGGCGAAGGGCTACTTCAAGCAGCTCGTCGAGATGTGCAAGGACGCCGGCACCGAGCGTCCGGAGCTCCAGTACGCGAGGAAGATGGCGAACTGAGATTCAGCGAACGAGGACGCGCGCCGGGCTCGCCTGGCGCGCGATCCGCTTCCGCGAGAACTCCACCCGCGCGTAAGCGTAGGCAGCCGACACCGCGGCGTGGTCCCACGTCAGCCGCGCACTCGACCACGAGTGCAGCGCGCCATCGAACGTATAGATCAGGCACAACAGCACACTGACCTCTGCGAAGATCGCGAGGATCAACCACTTCATATTGAGTTGTCCTTAGTCCTGGCGGCGGGAGCCGTACCAGTCAGACGGATCTTGCCACAGCTCAGTTCGCTATGAACGCCGGCTCATCACATATTTTTTGAGCCTCGCGAGGGCATCGCTGATCGTGGCTTCAGTGGATGCAAAGCATACGCGGATGTAGCCTTCGCCATCGCGGCCAAAACCCACGCCGGGTGCGAGCGCGAGACCGGTGTCGCGCAGAAGCGCAGCCGTAAATGCGGCGCTATCGGTGCTGTCGTCGAATTTCGGGAACGCGTAGAAGGCGCCTTGCGGATCCGGCAGTGAAACGCCGGGAAGATTCGAGAGCGTGGCCGTGACCTGGTCGCGCCGCTGCCGATAGTGCTCGCGTAACTCCGCGACGTAGGGCTCGCCGTCGCGGAGGGCGGCGATGCCGGCCTGCTGCACCATGGCCGCCGGATTCGAGGTCATGAACTCGGCGGCTTTGTACATCGCCGTGATCGTGCGCGCGCTGGTCTGCGCCCACCCCAGACGCCATCCGGTCATGTTGTAGGTCTTCGAGAAGCTGTTGATGACGATCAGGCGATCGCGATTCGTCACCACGCGTGCGAAGGATGGTGCGATCGCGCGCCCGTCATAGACCAGCCGCTCGTACACCTCGTCGGCCAGAATCACGACATCGTGGCGCTCGGCGATCTCCGCCAGCGCGCGCTGCTCGTCTTCGGTGATCACCCAGCCGGTCGGATTCGACGGGCTGTTCACGACGATCAGCCGCGTGTCGGCATCGATCGCTTCACGGACGCGATCGAGATCGAGGACGAATCGATCGCCCCGCCGGGCCAGCGGCGCCGGCCGTGGCTCGCCGCCGGACATGATCACGGCGTTGGAGAAGATCGCGTAAGCGGGGGAGACGATCACGGCGTTGTCGCCGCGGCCGACGAGCGCGCGGATGGCGGCGTAGATCGCCATGGTGCCGCCGACCGTGGCCATGATCTCGGGCACGTCGTAGCGGACCTGGTGCAGCTCGGTGATCTTGCTCGCGATGGCCTCGCGCAATTCGCGGTAGCCGGCGGTGTGTGTGTAGAACGTGTGGCCGGCCCGCATCGCCTCGTCGGCCGCCCGGCAAATGAAGGCCGGGGTCGGCATGTCCGATTCGCCGTAACAGAGCTTCAGGGAGCCCGGCATGCTCTCGGCGATGGTGGCGATCTGCACCATCGGCGATTCGGCAACGTTCAGGATTTCCTCGCGCAGTTTCACGAAGGGATTCTAGCTGCCGTTGGGGATAATGCGAGGCATGACGGTGAATCGGCTGGCGTCGGTGGATGCGTTGCGCGGCGGCGTGATGATCATCATGGCGCTCGACCACGTCCGCGACTTCATTCATCGAGGGGCGATGTCGGGATCGCCGACCGACCTGGCGACGACGACGCCGATCCTGTTCTTGACTCGCTGGATCACGCATTTCTGCGCGCCGGTGTTCATGCTGACGGCGGGGCTGGGCGCCTATTTCTATTGGCGCGGCAGCCATCCTGCAACCGCGCCGCAGCGGACGAAAGGCGAGTTATCGCGGTTTCTGATCGTCCGGGGCCTGTGGCTGATCTTCCTCGAGCTGTCGATCATGCAGCTCGCCTACAACTTCGACATCTCCTCGCGCTATCCGGTCTTTCTCCTGGTCCTGTGGGCGCTCGGCGCCTGCATGATCATCCTGGCGGGACTGGCATGGCTGCCGGGTCGCGTGCTGGCGGCGCTCAGCATCGCGACGATCGTCTTGCATCACCTGGCTGACCCAGTGCGCGCGGAGGGCTTCTGGATCCTGCTCCACCAGCTCGGCGTGATCCAGTTCGCCGGCCTCGTCATCATCTCCCCTTACCCACTGGTGCCGTGGTTTGCGGTGATGGCGCTTGGCTTCTGCCTTGGGCCGGTGTTCTCGTGGGATGCGGAAACCCGCCGGCGTTTCTTTCTGCGCGCCGGTATTGCGATGACGATCGCCTTTCTCGTGCTTCGCGTCGTGAATCTCTACGGCGACCCGTCGAAGTGGGAGTGGCAGCCGACCGCGGTCAACACCGTGCTGTCATTCCTGAACACGTCGAAACGTCCGCCGTCGCTGGATTTCCTGCTGATGACGCTTGGTCCGGCGCTGATCTTCCTGAGCTGGGTGGATGGTCGTTCGCTGTCACGATCGAATCCGCTGATCGTGTTCGGCCGCGTCCCGCTGTTTTACTTCGTGCTGCATTTCATCGCCGCGCACGTTGCGATCGTGCTGATGTCGATCGCCAAGTACGGCACCGCGGCACTGGGTTTCATGTTCCAGCCTGTTCCGTCGATGGGCGGACCAGCGAACGCGTTTCCGCCCGGCTTCGGATACGACCTGTGGGTCGCGTATGCGGTGTGGATCGCGATCGTCGCCGGTCTGTATCCGCTCTGCCGATGGTTTGCGGCGGTGAAGGAACGGCGCCGGGATTGGTGGCTGCTGTCGTACCTCTGAGGCGCCGGCGCGCTCATCGATGCGTCATCAGCGCCGCCAACGTGTCGATGCCTTTCCACAGGTGGCCCAATCGCAGGTTCTCGTTGTCCGTGTGCTGGTTATCGTCGTAATTGGCCAGCGACACTCCGACGGTGGGCACCTGAAATGCGGTGATGAAAGGGCCCGCCGGAATGCCGCCACCGAGCGTGCGGATTCGGACGACATTGCTGTCGCCGTGGCGAGCGCGTAAAGCATCAGCAATGAATTTCACCGCAGGCAGCTCGGGATCAGTACGCCAAGCACCGCTCACTGCCGCCGCCCTCGTCGTCACCTTTGCGATTCGCGGATGCGCCGCCAGTGTCGCGGTGTCCGGATCCTTGTCGACGATGAAATAGCCCTGCATACGAATGTGCGCGAGGATGCGATCGACCATGGTGCGCGGCGAATTCTCCTTGACGAGGCGTAGCGCGATTTCCGCAGTCGCGCTTGCGGCAATCACACCACCGACTTCGCCGCCCTTCATCATGTGGACGCTGAACGCCGGGAGATTCAAGCCTTCCTGCAGCGACGATGCCGCTCCGTCCGTGGAGCCAACGCCGTACAGCTTCTGCATGGCGGCGTTGACGTCGGGCACCTCTTTCATCATCTGCACCGCCGCCGCCGGCAACGGCAGCACATCGTCGTAGAAGCCGTCGATCGCGACTCTTCCGGCCGGCGTGAACATCGACGAGATCAGTTGCGTCAGACGGACGTTGGCATCTGGCAGCCAATTGCCGTAGTTGCCGCTGTGCATCCCCGTCTTCGCCGTGTAGACCGTCACTTCGAGACCGGCGCCGCCGCGCGCGCCGTAATAGATCGTCGGCTTGTCGCTCGGATGCTGCGGACCATCGAGGATGATCAACACGTCAGAGCGGAGTTTGTCGGCGTGGTTCTTGATCACGTGGTCGAGCGACGGTCCGCCGCCCTCCTCTTCACCGTGGAGAATCACCTTGATGTTCTGGGAGGGCTTACCGCCGATCGCATCCATCGCCGAGACGAAGGCTTGAATCGGCCCTTTATCATCCCCGGCCGATCGCGCGTAAACCCGGAAGTGATCCGGAAAAGACTCTCGCGTCGCGACGTCGGTAACGATCGGTGCGCCTTCCTCGATCGATCCAGCGCGCACGATTGGTTTGAACGGGTCTTCCTGTTTCCAATTCGCTTTGTCGACAGGCTGACCGTCGAAATGGATGTAGAAAAGGATCGTTCGCGTCGCACCTGGAACGAGGCGCTCGCCGTAGACCAGCGGCGCTGTCGGTGTTTCCCACACTTCCGGCTTCATCCCACGCCGCTCGAGCATCTGACGCAGCAGCTCCGCGTTGCGTTTGATGTTCGGCAGATCGGCGCGATGGTTAGGAATCGCCACCAGCTCGAGAAACTCGCGAACGATCTCGCCCTGGTGACGGCGAACGAAGTCGGACACGTCAGTCGGCTGCGTGAATGCCGGCGACGCGACGAAGGTGAGGACGACAACGCACACAATTCGCTGCATGCGCGGATTATGTCCCACCGCGGAGATGTTCGCGCCCCTGGTGGGGTGTCGTTCTGAAGCCCAGCATTGGCTCGAAGTCACGCACTCACGACGACGTTCCAGGCCGGTTGCACAACTTATTAATGCGGCGCGACGCCTTATTGTGTCTCTTGATCGCTAATGACCGCTCAGGTCGCGGAAACCTCACGCGGCCGAGATTGACACTGACAAGCTGAGCGCAAATGCTTGCGACGCTTCTCCCGAAGCTAAGGAGGTGGACATGCAATTCCTTCCACGTCGGTGGGCCGCGAGCGTCCGGTACATGATTCCGGGGGCTGCGGTCGTCCTGCTGGTCACGGCGGTCGTGCTGGCAAATCCAGGCGATCAGATTTCACCGCCAGGACCGATACTCCCCGCGAATGGCTGCGGAGAAAACAACGGGGTTGGCGTAGCGTTCGATGGCACGCACATCCTGTTCACTTGCACCAATGAGGCCGCGATCCGCAGGACGGATACGGCGGGCACCAATCTGGGCTCCGTCGCGCTGGTGGACGCCGGCGGCAATCCCGTCGCGCTCGATGCCATCGCCTGGGATCCCACTGAGAGCGCGCTGTGGGGCGGGAACACGGACAACGGTGTCTGCAACATCTGGAGCGCGAATCTCAGCACAGGAGTTGCCACGTTTCGCTTCTCGTTCAGCGCGCCGAACTGTGCCTTCACCTTCTTCGACGGCATCGCCGTCGACCGCGTCACCGACACGATCTACGCCAGCCCCGACGTGGACCGGAACATCTTCCACTTCAATAAGGACGGCACGCCGGGCGCCAACGGGACGATCGACTTCTTTGGGCTCACTCCCGGACAGTGCGGCGGCAATGGCTGCGGCAACAGCGGGCTGGCCATCGGCCTGGACGGGAACCTCTTTGCCGGCACCAACGGGTTCGGAAAGATCTTCCAGCTCGATCCCAACGTGCCGTCCTCGCTCGGCGTGTTCGCCACCGTGACGGGACGCGACGAGGACCTGGAATGCGGGCCGCTCGTCAACGGCTTCGAGACGATCCTGTCTCGTGACTTCGAGAGCGGGCGGATCGACATCCTCGAGGCGCCGGATGGCACCTGCGTCATCACCGAGATCGAGCTGGCACCGCCGGTCGCAGTGAACGACTTCACGTCCGACCAGACCCACACGGTGACGACCACCGTGACGGCCAACGGCGCGCCCCTGCCGGGCGTGACGATCACGTTCACGGTGCTGTCCGGTCCGAACGCGGGGCAGGTGAGCGATCCGGGTGAATGCGCCGCCAATGTCAACTGCGTGACGGATGCGGCCGGGCAGACGTCGTGGACGTACACGAGCGTGGGTCTTGGCACCGACAACATCAAGGCCTGCTTCACGACGGCCGGGGGCACCGAGCATTGTGCGACCGCGGCCAAGCGCTGGGCCGATCTGACACCGCCCGAGGCGTCGTGCCCGCCGGCGACGAACCCAAACGGGCAGAAGGTGCCTCCAGCGGGCGAGAAATCGCCTGGCCAGAACGAAGACGGTTTCTACAAGCTGGTGGCGACCGACGTGCTCGATCCGAGTCCCGACATCTTCGTTGTCGATGCCGGCACCGGCACTGTGTTCGGGCCGTTCCCGAGCGGCACGCAGATCAAGTACACGCAGGCGCCCGGCGCCGAGCCTTCGCAAAAGGAAATTGGGAGCCCTAACGGCGAGGCCGGCGCGGTTGCGTATCACATCACCGGCCAGGGTGACATGCAGGTCTACGCGGTCGACGACGCCGGCAACCAGTCGGCGTCAGTGAACTGCCTGGTTCCACCACCGCCGAAGTAACGTCAGGCGGGTGCGATGTCTTGCCTGAAGACCCGGGTGCCCGCGGTGTTGACGAGTGACACCGTGAGCGCCCGGGTCGTCGGGTGGGCGTCGATGAGGCCGTAGAACTGGTAGCCGCGTCAAGGAACGTCGCCGAGACCGGTGGCTATTCGTACCCCTAGCCGAGGATGATGCCGCCGGCGATCTCGCGGACGATCTTCGCGGCGACCGATGCGGTCAGGTTGCCGAGGTCTTGTGACGGATTGAATTCGACGACATCGGCGCCCACGATCGGGCCGTCGAGCGCGTGAATCATCGACAACACGCCGCGAACGGAAAGGCCGCCGGGCTCGCGATGCGAGACACCGGGCGCGAACGCGGGGTCGAGGCCGTCGAGATCGATCGACAGATAGACCGGTCCGGAGATCTTCGGACGCGCCCCGCCGGCGACATGCTGCATCTCGATCGTGTCGACGTCGAAGCGCCTGATCTGATCGCGCTGATGCGGCGTCAGCGTGCGGATGCCGACCTGCACGAGCTGCCCGCACAATTCTTCCTCCATGATGCGCGCGAACGGGCAGGCGTGCGAAAAGCGATCGCCCTCGAACTCGTCGTAGAGATCGCCGTGCGCGTCGATGTGAAGGATGCTGACCCCCGGGTGCACGCGCGCGATGGCGCGCATGATCGGATAGGTGATCGAATGATCGCCGCCCAGCGCGATTGGCGCGAAGCCATTCTTGAGCGACGACTCGATGCCCGCCTGGATCATCACGCGCGCGTTGGCCGCATCGTCTGTGAGCGTGAGATCGCCGGCATCGGCGAGCTGCGAAAGGTCGGCGCCGCGCTCGGTGAACTTGTTTCCTGCATCTGAGTGAAGCGCTCGCCGGATCAGTGGTGGAGCAGCCGCCGAGCCGCGAAGGAACGACGAGCTCGCATCGTAAGGGACACCAATCAGCTGGGGCAGCGGCCTCACGATCTAGTTCCGGGCCTCGAGCCGCTGCTCGAAGACGCGGGTGCCGGCGGTGTTGTTCAACGAAACCGTCAGCGACTGCGACGCGGGATCAGCCTCGAGCATACCGAAGAACTGTGTGTCCGCTCCGGGCGGCCGATTCGGTTTCAGGTCGGACGGCGTGCCGTTGAACTTCACTTCCGGCCCGAAGGTCTTGTCGACCACGCCAGGAGCGAACGTGCCCGCGTGCGCGGGGCCGGCCACGAATTCCCAGAACGGATCGAAGTCTTTCGATACGGCGCGCTCGGGATTGAAATAGTGCGCCGCGCAGTAGTGAACATCGGCCGTGACCCACACGACGTTCCGCACGCCGCGCTGTTTCAGCGTTCGCAGCAATCCGGCGATTTCAATTTCGCGGCCGCGCGCCTCGCCGTCATCGCCGTTGGCGACGGCTTCGTGGCGTCCCGGCTGATGCGCGACGACGATGCCGAGGGGCATGTCGGCGGCGACGATCTTCCACGTCGCTGTCGATCGCGTGAGCGCGTCCCCGAGCCATCGCACCTGTTCGGCTCCGAGGATCGCGCTCTCCGCACTCGACGAGGTCTGCAGGTTCTCGTTGTTCGCGCCGCGATAGCTCCGCATGTCGAGCGCGAACACGTCGACGAGCGGCCCGACCGGGACCGATCGATAGATCCGAGCGTCCGCCGACCGCGCCATCGTCACCGGATACTGCTCGAGGAACGCCTGTCGCGCTCGTGCGGCGAGCACTGCCACGCGCTTTTCGGTGTAGGGCGCCGTCTCGGGCAGCACCTGCTGGTGATACCAGTTGTCGCGAACTTCGTGATCGTCCCACATCACGATCTGCGCGACCTCCGATTGAAACCTCCGGTAGTGCTCGTCGAGGCGGTTATACAAGTGATTGCCACGATACTCGTCGAGCGTTTCCGCAACTTTCGACTTCGCCGGCGTGACGATGTTCTTCCAGACGGTGCCGTCGTCCAGCGTTACTTCCTCGCGCAGCGGACCATCGGCGTAGATCGTGTCGCCGACGTGCACGAATAGATCGGGATTGCCATCCGCCATTCGCTTGAACAGCTGCATGCCGCCGCGCGACGGATCGATGCCCCATCCCTGTCCGCATACATCAGCGGTCCACACCACGCGAACGGGCCGGCCGGACGCCGGCGCCGTCCGAAAGTGACCCGACATGGGAGCGCTCGTGAGGCGAGCGCTCGATGCGTCTTCGAGGGTCACGCGATAGAAGACGTCCTGGCCGGGCCGCAGATCGCCAATGTGCGCGCGCGCCGTCAGCCCGGTCGCGGGTGTGGCGATCGAGCCGCGCACGCGCTGCGCATTCGCGAAGGACGACGTCGTCGAGTATTCGACCGTGAGCCGCGACGGCCGATCGGCGTGCGCCCAGATGATTGCGCCATCGCGACCGGTGGGCCCCGCGGCCACGCCGGCATCGATGACAGGGCGATTGCGATCGGCGGTGATGACGCCCGGCGCCTGGCCCGCCTTCGCTAAAGCTCCGGCGGGCAGGCGTGGGAGCCACGCCGCGCCCGCCAGTTGCTGAAGAAACGTTCGGCGTCGCACCTAGAAGGTGTACTTGATTCCGAGTTGAATCACTCGGCCATCTTCCGCCGTCGTGATCTGGCCGAACGGCGCCGTGCCGATCGTGCCGTTGGGCTGCCCGAAGCGCGCCTGGTTGAAGATGTTGAACCCTTCGATGCGGATCTGGATCCGGTGCCGCGCCGCGAACGTGAAATTCTTGAACACCGACAGGTCGGTGCGCTGGAAACCCGGGCCGCGCACCGTGTTGCGACCGGCATTGCCGGGACGTTCACCCGTTTGCGCCAACGTCAACGTGGTGAAGCACGACGTGTTGAACCACTGCGCCGTCGTCTTCGGACCCTCGTTGGGATCGCACGTTACATCCGGCCGCGACGTCATGTAGCGGATGTCGAGCACGGTGCCCTGGGTCACGGTCAACGGGAATCCTGTCTGCGCCTGATAGATGCCGTTCAATTGCCACCCGCCGGCGATGGCGCGAACCAGGGCCGCGGAATCCTCCAGCCCCGGCAGCTCGTAGCCGAAGCTGACGACGAATCGATGCCGCGCGTCGAACAGCGCCGGGCCCTTTTCGAATTCGAGCGCGCGCGCGATGCTCGCCTCGTCTCCCTGCGCGACCGGCAGCACCGGGCGCGCCTCGCCGCCGATGTTGAGTCCGGACACGTGATCGGTGGTCTTGCCGAGCGTGTAGCTGGCGAGGAAGTTGAGACCGCGCGACGGCAGCATGCGCACGCTCGCTTGCAGCGAGTCGTACCACGATTTCGCGATCGGAAAGGTCGGACGGACCAGCGAATAGGCGGGCATCACGCGAGCGCCGCGCGCGGTCTGTCCCGCGGCATACACGCCGGGATTGATCTCCATGAAGATCGGCAGGTTGTGCCCGCGTGAGCCAACGTACGACACCTCGGTGCCGACGCGGCTGAACAACTGCCGCTGCACGCCGGCGTTGAAGTGGTACGCGTACGGCGAATTGAAATCGTCTCCCCAGCC
>Ga0310892_10000653_pt1 | contig 10412 bp, 10 predicted proteins | sample C0D1metaG_FD_203747 | JGI IMG/M metagenome (GOLD analysis project Ga0310892, IMG submission 203747) | Lab incubated soil microbial communities from West Virginia University Organic Research Farm, Morgantown, WV, United States - C8D2 | ecosystem: Environmental > Terrestrial > Soil > Agricultural...
TTCTATCCCTTGTTTTCAGAAACATATTAAATCTCTTCTGCTGATATCCATCTCCATCAGGAACTGCGTAGACACTTACTTTGAAAGCGGTATTCTCCTTATTGGAAGGAGCCATTTTCGCCAGGTTTTTTGGTGAGATTTCGATAGGGCTGTTCAAGTCAACCGGAACATTCATGCTGTAGACTATAGTTTTACTGGTGATATTTCTCAACTCCGTGGTAATGAAGCTATTAAATTTACCTATTTTAGACCATTGACCTTTATTCTGAACATGAGGCTCGCTTAGGATTTCGTATCCCAGAGTACTTGAATGATTATCTACTGTCAAGACTATTTCCCGAAGAAACTCTGCCATTGATTCCCAGCCATCTTTACCCTGGTTATCTTTGACAGATCTGTTCCACCAATTCCCCCAAAAGACTTGTGCTGCCTTATCATGTGTATTACCACCAGACCCTCTGGTATACTTTGAGTTATCTTGAAATAGGGACCAAGGAAAACCTGATCCTCTTACTTCAAACCATGAGGAAGTGTGCCATTGATGATTATCATAAATGATTTTCAGTCCGTACTTATCTGCCGCATTGGCTACCGATTCTATTTCCTTCATGAAAGCTTCGGGGTCCCTTTCATAAGCTTCCCAGTAGAACACAAATCGGACATGATTCAAACCTGCACTGGAAATCATTTTCAAGCTATCATCAATGTAGTTAGGCGGAGCTGGAAGAATGAGGCTATTATTATCTTGTTTCATGTTTACAAAAGCTCCCTTCATGACGACACCATTAATGGGTTCGCTATTTGTCATTTCACCTGTCGAGGCGTATACATATGAGCCGAAAATAGTCGCGCTAATGAAAACAATTGCTAGAAGGAAAGTCGAAATCACTCCGCTACTTGTTAAAGTCAAAGAAATAAGTATAAAAATTCTCGAATGTTTAATATGTATTACTGATTTCTTAATGACGCCCTACCTTAAGTCTGATGGTGGCGTTTGAATTAGCGAAATAAGAATATTCGATTGGATATTGTATAAAGTTTGTAGAAATGAAATAAAAAATTTTGAAGGGTTACCAAATAGAATAAAAAAAGATTAGGTATTAACAAAATAAGTCAGTATTGATGTAACATACTATTCCTTTATCATTGTTAGAATTTCCGACACAATGGTGGTTGTCATGGCTATCACCAATGTTTGACACAGTACCGCCATTACCATGCTCACTGTTTTTATTATCGTAGTTGTGCGTTTGTCTATTTATGGTAAATGGAGCTGCAGTGGCGATTTGGAACGCAACTGAAGTCATGATTGCAGCAACTACTCGTGATGACAATGCGACGGTGAATATTTTGTATGATTACTAGACTTACTAGAATTAGTATAAGAAATTTAAGGAATGGTTACAGTTACCTTAACTTATATCAATATACATTAGAATTTACTATAAACTAATAACGTTTTCCAGCAATTTTTCATTCTAACATTAATATTTGATTAATGCATAACACTGAACAACTGGTGGATGATTATGATTGCTTCTAATCAGTGTAATCAAATCAACTCCCCCACCAGTTAGTTCTCTTTTTATTTAGATAGTCGTACTAAATATTAAATCTTATGGGCTACAAGTTCTTGTGAATTATTCAAATATAATCGAAATAAGATAACATTAATTAGAACGGGTTTACAGGCCATAGTGGCCGCAACATTATAGAAACGTGGAATTGATAACACTTCATCAAATTTTTTTCTGTCTCTCTTATCCAACGCTTTCCTAAACGATCGCCATTTCCTTATTTCTACTTCTGATGCGATCCGATATGAAGGAATTGTCCGACCCATGATTGCATTATGACAGTATTAATTTAAAATCTAGAATACCAAGACGAGAGGGGGAACGGACGTTTTTCTGTGTCAATACTTTGAAGACTCATCAGTGTCTGGACATTAAATCGCCTGGTTTAAATAAAGTGAGTTTAAATTCAAATTTAATGAAAAAGCATAATACATTTTTACCTACTCTTTTATTTTTTGTCACAGGTGCCATAATGACGCAAGCGGGTTTAGACTCTGAAGTTTTTGCCCAAGAAACGAATGCCTCTTCGAACAACAATGTTTCTACATCAGCTAATACACCAATTACATTAGCAAAGGGTAATAAAGTTGGTCTACAAGTCGAGGAGTTATCAGTTACGAAATCTGCTACGGCTGTGACCGAGGTTAAAGGTAAGATCAGGAATAACAACACCGTGAGTGTTAACGATGTGAAAGTGAATGCACAATTTTTTGATAAGGATAGCACTGTTCTTAGTAATACTACTAAATTTGTTTCAAGTCAATCTTTCATATTGAAACCAGGAGATACGTTGCCATTCGAGTTTTTGGAAATAATTTCATTTGATAGGGTTGCCAGGTACAATATAACTGCTTTAGGGGTTGTAACTGGCTAATTGTCTTAGCCTTTCTTAGTTCTCAAAGGTCTAACAAATCATCATAACTTATTATTTCTTTATCAAGTGAATAACTTTTATTCGTTACTGCACACTGTGTACAAAATCCAATCTAGAATACTCAATTCGCTATCCAATGGATCGGCTTCCAATATTGAATCTTTTTTGTTTATTTCATCAATGATGTTATTCATTTTGGATTCAATAAGAGCCGCAAATCTGAATATCAGGATCCTTCATATTTTCCAGAACGCAGTTTATTAATTCAATTCTTTTCTTCAGATCTCTTTTGTAAGTGCTTTCCTCTCTTTGTGTATTGAACCATCTCTTTGATTCTTCGACTTCACTTTGTAATGTCTGTTCGATAGACATTAGAATTAAATTCAATTAAAGAACATTTAATATACAAAACCCGTTAAAGAGAGGGAGTACTAAATTATTAGAAACTAGTGATTGTTTAATTTAAAACCGAAGTAACTGATCAGGTTAGGAGGGAAGCCTAAGCAACAAAACTCGTAATTCATTCGAAAAAGACAATATAGAAGTTGAAGAAATTAGACAAGAATAAAGTTTAACTGAGAAAATTAAGTGCGACTTTCAAATGTTTCAGTGCTCCAATCAAATCTCCACTCGAAAAAGACTTCATGGCTTCGTTAAATTGGTTCTTGGCCTGATCTGATTCTCCAAATGCCCGTTGTGCAGCAGCTAAATAACTTGAAGCCGTTCCTTTATCTCCAGTTTCAAGGGCTTTGATGGCTAGGATGATTGGTGCAGCCGCTGCCGCACTGCCTCCGGCTGCTGCTGATGCATTGGTAATATTCAGTTCAATCTTTGTCTGATTACTCAATTTTTGTGCAAACACGGGACCCACAATTAAAAGGATGAAAAGTATTGACGTAGCAGGTAGTGCAAGTTTGGAAATCTGAGTCATGATTAGTTTTTATACTATCAAAATATAAAAGCGTTTGATTTTGTCGGAAATGGAGGAGCGATTAGATCATGGATAATGCCTCCTCTACATTCAGAGCCAGTATTTGCCTGCCTTTAAATTATTAAATTGAGATAAGTGAGTTTTCAAAGATTGTTACTGAAAATTTAATGGGAGGCTCGTGAATAGTCAGCAGCCTGTATTCAAAGAATTAATACATAAATATTTACACCATAATGCTAAATAATTGATATTATTGAATTTAGAAATGAAATGTGATCAAAAATTGCTAATTCTAATTTGTGGATAGAATTGCGAAATTAGACCCTCAGCACTTTCGGTTCCATCTAACTCAGGGTGGCTAATTAAAATATCAATAATAGGTAACGCTAAAAATGTTGGATCTAGAACCTGCAGAAAGAATCTAAATTTAGGACCAACAGTCTCTTAGGTCGATCCCGACTTCTCTTCCCATCAAATCAGAAATAGAGTGACAAGAGGTATTTATCGTACTAGCGCAGCTTATTTTATATAATATTTTATGAAAAACTAACCTAAGTCATCGGATTAAGGATTCAGAAGATACGTGAACATCAGAATGTATTCCTTTTTGTGATACTAAATAACTCTAACTGCAGCTTACATTACCAAATTGCATTTAAATCCCAGAAGGAATTCGGGTGGAAATGATTAGTTCAAGGCATTGCTTACAAAACATTCTCTTTCTGAACTCGTACAGAATGCCGTTATTGTTCTCACAAGCCTGGCAATATTTTTCACTTTTCATATTGAAAAGATTCATTGTTGATTTAATACAATTTAGGTAAAATATTCTAGACCTTTTTTATAATTTTTTGCGCTGAATTTATTTACCCCTAACTGATTTGGATAATTCAAGATAATTATTATTCCTGAGTCATGATTGTCCTAAAATTTAATCGATATTTTATACCTATACAGGAGGACAAAAAAGTAAAGTGCATAAACATGATATGATAGGCCTTATTAATACAGAGCCCCCTGCTTTTAAGATCCGTAGGATTTTGCCAACAAATGGCAAGACCTTCCAATTTAATAATAAATACAAGTATGGTCGTTCATCATAAATATTCTCCTATTTCCACAAATCAAAATATATTGAACTTCGATGTTAGACTGCCTGTGACAAATCTTATACGCGATATAATGTCAACCAAATTAGAAACTATTGGAAAATATGAAAGTGCCAAGGAGGCGGCAAAGAAGATGTTAAACAAAAATGTAAGCTCACTTGTAGTAGTCGATGAAGAAGGACGATCTTTAGGAATAGTAACTGAGCGCGATATAACAAGGGGCGTTTGTATTCACGATGTGCCAAGCAAAGAATACAAGATACATCATCTAATGACCTCCCCTCTTTCAATTATAGAACCTAATTTAACTGTGGAAATGGCAGCGAATATGATGATTCAGAATAAAGTAAGACACCTTATTGTTAATGAAGGGGACAAAATGCTGGGCATAGTGACTGCAAGTAACTTTATAGACTATCTAAATGAGCAATTGGATCCAGCTCATCCAAGCACGAAAGTACTTAGAACATTGAAGGACGAGATCTAACATAAGCAAAAACAATTTTTTTCTACAATAGGGCAGATTCATGCAGTTCATCCAATAAAGGGGTTAACGCAACAAGTGTTTCTTTTTCACCGAGTGTTATGTTTAACTCTAATACAAGAGCGATTGAAAGCATTTCCCGGTCCTCTCTCGAAGTAAATACCGCATTTCCAGTTATCGCAAATTTTCTACCATTTTGTAGTAACCACGCCCTCCATACTTTTGTTCGTTGTAGATTTTGTTCCAGTGCGGCAATAGTATAATCCAAACCTATACCTTCTCGCTTATCAAGTAGATTCAATTTAATCATTGGAAAGAGAATATTCCCTCCTCTAACAGTTTGATGTGATTGGTTAAGATTTTCAATGAATTCATCTTCGTTCTCTGTGGTCTCTCTCAAATTGTAGTTTGGAAAAAAATACGCTGCCAGATTTTTGTTCCAATCATAAATCTTATAAACCGTATCTTCATATTCCAATTTCCATTTAGATTTCTTGTTTTTACTTCCAAACATCTAGATTCTAGTAAATTTATTGAAAATAACTAAAATATATCTAAGGTGGTATAATATAATGGCTCTATCGGAGAATGCGGCGTGATTGAATTTCTGTGTGATGTTAATTGAAACAAAGTTCCGTCATCTTCAAATTAAAGATTTTATAAAAATACTACGGACTCCAATGGACCCCACACAACGAATCATCATCATACTCATTAGAAAACTCATTAGGATGCTGATGGGAAGAGAAATTTATTCCAATTGACTATGATTCCACTTTTCGTAATCTTGCCTCTTCCAAGTCTCTAATATATCTGGCGGGGCTAAATCAGTTAGATGTGGCAAATATCACTTTTTAAATCGATAGATGAAAATCGACTTGCTCATCATAATTGAGAGCGTGTCCTTCCAGTAATAATGGGAAATTTTATCAATTTGCGTTAAAGTCTAGGTATACGTAAATGCGCAAATTATAACACTAACTGCTATCGTAATAATGCTAGTATGTTTGAAATTCTTGCCTTTTGGGGCTGCATGTATGAACTGCGAGACATATTCGGTGGGGACTGTACCAGGGATATGGATATCTCTAATGCTGGAAGTACCTGGGTGGGTTTAGTTGCAGGCATAGTTATTGGGACAATTATAACATGGTGGGTCTATAATCGACAGAAAAAAACATCAGAGAAACAGGATGAACTTCTAAACCACATTGCAGATCTGGAAGAGCGTAATAAGACCATGTTGAATAAGATCCTTAGCTTAGAAGAAAAAATCGAGGCTATGCTCGAAAAGATTAGGTAAATATCGCTATGGACCATTCCTAGTATCTTATTTAAGGAATCAAACTAGACCCGTCCTAGACATTATTAGATTAAATTGACTTTTCAATTAATATCATCTCCGAATTCGATTATATCAATCTGAAAAAATAACGTTTGATTCAAGGGTCATTTGATATTGATCAATTAGATTTGGAATGTGGTCCTTTTACGGGGAAACTTTCAAATGTTCTCGTCTTGATCCTTTTGAAATGATAAAAATATTAAATTAAGATAGGAGATTCTACTTTCGATCTCAGTTGTAGCATTTTACATACTTAAAATACATTAACAGTAAAATGAGAACCAAATATCTTCCTTTTGAAAGGCATAATTAATCTAATTGTTGCTCACATTACAATATTGGAGATTAATTACACTTTACCTGATCCAGATCGTTCCCTACTTATTCGATGCAAAATGATAAGGATGATTAGTGTAAATATAGGAATTAGAAGCATCAGCGATGCAAATAGCCAAACATTCTTTGAAATTAAGCCAAGTGTTTGGAATCCAAGGATATTACTACCTACAAACGCGACTAGTAAAACTGTTACAGGAATTACTAGTGACAAAATTGCCGCGGTGAAATATTTAATTTCTGTTTGTTGGGGCCTAAAGGCTAATTGTATCCCAAATATAGTAAAGGCCATGGCTACAAAAAAAGATACAATTGATAAAACAACTTGCCTTGGAGCAGACTCCGCCAGTGTAGTCAATGATTTTTTCAAGTCCTTAATTACTACTTCTGTGTCATTACTAGTTTCATTATTATTTAGCGGTTCGACTTTGTTTACTAGAAACCGATTTAGTTGCAGATTTAGTTGCAGTGATGCATGCGTATTTTGATAGGATACTCCCAAAAAAACAATTACAATAAGAAGGATGACAGCTAAACATATGTTAAACATTCTAAAGGTGCTGATATCATCATCTGATTAATGAATTTTGTTCTTATAGAAAATTGATTCCCTACTGAGCGTATTGCGAAGAATCTTTCGAATATGGGATATAAGACTTGTTCATTCAACTTGCATTGTGCACGCAATGAAAGTTTACTCTCTTACCAAGAGGCTTCGACCACGCTGATCGAGATAATCTAGATATTCGTCTAACCATGAAATAATACTAACTTAGATCGTTTAGAAGAAACGTCGTTAACCATGTTTCCAAATTTAAATAAATTATGATTCAAGATCCTGCTTAAAGACATGTTTTTTTGGAGTAAAATATGGTATGAGAGAGCTACTATTAAGAAACTAGGATCTCAATATCGGAACTCTTCCTCGATTACAGTTACATCAAGTGCCTTGATATTACTCTTATTTTCTAGCTGCATTTTAAATCCAATCTCACCACATTTCTTGTTTAAGGCCGAAGCAAAGCCTTTCTATACGACATCACTATTAGAAAAAAAGTATGACCTCAAGACCAATTTACAGGGGTTGGCAAAAAAATTAAGAGAGGCTACTGGGGAAAAAATACCAAATGATTACATCGTAGTACTAAAGGATAACAATTTCTTATCATCTGTAAGCTCGTTAGCTGGTGAAGCCAAAAATGAAGGAGCTGCATTGGGACATATTTATGATCATGCTTTACACGGGTTTACAATTAAAGTTCCTAATGAAAAGGTGCTTGAGGCAATCATGGCAAATCCTGAAGTAGATTATGTACAACCTGACGTTAAGGTAAAAGCGTTCTCCCAGAGCTTACCAACAGGTATTAACAGAGTTGATGGCGATCTGAGCTCAACTAAATCGGGAGATGGTAGCGGCACTGTAAATGTTGACATTGGTATCCTAGATACTGGGATTGATTTGAGTCATCCGGATCTTAATGTATACAAACAAGTAACATTTGTTTCAGGTACCAATAGTGGTAACGATGATAATGGTCATGGTACTGCTGTCGCTGGAATAGCAGCCGCAAAAGATAATTCTCAAGGTGTGGTGGGTATCGCGCCAGGCGCAAGATTATGGGCTATCAAGGTTCTTAATAAAGATGGAATTGGATCTAGTTCCGATATTATAAAAGGAATCGATTATGTTACCCAGCATGCTAAGGAAATAGACGTAGTGAATTTGAGCTTTGGTGCAGTTGGCCAAAATTCAGCTCTCCATAGTGCAATCATTAAATCTGTAGCAGCTGGAGTAACTTATACTGCCGCGGCTGGGAATGAAGGTATAAACGCCGCATCTGTATTTCCTGCAAGCTTCCCAGAAGTAATAGCTGTATCAGCAATTGTTGACACTGACGGAAAGTGTGGTGGCGTTTCCCCTATATCCACAACAGCTGGTAAAGACGATACCTTAGCAAGTTTTAGTAATTATGGCTCAGTAATTGATCTAGCTGCGCCAGGCGTTCTCATCAAAACGACGGCAAAAGGGGGTTCTTATACTACATTCAGCGGTACTAGCATCTCAACTCCTCATGTTACCGGAGCAGCTGCATTATATAAGTCAGAGCATCCTGGAGCAACGCCCTCACAAGTCAGAACTGCCCTTAGGAATCTTGGTTCCACAACATCGACGATATGTGATGGTAAAGGTCATGGTTACTTTAAGGGAGATCGTGATACTTATCATGAACCATTATTGTACCTCGCAAGCCGTTCTTCTTCCGTTCCAGCATCTAGTTTTGCCAAGAATATTGGCATAAGTCCTGTTGCTGCAAGTGGTAATGATGGTAATTTACCTTCAAATGTACTTAATTATAATCTAGGTAATAGGTGATTCAGTTTTGGAATCGATATAAATTGCACGCTTACAATAGGGTTCAGAAAAAGTAGACATGTTCATTTAGAAACTTAATCCAGTATATAATGAGCAGAAATATTCAAGCGTGGTTTATGAAAAGTGGTCACCATCTTGCTATATTTTTTTGACCAATCACTCTGACGGGTTTAATTTTTATCAGCAATTCTCCCTCTGCACTATTTCTCCTGCCATACACTTCTGACTTATCATTACCCATATACCTAGCGGCAATAATTTTAGCCCATTTATAAACTTCACCTGGTTCATTACTAATTAATTCTACGATGCCATCAATGGTAACAAATGAGAAAAGAGGAGTCTGATCATCGATACATAAACGAACACGATTGTCGCGTCTAATGTTTTTTGCTTTTACTGATTTATCGCCGGTATTAAAAATAATTTTATCCTCTTCGTCTACCGTATACCAAATAGGAACCACATGCGGTGTCCCATCTTTGTTAATGGTGCCCAATTTACCGGTAAAAGTTCCTTGCAAGAGAAATTTTTTGATTTCATCTTTAGTCATTTCTGACATTAGTACTATTAATTGTGCAAAATTAATAAAATTTTCACTATTTTAGGATCGAGTACTGTTTATGTATTATAAAATTGTGTTAAATATGGTTCGGGTCTCGGTTTAGTTTTTCGTCCAAGCCCCGAACTGATAACAACATGATTAGGATTAGACTCGGATCCTTTTTATCAAATGATGATAATTGAGTTATATGAAATACACTACAAACACATTTGAGCTTATAGTTATTGGGACAGGTGTGGCAGCATCAACCGTAGCTTGGAAATGTCATTCGGCTGGGTGGAAAACTGCGATTATTGATTCAAGGCCGTTTGGTGGTACTTGTGCACTACGTGGATGCGATCCAAAGAAGGTCCTCGTGGGAGTAGCTGAATTAATTGATTGGAATCAACGAATGCAGAACAAAGGTATCAGGAACGAAGGAAGAAAAAATATTGATAAAGACTGGCATGACTTGATGCAATTTAAACGAACTTTTACAGAACCAGTACCAAAAGAAAGAGAAGAATCATACTCCAAAGCTGGAATTACTGCATTTCACGGTACTGCACAATTTATCGCTTCTAACACTATTCGAGTGACAGATAATAAGAATAATAACGAGCATATAATAGAAGGCAAAAACATCTTAATAGCAACGGGAGCTAAGCCTGCAAAACTGAATATTCCTGGTGAGGAACATGTTATTACAAGCGATCAGTTTTTAGAGCTTGAAAAGTTACCCAGCAATATTATATTTATTGGAGGAGGATACATTTCCTTTGAATTTGCACATCTTGCTGCTCGATTTGGATCAAAGGTAACTATATTACATAGAGAT
>Ga0310892_10000658_pt1 | contig 10387 bp, 8 predicted proteins | sample C0D1metaG_FD_203747 | JGI IMG/M metagenome (GOLD analysis project Ga0310892, IMG submission 203747) | Lab incubated soil microbial communities from West Virginia University Organic Research Farm, Morgantown, WV, United States - C8D2 | ecosystem: Environmental > Terrestrial > Soil > Agricultural...
ACAGGGCCGGCGGCCCTGCGGGTGCCGAGCCGGTCCGGCCGAGCTCGGCGCCAGCCTCCACCGTCGCCCCCCGCTCGACCGCAATGTCCGACAGGTAGCCGTAGAGCGAATAGTTGCTGGATCCGTGCTCGAGAATGACGAGGTTGCCGAAGCCGATGAAGGGGCCCGCGAGGCCGACCGTTCCGCCGTGCACCGCCCGGACTGGCGTGTTCTGAACGACCGCGATTTCGATTCCGTTACGCGCTGCCGTGCCGCCGAGCCGATCGGCTGCCTGACCGAATCGGCCGGCCAGCCTGCCGGTGGCGGGCCACTCGAGCGATCCGCGGAACGGCAGGAGCGGTATCGCAATCGCTTCGCGGGCGCGCCCGGCGCCAGCCCCGGCCATCTGCTGCTGAATCCGTTCGTAAGCCACCTGAAGCTCGCCAGCGTATTGAGCTGTCAGGTCCCGCCGTGAGTCGATGCGCGCGATATGGGCCGACAGGTCCATGACCGCACGTTCCGCCTCCAGACGAGCGGAGCGCGCCTCTGCTTCGCGCGACCCCAGCCGGGCGGCCGACTGCTCGAGCGCGGTCCGCTGCTCCGTGAGCTCCTTCAGCGTTCTCGTGTGCTCCGCGACCCGGCGCTGGTTGATTGATGCCAGCGCCGCCACCGCGCGCGTGACACGCGTGAAGTCGCGCACGTCCGCCGCACCGAAGATCAGCCTCGCATAGCCGCTGCGCCCGCGCTTGTAGACGTCCACCAGCTGGGCTCGCAGGTCGGGCAGCTGCGCCGTGCGTTCCTTCTCGAGGTCGGTGAGCCGTTCGCTCGCCGTCGCCACGGCATGTTGAGCCTCGAGGGCGACCAGCTCCGCGTTCCTCCACTCTTCGAGGTGGATATCGCGCTGTATCTCGAGCTTGCGAAGGTCGCCGAGGAGGGTGGTCGCCTCGCGGGCGAGCTGCTGGTTCTCCTGCTGGAGCGCGCGCAGGCGATCATCGACCCGCCGCGCCTGCGGATCGGGCGTCTGTGCCGTGCTCATCGACGCCGCACTGACAACGGCCGCCAGGAAGAGAAGGCGCTTCACGTCTGGTTGGATGCGACAATTATACGGGCGTGGGACGCATCATCGGCCTCGACGTCGGCGAACGCCGTATCGGCGTTGCCGTCAGCGATCCAAGCGGGACGCTGGCGCGGCCGGTGACGACGCTGCGCACGAGCGGACTCGACGGCGACGCCCTGCAGGTGAGCCTGAACGAAATCACCCGCCTGGCCGCAGACGATCCGCTGGAGGCTATCGTGGTTGGCCTCCCTCGTCGTCTGGACGGATCGCCCAACGCGATGACGCCGCGCGTCGAACGGTTTGCCGAGCGCCTGCGCGATCGGGCCGGCGTGGCTGTGACGCTGCAGGACGAGCGGCTGACGAGCGTGGAGGCCGAGAGCCGCCTCGCGGTGCGTAAGAAGGACTGGCGCGCGCGCAAGGATCAGCTGGACGCGGCGGCGGCCGCCATCATCCTGCAGGACTATCTCGACAGCCGGCCAGGTTCCGGCGGCATGTCATCGACGCTCTCATGAAAAGACTGCTCGCGATCCTGGTGCTGGTGACGATCCTCGTGGCCGCTGGTGCGGCCGGCATGGCGTGGACGCGCCTGCAGACCCCATTCAAGGGGTACGAGGCCGGTGAGCAGTTCGTCGAGATTCCTGTCGGCGCCGGCGCGTCGGAGATCAGGCAGCGCCTCGTGGACGCTGGCGTGGTGAGCGACGCGTTGACGCTGCGGTTGGCGCTTCGATGGACCGGCGCCTCGCGCGATCTGCAGGCCGGCGAATACCGGTTCGACCGGCCGATGACCGCGATCGAGGTCATCAACAAGATCGCGGGCGGGGATGTCTACGGCCAGCGGATCACGTTTCCCGAGGGGCTGACGATCCGCGAGATGGCGGCGGTCTACGAGATGCGGGGCCTCGGACGGGCACGCGACTTCATCGACGCGTCGCGAAACGTGGCGCTGATCAAGGATCTGGATCCCGCCGCACCTGATCTCGAGGGGTATCTGTTCCCGGACACCTACACAGTCGGCCGCACGGCAGTCGCCTCGAAGCTCATCGAAAGTATGGTTGCCGGATTCAGGGCGGCGTACCCGGCGGAAGCGGCGCAGCCGGACGCCGCGGCCGCGGCCGGGAACCACCTTCCGCTGACGACGCGGCAGCTCGTGACGCTGGCGTCGCTCGTCGAGAAGGAAACAGGGAAGCCCGAAGAGCGTCCGGTCGTGTCGGCGGTGTATCGGAATCGCCTGCGGATCGGAATGCCGATGCAGGCCGACCCGACGGTGATCTACGCGCTGCAGAAAACGGGGAAGTACGACGGCAACATCCGGAAGGACGATCTGCTGATCAACTCGCCGTACAACACCTACAAGTACCGGGGCCTGCCGCCCGGGCCGATTGCGTCACCCGGCAAGGCGGCGCTGGAAGCCGCCGTGCGGCCCGCCGACGCCGACTACCTGTTTTTCGTTAGCCGCAACGACGGCTCGCACGTCTTCTCGAAGACACTCGACGAGCACAACCGGAACGTCCAGGAATTCCAGGTCAGGTTCTTTCAAAGGAAACGCTAGGTCCAAGCTGACTGACGCCGGTCGGTCCAAACTTCCTTACACGTCTCGGTCCAACGAGCCTTTCCTCGTCGGTCCAAGGTGGCTGCGACGTCGGTGCAAGAGGCGGTCGATCAGCCGCCGCTGCCGGGCACGGCCGAGTGGCTGCTAGTTCGAGTCTGGCCTTTGAATCGAATCGATGACGAGGAATTCGACCGGTCCCCGCTCGGAGCGGAGGTCGAGGCCGAGCTGCTGCTTGATGGCGTCCCTGAGCGACACGCCTAGTGGTGGTTCCTTCGACGGGGGGCCCAGGAACTGACTGGGCGGCATATCGTGGATGTATTTCAGCTCCACGTCGAACGTTCCGGTCAGGCCAGTTCTGTCGAACACAGGTCGCCCGACGGCGGAGAGGCCTTCCGCGAGTTTTCATGGTGACCGCGGCTTGACGGCGTGTGATCAGAACAGGGCCAGAAACCATTCTTGTCGAAACCAGCGCGTTGCCGCAGCGGGGCCGCGAGCCGGGAAAGATCTTTGGATCCGGGCCCTCGGTGATCTGGTTGGTCTCGCAATCGACCTTCACCGGGTGCATCCCTGGTCCCAATGAATCGGGCTTGGCGACGATGAGTCCGTAGACGTCCATCGTCCGCGTCTCCCGGCGCGCTTTCAGTCGGAAGCGTTCGGCAAGGAGCGTCTGCAGCATCTGCAGCACTTCAGCGCGGGATGACGGTTTCGGTGCTCTGGCGCGAATGTCGTAGCGCTGCGTCTGGAGCCACTCAGGTGCGCCTTCGATTCTGCTGATGCCATGCGCCAGGGAAATGATCGACAGCAGTGGGTATTGCGTCGCCTCGAACTGTTCCGGGCGGATTTGCACTTCGGAGCCCATAGGAGGGAACGCAGTGTTCAGCCGCACGGACGCGACCTCGAACGAGAGAGGCGTCTGCGAGAGCGCGATTCGCGCCGCCAGGCAAACGAACGCAACGGTCGTCAGCGCTCTCACCGACAGCGAAGTCTCCTTGGACCGACGATCGTCAGGTGCTTTGGACCGACCGCGAAGCCGCCTTGGACCGACCGCGAAGCCGCCTTGGACCGACCGCGAAGTCTCCTTGGACCGACAGCGAAGCCGCCTTGGACCGACCCCGAAGTCTCCTTGGACCGACGATCGTCAGCCAGCTTGGACCTAGTTCACCGCGTAGTCCGGCCAGCAGATCTCCGCGTTGAGCAGGAACGGGTCGTTGTTCCAGTCGTACTTCCAGCCCGGCGCGCCGCCGATGATGATCACGGCGCCGCCGCGTCCGCCGCCACCGGCTGAATCACGCATCGCGCGCGGATCGAGGACCTCGTCAATCTGATCGCGCGCGTCCTCCAGGTGGAGGCGCGACATCCGGTCGGTCGCGGCCGGCAGCGCGCGAACGATCTCCGCGCGCAGCGTCCGCAGCTCGCCGCGCAGCAGCGCGCGGATCTCCGGCGGCGGGGTCGCGCCATTCAGGCGCGCATCGAGGGCATCGATGTGGATCCGCTGCACATTCCGGCGGAACTGATCGATCGGGCGGGCCGGCGTCGCCAGCTCCGACCAGATCCCGCGGCGTAGATCGGTGAAGAGCTGCTGGGCCGTGTAGACGTTGGCGCCGTCGACGGTGCCCTGCTCGACCAGCCGCGTCAGCCTGGCCGGCTGGAGCAGCGAGTTCATTACCGAGCTCTGAGCGTTGCGGATCCGGTTGATCGCGCCGGTCACTTCCATGCGCCGCAGCAGCTCGGGCTGCACGAGGAACATCGGCGTGACGAACGCGTTGTTGAGCAGGAAGCGCACCGCATCCTGCTGTCGCAGCCGCGGCACCGGCGTAAAGCGACGGCCATCCTGGCCGATGTGTTTCTGCTGTGACAATGACCCGCCGACGAGCGCCGTGACGTGGTTCATTTCCAGCGTCCACTGCGCCACCAGCCGGCCATAGACCTCGGTCAGCTCGCGATAGGGATCGCCGCGCTGCGTCGTGGTGGCCGTGAGCAGCAGGTTCGACACCCGCGCCAGATTCTTGAGCCCGAGCGTGGTGGCCATGACCGCGTCGGCGTCGCCCACGGCCTCGGTGAGGTCGTTCGGATCGCTTCCGGCGGCCTGCGCCGTCGAGAACCGGTAGTACGGCGTCTGATCCTGCTGGCGCGCCCATTGATCCAGCGTCGCCTTCTCGTCGTCTGCCGACTTCGCCTGCGGGATCGGCTTGTAGCCCCACATCGTGGCCCATTTGTCGTAGGGGCCGACCTTCGGGATCAGATCGGTGACGTCGATCCTGTCTTCCGGCTGCGCCACGTAGTTGAAGCGCGAGTAGTCCATGATCGACGGCGTGTGGCCGTTCTGCTTCACCCAGTTGCGGTCGCGCACCTGCGCGATCGTGTACATCGCGCTGGCTTTCATGTTGTGCTGGAAGCCGAGCGTGTGACCCACTTCGTGCGCGACGACGAAGCGCACGAGCTCGCCCATCAGATCGTCGGGGAGCGGGAGCGTGCGTGCGCGCGGATCGTTTGGCGCGGCCTGCACGAAGTACCAGTTCTTCGCGAGGTTCTGCACGTTGTGGTAAATCTCGACGTCGGCCTCGAGGATCTCACCCGATCGCGGATCGTGCACGTGCGGACCCACGGCGTTTTCGGTCGTTGACGGGAGCCAGCGGATCACGGAGTAGCGTGCGTCCTCGGCGCTCCAGTCCGGATCGTCCATCGGCGCTTCCTTCGCGACGATGGCGTTGCGGAACCCGGCCGCTTCGAACGCCGGCTTCCAGTCCTCGATGCCCTTCTTGACGTAGGAGACGAACTTGGCCGGAGTGGCCGGATCGACGTAGTAGACGATCGGCTTCACCGGTTCCGACATGTCCGCGCCCGGGTCCTTCTTCTCGAGGCGATAGCGGGTGATGTACGTGCGCTGCAGCGCGCGGTGGTCCGCGCGTCCGTAGTCGTACAGGCTCTGCGTGAAGTAGCCGACGCGTTCGTCGAACACGCGCGGCATCATCGGCACTTCAGGCAGCTTGACCATGCTGTGCGACGTCACCACTGTTGCGCTGTTGCCGCGCAGTCCGCCACGCGCCGCGCCGGGGTCCACTCCCGCAGCAGCCGCGCCGCCGGTGAACGTCTGGTTGATCTCGACGTTGATGTTCTCGGGGAACGAGACGATCTTCTCGAGGAACGTGCGCTGCGCATCCATGCCGCGACCGCCGATGGCGCCGCGCGCCGAGAACTCGGGCACGTCGGTCAGGAACAGCGGTGTGACCTCGATCACCGGGTCCTCGGCAGGGGCCGGGCTGAACGCGGCGACGTTGAACGCACGCACGATCGGCGGGTTGTTCGAGTTGGCCACCGCTCGCGCGATCGGCTGGTTGGCATCGGCGACCATGTTGTAGGTCATTTCGCGCAGCAGCACGCGATTGCCGTTGAGCTCCCACCGCACGACGCGGCTGGTCACCGCCTGACCACCGAGTCCGGCTCCCAGCGCGGTTCGCTTGATTTGTGTCACCCAGAGGAAGTCCTTCCCCAGCTGCGCCTTGGGAATCTCGTAGAAGACCTGATCGTTGATGCGATGGACCTTGAAGATGCCGTCGTCGGTGCGTGCTTCCTTGGTGATGACCTGGGTGTACGGGCGCGGCTGGTTGCCGCGGCCGCCGCGGCCCTGCCCTGGCGCGGCTGGTGCCTGATCCCCGCCCGCGGGAGGATTCGCTGGATCCGGTGCGGGCTCCTGCGGCACCGGCGGACCATCCTGTGCCCAGATTGGATCGTCCGGCGTGACGACCGCCTGCGACCGCCGCTGCGCGAGAAGACCCGACATGTCGCCCACGATCAGGGCAAACAACGCCACGAATCCAACTGTGGATGAAACCAGCCGGCGATCCATATGAAGCTCCTCGAAGGACTCAGGCCCCAGGAATCAGGGCCCCAAAGTGAACGAATTATAGCGCCGTGACCTGGCTGTTACTGACGCCGAGCGTGGCTAGCATTGTTACCAGATGCGCCGGGGATCCGCTCGTCCGGAATCGCGTGGTTCCCGTGTGTGCCGGGGGGGCGAGCAGCCCGGATTCGGCGAGCCGTCGGCGCAGTTCGCGCGCGACGGCAGCGGCCGGATTCACGATCGTGACGCCTGTCCCAGCCACTGCGGCGATGAGCGGTTCTACGAAGGGGTAGTGCGTGCAGCCGAGAACGAGCGTGTCGGCGCCCTGTTCGACGAGCGGCCGCACGTAGGACGTCACGAGCTCGCGGGTCTTCGGGGAATCCAGCTGGCCCTGTTCGATCTGCTCGACCAGTCCCGGGCACGCCTGCGCCAGGATCTTCGCGCCGTTCGCCCACGTCTCGGCCAGGCGCGCGAACCGGGGGCTGGCAATCGTCTGACGCGTGGCGAGCACGCCGACGACGCCGGTCTTCGTCGTCGCGGCAGCAGGCTTGACTGCCGGCTCGATGGCAACGAACGGGAGCGGCCATCGCGCACGCAGCGCCTCGACTGCGACACCGGTGGCGGTGTTGCACGCCACGACGATCGCTTTGACCTGCTGCTGCAGGAGGAACTCGACGATCCGGAAGGCTCGCTCCTGGATTTCGTCGACCGGCTTGTCGCCGTACGGCGCGTACGCCGAGTCGGCGACGTAGATGAGATCCTCCGCCGGCAACGCACGCTGGATCTCGAGCAGCACCGACACGCCGCCGACGCCCGAGTCGAAAATGCCGATTGGCGACTCCGCAGTGCCCGGCTCCAGCCGGACCTCCGGGTTGTTACTCAATGTATGCAGGCGATTTCGGGAGCTTCGCGTGCGTTGCCATGTCGTGCTCGATCCAGAGCTGCGCACCGGTCTGCTTGAGCAGCGCCTCGACCTTGGCGCGCGAGGCACGCGACTGGTCGGCGTTGAACTCGAACGTCGGCAGGATCCCCTTCGCGCGCTCTTCCGGATAGTGGTAGAGGTCGCCCGCGAGCAGCACCGGGCCCCGTTTCGGAAGCCGCACGAGGAGCACCTGATGTCCCGGCGTGTGCCCGGGTGTGCTGATCAGGCGCACGGTGCCATCGGCGAACACGTCGAAGTCTTCGTTGTCGAGGACCCTTACCTTCGCGCGTGAGAGCGCGCTATACGTCGCAGGCTGAATGATCCCCTCCGGCTTGTCGCTGAACATGAAGTCGCGCTCGGCCTTCTGGGTGATCCAGATCGAGCCGGCGAACGCATTCGCGTTGCCTGTGTGGTCCGAGTGGTAGTGCGAGAGCGCGAAGTAGGTGATGTCCGAGGGCTTGAACCCGGCCGCCGCCAGCTGCGGCAGCAGCGGCTTCGTCGCGGACATGACGCCTTCGGTGACCGGGGAGCCGTCGGCCTTGAACTGGCTGTCGGGAATCCCGCCGGCGTCGAACTGCAGCGTGCCTCGCGGGTGGACGATGAGGTAGGACGAGTTCACGAAATCCGGCTCTTTGACTTCCTCGCGAGGCAGGTTGAACAGCTTGGTGTCGAGCCCGCGGATGAAGCCGTTTTCGAAGACGTAGAGACGGAGCGTCTTTACCGGGGCGGGCTTCGTCTGCGCCACCAGCGATATCGACAAGGCCAATGTGGCCAGAGACGCGATCGCGATTCTACTCATCCTCATTGCTTCCTCCGTGTTGAGACCGTGGCCTCCGGCAATCTCCGTTGCCTATCGCTCGCCCCACTTCAGCTTTTCCCTCAGCACTTCGAAATAGCTTCGGGCCGGCGCCCGGACGAGCCGCAGGCACCGTTCCGACTTGCGGACAACGACGACGTCGCCCTTCTGCAGTGGGTAGCCTGTCTGGCCGTCATAGGTGACGAAGATCTCCGCTCCTTCGTCGATGTTCGGACGCACTTCGATCGTCTCGCTCCCGGGAATCACGATCGGACGGTTCGTGAGGGTGTGCGGCGCGATCGGCGTGATGGCGATGGCATCCACCAGCGGATGAACGATTGGTCCGCCGGCGGCCAGGTTGTAGGCGGTCGATCCAGTGGCGCTGGCGATGATCAGCCCGTCCGCCTTGACCTTGGTGACGAGCCCGCTGCTCACGGAGACCGACAGCTCGATGATGCGCGAGAGCGCCGCCTTCCCGAACACGACGTCGTTGAGGACGATGCGCGAGTCGAAATGCTCACGAGCGCGGTAAGCGTCGGCCGCGAGCATCGCGCGCTGATCGATCGGCGCCGTGCCGTTGATCACGGAATCCAGCGCCGGATAGAGCTCGTCGATCCGGCTCTCGGTCAGGAAGCCGAGGCTCCCGAAGTTGACGCCGAGGATCGGAATGTCACGACCCGCCAGCGCGATCCGTGTCGCCATGCTCAGCAGCGTGCCGTCGCCGCCCATGATGACGATCAAATCGACATGCCGCGGAATCTCGTCGCGCGAATGCGACGCCGCGCCCGCGCCGCTGCCGGCGAGCGTCGCGGTTTCGGTCTCGAAGACGGCATCGATGTGGCGCTCGCGCAGCCACCGGGCCAGCCGGTCGAGATGATCGGATGCGGCGCGAAGCCCGCGCTTGGCGACGATGCCAACGCGCGCGATCTGGGGCACGGACGGTTGCGGAGATGAGGTCATGACGCGCGGAGATGAAGGAGGAACTCGACGTTCCCCTTCTGTCCGGTAATGGGTGAAGGGGTCGAGCCCGCTGCCGTCAATCCTATCGCAGCCGCTGCCGCCGCCACCTCGTTCAGGACCCGCTCGTGGACGGCGGCGTCGTGGATGACGCCCTTGCGCACTTCGTCGCGCCCGGCCTCGAATTGCGGCTTGACCAGCGCCACCACGTCCGCGCCCGGCGCCAGCAGCGCGGGAACGACCGGGAAGATCTGGCGCAGTGAGATGAACGACACGTCGATCACCACGATATCGACGGGGGCGGGCAGATCGCCCGGGGTCAGATGCCGGGCGTTGAACTTCTCGATGACGACGACCCTGGGATCGTTGCGCAGCGTCCAGTCGATCTGTCCGTGGCCGACGTCGAGCGCCACGACGCGTGCCGCACCTCCCTGCAGCAGGACGTCGGTGAAGCCGCCGGTTGACGCCCCGATGTCGAGGCACTCGCGTCCGGTCACCGCGATGTGAAATGCATCGAGCGCATGCGCGAGCTTGAGGCCGCCGCGGCCGACATAGGGATGGTCAGGTTCGAGCAGCTCGATGGGCGCGTCGGCGTCGACGGCGGTGCCGGCCTTGCTCACCGCCCGGCCGGCGACGAGCACGTGGCCGGCCAGAATCATCGCCCGCGCTCGTTCGCGCGACGGCGCGAGCCCGCGCTCGACGACGAGTTGATCAAGACGAGCCTTCATCATGCGGTCCGGCTGAAGCCGGACACCACGCACGTAGTGTCCGCCTTCAGGCGGACCTCAATTCGATCGGTCAACAATCCAGCGCCCGATGCCGAGCAGGCGGGAATCGGCGATTCCGGCCGCGGTCAGCGCGGCTTCGGCACGCTCGAGGCACTCGGCCGCCATCCGTCGCGACGTCTCGAGGCCGTAGAGCGAGGGGAACGTCGGCTTGCCGGCCGCGGCATCCTTGCCAGGGGTCTTGCCGAGCTCCGTCGAAACGCCCGCGACGTCCAGCACGTCGTCAACGATTTGAAACGCGAGGCCGAACTCGCCGCAGGCCTCGTCGATGGCTGCGATCTGGGCCGGCGTGCCACCGCCCATGATGGCGCCAGCTTTCCCGGCGGCTCGAATCAGCGCGCCGGTCTTCTTCCCGTGCATCGCTCGCACGCCGCGCTCGTCGAGCGGCGGCGCAAGGCGACCTTGCGCGTCCGGCGTGACGCACGCCAGATCGATGGCCTGCCCGCCAACCATGCCCGTCGGCCCTGCGGCTTCGGAGATGACTCGAATGACTTCGAGTTT
>Ga0310892_10000669_pt1 | contig 10342 bp, 8 predicted proteins | sample C0D1metaG_FD_203747 | JGI IMG/M metagenome (GOLD analysis project Ga0310892, IMG submission 203747) | Lab incubated soil microbial communities from West Virginia University Organic Research Farm, Morgantown, WV, United States - C8D2 | ecosystem: Environmental > Terrestrial > Soil > Agricultural...
CTGGTGAATCTTGTCCTCGCGGATCAGGTTTCGAATCGCGGGCGTCGGCACCAGAATCTCCTGAGCGACCACGCGGCCGCCGCCGATTTTCGGTAACAGCGCCTGACAGACGATGCCTTCGAGCACGAGCGACAGCTGCGTGCGGATCTGCGATTGCTGGTGCGCCGGGAACATGTCGATGATGCGGTTGATCGTCTGCGCCGCCGAGTTGGTGTGCAGCGTGCCGAACGTCAAGTGTCCCGTCTCGGCGATGCGAAGCGCGGCTTCGGTCGTCTCGAGGTCGCGCAACTCGCCGATGAGGACGATATCGGGGTCTTCGCGGAGCGCGGCGCGCAGCGCTTCACTGAAGCCCTTGGTATCGCTGTGGACTTCGCGCTGGTTCACCAGACAGCCCTTGTGCTGGTGGATGTACTCGATGGGATCCTCGATCGTCAGGATGTGCTCGTTCCGCTCGTCGTTGATCTTGTCGAGCATGGCGGCCAGCGTCGTCGACTTACCGCTGCCGGTCGGCCCGGTGACCAGCACGAGCCCGCGCGGCCGCTCGGTCAGCGTCGCCAGCACCTGCGGCAGACCGAGATCCCTGAAACCCTTGATCTGCTCCGGAATCAACCGGTAGACGGCGCCGACGGCGCCCCGCTGGTTGAATACGTTCGAGCGGAACCGCGCAAGACCGCGGATGCCGAACGAGAAGTCCAGCTCGAGCGTCTCTTCGAAGCGCTTCTTCTGCGCGTCGGTCATGACGCTGTAGGCGAGCTGCTTGGTCTCGGTCGGATTCAGCTCGGGCATATCCATGCGGCGCAGCTTGCCGTGGATGCGCACCTGCGGCGGCGTGTTGATCGACAGGTGAAGGTCCGAGCCTTCGAGCTCGACCGTCATCTTGAGCAATTCAGGCAATGTTGGCGGCATATGTCCTAATCCCTATTCCCCAATCCCTAATCCCTAGTCACTTGACCGTTTCCCTGGCAACCTCTTCTATCGTCGTCAGCCCGTCCTTGACTTTACGGAGACCGCTCATCCGCAGCGTGAGCATCCCTTCCTCGATCGCCTTGCGACGCAGCTCGAGACCCGACGCTCCGACCAGAATCAGCTCGCGCAGCTCGTCGGTGACTTCCATCACTTCGTACAGGCCGACGCGCCCCTTGTAGCCGGTGTTGTTGCACTTCTCGCAGCCGTTGCCTTTCTTCGGAACGACGGTCTTGGCATCCTCGGCCGAATAGCCCGCCTGCACGAGCGCCTGCGCGGGCAACGGATGATCGGCCTTGCAATTCGCGCAGATGCGGCGCACGAGACGCTGCGCGCAAATCAGGTTCACCGAGCTCGCCACGAGAAACGGCTCGATGCCCATGTTCATCAAGCGGTTGATCGTGCTGGGCGCGTCGTTGGTATGCAGCGTCGACAGCACCAGGTGGCCCGTGAGCGAGGCTTTGACCGCGATTTCCGCGGTCTCGAAGTCGCGGATTTCGCCGACCAGGATGATGTTGGGGTCCTGACGGAGAAAGGAACGGAGCGCCGCCGCGAAGTTCAACCCGATGTTCTCGCGCACCTGCACCTGGTTGATGCCGGGCAGGTTGAACTCGACCGGATCTTCCGCCGTCATGATGTTGGTTTCGGGCGTGTTGATTTTCGCGAGCGACGAGTAGAGCGTGTTCGTCTTGCCGCTGCCGGTCGGGCCGGTGACGAGCACCATGCCCCACGGCTTGCCGATGGCGACCTCGAAGCGCGACAGCGACTCCTGCTCGAAGCCGAGCTTCGTCATGTCGAGCATCAGCTTGTCCTTGTCGAGCAGACGCATGACGATCTTCTCGCCGAAGAGCGTCGGCAGGCACGAGACGCGGAAGTCGATGTCCTTCGACATGCCGTTGTCGGCGAAGCGGATCTTGATGCGGCCGTCCTGCGGGAGGCGCTTTTCGGCGATGTCGAGCTTCGACATGATCTTGATGCGCGAGGTGATCGCGTCGCGCATCTTCATGGGCGGCGCCATGATGTTGTAGAGAATGCCGTCGATGCGGTAGCGGACGCGGAATTCCTTCTCGTACGGCTCGATATGAATGTCGCTCGCGCCCTTCGAGATGGCCGACATCAGCACGACGTTGACGAGCTTGATAACCGGCGCCTCGCCCCCCTGCTTCTCGAGCGACTCGGCGCTGATCTCCTCGAGGTCCTGGAGCACCTCGACGTCGTCCGTGCCCGCGACCGACATCTCCTCAATCGACTTGGCGGCCATTTCGAGCGCGCTGGAACCGCCCGTCACGCTCCCGCCCACCGCAGCCGGCTTGCCGAGCGCGTAGTACCGCGTAATCGACTCGCTGACCGCCGTCTCCGACGCGACGACGGGCTCGACGTTATAGCCCGTCATGAACTTGATGTCGTCCATCGCGAAGACGTTGGTGGGGTCCGTCATCGCGATCGTGAGAGTGGCGCCCGAGCGGCTGAGGGGGATGATTTGATACTTCTGGGCAGTTTCAGCCGGGATGAGCTTGATGACCGCCGGGTCGATTTCGAACTGAGCGAGGTTGATCGAGGGGACGCCGTACTGCTTGCTGAGCAGCGAGGTGAGCTCCTCGTCCTTGACGAAGCCGAGCTTGACCAGATTGAAGCCGAGCTTCCCCCCATTGGCCTTTTGGTAGTTCAAGGCCTCCTGGAGCTGGTCCGGAGAGATCCGCTTCTCTTTTAGGAGAAGTTCGCCGATGCGAACGGCCATGAGGAGTTCATCGTTATGACATTATTTGTCAATGACTGACTTAAAATGCTAATCCACCACCAAAGTTCCACGCCTTCTCGTCCGATTCATTCGACTTGGTCAACTGACCCTCGACATACATCGACTTCGGTAGCCTCACGGTAAGTCCACCGGACAGCGCACGGCTCGAGTCGCCCAGCGTGCTCCAGCGAACCCCGCCTCGAACCCCGACAAGACCGCGCCCAGGCCAGTACTCCCCGCCGACCGCCGCGACGCGCCGAAGCCCGAATGGGCCAGGCGTGGTCGTGAGATCCGCGTCTGCCGCCAGCGAAAACGGCCCATGCACGCCCGAGGTCGCCGACCGTGGCGTCAGAGCGGCGCCAATTCGAAACTGCCGCTTCATCGTCACCGGCCCGGACTCCGTGGCGAACTCAGGTTCCCGGAGGTTCCTGACCACCAGACCGAACCTGATATCCCAGGCCGACACCATGGCCCCCGCATCGAAATCGAAGGTTGTCCGGCCTTCGGCCAGCTCGACCTCCCCCGATACGATTCTGGTCGTCGTGCCTACAACGAGCCCAGGGACAACGGTTTGCACGACTGTGAACCCGACGTTTGTGGTCGTGAGCGTACGGATCGGCACCTGTCCCGATCCCCCGTTTTCTCGGTCAGGCGAGGGTGAAACTGTAGGTAAACGGGTGGCCTGGTGGGCCCGGTAGTAGCTCAGGCCGAAGACCGGCAGGGCGGCGCCGACAAAGACGGTCGAGCCTTTCGCAACCGAGACCTGAAGATCGAAGATCGACCCGCTGGCGATGCCCGCCGGGTTCCAATAGACGGCGCTCGCGTCGTCAGCGACGGCCACAAACGCGGTGCCCATGCCTTCGGCTCGCGTGCCGATGTCGCCGAATGTCTGGGCTCCGGTCGAGGCGGGATTGGCAAAGAGGAGAAGGACCGCGAAGACGACGATAATGCGCATCCGCGCATGTTACAGCCCTGATGGTGCACGCCAGCGGCGCCGATGGCTGGCGTAGCGCTCGGGCACGGTGTCTAATATCAGGTTTGGCAGACAGGGCTTCGGCCCTGTCTCACCCAGCCAGCACGGCGGCGGCAACGACCGTGGTCCACACGCCGTTTTTGTCGCCGACGGCGGTCTGGGTCACGTTTTGTGTGCGGACGATTTGATTGGAGAGCCGGTACACTTCCTTCTTTTCGTCCCAGCTCTTGTCGGGACTGAATTCGAGACCGAGCGTGGTCGCCAGCATCTCGGCGGCGAGCTCTTCGGCGTAATCGCCGGCCGTATCCTCGTTCTCGCCGAAGCTGTGGTGCTCGGACAGGTAGCCGTAGAGTTTCGAATCTCGTGGAATGGCCACACCGACGGTGGCCGCGATCAGCCGGTGGGGCTCGCGTGTGGCCGTCTCGGACATCACGACGAAGGTCACCTGGCCGGGCTTGAGCCGTTTGATGCCCTCGCTGCGCGACATGATGCGACAGCCGGGCGGAAAGATACTGGACACGCGAACGAGATTGCACGCGGCGATGCCCGCCGACCGCAGCGCCAGCTCGAAGGACGTGAGCTTCTCGCGATGCTTGCCGACACCCTTGGTGAAGAACATCTCCTTCGGGACAAGGTTGAACACGGCCGGGAATGCTACCACGGAACCGCGCTGCACCCGTGCACGTCTTAGGTGAAGAACCATTAAGGAGTACTGCGCTTGTTAGCCGATGCCGTACGACGTGTGGCCGGCATGGTGCGATCGCCGCGCGCGACGCTCGCCGGCGCCATCGCGAACCCCCAGCCGCTCGGTCTGGCGCTCGTCATCGTGACGATTTCCACGGCGTGCAGTGTCGGGTTTCTGCTGACTCGCGTCGGCCAGCTCGCCGCGCTCGATCAGCAGGTGCGACAGATCGAATCGTTCGGCACGGTCGTCACTGACGAGACATATGCGGAGCTTCGCGACCTCGTGCCGTACCGCCCGGCGATCAGCGCGGCGGTGATTCTCATCGGGTGGCCGGTCGGCTGGCTGGCGCTGTCGGGCGCCCTGCAGTACTTCGGAAATCGAACCGGCAACGGCCACGCGACTTTTGCCCAGGTACTGACGATCGTCGTGCACGCCTCGGCCATCTTCGCCGTGCGTGCACTGGTCGCCGTACCGGTCAACTACGCACGCGAGTCGCTCGGCGGCGCCACGAGTCTCAGCATGGTGCTGCCCTCGTTCAGCGAATCGACGTTTCCGGCCCGTCTCTTCGGCGCGCTCGACGTGTTTGTCCTGTGGTGGGTCGTTCTCGTTGCGCTGGGATTGAGCCTGCTGTACCGGACGCGCACGCTGCCGATTGCGCGCTGGCTGTTCGGCGCCTATGCGGCGGGCGCCGTCGCGCTCGCGCTGACGCAGGCTCTTCGAGGAGGCGTGTAGTTGTCGCGAAACAAGAAAATCATCATCGCGCTGGTCGCGCTCGTTCTCATCGCGTCGGCCGGCGGCTACGCGTGGTGGACCCGCCGGACGACCGCGCCCAATGTCACGGTGGAGACGATTCGGACGCGCGACCTCGAGGCGGTCGTGTCGGCGTCCGGAAAGATTCAGCCGAAGCGCTTCGTGAACATCAGCGCCGACACATCGGGACGCGTGGTCGATCTGGCCGTCAACGAGGGAGACCGCGTCGCGCTGGGCCAGTTCCTCATGCAAATCGATCCGCGCACGCTGCGGTCACGTGTAGAGAGCGGTCAGGCGGCGCTCCGCGGCGCGGAGTCGGCGCTCGACCAGGCACGCCAGGGCGTCGAGACCGCCCGCGTCCAGGTGCAGGTCGCGCAGCAGAACCTGAAGCGGCAGCAGGAGCTGTGGAAGATGCAGCTCACGCCGCGCGAGGTGCTCGAGCGCGCGGAAAACGACGTCAGGCTGGCTCAATCGACGCTCGTCGAGCGCGAGAAGCAGGTGAGAACGCAGGAGGTGCGGCTCGGGCAGGATCGCGCGCAGCTCGACAGCGCCCAGTTCGACCTCAGCAAAGTACGCATCGAGGCTCCGATCGCGGGCATCGTGACGCGCCGGAACATCCAGGAGGGGGAAACCGCGGTCGTCGGCACCATGAACAACGCCGGGACGGTGCTGCTGACCGTCGCCGACATGTCGGTGATTCAGGCGGAAGTCGAGGTGGACGAAACGAACATTCCCAACGTGTCTGTGGGACAGCCGGCCAAGATCACCATCGATGCCATGCCCGAGCGCACGTTCAAGGGGCACGTCACCGAGATCGGGAACAGCCCGATCCAGCAGACCGGTCAGCAGCAGCAACAATCGCAGCAAGCCACGAACTTCAAGGTCGTCGTCGTGCTGGACGAAGTCGTACCCGACGTGCGTCCTGGATTCACCTGCACCGCGGACATCACCACCGCCACGCGCTCGCAGGTGGTAGCGGTTCCGATTCCTGCGGTTGCGGTGCGCGAGCTCATCTACGACGCGAAGGGCGGCATCGTGAAACAGCCGCGGGTCGAAAAAGGCCGCGGCAACCAGCCGGCGGCGCCGACGCCGGTCGAACTCGAGCCGGGACAGACGCGGAAAGAAACCGAAGGTGTTTTCCTGATCAAGGACGGACGCGCGGAGTTCCTGCCGATCAAGATCGGCATCGCCGGCGATCGCTATTTCGAGGCGCTTTCGGGGGCCAAATCCGGCGACCAGGTCATCACGGGCCCGTACAGCAGCGTCCGTGGCATGGCCGACGGCGACCCGGTGCGGGTGCAGACCAACCCGAACGCGAACCGGAATGCGGGAGGCGGATCGTGAGATCGGCCATCGACGATCGGCGATGAATAAGTATCTCGACGCGGCGGCCATCGCACTGAGTGCCATCTGGTCGGCCAAGCTGCGCTCGCTGATGACGGTGCTCGGCAATATTGTCGCGGTCACGTCGATCATCGCCGTCGTGTCGCTCATCCAGGGATTGAACGCGTCGGTCAAGTCGGCGATTCTCAACCAGGCCGGCTCGGATTCGTTCAACATTCAGCAGTACCCCATCACGCGCAGCGACGAAGAGTTCGAGAAAGTGCGCAACAACCCGCGCATGACGCTGGGCGACGTGCGTGCGATCCGGCGCAACAGCGAGCTGGCCGGGTCGGTGATGGCCGACGCCAGTTCGAACGGCCGCGTCACCTACCGCGACCGATCGATCGATCAGACCCGCGTCCAGGGTGTCACCGACGACTACGTGAGTTTCTCGAGCTTCGATGCGGAGCGCGGACGTCTGATGAGTCCTGCGGAAGTTCAGACGTCACGGCCCGTTGCCGTCATCGGCTGGGGCACCGCCGACCGCCTGTTCGCGGATCTCGACCCGCTCGACAAGACGATTCAGATTGAAGGCATGCACTTCCGGGTGGTGGGCGTCAGCGCCAAACGCGGGACGCTGCTCGGCCGCTCGCAGGACGAGTTCGTGGTCATCCCGCTCGGGCAGTTTCAGATGATGTTCGGCTCGAGACCGCGACTATCCGTTTCGGTGAAGCCGCGCGACGTGTCGCAGATCGCTGCGGCCACCGACGAAGCGATGATGGCGCTGCGAAGCGCTCGCCGCCTGAAACCCAGACAGCCCGACAACTTCGGCATCTTTACGTCGGACACGATCCTCGACATCTATCATCAGGCGACCAACGGCATCTTCGCGGTGCTCGTCGGCGTCGTCGGGCTGTCGCTGGTCGTAGGGGGCATCGTCATCATGAACATCATGCTGATGGTGGTGACCGAGCGCACGCGCGAGATCGGTCTGCGCAAAGCATTGGGCGCGCGGAAATCGGATATCACGTCGCAAATCCTCACCGAATCGGTCGTGCTGTCGATATTCGGCGGGGTGATCGGCACGCTGCTCGGTGGCGCCATCGCGACGACGATCGCCAGATTCACGCCGATTCCGGCGTCGGTCGAGCTGTGGTCCGTTGCGCTCGGCATCGGCATCACCGCCATCGTCGGGCTGTTTTTTGGTCTGTATCCGGCGCTGCGCGCCGCGCGGCTGGATCCGATTGAGGCCCTGCGACGTGAGTGAGGGATATAAGGAAAAAGGAAGAAGGAAAAAGGAAGAAGGAAGAAGAGACACCGCCGAGCGACCAGAGGTCGTGAGGTACAGGTCGCGGGGGTGGGGCCCCGCGACATTAAAATTATGAAGGCTCCAAGGATCCGCTACGGTTTGCTGCGCGAGGTCATCATCATGGCCTTCGAAACCGTGCGCGGCAATAAGATGCGCTCGGGCCTGACGGTGCTGGGCGTCGTCATCGGCATCACGTCCATCGTCGCGATGACCGCGCTTATCCGCGGATTCGATCAGTCGCTGCGCGGACTGATTCAGCAGCTGGGCCCCAACACGATCATCATCTCCCGGTTCAGCTTCACCAACTTCGTGAACGGCGACGAGCTGAAAACGCTGCTGAACCGGCCGAACCTGACGATTGCCGACAGCCGAGCCATCGAGGAGCAGGCAGCGCTTCTGCAGACAGTCGACGTCGAACTCGGTGGCGGTGGTCCCGGCTCGATCCAGCAGCGCGTGTTCTACCGCGATCAGCGGACCAAGCCCATCATCGTCTTCGGCACGACGGAGAAGTTCCAGGAAGGCACGAACATCCCGTTCCTCGGAGGCCGGTTCTTCAACGGAACCGAAGTGCAGTACCGCAAGAACGTCGTCGTGCTCGGGAACACGCCCTACATGCTGCTGTTTGCGAACAGCGGCATCGACCCGATCGGCAAAATGGTGCGCGTGGGAAGCGAGCGATTCGAGGTCGTCGGGGTCTATGCCAAGCGGGCCGCCGGCGGGTTCGGCTCGGGCGCCGACGATTTCGTGGTCATCCCGTACACGAGCTACCAGCGCATTTTCGGCCTGCGTGCCGTGCGCGTCTTCCGCAACTCGATTGTCATGCCTGTCCAGATCTCGGTTCAACCGCGCCCCGGAGTCAGCGTGGCCGACGCGATGGCCGAGATCGAGCGCATCATGCGCAGCCGCCACGGCCTCAAGCTCGACGACCCGAACGACTTCAATATGGAGACGCAGGATCAGTTCCTGAAGCTCTGGGATCGAATCAGCAGCGCGACGTTCTTCGCGCTGGTCGTCATCTCGTCGATCGCCCTGATGGTGGGGGGCATCGGCGTGATGGCCATCATGTCGATCTCGGTGACCGAGCGCACGCGCGAAATCGGCGTCCGGCGCGCTTTGGGCGCGCGCAAGCGCGAGGTGCTCTTTCAGTTCCTCACTGAAGCTGTCGTACTGACCTCGATCGGCGGCGTGCTCGGCATCCTGTTCGGCAGCGCGATCGGCTTCGTCGCCCACCTGGCTACCGGCTTTCCCATCTCTCTGCCAATCTGGTCCTTCGCCATCGGACTCGGCTTCTCTGCCACCGTCGGCATCGCGTTCGGCATGTATCCCGCCATTCGCGCCGCCCGACTGGATCCGATTGAGGCGCTGCGGTATGAGTAGCTATCAGCTGGTAGCTGGTAGCTGGTAGGTGGTAGCTGTGTTGTACCAGGACATAAGTCTCATTCGACCTGGCGGAAATAGAGTTTACGCCGACCGACAGGCGTCATGCCGCCAAGACTAAGATGCGGTCGTTCATGGTTGTAGTACCAGACGAAGTCCTCTACTGCGCGACTGCGCGCCGCGAAGGTGAACAGGGGCCGGACGTGCAGGCACTCGTCATTGACGGTGCGAAAGAACCGCTCGACTTTGCCGTTCGATTGCGGCGCGTACGGCCGGAGCAGATAGTGACGAATCCCGATGGCGGCACACGCCTGCTGAAATCTCGTCAGCCGATCGCTGTGGAGCGCATGCCGCATCGTGAACGCAAACGCGTTGTCGGTCAGCACGGCCTCGATGGCATACGGCAGGGTCGTCGCGACGTGCTCCAGGAAATTGGCGGCGGCGCTACTGGTGGCCTCGGTGCGGATCGAGACGACCGCTTCACGACTGAAGTCATCGACGGCGGCAAATTCGAAGTCATTCCGGGCATTTCGGAGCGCGGGCAGATACTTCACGTCGATATGGACCAGCTCGCCGGGCCGCTGTTTTTCGTAGCGTCGCGGCGTCGGCCGTGCCGGCCGCGGCAACTGATTTTGTCCGTGCCGCTCGAGGACGCGCTGGACCGTGCTGTGGCCGATCGTCAACGCATGAGCAATGCGCACGGCACTCAGGCGCTGGCCGCGCAGTCGCAGGATTTGGTGCTCGATGCGCGCCGACAGCCGCGACGGCGACGTATGAGGGCGACGGCTCTGCGGCGTCAGCCCGGCGAGGTCCTGGACGTGGTAGCGAGCCCACCAGCGGCCGAGCACCTCCCGCGCGACACCAAACTCGGCGCTGAGGGTCGTCAACGGAATTCCTTGCTGGTGAAGCGCCATCAGTTTGGCTCGAAACACCGGGTCATAAGCCACTCCGCGCATGCATCGCCTCCGTGCGACGCATCTTATGAGTGAGACTTATGTCCTGGGATCACACAGCTAAGGGCTAAGGGCTAAGGGCTAAGGAGCTGCTGGCGGCGGGCGACCGCTCATAGCCTGGCCCTTGTTCCCGACTCTGTGCGTAGCTACCTGAAGAGACCTGCAGGCCACTGCCGGCTTTCAACCCACACATCGTTCGCACGATCCACCACGAAAACCACGCATGGAACACAGCGCACGCGGCTGCGAGGTATCCGATCTTCGTGCTTAC
>Ga0310892_10000675_pt1 | contig 10282 bp, 12 predicted proteins | sample C0D1metaG_FD_203747 | JGI IMG/M metagenome (GOLD analysis project Ga0310892, IMG submission 203747) | Lab incubated soil microbial communities from West Virginia University Organic Research Farm, Morgantown, WV, United States - C8D2 | ecosystem: Environmental > Terrestrial > Soil > Agricultural...
GCCGCCGCCCCGGCGACGGCGCCTGATCCGCACCACAAGCTGGTCGGCGGCGTCGAGTTCTATCTCGGCATCGCGCCGGCAGCCTCCGCCGCGGTCAGCCAGCCGCATCCCAGCGGCTCGGGCTATTACTACGTCAACCTCACGCTGCGGGAGACCGCCTCCGGCGTCTACATCAAGGACGCGCAGGTCGAGGCCCGCGCCGCCAACGCGGTGAGCGGCGGCGACACGAAGAATCTGGCACCGATGGCGCTCGCCGAGTCGGCGAGCTACGGCAACTTCTTCCGCATGCAGGGCCAGGAGCCCTACGTGATCACGGTGCACGTGCGCCGGCCGGGCGCGGCGCAGGCGATCGAAGCGCGATTCGACTTCAAACCCTGAAACCGAAAACCCCATGCGACTCCACTATCACTACCTGACCCTCGAGCAACGCGACACGCTGGAGCAGCGGCTGCGCGCGACCAGCCCCAACGAGCGCCACCTGCAAGCCGCATTGCAGCGGCTGCATCAGCCCGACTACGGCGTGTGCATCGAATGCGGCAAGGACATCGCCTTCGTGCGGCTGGACGCGGATCCGGACGCCCTGCACTGCGGCGACTGCGCCCGGCTGCCGATCAGGTCTTAACGCGCCTGACCGCGTCCCAGTCGTCGGCCGTGAGGAAGCCGGCGGCGCGCGTCAGCACGTCCTCTTCTTCCTTGGCGATGTGGTTGCCGTAGTACACCAGGTAGGTCGCGAGCACCGATTCCACCTCGCCGCGCGGCACCATCGCGCCGCCGAGGATCGCCTCCACCTGCTGCAGCAGCGCCTGCCCGGCCTGCGCGATGACCCGATGCTCCTGCTCCAGGCGCGCCAGCGGTAGCGCCATGTCCGGGCAGCGCGCCGCCAGGCGCGCGAAGGCGACGCCCTCGCGCGGGTGATGCACCGCGTCGCCGTACTCGCGCAGGTAGGTGACGATCTCGCAGATGCGCTCGTAATCCGGGCGCTCTCCGCGGTGGAAGACGTCGAGCTCGGCGCGCAGGCGGCCGAGCAGCTCGTTGAAGTACACGTGGTCGGCGTGCCAGGCCGAGATCGGCATGGACATCGCGGCGGTATCGCTCATGGCAAAAATTGTCCCGCGCGCCGCGGCGCGGGACTTGATGCAGGTCAAACGACCGATTCGGCCTGGGTCAGAGGCGGATGTAGAACGCGACCCCGAAGAAGTCGACCTTCTGGTTCGGGTTCTGGGTAACGGTCGTGCCGTCGTTGTAAACCCAGTTCGCCCATGTCCAGTCGTCGGTGCGGTACTGGTCGTGGATCCATTCCGCGCGGATGCCCATGTTCTTGCGCAGCGCGTAGTCGCCGTGGAGCTTGAACGTCGTCACCTTCGTATTGATGTCCGGCAGCACCGCGAGCGTGCCGCCGGGCAGCGCTCCCGCCGGGCTGATCGCGAAGGTGTTCATCTCGTCGCGCACGTCCGACTGCGTGAAATCGGCGCCGACCTTGAGCTGCGTCGTCACCTGCGCACGCAGTCCCAGTCCGAACGAAGTATCCGTGTTGGTCAGCTTGTCGCCCCACACCGGGCTCGCCGCGCTGTTGGTGCAGGTGAGCGGCGCGCCGCTTTCCGGGCAAGTCGCGTTTTCATAGCGGTTGCGGGCGTGGGACACCCAGGCGGTGGCCTGCACGCGCTCGGAGAAGGAATAGGCGCCGTCGAGCGAGAAGAGCTGTGCCTCGCCCTTGCGCGGGCCGAGCTCGAACCCGGTGGTGGTGCGCCCGGTGTACTGGTCCTGCGACAGGTCGGCGCGGAAATTCAGCGCCACGCGCTCCGCGGGGGTCCAGTTCAGCGTCGCGCGCAGGGTATCGCGGTCGCGGTCGGCCAGGTGCAGCGGCGCGATCGCGTTGCTGTATACCGTGCCGCCAAAATTGACGTTGGTGAGGAACTCCGAGCCGGTCCGCCGGCCGTGCAGGTAGCTCACCGCCCCGGTCATGGTCTCGCCGAGGGCGCGGCGCAGGCCAACGCTCAGGCTGGTCTCTTCGGTCGTTTCGCGGAAGCCGACCGAGCGCACCGGCGGGCTGTTGCGCTTCTTCTCCACGTACTCCGCCCCGCCGTTCAGCTTGAACGCGTTGGGCAGGTCGTAGGAGGCGTCGACCTTCCCGGCCAGCGTCCTGATGTCGCGCGGCTCGTTCTCGCCGTTGTTGGTGGAGGTCGCGGTGCGCTGGCTCGGGTAGTAGATGAATGTCGGCGTCTTGTCGTCGCGGTCTTCGTAGCGCAGGTCGGCGCGCACCGAGAGCTTGGGCAGCGGCTTGGCGGTGAATCCCGCCTGCGCCAGCGTGGTGTCGATTCGCCCGCCCAGGTTGCCGGGCGCGCCGGCGACCGCCGCGGTCGCGAAACCCTCGTCCTGCGTGATGCGTCCGATCGCCAGCTTGAAGGTGCCGCGCGCCGTGGGCGTAAAGTTGTAGCCGCCCGCGAGGTGCAGCTGGTGCGACTGGTTGTCCGGCGGCAGCGCCATCTGCGTGAAAGGCGGGGCGCCGAGCGGCGCCACGTTGGTGACGTTGAGCACGTTGTTGCGGTTCTCGAATGTCGTGCCGTAGTAACCGCCGGTGAGCTGCAGCTTGCCGGAGCTGTAGGCGAGCGTGGCGTCCAGCTGGTTCGTGGTCTGGTCGATCGGGTCGGCGAGGAAGCGCCAGTTGCCGAACGTTCCCTGCCCCCAGAGGCGGTCGCCCGTTTTCTCTTCGGTGCGGTACTTGACGTCGGCGCTGAGGCCCGGCAGCAGGGTCTTGTTCGCGCCCAGCGTCCAGCGCTTGCGCTCGGTCGACAAGTGATAATCGCTGCCGGCCCCTGGCGTGATCAGCGTTTGAGCCTGGTTCGTGGTGCCGATGCCCTGCAGCCCGGTATTCACCGTGTACGGGTCGAAGCGCGGGATCTGGCTGAAGTCGATGAAGTAGCCCCAGTTGCCCTGCCGCTCCTGCTCGAAGCGCAGCTCGCGCGAGTCGAGGCCGAGGTTGCGGCCGCTGAAGCGCAGCCAGGTGCCGGTATCGTCGTTGCGCCGCACGAGGTCGGCGTCGAGCAGTAGGTAGCCGCCCTTCTCGTTCAGCCCGTTGTATTGCCCGAAGCGCTGGTTGTCGTCCGATACGATGCCGACCCCTACGCTCGCCTCGCTTTCGGGTGTCTTCAGCTGCGCGACGCCCGGCTCTTCGTCGGCCGCGAGCGCCGGGCCGAAGGCCGCGGCCAGCGCCGCGGCGAGGACGGTGGAGGCTTTTCCGGAGGGTTTCATGCCGTGCTCCCTTAGACCTCGGTTAACGTCTGAATCCGCGACCGCCGCCGCCATCCGTGGGGTTGTTGCTGCCGTGGATGTTGGTGTGGCAGTTCACGCAGCCGCGCGCCATGATCACCGCCTGGTTGGTGCTGGCGCCCGGCGGCAGCGTCGCGCGGCCGTTGTTCGGAATCGTCGAGTGGTGCGAGTCCGGCTCGTGGCACGACTGACAGAGGAACGGCGGACGCACCTTGAGCAGGCTCGGGTTGGTCGTGCCGTGCGGGTTGTGGCAGATCGAGCAGTCCTCCTGCACCGGCTCGTGGGTGCGCACGAACGGCCCGCGCTTCTCCATGTGGCACGTGTAGCAGGTGTCGTTGACCGAGTCGCGCACCAGCATCTTCGGTCCCACGCTGCCATGCGGGTTGTGGCAATCCGAGCACGCCACCTTGCCCTCGGCGATCGGGTGGCGCGAGGGCCGGCGCAGCTGCGCGCGCTGCTCCTTGTGGCAGGTGAAGCACACGTCGGTCTGCGTCACGCGATCGCGCACGCGGTCGTGCTGGGTGTGGACCTGGTGGCAGGAGGTGCACGACACCTCGTTGCCGGCATGCGCGCTCAGCTGCCAGTGCATGCGCGTGTTGCCCTGGTGGCAGGTCAGGCACGCCCCGCTGCGCTCCGCCATGGGCGTCTTCGAGTTCTTGCCGAAGCTGCGGTCCGGCTTCGGGCGCTCCTTCGCGTCGGGCGGGCGGTTGACGTGCAGGTTGCTCTCGCCGTGGCAATTGGTGCAGCTGGGCGTGCGGCCGTCGGCGACCGTGCCGTGCTTGGTCTTGCCGATCGCGAGCACCGGGAACTCGTCGCCGTCGTTGTGGCAGCGGGTGCAGACCGCGTCGCCCCGCAGCACCAGGTCCTTGCGCTCCTGCGCGAGGGCCTGCCCCATGAACGCCGCTGCGATCGCCAGTCCCCAGATCCAGCCGCTCAAGCGTGTCATGGCATTCCCTCTCTCTATTTCGCGATCTTCAGTTCCTGCGGTCCGGGCCCGTCGGGCTCGTTGTGCGCGATGCCGAAGTGGCAGTCGATGCAGGCCGTGCCCTGCGCTTGCGCCTTGGCGTGGCGCGCGCGCGCCTTCTCGGTCTGCTTCTCCGGCTCCATCGACTCGAAGTGGTGGCAGTTGCGGCACTCCTGCGAGCCGTTCTTCTTCATCCGCGTCCACTCTTTCACCGCCATCTCGTAGCGGTGCTTGGCGAACTTCTCCTTGGTGTCGATCTTGCCGGTGAGGTGGCCCCAGACCTCGAAGCTCGCCGCCATCTTGCGCAGGATCAGCGCGACCGGCTCGTGCGGCACGTGGCAGTTGGCGCAGGTGGCGCGCACCCCGGAACGGTTCTTGTCGTGGATCGTGCCCTTGAACTCGGCGTAGACGTTGTCGCGCATCTCGTGGCAGCCGATGCAGAACTCCTCGGTGTTGGTCCACGCCAGGCCGTACGCGCCGGCGGTGAGCATGACGAACGCGATGGCGAGCGTGCCGAGGAGCACCCCGGCTCCGAGGGTGACGCGGGAGCAGGTCTGGCAACGCTGCCTGAGGTTGGTCCACCAGCCCATGGGCGCCGTCAGCGGGACAGGATGTAGGCGATCACGTTCTTGATTTCCCCCTCGTTCTTGGTCTTCAGGCTGTCATGCATCTCCTCGTTGCCGTCGACCTTGATCTTGGGACTGGTGGTGAGATGCTTGAAGAGCGCCGCCTGCGCGTCGGGCTTGCCCTTGTACTTGGCGGCCGTCTCCTTGAACGCGGGGCCTTCCTTCTTCGCGCTCACCGAGTGGCACTTCATGCAGCCGCTCTTCTTGAGCAGCGCCTCGGCGGCCGCCACATCCTGGGCGCTCGCGCCCATCGACCACCCGAAACCCGCCGCAAGCGCCAGAACCGCGATTGTTTTCATTTTTCCATCCCTTGTTCTTGGGGCCATGATGCCGGCCTCACGCCCATTCGCCCATACCGCGTCGGCGGGCGGGTTGATTTAGGTCAAACCCCACCGGTTCACCCCCTGCGGCGTTGATCCAAGTCAACGGCGGGTGTGACGCCGATGAGACGATACTCCCGTGACGACCAACCTGCATGAGAAACGATTCATCGAAGGCGTACTCGGCAACCTGCGCCTGTTCGCCGAAGCAATGCCTTCGCAGGTCGCGGCGCTCGCCCTCCACAGCTGGGCGGTGCCGGCGCGCCGAGGCGATCTGCTCGCGCGCCGCGCCGAGCGGCTGCCCGGCCTGTTTATCGTTGCGTACGGCCTGGCGAAGCTGACGATGCGCGGCCGCGAAAACGGCGAGCACGTGCTGCGCCTGGTCGGCCCCGGCCAGACCTTCGGCGAGGCGACCGCGCTGCTCGGGCGCGCGTCGCGTTACGACGCGCTCGCGCTCACCGACACCAAGGCAGTCGTCATTCCTTCGCCGTCGCTGGTCGCGCTGATGGACGCCGATGCGCGCTTCGGCCGCGCGTTCGCGCACCTGCTCGCCGAGCGCAAGCTCGAGATGCAGGGCGAGGTGGAGGCGGCAACGCTGCATCGCGGCGCGCAGCGCCTCGCCGGTTACCTCGCGTCGCTCGCCGCCGGGGCGCAACGCGCCGAGCTGCCGGTGAGCAAGACCCTGGTCGCGGCGCAGCTCGGCATGAAGAAGGAGACGCTTTCCCGGCTGCTGCGCCAGCTCGCCGCCGAGCGCGTCATCAACATGGCGCGCCGCGAAATCTTGATTCTCGATGCGGCCGCGCTCGACCGCATGGCCTCGACCGCGACCGGGGGTGCGGCGTGAGCGGGCGGCGTTCACCTCAGCGCGACAGGATGTAGGCCACTGCGTTCTTGATCGCCGCGTCGTCCTTGGTCTTGAACGCAGCGTGCTCGACGTCCTTGCCGTCCACTTTCATGGTGCCGCTCTTGAGCACGCCTTCGAGCCGGGCGGCGGCACCCGGCTGGCCCTTGTACTTGGCGGCGGTCTTCTTGAACGAGGGTCCGTCCTTGTCCGCGCCGACGGAATGACAGCGCAAACAGCCGCTTGCCTTGAGGGTCGCCTGGGCCGCCGCCTCGTCCGGAGCCTGCGCGGACGCGCCCATCGACCAGCCCAGCGCAGCAGCCAAAGCCAGAACCGTGATCCCCCGCATGGCCTGCTCCCTTTGTTGGTCAACGCATTACAGTTCAGTTGGCCGCGGCGGCCAATTGGCCTTTGGTCCTATATGGGCTCGCCGCGCCGCAGGAATACGATGCCGGGCGTGACCGCCATCCGCAGCGGCTCGCTCGCCGCCCCACCCGCGCCCGGCCGGGCGCTTGCCTGGTGGCTGGCGGTGCGGCCCTGGTCCTTCACCATCTCCCTCGCCCCGGTCCTGGCGGGAACCAGCCTTGCCGCGCTCGACGGCTATGCGCCAAATCTGGTCGTCGCCGGGGCGGCGCTTCTTGCCTGCATCCTGATCCACGCCGGGACCAACCTGCAGAACGACGTCGGCGACTTCCGCCGCGGCGCCGATCTCGTCGGCCGCATCGGCCCGCCGCGCGTCACGACGCAGGGCTGGCTGCCGGCCTCGCAGGTCCAGGCGGCCGCTTCTCTCTCCTTCGCCCTGGCTTTCGTGCCCGGCGCCTATCTCGCGGCCCACGGCGGCTGGCCGATCGTCGCGGCCGGCCTGGCCTCGGTCGCCGCCGGGGCGGCTTACACCGCCGGCCGGCGGCCGATCGCCTATTCCGGCTGGGGGGAACTGTTCGTCATCGTGTTCTTCGGGCTGGTGGCGGTGGCCGGCATCTATTACCTCCACACCGGCACGCTCAGCGTCCCCGCGCTGATCGCCGGTGCGGCGCTCGGCCTGCTTGCCGCGGCGGTGCTGGTGGTCAACAACCTGCGCGACATCGATTCGGACCGCCGCATCGGCAAGAACACGCTCGCGGTGCGCCTCGGCCGGCGCGCGAGCGCCTGGGAGTACGCGGCGCTGATGCACCTGCCGTTCGCGCTTTCAGCGGTACTTGCCTTGACAAGAAAACAACTATGGTTGCTGGCGCCGCTGGTGCTCCTGCCCTGGGCCACGACGCTCGCGCAGCGCGTGGCGCGCGAGCCCGCAGGCGCGTGGCTCAACGCCGCGCTCGGCGCAACGGCGCGGCTCGGCTTCGTGTTTGCGGTCCTTCTGAGCCTCGGGGCGGCGTTAGTTAAGGTCTAGCGCGTAACGCTTGAGCGCAGACAGCGGCACGTAGTTCAGCACGTTCTCGTGCGTCGCCTCGAGCACCACGTGCGGCGCGCGCCCGGCTTCCCAGGCTTCGATCCAGCGCAGCACGTGCAGGCACCAGCGGTTGCCATGCTGCAGGCCGCGAAAGCGCATCTCGGGACGCGGCGTGACCAGATCGTTGCCGCGCGAGACGCTGAACTCGAGGAACTCCTTCGTCACCTGCACGCACACCAGGTGCGCGACGCCGTCCTGGTCGTGGGTGGAGCAGGAGCCGTCGCGGAAGTAGCCGGTGAGCGGGTCGTAGCTGCAGGCCAGCAGGTCGCCGCCGAGAACGTTTTTTTCAGCCATCAATGCGACGCAATATAGCGCTTCACGGCCTCGGCATCGGCTTCGATCAGCGTGAAGCGCTGCGGCAGGCGCTCGAGGTCCTGGAACTCCGCCGGGCGCTGCGGCTCGCGTCCCAGCGCTTCGCGCAGCGTGGCGCCGAACTTCGCCGGCAGCGCGGTCTCCAGGCAGATGAGCGGCACGCCGAGCTCGCGGTATTCCAGCCCGACCTTCACGCCGTCGGCGGTGTGCGGATCGATCATCACCGAGTATTTCGAAAAGATGTTGCGGATGGTGGCCAGCCGGTCCTGGTTGCTGCTCTTGCCCGAGACCAAGCCCGACTGCGCCACGCGCGGCCAGTAGGCGGTGTGCGACAGGTCGAATTCCCCTTCCGCGTCCAGCCGCCGCCACAGGTCCTTGACGCGCGCCGGGTCGCGCCCCACCAGGTCGAACACGAAGCGCTCGAAGTTCGACGCCTTCGAGATGTCCATCGACGGGCTGGTGGTGGGCTTGACCGACTTGCGGACCTTGTACAGGCCGGTCCTGAAAAACTGGTCGAGCACGTCGTTCTCGTTGGTGGCGAGGATCAGCCGCCGGATCGGCAGGCCCATGCGCTTCGCCACGTAGCCGGCGTAGATGTTGCCGAAGTTGCCCGACGGCACCGCGAACGACACCTGCTCGCGGTCGTCCCGCGTCGCGGCGAAATAGCCCTTGAAGTAGTAGACCACCTGAGCCGCGACGCGCGCCCAGTTGATCGAGTTCACCGCGCCGATGTGGTGCTGCGCCTTGTAGGCAGCGTCGGCGTTCACCTTCTTCACCATGTCCTGGCAGTCGTCGAACACGCCCTTCACCGCCAGGTTGTGGATGTTCGCGTCCTGCAGCGAGTACATCTGCGCGCTCTGGAACGCGCTCATGCGCTTGTGCGGCGAGAGCATGAATACGCGGATTCCCTTGCGGCCGCGCATCGCGTACTCGGCCGCCGAGCCGGTGTCGCCCGACGTCGCGCCCAGGATATTGAGGGTTTGTCCGGTGGATTCAAACAATGCACCCAGCAGCTGAAGCGCGATGTCCTTGAACGCGAGCGTCGGTCCGTTCGACAAGGCGAGAAGGTGCAGCCCGCGTTCCAGCGTCTTCAGCGGCGTCACGTCGACCGAGCCGAACACGCGCGGGCTGTAGGTTTGCTTCACGATCGCGTCCAGGTCCGGCACGTCGTCCATGAAGCGCGACAGGATCGCGTACGCGAGATCCGGATAGCTGAGATTTCTCCAGGCCGGCAGATCCGCCTGGGGAATTTCGCCGGGCACGTACAGCCCGCCATCCGCGGCCAGGCCTTCAAGCAGGATCTCGGTGAAGCGCTTCGGCGCGGCGCTGCCGCGGGTGCTGACGTAGTGCACTACTGTTTCTTCTGCAGCTCGTTGAACTTGCGGATCTGCTCGCGGGTGGGCTTCTGGTGCGCTTTCATCTCGGTCTGCTTGAGCGCCGGCTTTTTCTTCTTTGCCGGCACTTCCTGCGCTGAAAGCGCAAGACTGAGACTCAACCCCAGCATCAGCGCGATCCACCTCACAGCAGCGGCTCCAGGCGGATGCGCGTCACTTTGCCGACCACGGTCGGCAGGCGCTCGATCTTGGCGATCGCCTTGTTCACGTTCTTCTCCACCGCGCGGTTGGTGAGCAGCACGATGTCGACCTGGCGCTCGCCCGCGCCGGGCTCCTTCTGCACCATGGCCTCGATCGAGATCTTCGATGCGGCGAGCGTGCTGGTGATGTTGGCGAGCACGCCGGGCTTGTCGTGCACCCGCATGCGCAGGTAGCAGGCGGTTTCGACCTCGCCGATGTCCAGCACCTTGTCGCTCGACAACTGATCCGGCTGGAACGCCAGGTGCGGCACGCGCTGGTCCGGGTCGGCGGTGATCAGGCGCGTGACGTCGACCAGGTCCGCGACCACCGCGCTCGCGGTGGGCAGCGCGCCGGCGCCGGCGCCGTAGTACATCGTCGCGCCGACCGCGTCGCCCTTCACCAGGATGGCGTTCATCACGCCCTCGACGTTGGCGATCAGCCGGCGCGTGGGCACCAGGGTGGGATGGACGCGAAGTTCGATCCCCTTCGCCGCCCGCCGGGTAATCCCCAGGAGCTTGATCCGGTAGCCGAGCTCTTCCGCATAGCCGATGTCGGCCTTGGTCAGCTTCGAGATGCCCTCGCGATACGCCTTCTTGAACTGCATCGGGATGCCGAACGCGAGCGCCGACAGGATGGTGAGCTTGTGCGCGGCGTCGACGCCCTCGATGTCGAAGGTGGGATCGGCTTCGGCGTAGCCGCGGCGCTGCGCATCCTTCAGCGCCTGCTCGAAGGCGATGCCCTTGTCGCGCATCTCGGAGAGGATGAAGTTCGAGGTGCCGTTGATGATGCCGGCGATCCATTCGATGCGGTTCGCCGCCAGGCCCTCGCGCAGCGCCTTGATGATCGGCACCCCGCCGGCGACCGAGGCCTCGAACGCCACCATCACGCCCTTCTTCTGCGCGGCGGCGAAGATCTCGTTGCCGTGCGTGGC
>Ga0310892_10000676_pt1 | contig 10271 bp, 9 predicted proteins | sample C0D1metaG_FD_203747 | JGI IMG/M metagenome (GOLD analysis project Ga0310892, IMG submission 203747) | Lab incubated soil microbial communities from West Virginia University Organic Research Farm, Morgantown, WV, United States - C8D2 | ecosystem: Environmental > Terrestrial > Soil > Agricultural...
AGTTCGAACCAGCAAGGATTTACGGCGCGGGGTTCGCGCCGGTCGTCTGGCGCTGGAACTTTCCGCCGCAGCCGCGCTGGTCGGCGTTCGCGGAACTCTCGATGGGCGGGTTGTGGACGAGCGATCCGATCCCCGAGGAAACGAGCCAGGCCAACTTCAGCGCGCATTGGGGCGGCGGAATCCGCTTCAAACCGCGCGGCGGGCACGCGATTCTCATCGCCTACCGGTTTCAGCACTTCTCAAACGGTAATCAGTTCGGCTCCAACCCTGGCGTCAACAGCCATGTGGTGTTGGCCGGCTGGTCTTACCGCTCGTAACTCTCTCGTTTCGAAGAAGCCGACAGCTTGACCAGGTAGCGCATCGGATCCGCGCGAAACTTCTGTCGCAAGTCGGCCAGGCTGCTCGCGCCGCCATAGCTGATCGATGAGCAGAGGTGTTTCAGGATGTCCTGGATGATCGGCCGCACCGAGCCGCGCGCCGGCACGCTGACCTCCGTGCCTTCGGCGCCGATCGATTCCAGATCGACCTCGGCGTCGTCTTCGAGGTCGAGGCGGTCGCGGATCGCCTGAATCGACGCCATGCCGCGAAGCACCTTGAACGGCACCTTGACCGAGCGCTGCTGATCGGCGAGCACCACCGTCTTTTGAACCGTGTCGCCGGGCGTTTCCTCGGTGCCGGCGAACATGCTGCCGAGCATCACCGTGTCGCCGCCGAAGAGCAGGGCTTCGAGGATCGCGCCGTGGCGCTTGATGCCGCCGTCGGCGATCAGTGGGACAGCGTGGTGTCCGGCTTGAGCCGGACTGACCGCGGTGGCACATTCATAGAGCGCCTGCAACTGCGGCACGCCAAAGCTGGTCGTCAGTCTTGTCGTGCACCCGCCGCCCGGGCCGATGCCGACCTTCACGGCATTGACACCGCGCTCAGCGAGGAACGTCACACCGTCGGCCGTCGCCACGTTGCCCGCGACGAGCTCGATTGTCGGGAATGATTCTCTGAACGTGTCGATGGCCTTCGCCATCACCACCGAGTGCCCGTGGGCGATGTCGATGACGATCACGTCGACGTGCGCCTTGACGAGCTCGGCGGCGCGCTCGATGAAGTCGCCGGTCGCGCCAATGGCGGCGCCGACCATCAGCCGGCCGTGGGCATCGCGAGTCGCGAAGGGCAGCCGCTCCTGCCGGTGAATGTCCTTGGCGGTGATGAGGCCGATCAAGGTGCCTTCGCCGTCGACCAGCGGGAGCTTCTTCACCTTGCGCTGGACCATCATTTGTTCGGCCGCCTTCATCGTCAGCTCGCCCTGCCCGGTGATCAGCGATTCGACCGGCGTCATCCGTGACGCCACCGCGCCCTCGCGCGTGCTGACGAAGCGCACATCGCGCTCGGTGAGGAGGCCCCTCAAGCGCCGCGCGCCATCGACCACCACCAGCGTGCCGGCTTTCGTTCGTCTCATGGTGGCGACGGCGTCTGCGAGCGGCGTCTCGGGAGCGACGGCGTACGGATCGCGGATGATGATGTGCTGCATCCGCTTGACCTTCTCGACTTCCCGCACCTGCGGCCCGATGTCGCCGTTCCTGAAGCCGCGGTCGATGATGCCGATGCCGCCTTCCTCCGCCTGGACGATCGCCATCGGCGCGCGCGTGACCGTATCCATGTTGGCGGACACCAGTGGACGCTTGAGCGTGATGTTCGTCGAAAAGCGGCAGGACAGGTCGATGACCGACGGGTCGCGGCGGGTGATGATGCTGTAGTGCGGCCGCAGCAGGAAGTCGTCGAAGGTGGCGCCGCGGACGATGTCGGCGAGCGCGTCGAAGCTCATGGGGCTAATGGTATCTTTAGTCTCGTTCTATGCAATTGGATCTGTTTGCCCCGCGCCCTCGTCGTGTCGGCGACGCCGCAGCGCCCGTCACGGTGTTCGTGCGGCATCGGTGGGCGCGCCGGTACATTCTGCGCATCCTCGACAACGGAACGCTGCGAGTGACGCTGCCGCGGTGGGGATCGAAGGGCGAGGCGCTCGCCTTCGTCGAGCGAAGCGCCGCGTGGATCGAAAAACAACTGGTCAAGCACGAATCGCGGCCGGCCGTCGTGCATCCCGACGAACCGGGGCTCCGCAAGCGCGCCCGGCAGGAGTTGCCGCCGCAGCTGCTCGCATTGGCCGCTGCCCACGGCATCACCGTGACGCGCGTGTCGATTCGCAATCAGCGCTCGCGCTGGGGCGCCTGTTCATCGCGCGGTGCGATCACGCTCAACTGGCGGCTGATCCTCGTGCCGCCGTTGGTGCGCGAGTACGTGATGATTCATGAGCTGATGCACCGCCGCGAGCTCAATCACTCGAAGCGTTTCTGGAAGCACGTGGCCGCGGCCTGTCCGCAATACCGGGATGCCCGCGCGTGGCTGCTGTCCGACGGGCAGCGGCTTTTCACCGGTCAGGAGATGTGTTGATGAACCCTTCGACTCGCCGCTGGCGCGGCTCGCTCAGGGCAGGGCGGATTGCGGCGTGGACTGTCGCGCTGCTCACGTTGGCTGCCGTTGACGCGCGAGCGCAGATGAGCATGGGAACGTTCCATGGCTACTTGACGGGACACATCGGATCGGTGCTCGGCGGCGACGTCTCCGGCGCGAAGACGTCGGGAGGTGCCTCGGTGTCGGTACAAGAGGCGACCGGCTGGGGGGCCGAGTTCGATTTCGGCCGCGCTACCGACGTCGAGGTCGATGCGCTCAAACTTGGCATCACGACCTACATGGTCAACATGGCCTATATCCATCCGTACGGCAACATCCGTGGGTTCGCAACCGTCGGCGGCGGCGTGACGCAAGTCGACGGGTGTCAGGCGTGCAATCACTCAGCGAAGACCTTCGACCTTGGCCTCAGTGCCGGCGGCGGTGTCTACCTGCTGGCCAACGACGTCATCGGCATGCGCGCTGACGCGCGTTACTTCTGGTCTGGCGGAGAGCATCCCGAACTTGGCCGGCCGGACAACCTGTCGCATTGGCGGGTTTCAGTCGGCTTCACGTACCTCTGGTCGATCGCGCCGTAACGAGATCTGAAGCCCGCGTTCACGCTCCTGCTTGCGTGACAAACGAAACTCGTTCACTCTCGAATTATGCGAACAGTGTTTCTCGTCGTCTTATGGACGAGCGCGCTGGTCGGTTGTAACGGTTCGACCCCCACGGCACCGACACCGCCTGGGCCGCCTGTCGTGACGAATCCGCTGCCGCCGGCGAGCGCGATTAGTGGCATCTCGGTGCTCGGGGATCAATGGATCCCGACCAATAGCGCGGCACCGGTCCAGATGACGGCGCGGCTGATCACGAGCACTACACCCTTCGAGTACACGCTGGCGACCGATGGAGTGACTTGGTCGATCGAACCCGCCGATATTGCCCGAATCGATCAAAGCGGCCGCGTCTTGCCGCTGTCGATCGGCACCGCGACGGTCACCGCGAAGTACGGCGACAAGGCCGGCATCAATCCGATCCGCGTGCTGCCGGATTACTCGGGCAACTGGTCGGGACAATTTCGAATCACGGGCTGCACCGGTGGATCCGATTTTCGCGAGTGCGGTCGGATGATGGTTGGCGCAGGCGCCGGCAGTGGCACCGGCATTTCTGACAACCCGTTCTATCCACTTACGATGACGCTGTCGCAGTTGCGCGATCAGGTGACCGGCACGGTGCGGGAACCGCGCGCCTCTGGCGATCTCATGTATCCCGTCAGCGGCATCGTGCGCGTTGCAGGGCCGTTGGTGCTCGAGGCGACGGCGAACAAACCAAGCGGCGACGAGCTGCGTGTCTTCAACTGGTCGAGCACGACCAATGCCGGCGTAACGACGATGTCCGGTGCGTTTACCAAGATCGAGCCGTATCGCACGGGCTTCGGCGCTCCCTACACGATCAGGACGGAGCACGAATTCTCGGGCCTTTCACACACGCAGTGACGGTCGAGGTGTCCTCGTTCGGCGCGCGCCACCCTCGCCTTTGTCTCTAATCGTCCCCGAATGAGTGCGATTTCCGGCCGAAATTGATGGCACGCACCTTGATGAATCAGGGGTCAGGGATGGAGGTTCCGGACATGATGAACACTGTTGTGGGATCGGCACTCGGCGGATTGGTGGCAGGCACGGTGGCACTTGGCGCGGCCGCAGTCATGCGCCCGTCTCCGGCTCCGGCCTATGGACCGGATCCGAACGCCAGCGGCGCGTATGCGATGACGGTGGCGAATACGGCTCCGTTTAATAACGGCGCCACAATGCAGTGCCAGCCTTACGAAGAGGCGGTGTTGCGTCGCGCGTTCGTCAATGGGCGCGAAGTCACCGACATGGCCTGCATCACTCGCAGCAGCGCTTATGCGCCGCAAGGGTACGCGCAGCCGGTGTATCAGCAGCCGGTCTACCGTGACGACATCGTGAGGCGCCCGGTCACGCGCACCAGCACGGTGACCCAGCCGTCCCGCACGCGCGTCGTCTCATCGGAGCGCGAATCCGAGCGTTCATGGGGTAAGACTGCGATGGTGATCGGCGGCAGCACCGGCGCCGGCGCGGGCATCGGCGGCCTGATCGGCGGCAAGAAGGGCGCGCTCATCGGTGCGGCCGTCGGCGGCGGCGCGGCGACAATCTACGAATCTCGCAAGCGCTGACGACTTACCGCACACTTCTGCGCAGAAAAAACAGGCGGCGCGAGAGGCGAATGTCCTCCGCGTCGCCTGTGTCATTTCGGGGTCTGGACAGCGACGTTAGAATGAGCCATCGAATGTCGTCCGGACCGGACTCGCAACCGTTGCCTAACGTCCCGCTGATCCATCGCCCCGGCGATTCAACCCGCAGGGCGTTGACGCGGCCGCCGCTCGAGGTCCGTAGGCGTCTGCTCGTGGTCGACGACGAGTTGCCGGTCCTGAAGCTCGTCACGCGCATTCTTGCGACCGACAATTACGAGATTGACTCCGCCGGCTCGGGCGACGATGCCGCGCGGAAGATCAATGCGCCCGGCTATCCCGGCGTCGATCTCCTGGTCACCGATTTGATGATGCCTGGCATCAACGGACGCGAGCTGGCGACAATCACGCGCCGACGATTCCCGAACACTCGCGTCCTCTACGTCACCGGCTTCGCCGACAGGTTGTTCAAGGATCTGACGGAGCTCGGCGATGGCGAGTCGTTCATCGAGAAACCGTTCGGCACAGACGGGCTGCTCGAGGCCACACGGTTGTTGATGTTCGGACAGATTAGCGATCACCCGGAGCAGCCCGACAAGCGCGAGGACGCGCGCGAGTGGGCCGACGATCGCCTGCGAGCGAGGATCGTCCGCCTGCTGCGCAAGCTTCGAATCACCTGATCTCCGTCCGGCCGGAGTGTCCCTGTAAGTTCTTCCAGTTTCCTGCCCTGATCCGTAGCATTACGATCTTCGCGAGGTCTGGCATGAGGTTGCGAAAACTCCTGATCATTGGCGCCGTCCTGGTGGCCGCGAGCTGTTCCAAGAACCAGGAATCACCAACGAGCGTGATTCCCACCGCTCCGAGCGCGATCACCTTGCCCGAGCCGGGAGCCGCCGGCGTCTCGCACACGACCGTCGTCAATTATCCGCAACGCAACGACACGCTCGATTTCCGCGCGCAGCTCGAGTCCAAGTATGCGAGTAAGGGGCGGACACCCGCGCAGACTTACGTTGATCAGGACGGCGAGGTCGCCTGGATCCAGGAGTACCACCGCTACCGCGTCAACGGATGTGATCACGATACGGCGACACGCAACGCGCTGGCGCAGGTCGACGGCGCCGCGCCGCCGCAGGTGTGCGCGGTTCGATATTTCCCGGAGACGGCGATCTACCCCTCACGCGAAGATTCCGTGGACTTCCGCCGCCAGCTGGGGAGTAAGTACCAGGCGATGGGTCGCAGCGCGCAATCGGCGGTTGATGCCGAAGGCGCCGGGATTTGGATCTCCGAGTACCTTCGCTATCGCACCAGCGGCTGCGATCACGCAAGCGCCGTGCAGAAGACCTTGACCCAGGTTGACGGCGCCCCGGCGCCCGCGACGTGCCTTGTGACGTGCGGCTACTACGTCTCTCCGGCCACCGTCTCGACCCCGTCGGGTGGCGGCGCATTCAGCGTGGAGTTGGTTCGAACGTCCGGGACGTGCGAGTGGCTGGCCGTGAGTGAAGCGCCGTGGGTCGCGTTGACGGCTCCGATTGCCGGCGGCGATCGCTCGAGGGTGTCGTTCCTCGTGGCGCCCAATAGCGGCGGTTCGCGATCGGGAACCGTGCGCGTGAATTATCCGGGGGGCGCGGTGTTCTTCGAAGTCAGACAGAACGGGCTGTCGTATAACCTCGGCTTCCAGTTCTTCGATCCGGCCGTGTCCTCGAATCCGACGACCGAGTGCCAGATCAAGACCACGAGTTCCGTGTGCACGTTGACGGCGGTGGCCACCGGGCTGCCTGCGTCCATTGCGAGCTACGACTGGCAAGTGGATTACACGTATGGCGGGACGAAGTCCAGGACGCAGAGTGGCGCGTTGCCCACCTATCTGCTGACCGAGTCCTGCGCGTCCTCGTCCTCCGGGGCCGCGGTGGTGGCGATTTCCGTGAAGCCGACGGTGACCGATACGCTCGGCAACACGGCGACTCTGTATTCGGGACAGGGATCCCAGCCGGCGCTGCAGTTGAAGACCTCGCCCTGCCCGTAGCGGGCCGCCGGCTCCGCCTTCGCGGCCAAGCGGCTCCGGCGAGACAGGCCTTCACCTTGACATCCTAGGTGAGCGGGCGTAACGTTCGCCTAGAATGTCTACTAGAGAGGCGCGCATTGAGCTGCTGCAAGGCACGCTCGACCTGTTGATCCTGCGGACCCTGCAGCCGGGTCCGGCCCACGGTCATGCCATCGCCAAGACCATCGAGCGCTCGTCGGAAGACGTGCTGACGGTCGAGCAGGGCTCGCTCTATCCGGCGCTGCACCGCCTGATCAAGCGCGGCTTGATCGCCGCCGACGAGGGCACTTCCGAGAATAACCGCCGCGCCAAGTTCTACCGGCTGACCGCGAAGGGCCGGAAGCAGCTGACGGTGGAAACCGGCAAGTGGGACAGGATGGCCGGAGCCATCGCGCGCATTCTTCGCACCAGCACGGTGAGGTCCTCATGATTCGCCGCCGCCCCGACCTGGACGACCTCGATCGCGAGATTCGCGATCACACCGAACGCGAAACCGAGGACAACCTCGCGCGCGGCATGTCGCCGGACGAGGCGCGCGCCGCGGCCGTCCGCAAGTTCGGCAACGTGACGCGGGTCAAAGAGGACGTTCGCGGTGTGTGGATCCCCGGCTGGCTCGATCGGCTGCGGCAGGATGCACGCGACGCGGCACGGCAAGTGCGGCGCAGTCCCGCCTTTTCGCTCGCGATCGTCGTTACGCTGACGCTGGGTATCGGACTCACCACCGCGATCTACAGCGTGGTGAACACCGTGCTGCTCAAGCCGTTGACGTATCCGCATCCGGATCGGATGCTCTGGCTGACGACGCAGGGAAAGGATCCGGCCCACCAGGTCATGAACTCGATCGACTTCGCGAACTGGCACTCGCAGGCGACGACATTGCGGCACATGATCGCCTACGACTACTCGGATTCAACGCTGGTCGCTGACGGGGAAGCGGCGAGGATCCGCATCGTGTCTGCGTCGGACGGATTCTGGCAGGTAACGGGGGCGCAGCCGTTTCTTGGCGCGCTGCCGGAGGGCCAGGACACGCAGGTTCTCGTCCTGACCCATCGTGTTTTTCGCGATCAGTTTCACGCGGATCCGAACCTCATTGGCCGCGCGGTGTCCGTTGATGGCCGGCAGTTGACCATCGGGGCGGTACTGCCTGAGGACTTTGAGCCGCAGTTGATCGAGCATGACTGGTCGATGGTCAGGGAGCGCGTCGACGCCGCGGCGTACCGGATGATGACCTTGCAGCCGCCGCCGAAAGTGATTGGACCGACGACGCAGGTCCGCCTCTACCAGGCGTTCGGCGAGCTCAAGGAAGGCGTGTCGATCGAGCAGGCGCGCGCCGAGATCGAGGCCTTCCACGCGCGCGAGCAGCGGGAACATCCCACGGGGTTCGGCACGTCAACGGCGGTCGTGGTACCCATGCGCGACCGGATCGTCGGGCCCTCGCGTCGCGCACTCGGCGTGCTGCTGGCGGCCGCCCTCGTCGTGCTGCTGATCACGTGCGCGAATGTCGCGAACCTGTTGCTGTCGCGGGCGTCCGAGCGGCGCAAGGAGATTGCGTTGCGGATGTCGGTTGGCAGCGGTCCGTTGCGTGTCGTCAGGCAGTTGCTCGCGGAAAGCATGGGCTATGCGGTGCTCGGCGGCATCGGCGGCGTATTGCTGGCGCGATGGCTGGTCGACGTGATTGTCGGGTTGAACGCGACTGCGGTGCCCAGGCTGACCGAGACGACGCTCGATGTCGGCGTGATGGCCGTGGCCGCGGCGATTTCGATCGGGACGGCGTTGTTGTTCGGCGTCGGGCCGGCGATCGCCCTCTGCTCGACGAACGTGCAAGAGACTCTGAAGGACGGAGGCCGGAGCGTGTCGGCGTCGCGTCGCGTGCTGGCCAGTGGCCGCGCGATGGTCACGCTGCAGGTGGCGTTGACGATTGTGCTGCTCGCCGGCGCCGGGCTGATGTTCAAGAGCGTCTGGCAGATGACGACGTATCCGCAAGGTTTTGCGCCCGGCAAGGTCCTCACCATGCGGATAGATTTTCGCGGGCCGCAATACCGCGAGCAGCAGGCTCGCCACGATCTCGCGGCATCGATCCTTGCGAAAGCGCAGGGCCTTCCTGGCATCCGCGACGCGGCGATCAGCACGGGCCGCGATTCGACGATGTTGGTGATCAGGGAAGGGGACCCAATCCCGCAGGAGGATCGCGAGTCGCACGCGGCGCCGGTGAGCTCGATCTCGGCGGGCTTCCCACGGCTGATTGGCATGTCGCTGGCGAGCGGCCGCTGGTTCGAGGAGGTCGAACCGTCAGGGTCGGTCCTCATCAACCAGGCACTGGCACGACGTGATTATTCCGGTGTGGATCCACTTGGCCAACGTATCCGGGCGCCTTGGATTGGCCCGGACCGCTACGCCACGATCGTCGGCGTGGTATCCGATCTGAAATACGCGGAGATCGACGCAGATACGAAGCCCGAAGTGTTTTTCCATCACACCGACGTGTCGCTGTTCGGAGTGACCCTGCTGATGCGTGTCGACGGTGATCCCGTCGCCATGGCGCCGGGTATTCGCAAGCAGTTGTCGACGATTGATCCCACGCAATCCTTCTATGACGTGCAGACGATGGAGGCGGCGCTCGCGGAGTCGATCGCGCCGCGACGTTTCAACCTGTTGCTGCTGGGCACGTTCGCGCTCGTTGCGATGGTGCTGGCCGCGCTCGGCGTCTACGGCGTCGTCGCGTATTCGGTGGCGGAGCGCACGCAGGAGATTGGCATCCGGCTGGCGCTCGGCGCGGAGCGGGCGAGAGTGGTGCGCATGATCGTCTCGCAGGGAATGAAGAGCGTGCTGGCCGGGATCGCGGGCGGCCTCGTCGCCGCCTACGCCGCCACCCGCCTGATCGCTGGATTGCTTTACGGCGTCGGCAGCCACGATGCGCCGACGTTCGCGCTCGCCACGCTTCTGCTCGGCGTGATCGCGTTCATCGCCTGCGCCGCTCCAGCGATGCGGGCGGCGTTCGTTGATCCGGTGGTCGCGCTGCGGGCGGAGTAGAATCGCGCACATGCGCACCACGCCGTCGACGGTACTCTGCATCGCTTGTGTAGTGCTCGGTGCGGCCGTGTCTGTTGCCGGGCAGACACCGGCTGGCGCGACCACGCCGCCGCCACCACCGCTGATCCGCGAGAACGCCACCGTCAAGCTCACCGATCACGTGTGGGCTATCCCCGATTTCAACGTCGGCCTGGTCCCAAACGTCGGCATCATCGTCGGTACCAAGGCCACGCTGGTGGTGGACACCGGACTCGGTCCTCGAAATGGCGAGGTCATCGTCCGCGAGATGAAGAAGGTGAGCCGCAATGCCGACGTCTTCGTGGTGACAACGCACTATCACCCGGAGCACTCGCTGGGAGCCGGCGCCTTCGCCGGCGCGAAACTGGTGATGACCCGCATGCAGCAGCAAGACATGACCGAGCTCGGCAAGAGCATTCAGGACACCTTCGCCAGCCGATCGGCCCTCAACAAGGAGCTCTTGAGCGGGGTGCTGTACCCCGCGCCGGACATGCTGTTCGATCGCGAGCATCGCCTCGATCTTGGCGGCGTGCA
>Ga0310892_10000679_pt1 | contig 10218 bp, 9 predicted proteins | sample C0D1metaG_FD_203747 | JGI IMG/M metagenome (GOLD analysis project Ga0310892, IMG submission 203747) | Lab incubated soil microbial communities from West Virginia University Organic Research Farm, Morgantown, WV, United States - C8D2 | ecosystem: Environmental > Terrestrial > Soil > Agricultural...
CAGCTTCGTTTTCCAAGCGTGCTCAATCGACCACTCTGACATCTCTCCGTTTAGAATCAACGACTTGCGAGTAGTCCGAAACAGTGTAGCGCAAAACCCTCCTTCAAATCTCGCTGTTCCCCGATGCGATTTGGATTCAGTGGTTTGCGGAGGCGCGTCCAGTCGATCTTCGCTGAAATTGTGTCAGACCTTCTAATGTGCTCCGATCACTTACGGCGATCTAGTCGAGGTTGGCGAGAGCCCCCAATGACTTTTCGATCGACGGCTCCGGCAAAGACGTCCGTCAGCCGAAGGTGAACGCGAACGCCTCCACACCCGAATCGAGGAACTCGATCTCAAACTGGCGATCGACGATCGGTCCCGATTGCCGAACCAGCTGATAAAGGCGCTGCTCGGTGACCGTGCCTTCGCCTCGATCATCGACGTCAACTCCATGGTTCCCGCCCGGCCACTGTCCATCGATTGACACTCGAAAAGGAATGGCTCCGCGGCGTCTAGCTGGCCCCATGACAAGGTGAAGATCGCGCGCATGGAACCGGTATGCGATCCGCCCGCCAGCAGCGTTCAGCGCGACGGCCTCTGCCTTCATCGTCCATTCACCGGAAAGTGCCCACTGATTGAGGCGCAGCCGAGACGGAATCGCATACGCGTGGCGCGTGTTCAGCAGAACACCGCCTGGGGACGCGAAATTCTCGGCTCTTTGTTGGCCGACGTAGGTTTCGGGCGACTTCAAGCTGGCCCAGTCTGCGCCCACCTCTGGACCATGCGCCTCGACTGAAACGGACTGGCGATCAGCCTCACCGCCGCTTCCGGTTGCGGCCAGCAATTGGCGGATTCTCAACTCTGATTCTTCGTAGTTGCCTTCGCCAAAATGATGATCGCGCACGCGCCCTGCCGCGTCGATGAAATAGAACGCTGGCCAATAGTGGTTGCCGAACCCACTCCAGATCGCACGGTTGTTGTCGATGGCGATCGGGTACGTGATGCCTCGCTCCTTGGAAGCTGCTCGAACGTTGTCGACGTCTTCCTCGAATGTAAATTCTGGGGTGTGCACGCCGACGACGACCAACCCTTGTTCTTTGTACTGGGCGGCCCACGCGCGAACGTACGGCAGTGTCCGAAGCCAGTTGATGCAGGTATACGTCCAGAATTGGACGAGAACGACCTTGCCGTGCAGGTCCACCGCTGTCAGTGCCGGTGAATTGAGCCAGGCACTCGCCCCAGGAAGCGAGGCCAAGTCGCTGGCACTCGATGGCCTGAACGGTTTGACCGTGATCATATGCATCACCGAATCTTTCGTGCCAATCCACGCTGCACCCAGCGAGAGCGCGGCCATCCCCAAGAAACGCCGGCGATCGTGTCGCGGTTGCGCGAACATACTTGTCTGCCTTTGCATGAACGGGACGACGCGCGGCCACGCCGTCCCGTTTCCTCTCCGCCGTGCCTCTGGCTAGCGCTTTAAGCGCCCATCGCTCCAAGACAGGTGCACACTTCGCACCGTCCTACTTGCGCAGTGATCTGAATCCCGCGCGAACGTCCTCGACCAGGAGTTCGGGCTGCTCCCAGGCCGCGAAGTGCCCGCCTTTGTCGTGCTTCTTGTAGTAGAGCAACTTCGGATAGGCCCGCTCGGCCCAGCTCCGTGGCGCCGGATAGAGTTCGTCGGGAAAGACACTGACGGCGACCGGAACCGCTTTGATCCCCTTGACGCCGAAGAACGACGTGTCCTTTTTCTCCCAGTACAGCCGGGCGCCGGACACGAACGTGTTCGTCAGCCAGGTGATCGTGACGTTGTCGAGGACATCGTCGCGCGTGAGGCCCTCTGGCTTTCCGTCGAAGACCCGAGCGATGAGCTCTAGACTGCGTGCGTCGTGATCGAGGAAATACGCCGCCACGCCGACCGGAGAATCTGCGATCCCGTACAGCGTCTGTGGCCGGAGTCCCATCTGGAAGCCGTAGCCGATCCCTTTGGCATAGACGAAGCTCAGTCGCTCGTAGGCGAGCTTCTCCTCGGCCGAGAGGCCAGCTGGCGCCGGCTTACCGGCGAAGGTGGCGGCGTCAATGTCAGGCGGAATGACGTTGGGCATGTTGGTGTGAATGCCTAGCAGTCCTTGCGGCGCTTGGGCGGCCATCAGTTCGGTGATGATGGCGCCCCAGTCGCCGCCCTGCGCAACGTAGTTCGTGTAGCCAAGACGCTTCATCAACACGTCCCAGGCCCGCGCGATGTGCGGCGGATCCCATCCAGGGCCCGACGGCTTGCCGGAAAACCCGTAGCCGGGGATCGACGGAACCACGACGTCGAACGCGTCGGCGGCACTGCCGCCGTGCGCCGTTGGATTGACCAGCGGGTCGATGATCTTCAACTGCTCGACAACCGAACCCGGCCAACCATGCGTCACAATCACGGGCATCGCGTTCGGGTGCTTCGAGCGCACGTGGATGAAGTGGATGTCGAGCCCGTCGATCTCCGTGATGAAATTCGGCACGGCGTTGAGGCGCGCCTCGACCTTGCGCCAGTCGTATTCCGCGCCCCAGTACTTCGCGAGCTTCTGGACCGTGGCCAGTGGCACGCCCTGCGAAAAATCTGCAACGGTTTCCTTCTCGGGGAACCGCGTCGCGTTGATTCGTGTCCGCAAATCGGCAAGGTCCCCTTCTGGTACATTCACGTGAAACGGACGAATTGCGGTTCGCGAGTCCACTGCAGTTGCCATCGTCGTCATAGCGAATCCTTTCTGAAAATGGCTGATCGCCACTACAACGGCGCCGAGCGCACAGATGCCACACAGGAGACTGACGATTCGATTCATGCCTGCCATGTGCTCTCCCTTTTCGATTGCGCTGGTCGCCCTCGTGCGACTTCAGCGTGTCCACTCAGCGCAGGGCAAGAGTCGTGCACAGACGATTGCCTTTACTTTCAGCGATCGATGCTGAAGGCGTCCGGCGGTCACACAGTTGTGTGCGATGCAGTGCGTGCTGTCGAACACCGGTCCGCGTTCACGGCTGGCGCGCCTCCTTCGTCCAAGCGGGGACATGGTGGTTTTGAAGAAACGCGTAGGTGGACCGATCCATTCGGTGATGTGTGGAGACTCAGACGCTGCGACGGAGTGCGTTCAGGCGTTGTGGGGCGCGTGCTTCCGAAGGCGGCTATAGAGCTGCGTCCGCGAGATGCCAAGGCTGCGCGCCGCCTTCGCCTTGTTGCCTGCGCTTTCGCGCAATGCTTGTTCGATCGCCCGTCGCTCGAGGTCTTGCAGATCCGTACTGACGAGCAAAGGCGCATTGTGGCTATTCGTCAACGACAAGTGCTCGGGACGGATTGGCTCGCCGTCACAGAGAATCGTCGCTCGCTCGATCACGTTGCGAAGCTCGCGCACATTCCCTGGCCAGTGATAGGCGAGCAGGGCTGCCTCGGCGTCGGCTGCTAGTTGTGGATCCGATGAGCAGTGCGTCGGCGCGAGTACTTTTAGAAAATGCCGAGCCAACAGCACGACGTCAGGACCGCGCTCTCGCAAAGGTGGCAGACTGATGTCGAAAACGTTGATTCGATAGTACAGATCATCTCTGAACCGGCCTTGCTCGACAGCGGTCTTTACGTCCTGATTCGTAGCTGCAACGACGCGCACATTCGTCTTGATTAACCGCGTTCCGCCCAGGCGGGTGAATTCGCGCTCTTGCAAAACGCGCAACAATTTCACTTGCGCCGTCAGTGGGAGTTCGGTCACTTCGTCGAGAAACAGCACGCCCCCGCTCGCCAATTCCAGCTGACCCGGCTTCGCCTGTTGCGCGCCAGTGAAGGCACCGCGTTCGAATCCAAACAACTCCGACTCAAAAAGCGTCTCCGGGAGCGCCCCGCAGTTGATTGCCACAAATGGACCGTTCCTGCGCGGTGATTCGGTGTGCACAAAATGAGCAACGATTTCCTTCCCCGTACCAGACTCTCCCCGCAGAAGGACAGTCGTATCGGTCGATGCGACGCGGAGCGCCTGCGTCAGCACGCGCTGCCAGACGTCGGATCGTCCAACCATAGGAACGTCGCTACGCCGCGTGGCGCCGGCGCAGCCGAGCGAGCGCATACGCAGGTCGGTCCCCTCGAAGCGGCTGCGTGCTTCGCTTCTATCCGGTTCGATGTGCGCCAGCTGGCCGTTCATGCTGACCTCCTCGAGTTGCTCGCGTTGGTCAGGATGCCCGCGAGCGAAGGATTCGACTCTCGCGCGAATTCGATGTTCATGCGCGAAGAGTACGTTCGCCGACCACCCGGCGCGCTAGCTGCTCTCTCGCTCCTTCGTGATCCACTCGCGGATGTAGGCAGGGCAGTTCCTGAGCTCGATGCCCTCGGCTTCGGTCTGTGCTAGAAGCTTCACAGCCTCACGGTTGACCAGCTCTACCTCTGCGAGATCGATGGCAACGACATGGCGTCCGTTGAGCGCGGTGCGAACAACCTCCAGGCCCTCCGCTGCGATCCGACCGCTGACTTGAAGGACCACACCCTGTTCGGTCGAACGCCGGTCGATTCTGCAGGTCATTGGCTTGCGTCGCCTGCCGCTCAACTGACTTCACATGGCAAACGGGACGCCATCCGTAAGTGGCTTGAAAAGTGAGAGATCCAGCTGCTTGCCGGCCCTGCCAATTTGGCGGATCTGGCGAATCTGGTGAATTTGGAAAAACTGGTGACTCTAGCGAAATTTGAATTGCGTCTTATTGATCCGCAGGGCCTGGATGCGATGGGCAAGCGTGGATGGGGGCACGCCAAGCTTCGCGGCGGCTCCTGACTGCCCCGAGATACGGCCCCTGGATGCGGCGAGCGCCGCTTCGATGATCTCCCGTTCGCTCCTGGTCTCGCTGTGAGACGGCACGGCTGAAGCGACTCGAGGTCGTCGCCGAGCGGGTTGTTTTGACAGCCAGGATTCGTCGACGGCGAACACCTCGCCGGAGCTCAAAATCACCGACCGCTCGATCACGTTCTGCAGCTCACGTATGTTGCCAGGCCAGTCGTAGCTCTGCAGCAAATCCAACGTCTTCTTCTCGATCGATTTGAAGTGCTTGCCTGCACGGGAGGCGTAGCGTCGCACGAAGTACTCGACGAGCATCTCGATATCGTCCGCCCGGTCACGGAGCGGTGGCACCTCGATGGGAAACACGTTGAGGCGGTAAAACAGGTCTTGGCGAAAACTTCCATTAGCCACAGCAGTTGCCAGGTCACGGTTGGTCGCCGTGATGACTCGAACGTCGACTCGGACGGTTTGTGCTCCGCCGACTCGCTCAAACTCTCGCTCCTGCAGGACTCTCAAAAGCGCGACCTGTGTGTCTGGCGGAAGTTCACCTACTTCATCGAGGAAGATGGTGCCGCCATTAGCCTGTTCAAAGCGGCCGAGCCGCCGCTGTGTTGCTCCGGTAAAGGCGCCCTTCTCGTGGCCAAACAACTCCGACGAGATCAGCCCGGGCGCCAAAGCGGCACAGTTCACACTAACGAAGGCATGCCCCAGGCGCTGGTAAAGACCCCGGGCTCGAAGATCGACGTTTAGATGGCGCACTCCGACGAGACGCGAATCGACTTCGACTACGTTCGATACGCTTGGGTACTTGTTGATGCGTGGCGACGTTCGTCCACGTAAACGCTCAACGCCGTTTGCGGACGATTCGAAATCGACTCACGCGAGAATTGTGTCAGACCTTCTAATGTCGTCGGATCACTTAAGGGGATTTCGTTGAGCTGGCGATCTCGCCGCTGCCACCTCAAGTCTTCCTCAAGGCCCGAACGTGAACACATACGCACGCAGCCCGGTATCGCTGGAGGATAGCGTCAGCACGTGCTGCCGCCTCGGCGCTCCGGCCACGAGGCGGACCATACCCGATCGATCGAAGCGTGCCACTCCATCTGTGCCGACGTCCCGTCCGCGCGCGTCACCCACTGGCTTCCCATCGACAAGCACCGTGACAGCCGCGTTGCCGGATGATCCCGGCTGCATGACGAGGTTCACTTCGCCGCCGGTGAACGGCAAGATGATCTGGCCGCTGCCTTTCTTCAGTTCGGCGTATTGGCGATCGGTGTGCCAGTCGCCCTTCAGGGTCACGACGCCAGGCTCGCGGCGCTCAGCGCCGATATACATCTCGTTCGTGATGCCTCTATAAGAAGGTTGACCGGCCTTCGCGAAAGTCGACGCCTCTTCGCTGACGGCTGGCAAGTGGATCCCCGGTTGCGCGGCGACCAGGAGACGCCGAATCTCGCGCTCGATCTCGTCGTAGCTCCCTTCTCCGACCCATCGACGCACTAGCCGCCCGCGACTATCGAAGAGGTATTTCGCCGGCCACGCGTCGTTTCCGAGCGCGCGCCAAATCGCGAAGTCGTTGTCGAGAGCAATCGGATACGTCAGGCCATGGTCGCGGATGCCGCGGTCGATGTTCTCAGGGCGTTTGCCGAAATCGAATTCCGGGGCGTGCACGCCGACAACGATCAGACCGAGCGGCCCGTAATCACGATTCCACGCCTTAACGTAGGGCGCAGTACGAATCCAATTGACGCAGGTGTACTCCCAGAAGTCGATCAGCACGACCTTCCCATGCAACGTCTCGGCGGTGAGCGGCGCCGAATTCACCCAGCGCTCCGCCTTCAGCGCGGGGATACTGCTCGCCGCGCTTGCGAGGCACGAAACAGCGATGACACTCAAGAGCAGAAATGGCAACGCTTTCATGAATATTCTCCTCGAGCGTCAATCAGCAGACGACCCGACCGTGGACTAACGGACTCAGTTGCACCGCATGGGTGCCCGCATGAACAAACTGCGTTCGAGCAGAAACGGTGCTGCTCGTTGTCATCGAAGTCGGCATGTCACTGACTCCGTTGTTGAATGATGAGTCGCACAGTGCCTTCATCGATGGGCTGATGGTCAGCGTTCACGAGCTGAATCAGGACCTTGTGCGACCCCGGCAACAGGCCGTTGATGATGACGGGATTGCCGCTGGCGTCGGCCCAGTGCCAGGTGGCGTCATCGACCGTGACGTGGATATGTCCGACGCGGGGAGACACGGCGACCGCCGCCGGTCCATAGACCGGCACGACCTGCAGGTTTTGGGTGCGATATTCCAGGAACACCACGCCGCGCGCTAACCGTTCGGGGGCCGGCGCATCGATGATGATCTTCGCGGGCGGCTCGGTTTCGTGAGACGGGGCGGTGTCAGAAGCGGGCCGTGACTCTGCCCCATGCGTCGACCCTGGATGCGTGTCGTTCGGGATCGTGAACTGCACCGCGCCGCTATCGAGCTCCTGATGGTTTGCGGTCTCGAGTTGCAGCAGGACCTTGTGCGGGCCGGGCGCGAGCCCGTTCAGAATCACGGGCTCGCCGCTGGCGTCGGCCCACACCCACATTGCGTCATCGACTGTCACGTGGATGTGTCCAACGCGTGGGGACACGGCGAGCGCAGCTGGGCCAAAGACCGGCGCGATGTGCAGATTGTCCGTGCGGTACTGAATAACGACGAGGCCGCGCGAGAGCGGTTCAGCCAAAGGCGGATCGACAACGATCTTCCCCGCCGGCTCATTGGCGATCGGCTCGACAGCCGCCGCTCCGCGTACCTGTCTGGCTGTCTGCGCACTGCCGGGTGCAGCCGTCAGGCACGCGGCCATGACGAGTGCAGCGAGCTGCGCGAATCGATGCTGATTAGAGTGGACCTGCACGATGCACCTACTTCTGCGGAACCGAGAACTCGACGACCTGGCTGGCCCCCGAGATCGGTTTGTGCGTCGCGTCCGCCAGCTCCAGCTTGACGGTGTGCGGACCAGGCTTCAAGCCGACGAGGACGACCGTTTCACCGCTCGTGTCGACGATCGGCCACGACTGGCCGTCCACGTAGTAGTGCAGATGTCCGACCCGTGGCGACACGCTGAGAGCCGCGTTCCCGAACACCGGCAGTATCCGCAGGTTTTCGGTGCGGTACTGGATGAACACGCGCCCGAGCGCCAGCTGCTCCGGAACGGGCGGGTCGACGACCAGGTTCGCCGGCGGCTCGTTCGGAATGGCGACGAGAGGAGTTGCGCCTTTGACGTCCTTGGCGGTTTGTGCCGCCGCCGCGAACGCCATGAAGCCGATTGAAAAGACGCCGATCGCGAGGTTCGCTGTGATGCTCATGTGAAGACCTCCTTCTGAGTCGCTGGGAATGGACGGCGCCTCGGTGGCGCCGTCGCCGTCGGCCCTCAGCGCAGCGACTTGAACGCAGCCCTGACTTCCTTCGCGAAGATTTCTGGCTGTTCCCAGGCCGCGAAGTGCCCGCCTTTCTCCAGGCGGTTGTAGTAAATGAGATTTGAGTACGCCTTCTCTGCCCAGCTCCGCGGAGTTTGAACGACCTCGTCAGGAAAGGCGCTCACCGCGACCGGAATCGCGACGTGTTTCGGTGCAAAGAAGGCGTTCTTGTTTTCCCAATAGATCCGCGCCGACGAGACCGACGTGTTCGTCAGCCAGTACAGCGTGATGTTGTCGAGGACGTCGTCCCGTGTAAGCCCCTCGAGCTGGCCGTCAAAGACGCGCGTGATGAGTGCGTAGCTACGCGCGTCGTGGTCGAGCACCCACGCGGCGAGCCCGACCGGCGAATCCGCGATCGCATACAGCGTCTGCGGGCGGCCCGACATCTCCAGGGCGTAGCCGACGCCGTGCTTATAGAAGAAGTCGAGCTGATCGTACGCATACTTCTCGTCGGCGGCGAGGCCGGGCGGCGGTGGGCTCCCGGCCTGCGCGGCCTTATCGATGTCTGGCGGAACCGTGAAAGGCCAGTTGACGTGAATGCCGAGCAGTTCGGGAGGCGCCTGCGTGCCCATCACGTCCGCGACCATCGCGCCCCAATCACCGCCTTGTGCCACGAACCGTGTGTACCCGAGACGCTTCATCAGTGTGACCCAGGCCCGTGCGATGCGCGGCGGATCCCAGCCGGTCGTGGCGGGCTTTCCGGAGAAGCCGTAGCCCGGCAGCGATGGAATCACGACGTCAAAGGCATCCGAAGCACTCCCGCCATGGGCCGTCGGGTTCGTCAGCGGATCGATGATCTTCAGCTGTTCGACGATTGAGCCTGGCCATCCGTGCGTGATGATGAGCGGCATCGCGTTGGGATGTTTGGCACGGACGTGGATGAAATGGATGTCGAGTCCGTCGATCTCGGTTGTGAATTGTGGCAGTGCGTTCAGGCGCGCTTCACACTTGCGCCAGTCGTAGTCCGTCGCCCAGTAGCGCGCGAGTTTCTGCATCGTCGCGAGTTGTACACCCTGCGATGCATCGGACACAGGCTCCGGCTCTGGCCACTTCATGGCCTCAATGCGGCGGCGGAGGTCCGCGAGATCCGCGTCCGGAACCTTGACCTTGAACGGCCGGATGGCAGTGTCGGTGTTTTCGGCAGCAGCGACCGGCGTCGATGCCATGCCGACAACGGTCGCCGCGAGCGCGGCCGCTCCCACGCGGCGTGCAGATGGTGACCAGAGTGCGAGAGCCATCATCGCAGTAACGATGACGAGCCCGCTCCAGAAGGTGACGTAGTGCGTTAGTGGTCCGAGTCGCTTCATGACTGTCCTCCTGAAGCGCATGAAAGCAGACGTGCGGCCGCCGATCTATCAGACGATGGTATTGGCGGTACCTTCGTATCAGTTCGAGGCGATGAGCCGTTCGATACGAAGGTCTAATGGACGACGGCGCTGAGCGCGAGCATCCTTTGTTGTGCTACGGAGGACACGATGAGCAGCATACAAACGATGGATGGACACGCCTCACATAGGCCTGACACTGCGCCCGTCGATCAGAAGCTCGAGGTCGTCATCATCCCGGTGTCCGACGTCGATCGAGCCAAGAAGTTCTACGAAGGGTTGGGCTGGCGGCTGGATGCTGATTTCGCCAACGGCGACGACTGGCGTCTGGTGCAGATGACACCTCCCGGTTCCCCATGCTCCGTCATGTTTGGAAGGGGAGTCACCAGCGCTGTGCCGGGATCGCTCCAGGGAGCGTTCCTCGTGGTCGACGATCTAGAAACAGCACGCAACGAGCTCGGTCGACGCGGTGTCGAGGTCAGCGAAGTCTTCCATTTCCAAGCCGATCTCCTGAACGCCCGCGCAGTTGGATATGTGCCCGGGCGCGACCCAAAGGGCCGCTCGTATTTCTCGTTCGCCTCGTTCAATGATCCGGACGGCAACGGCTGGCTCCTTCAAGAAGTAACGGCGCGGTTTCCTGGCCGCGGATTCAGCTCGGACGTCAC
>Ga0310892_10000684_pt1 | contig 10206 bp, 9 predicted proteins | sample C0D1metaG_FD_203747 | JGI IMG/M metagenome (GOLD analysis project Ga0310892, IMG submission 203747) | Lab incubated soil microbial communities from West Virginia University Organic Research Farm, Morgantown, WV, United States - C8D2 | ecosystem: Environmental > Terrestrial > Soil > Agricultural...
TAAGCCACAGCTCGGGCCTTACCGCATGGCTTCCCTTCTTCCGCGACTACTCCGGCCGGCAGGACTTCCAGCACGCGATCTGCGCGCTGCCGCTCGAATACGAGCCCGATACCCAGTCGATCTACAGCGATCTGGGATTCATGCTCCTGGGCTTCATCGCCGAAGACGCTGGCGACGATCCGTTCGCGCGACAGGTCGACCATCTGCTCCGCCGCATTACTGCCCGGCCGCTGCTCTTCAATCCGCCCGCGGATTTGCGTTCGAACATCGCGCCCACCGAGCACGACGCGTGGCGCGGCCGCCGTCTTGTGGGTGAAGTCCACGACGAGAACTGCTGGGCGCTTGGCGGAGCCGCCGGGCATGCCGGGCTGTTTGGAACCGCTGGAGCGGTTGGAGATTTCGCGCGGGCCATGCTGGGCGCGCTGAATGGCACCGATGGCAGGCTTGGAAGGGTGAAGACCGTGCGCACGTTCGTGACGCGCGCCGGTGTCCCGGGATCGCGCGCGCTCGGGTGGGACACGATGCTGCCGACCTCCTCGTGTGGAACCAGGATGTCGGCCTCGGCTTTCGGCCACACGGGATTTACGGGTACGACGCTGTGGATCGATCCGGAGCGCGGAATCTATGTCGTGTTTCTCACCAACCGCGTCAACCCAACGCGCGAGAACACGGCGATCCAGCGCGTGCGTCCCGCCCTGCACGATGCCGTCATCGCGGCGGTGAGGTAGGTCCGCCTCTGGGCCCGAATGGATTCGGTCCATCGGGACCCGGGCGAAATGTTCCGGGGCCGCCGCGTCCGCCTCGATCCGATCCGTCCTGCCCGCCTCGGCCGCCACGTCCTCCAGGTTGAGGACCTCTTCCCCCTGGTGGCATGCCGCCACCACCAGCACCTCCAGGACCGCCGGCGCGTGGTGACATTTCCATTCCGATGAACTGCCACTCGTTGTAGCGGTTCTTGCCTTTGTAGAGACGAATCGACTGTCCCATGTTCTTGCTGGCGACGCCGACGATGGGACCGCCGCGCTGCGACGGACCGATGCTCCCGCCACCCGTCGGACCGGGGCCTCCTGTAGGACTGCCCCCTCTTCCCTGCCCGCCGGGGCCACCCGTGCCTTGTGGGCCGGTACCGGGTCCACCGGGATTCAGTGGTCCACTGCCCTGAGGACCCCTTCCGGGGCCCTGAGGGCCTTGAGGCCCTGTGCCGCTCGACATATACAGCATCTGGAATTCGCCGTCTTTATTCGGCGAAAGGGGATCCTTGAACTTCTTTCGCAGCATCCGTTGTTCGATAAGTACATCGAGGCTCGATGGAGACTGGTTGGCGAACTTCCGCTGGTACTGGTTGATGGCCCTGGCGTACTGCTCGCCCCGGAAGATCAGTTCTTCCTCTTTGTCGCGGCGAACCATCTGCGACCAGGTTGGAATAGCGACGCTCAACAGGATCGCCATCACCGACATGGCCACGAGAAGCGCGGCCATCGCGTAGCCCTGCTGCGGAGGTGTCGCGGCGACAAACCGCGAACTTGATTTAGCCGGTAAATTCCTGATATAATTGTAGTTACACACTTTTTCCTACGGTGATATCTATCATAACAGGACTCGGTCAATTGAGAAAATCAACGGTGTGGGTGCTGGTCGTTGGCGCGGGTCTCTCGACGTACGCCTGCGACAAGCTTCCCCTCCTTGCGCCACAGGAATCGAAAATCACGTTATCGAGCTCAAACACTATCGTGCAGGCCAACGGGGTCACGGAGATTCGAGCGACCGTGCTCGAACAGAGCGGGACGCCCGTCCAGAACGGGACCACGGTCACCTTTACCAGCACGCTCGGATCGCTGACGCCCAACGACGCCCGCACGTTGAACGGCGTCGCGTTGACGCAGTTCCGCGGCAACGGGCAGTCGGGGAAAGCGACGATCAAGGCCATCTCGGGCAGCGCGGCCTCCGACGCGCTCGAGCTGTCGGTCGGCGCGGCGGCCACTGGCCGGGTCAGCTTAACGGCGAACCCGTCATCCGTGCCCTCGTCCGGCGGCACGACCACGATTACCGCCGTGGCCGTCGATGCGTCGAGCAACCCGATCGCCAACGTGCCCGTGACCTTCTCGACCACCACGGGGTCGTTCAGCGCGCAAGTCGTCAACACAGACCTGAACGGGCGAGCGTCGACCGTCCTGACGACGTCGCGCGAAGCCACCGTGACGGCGACAGCCGGAGCCATTACGTCATCGGGGCTCACGATTTCGGTTTCGGTCAGGCCGACGGTCTCGATTGCCGTGGCATCCGGCACGACGCCGACCAGGGGCGGCATTACCACGTTATCGGTCACGGTGAACACGGCGACCGGAGGGGCACCGCTGCAGAGCGTGGTGGTGAGCTACGGCGACGGATCGTCCGACGATCTCGGCGCGGTGAGCGGTACCGTCTCGGTCCAGCATGTGTACGGGGATGATGGAACGTTCACGCCGAGCGTGACGGCCACCGACACGTCCGGCGCGACAGCGACGGCGTCGACCGTAATCGTGGTCCAGCCCGTCCTGGTCAGCATCAGCGCATCTCCGCAAACCACGCCGAGGCTCTATAACTTCACGGCCAACGTCACTGCTGGCGTGACCGTGGCCAGCTACACGTGGACCTTCGGAGACGGCACGAGTGACACGACCACAGGCGCTGTCACAAGCCACCTGTACGCGACGGCAGGCACCAAGGAAGTGACGGTTACGATCCGGACGTCGACGAACGTCTCGGCGAAGGGCGTCACCACCGTCACCGTTCCCTAAGCGAGCTGCCAAGAAAAAACAAAAGATCAGAAGATCAGAAGAAATTTCTTCTGGTCTTTTGATCTTCTGTTCAGATGTTCTCGTGAGTCCGATCTTCTGTTTGACGCGTCTTACCAGTCTGAGTAGTTCGTCCCTTCGAGGCTTGTCCCGGGCGCGCCGCTTTTCACGCCCGAGATTCCAGGGACTTCGTCAGGATTCGAAGGATCGGGCTCCGACATCTGGGTCTGCCAGGTGTCGGTCGAGTCCGTGATGGGATCTTTCGGAATCTGTCGAAGGTAGTTTTCGGTAACCAGCGCCGAGAGGTCGGGCGGCCATTTGCCCTTGTCGGCCATGTACTGATCGAGGGCGTCGTTCATCCGGAAGAGGTTTTCCCTGAGCACGGCCTCCTTGGCGCGCCGCACGCTCGTCGCGTACGAGGAGATCGCGATCCCCGCCAGGATGACGATCAGCGTAATAACGATGAGCAGCTCCATCAGCGTGAAGCCGCGCGCCAGCGCCGCCGAAGCCCTGGCGGAGGCGGACGCGTGGCGCCGCGCTGAAGCCGCCGTGATGGCGCGTCTGTTACCAGTCACGATAGTTCGTCCCGTCGAGCCCCTTGCCGCTGCTCTTCGTATAGATGTCAAACACGTTTTGTCCGCCCCACGATTTGGTATCGGGCTCATCGCGCGTGGACCGTAATCCCCATTCCGACGAGCGCGTCATCGGGTCGCGCGGAATGCGGCGGAGGTAGCGCAGCTTCCGGCCGGTCGTGTCGTTGGCGGGCGTGACGCCGGCGACGAGAATTTCGAGCGTAGGCGGATACCCTTCGGCGTCGTTGTCGACGTCGTTCGCCGAGATCAGGTTCTGCTCCACCGCGTCGTGATACTTGTCGATGGCGAGGCGGATTTCACGAAGGCTGCGGCGCAGCTCGATTTCGCGATTGCGCTGCATGGTGACGCGCGCCAGGGGAAGCACGATCGATGCGAGGATCCCCACAACGGCGGTGACGATCACCATTTCGATGAACGTGAAGCCGCGCTGTTTCACACCCTTTATCGTACGACAATCGAGGCGGGCGCAAACCGGACTGGAATGGTTCCGCCGTTGGGATTGGCCATCACGCCGCTGACGGTCAACTGCCCGGTGCCCGCGCCCACGGCGTCGAATTGGAACGCCGCGAGCAGCCCCGAACCGGACGCGCCGACGTTGTCGCCCGTCCGCACGAAGGCGATATCGATGCGGCCGGTCGTGGCATCGCTCGTGGGCGTGAACACGACGTTGGTGCCGTTCTGGCGCATGAAGCTTCCCTCCTGCACCATTCGCATGCGCAGGATCGCCGGGTTATAGGTCACCGTCAGCGTGACGGTGGTGGCTCGCGAGACGTTGTTGACGTAGATCGGCACGAGATACGGTCCCGCACCCACTCGAATTTCGCCCGTTGGCGGCGTAATCGACACCTCTGCCGTCGGTGCCAGCGTCGTCATGGACGCGGCCGTGGTCTGCGGCTGGACACCCGGCGCTGCCGGGTTCTGAGGCTGAGGCGGCTGCAACGCCGGCGGTTGTGTCGTCGCAGGGGGCGTCGTGAACTGCCCTGCCGCGCCCGTCTGTGGCGCGCTCGGGCTCGGTCCTCCCGGCGGAACCGGCTGTGCCTGCGGTGTCGGCGCGGTCGCGGGCCCGGGAGCCGGCTCGTCCGGCGGCGGGGCGATGAGCGGCGCAGGTCCCGTCAGACCGAAATTCTGGTTCGTGCCGACGTAAATCGGGTTGAGGTCGCGCTGGTTGAATTCGTGCGTGCGGATGATGCGTGGCGTCAGCAGCATCACGATATCGGTTTGCGCGATCATGTCGTCGGACTGCGCGAAGAAGTATTTCAGGACGGGCACCTGCATCACGCCGGGCACGCCCGTCATCGATCGGCGCTCGTCGTCCTGGAGCAGGCCCGCGAGCAGATGCGACTCGCCGTCGCGCAATCGCAGTTTCGTGGTGACGCTGCGGGTTGGAAACGACGGTGCCGGCGACCCGCCGACCAGCCGGGTCGGTCCGAGCGTGTCGTTCGACATGATCAGATCGAGCAGGATGTCGCCCTCCTCCGTGACGAGGCGCGGCGTCGCCTGGACGCTGATACCGACCGTGCGGAAGTTGTACGACGACACCGGATTGATGTTCGGGCCGCCGCCGGCGATGGGCGAAAACGACGTTGCGAGATACGGTTCGTCCGCGCCCACTTTGAGGGTCAGCTGCGCCCCTTCCGAACCGCGCAACTGCGTCGTTGCGAGGAATCGCGTGTCGACGTCGGAGGCGAGGAATCTGACAATCGCCTGCGGCACGGTCAGATAGAAGTCAGCCGTGCTGACACCCTGCGAGATCGTGTTCAGGTTGAAAGGCCGGCCGTCGGTCGTGCCTGTCGCTCCGCTCGGCGCGCCGACCGCGCCCGGCGGCGCCTGTTCTGGCGAAAAGATCCCGCCGATCTGCTTCTGGGACAGATTCACGCCCAGCTCTTTCGCACGCGCGCGGCTGACCTCGAGGATTTCGACGTCGAGCGTGATTTCGGCCCGCGGCTTGTCGTTGCTGATCACGAGCTCGCGGATGACCGCGACCACCGGTTCGGTGGCGCGAATCGTAATCGTGTTGTTCGTTTTGTTCGGGATGATGACCGGCGGGATCGTGACGCCCGTCGTCGTTCTTGTGATGGCCGTCAGCATGGTGGTCAGCTCGGTCGCGTCGGCGTACGAGAGCGGAATCGTGAGCGCGACCTGACGCTCGTACTTCAGGCGGTTCGGCGCCGAATCGAGCGCGACGACGATCGTGCGGTCGTCGAGCACGGTGAAGAAGAAGCCATTGGACGAGAGCAGCGTGTTGAGCACCTGCTCGATCGAGCCGGTGAGCGTGGTCGTCACCTGGCGATCCTGAAAGCTGGCGTCGTAGATGACGTTGATGCCCGTCGCGTTGCTGATGAACGTGAGGATGTCGCGCAGGCTGGCCGCCGTGAACCTGTATTCGAGCGGCGCTCGCGATGCCGGATTGAGGGTCGGCGTCACGCTGGTCTGGCGTGCGGCGTCGCGCAGCTGCACGATGGGCGGCTTCGGACGCGCGGCCTCGATGCGATCCCGGATGGTCCGCTCGAGCACGATGGTCTTGTCAATCGCCTGCGTATTGCCCGGGTCGTACTCAACCGTTCGGCGATACTCCTGAAGCGCGGCGTCGAGCTGGTCCTTGGCCTCCAGTTGCCGCGCGCTGTCGAAGTGCACGCGCGAGGCGTTCAGCATGGCGCGCTCGAGCGCGATGCGGTACTCGGGGATCTCCGGGCTCTCCTGCATCGCCTGCCGGTAGTACGTGACGGCAGAATCCCAGTCGCCAACCTTGGCGCGCTCTTCGCCCTTTTTGAAGGCCTGGCCGGCCGCGCAGCCGGAAAGTAGAGCGAGTGTGAACAAGAGCACGAAGGCTCTGGTGAGTCGTGTCATGTCGTGAGGTTATTGCCCAGTTTGTCTGATGGTTTGGCGCCCGCGCCCGTCCAGATACGCGAGGTCGACCGATTCTACGCCTATCTTTAATATCTGATATCGGCCCTCCACGACGTCGCCTTCACGGCCGTGGTACACGCTTCGGCCGTCGCTGAGAATGGCGATCCTTCCTCCCGGCTTCCTGGGATCGGCCATATCGCCGATGTACTTCAGCGCGATTCGCGGCAGGGGTGGCGGAGGTGGCGGCCCACTCGCGACAGTCTCAGGGGTCGGCACCTTCGTCCATGCAGTCGGCTGCGGCGGCGGAGGTGGCGGCGCCGGCTTGAACCTGAACGGATTGCGCGTGCTGGCCTCGGGTTCGGGCCGCTCGCCCTGGAGCGCGTCGAGATTCACGCCGGCGAACGGATGATTCGTCCCTGCCGGCGTGGCCTGCGTGGCCGCCGAAGCGGCCGGAGCGTGTGCCGGCATGGGCGCGCTGCCGCCGCGTACGGTCCACATCGCGATCGCCAGGACGGCCAGGGCGATCGACGCAAGCGTCAGTTCGCGCCGGCGCTTAGGCTCCATCGGGCCCCACGTGGTAGTAGGTCGACAGGCTCAGGTCGAACGTGAGCGACGCTCCGGGCTCCGTGCTCTGACGAAGCGCGATGCTGTCGATCACGATGAAGTCGGTACCTGATTCGACCTGATAGATGAAACGGCGGATGTCGTCGTAATCGCCGCGCAGTGACATCGACATGCGCATGCGCGCGAGCGATGCGTCTTTCTCGGATTCGCGATCGCCCTGCCGCCCCGACCACTCGAGATTGTGCTGCTCGGCAAGCTGCGACAGCCGCAAGTACGAGGCACCGCGCGCCTGCGCGAAGTTGGGAGGCAGGACGTCCTTGTAAAACGCCTTCAGCGCGGCATCGGTGCGGTCGCGCCCCTGGGCCATGCCGCGCGCCTCGTTGTCTTCCCGCTGGGCCGCCTGCAGTTGCTGGAGGGAGGCCCGCGCCTGAGTTTCAGCGCCGCGCACGCGGGCGCTGAGCGGCAGGATCACGCCTGCGTAGACCGCAACGTTCAGGAGCAATCCGGCCGCAAGCGGAATGGTGACGCGACGCTTTTCGTGAAAGATGCGCTTAAGGGGCAGGCGCATATTTCCCCTCGACCGTGGCCAGCACGAGGCCACTCTCGGTGTGTTCGTCCTGAACAGGAAAGACGTCGCTGAACGCGGCCGTCTTCTCCAGGTTCGCCATGAATTCTTCGATATCGTCGACGCTGCGTGCGGCCACGGTGATCTGCACGGTGATGGCGCCGTCCTTTTCCACTCTCGGCCGAAGCGACGTGATGCGCGCCTGGTCGGGCAGCGTGGTCTCGAACCGGTTCAGCAGATCCGTCCACGAGAACAGGCGCTGATTGATGATCGTGTTCGCCTCGCGCGCCGCCGTGGAGATCAGCTCGAGCTGCTTGGCGTCGAGGGCCTGCCGTGTCTGAGCGGCGTGCGTGCGCAGTTCCTGCGTGCGCGCTTCCGCGGCGGCCGCCTGGCTTCTCACCCCCGAATAGCCCCTGGTGAGCATGACGAGCTGCGTGATGTTGAACACCGTGAAGGCGCCGACGATGAGCGCCGTCGCGGCGAGCACGCCGTGGACGCCGCGCTCGTTGTAAAACGGACGAGTGGAAAGGTTGGTGCGCAGCATGGCGTTCAGGCCGCCTGCTCGCGCGCCAGCAGGCCGACGAGCGGCGCGAGCGCGTCGAGCAGCTCCGCGGTTGCGTTGATCCGATCCATCAGATTCGCGGCGCCCCGTGGATCGATCGTATCGACCCTGGTATTGAGCCGCTGCTCGAGCGCGCGCCGCAGGTATTCGGCGTCGTGGCTGCCGTCGGCTGGCAGCCCGCCGCCCGCGAGCACCACGCGATTGAACCCGGCGCCGCTGAGACGATCTTCGTAATACATGGCCGTCTGGTGAACCATGTCCGCCAGACTGCCCTCCCCTTCGGCCGTCCGGTTCCGGAAGAAGACCAGGTGGCGTCCCCGGAGGATGGCCATCGTCGCGTCCTCGTGCGTGACGTGCACGAGCAGCCAGTCGTCGGAGGGGGCCCCGGGACCGGCCAGCACGGCGTTGATGACGTTGAAGGTCGAAAGGTCGACGATCCCCGCATGGGCGCCCGCTTCCTCGCAGGCGGTTTCGTATTCGCGCACGATGTCGCGGCGCGCCATCACCACGACGAACTCGGTACTGCCGTCGGCCGCCTTCAGCCCGGGCACGTAGCTCAACTGCGCGTCTTCGATCCGGAACGGCGCGGCTTTGCGCACCTGCCACCTGATGAGCTCGTCCAGATCGCGCGCGCGCTCGGGCACTTTCTCGAACTTGAGAATCGACACTTTGGCGACCGAGTCGGGCAGGGCCAGCGCGACACGCTTGGGCCGCTGTCCCATGCGCTCGAACACGCGTTGCAGCGCAGAGGCCACCAGCTTCGGCTCGGCGATGTTGGTGTGGTTGAGCGCGGGAATGACGACACCGCCCGCGAGTGGTTCGATGGCGTGCGCCGTCACCGACAGGTTGCTGCCGCTCCCGGTGATCGACGCGGCCGACACCACGTTCCGCGCGATCTGCACGGCAACGGTTGGTGGCGAGGCGGCGAGGAACGATTTACTCAACAAAGGTCACCTTGTTGATTTCGCGGAGCGTGGTGGCGCCCTGCAGCACTTTTTCAACCGCCGACTCGCGCAGGAACCGCATGCCTTCGTCGTGCGCCATCTTCTTGATTTCCGAGGACGCACGGCGAGCGAGAATCATTTCCCGGATGGAGTCCGTGAGGTCGAGCAATTCGCAGATGGCCATGCGGCCTTTGAACCCGGTTCCACCGCACTCGATGCACCCGCCGCCTTCGTAAAAGATGTGCGTGTCGGCGAGCGCGGGATCCATGGCCGATTCCTCGAGCTGCGCGCGCGCGACTTTCACCGGCCGTTTGCAGTGCGAGCAGATGATGCGGACGAGGCGCTGGGCGAGCACGCAGTTGAGCGCCGATACGAACTGATAGGGCTCGACGCCCATGTTCAGGAACCGTCCCAGCACGTCGATGACGTTGTTGGCGTGGACGGTGGTGAACACGAGGTGGCCCGTCAGCGCCGACTGGATGGCGATCTGCGCTGTTTCCGGGTCGCGGATCTCGCCCACCATGATCTTGTCGGGGTCGTGGCGCAGAATGGACCGCAGTCCACGCGCGAACGTCAGCCCCTTCTTTTCGTTGATCGGAATCTGCGTGATGCCTCGCAGCTGGTATTCGACCGGGTCCTCGATCGTGATGATCTTGTCTTCGACCGATTTGATCTCCGACAGCGCCGCATAGAGCGTGGTCGTCTTGCCGCTGCCCGTCGGGCCCGTCACGAGCACCATGCCGTAAGGCTCGGCGATGTACTTGCGGAAACGCTTGAGCTCGGTTTCGGGAAAGCCCAGAATGTCGAGCCGCAACTCGCGGAACTGCTCGCTGATGGATTCCTTGTCGAGGATGCGGATGACCGCGTCCTCGCCGTGCACGCTCGGCATGATCGACACGCGGAAGTCGATCGTCTTGCCTGGCACCTTCAGCTTGAAACGGCCGTCCTGCGGCACGCGCTTCTCGGCGATGTCGAGCTCGGCCATGACCTTGATGCGCGAGATGATCGGCGAGTGAAACTGCTTGGCGATGGCCCGCATGGCGGGCTGCAACACGCCGTCGATGCGGTACTTGACGTGCACCGCATCGTCGCCTGTCTCGATGTGGATGTCGCTCGCGCGGCGCTGGATGGCGGTGAAGATCGTTGAATCCACCAGCTTGATCACGGGGCTGATGTCGCTCGTCAGCCGCTCGACGGTGAGGTTCTCGTCGAGGTTGTCGTCGTCCTTGAGGAGCTGGATCTGGAAACTCTCGGTCGCCTCCTCGAGCACGCGCTGCGAGCTCTCGCTTTTCTTGAGGATCGACTCGATCGCCGAGCGCGCCCCTACCGTCACGGTGATCGGGGTGCCAAGCAACTG
>Ga0310892_10000685_pt1 | contig 10182 bp, 10 predicted proteins | sample C0D1metaG_FD_203747 | JGI IMG/M metagenome (GOLD analysis project Ga0310892, IMG submission 203747) | Lab incubated soil microbial communities from West Virginia University Organic Research Farm, Morgantown, WV, United States - C8D2 | ecosystem: Environmental > Terrestrial > Soil > Agricultural...
ACGACCTGGATCTGGAGACGCACTGGCAGCTCAGCGACCGGCATCTGGCTTCACTGATCCTGGTCCTCCAGGCCGACATGGAGGATGGTTGCCCGGCGGGTCGTCTCTTCGGGGAGTCATTGGGCACCGCGATCGCCGTCTATCTGGCGCGGCGGTATGGCGCCGTCCGCACCGGGCCGCCCGCGCGAGGAGGTCTCCCGGGGTATCGGCTCCGGCGGGTACGTGACTACATCGCATCCAACCTCGACCAGGAACTCAGCTTGTCCGACCTCGCCGCCCTCTCCGGGGCAAGTCCACACCATTTCGGCGAGTTGTTCCGTCAGAGTACGGGCCTGAGCCCGCATCGCTACGTTCTCGTACGCCGCATCGAGCGCGCGAAGGAGCTGCTCCGGAACCCGATGCTCAACGTCCTCGACGTCGCCGTCCAGACGGGCTTCAGCGACCAGAGCCATTTCACCAAGGTGTTCCGGCGGATCGCGGGCATGACGCCGTCTCGGTACCGCGCCGAGCGGTAAAGGCGGCCGTTCAGTCCTGTTCGAGCCTGCCCTCGCTCCGGACGTGGGGCTCACGTGCGGGTGTCCATTCCTTCAGCAGCTGGTGGACGAGGGCGATCGCGGTCGATCCCTCGCCGACGGCCGATGCCACCCGCTTCTGGTTGCCGCTGCGCACGTCCCCGACGGCGAACACGCCGGGAAGGCTGGTCTCCAGATGGTGCGGCCCCCGCGTCCGGGGCCATCCCGCCACCCTCAGCTCGTCCCTAGAGAGGTCCGTGCCCGTCTTGACGAACCCCTTCTCGTCGAGAACGACGCAGTCCGCGAGCCATCGCGTGGCGGGCTCCGCTCCCGTCATCACGAACACGTGGCCCACCGAGCGGCGCTCGACCGCCGTCGTCTGGTTGTTCCGCCAGTGCACGGCCTCCAGACGATCGCCGCCTTCGAGGGCGACGATCTCCATGCGGGTCCTGAGCTCGATGGTCGGGCTCTGCTCGATGCGACGGATGAGGTAGCTCGACATCGTCTCGGCCAGGCCCGCCCCGCGTACGAGCACGTACACGCGGCGCGCCGACTGGGCGAGGAAGACGGCGGCCTGGCCAGCGGAGTTTCCGCCCCCGATCACGATGACATCCTCTCCGCGGCAGAGTTGGGCTTCCATGGCCGTGGCCGCGTAGAACAGGCCGGCGCCCTCGAAGCGGGCCGCATCGTGGACGGCGAGCTTCCGATAGGAGGCCCCCGTGGCGATGATGATCGTTCGCGCGGCGACCGTCGACCCGTCTTCGAGCTCGATCGAGAAGGGGTTCCGCTCGCAGTGGAGCGCTCGCGCCTTCTTGGCCACGGTCACCTGGGCCCCGAACTTCTGGGCCTGGCTGTAGGCGCGGCCCGTGAGCTCCTGACCTGAGATGCCCAGGGGGAAGCCAAGGTAGTTCTCGATCCGCGAGCTCGCGCCCGCCTGCCCGCCGGGCGCCGCGGACTCGACGACGAGAACGTCGAGGCCTTCGGAGGCGCCGTAGACGGCGGCGGCCAGCCCCGCCGGTCCCGCGCCCACGATGACCGCGTCCCGCACCTGCGTCCAATCGACCGGTGCATTCAGGCCGAGGCACCCTGCGATCGTCTCGTTGGGCGGGTTGCGAAGGACGGTGCGGCCCCCAACGATGAGGACGGGTAGGTCCGCGGCCCCGACGCGGAAGCGGCCGAGCATCTCCTGCACGTCGGCGTCCTGCTCGAGGTCGAGGTACGTCAGGGGTTGCTCGTTGCGGGTGAGGAAATCCTTGATGCGGAGCGTGCCCGCGGAGTGGCGCGAGCCGACGAGCACCACGTCCGCCGAGCCGCGCGCGATCACCGCGAGCCGCCGCAGGATGAAGGCCCGCATGAAGATGTCGCTCAGCTCGCTGTCCGTCTGCACGAGGGCCACGAGCTGGGTGCGGTCCACCTCGATCACTTCCCCGGCCTCGCGCGCGCGGTTTCGGGCGAGTCCGCGCCGGCCGGACAGGATGGCGACCTCCCCGGTGAAAGACCCGACTCCGTGCGTGACGATGATCTCCTCGACGTCCGCGACCACCCTCACCGTCTCGACGCTGCCGGCGGTGATCACGAAGATCCGCCCGCTCTCGCCCATTTCGAGCAGGACCTCGCCGCTCTTCACGCCACGGCGGCGCCCATGGGCGGCGACCCGTTCCATCTGCGCCGAGGTCAGCCTGGGGAAGACGTGCTCGGGCGGGGAATCGAGCCTGAGCATCGTGGTGGCGCCTGGGCTCGTCATGGTGTCAGGGTCGTGATGCTCCGCTGAGGATCAGCTCCCGCGTCTGGCGTGCGCGGAGATCCGCCGCGAGAAACGCGTTGACGTCCGCGTACGGTTCCAGGCCCGCGAGACCGGCGAAACTGCCGTCCGACTTCAAAGCACGCGCCGCGCGTACGAAGCCAGTCCACGCCGCCAGAGCCAGCGCGCCGCCCACGCTGATGCGGCGGACGCCGAGGGCCGCGATGGTTCCGACGCCGAGCCCGATGTCACGGACGACGAGGAGGTTCAGTGGTTTGGGCCGGACGGCCTCCACGAGCGCCTTGATTTCCTCGGCCTCATGCGGACCCGGTGCGAAGAGCACGTCGGCGCCCGCCTCGGCGTACGCCTGGAGACGGCGCACGGACTCGCGGAAGGCGTCCGGATGGCCGACGTGGTAGCACTCAGCCCTCGCGGTCAGAAGGACTTCGCCGCCCGCCCGATCGATCGCCTGTCGTGCGGCCCGGATACGCTCGACCGCAAAGGGCAGCTCGTACAGAGGCGACGACGGTTCGCCGGTGGCGTCCTCGACGGACAGGCCAGCGACCCCGGTCGCCACACAGCGCGCGACGCTGTCCTCCACGTCCTCCGGAGAGGCCCCGTATCCCGACGCGAAGTCGGCATTGACCGGCAGATCGACCGCGCCGGCAATGGTGGCGATATGGGACAGGCTCAGGTCGCGGGATACCGCGACGTCGGAATCCGGCAGCCCTTGGGAAAACGCGAACCCGGCGCTGGTGGTCGCGAGGGCCGGGAAGCCCAGATGCTGGAGATACCGCGCGGAGCCGACGTCCCACGGATTCGGTATGACGAAGCAGCCACTCTCGTGCAGGGCGCGGAACGCCTTGCGCTGCGGCCCGCAGTCGGCACGTAGAGCCGATCCTCCCGTCCCATTGAAGAAGTCGCACGAGGCCCGTTCTTCACGATTGTCCACGCTGGCCCTCCAATTCGGCCGATGAGTTCGATCTCGCCAGCAAGAGACCGATCAGAGGCGCGATCTGTGACACCGGCTGACCCCGGCCTCGATGGCCGCGTTCAGCCGGTGTCACAGAAGGACGTGGTGCCCGGTCATAGCGAGTACGACCGGCGGCTACGGCGCCTCGGCCGAGCATGAAGGTGCACTATGAAAATCCTCGTCATCGGCGGAAGCGGGCTCATCGGGTCGAAGCTGGTCAAGAAGCTTCGCGATCACGGCCACGAGGCGGTGGCGGCATCACCGGATACGGGCGTCAACACGCTCACGGGCGAAGGCCTGGCCGATGCCATGAGAGGTGCGTCGGTGGTCGTCGACGTGTCGAACTCGCCTTCGTTCGAGGACGCCGCCGTCCTGAACTTCTTCGAGACGTCAACTCGCAACCTTCTCACTCATGAAGCCGCGGCCGGCGTTGGACATCACGTGGCCCTGTCCGTAGTGGGAACCCAGCGACTGTCCGAGAGCGGCTACTTCCGCGCCAAGATCGCCCAGGAGAAGCTGATCGAGGAGTCGCCGATCCCGTACTCGATCGTCCACGCGACGCAGTTCTTCGAGTTCGTGAGAAGCATCGCCGCCGCCGCCACCGACGGCAACAAGGTTCGCCTGGCCCCCGTGCTCATCCAGCCGATGGCGGCCGACGACGTCGCCAGTGCGGTCGGTCGCATCGCGGTGGGCACGCCGGTGAACGGCACCGTCGAGGTCGCGGGGCCCGAACGGTTCCGTCTCGATGAGCTCATCCGACGGGGTCTCGACGCCCAGAACGATCCGCGGGAAGTCGTCGCGGACCCGGAGGCACGCTACTTCGGCGCGAAGCTGAGCGAGCTCACGCTCGTTCCCGGCGAGGGCGCCCGACTCGGGGAGACGCGTTTCGATGACTGGCTCAACCCGCCCAAGGCCAAGGGAGTGGGCCAGGCGAAGTCAGGACCCCAAGCCGCCGCTTCGACCAACGTCAGGTAACTGCGAGAGCGATCTCGCTTCGAATCAACGCTAACCAGGAGATAGCCCATGAGCACGATTACGACGAAAGACGGTACGACGATCTACTACAAGGACTGGGGCAGGGGCCCGGTCGTGACCCTCTCGCACGGATGGCCCTTGAACTCGGACATGTGGGACGGCCAGATGCTGTTCCTCGCCCAGCACGGCTTCCGAGTCGTGGCCCACGATCGTCGTGGCCACGGCCGATCCAGCCAGGCCTGGTCCGGGAACGACATGGACGGGTATGCCGACGATCTGGCCGCCGTGATCGAGGCCCTGGATCTCAAGGACATCACGATGGTGGGCCACTCGACGGGCGGGGGAGAAGTCGCGCGCTACATCGGCCGGTATGGCACGAAGCGGGTGGCAAAGGCGGTCCTCATCGCCGCCGTGCCGCCGCTCCTGCTGAAGTCCGCGGCCAACCCGGAGGGACTCCCCATCGAGGTCTTCGACGGATTGCGGAGCGGCCTGGCCAAGGACCGCTCGCAGGCCTACAGGGACTTCGCTCCCCTGTTCTATGGCGCCAACCGGCCGGGTGCGCAGGTGTCCCAGGGCACGCTGGACCAATTCTGGCTGTGGAGCATGCAGGCCGGCCTCAAGAACGCGCACGACAGCATCAAGGCGTTTTCGGAGACCGATTTCACCGAAGACCTCAAGAAGTTCGACATCCCGACGCTGGTCATGCACGGTGAGGATGACCAGATCGTGCCCGTCAAGGAGTCGGCGAAGAAGTCCGCCCGGCTGATCAAGGGGGCGGCGGAAATCTACTATCCGGGCCTGCCGCACGGCCTCACCGCCACCCATGCCGACATCGTCAATCGCGACCTGCTCGCGTTCTGCCAGCAGGGCAAGCGGCAGGTCGCGTGATCCACGACGAGGCGCGACAGCGGCCGGGCGGTCGCTGTCGCGCCAGGGCGGTCGTAAACGAGAACGGGAGATGAGGATGACGCGCTCGAGTGCGTTCAAGGGTTTGTGGGCCGCCGGGGTGGCGGTCGCACGGCGTGCCACCACGGCCGCCACCGGCGCCGCGGGAGCTCGCCCGGCAAGACGATCCAGTTCTGCTTGTCGCGCCTTCGCCGAGTTCCTCGACGATCGACTTCGCCTGGCGGACTGACACGACGCGTGACGCCCTGCCGTGACGGGAACGAGGAGGAGCGGATGACCATCGCAACTGCCGACAAGACCATCACTGATCGCGAGGCCGCGCAGGTCGATCGCGCGAACGCCTCGAGCGCCACACCCGTCGTCTTCGTTCACGGGCTCTGGCTGCTGCCCTCGAGCTGGGACCGCTGGGTGACGCGGTTCGAGGAGGCCGGCTACGTGGCGTTGACCCCGGGCTGGCCCGACGATCCCAAGACGGTCGCCGAGGCCCGGGAGCATCCCGAGGTGTTCGCGGGCAAGGGGATCACCGAGATCGCCGACTATGAGGAGGCGATCATCCGCCGCCTGGATCGGAAGCCCGTGATCATCGGCCACTCTTTCGGGGGCCTGCTGACCATGATCCTCGCCGGGCGCGGGCTCGCCGCCGCGTCGGTCGCGATCAGCCCGGCTCCGTTCCGCGGCGTGCTCCCGCTGCCGCTCGCGGCGCTGCGCTCGGCCAGCGTCGCCCTGCGCAACCCCGCGAACTGGAACCGCGCTGTCCCCCTCAGCTACGAGCAGTTCCGCTACAGCTTCGCGAACGCGGTCGGCGAGGACGAGGCGAAGGAGCTGTACCTCGGCTACTCCGTCCCCGGCGCCGGCGAGCCGCTCTTCCAGGCGGCGTCCGCGAACCTCAATCCGTGGTCGGAGGCGAAGGTGAACTCGACGAATCCGGAGCGGGGTCCGATGCTGATCGTCTCCGCCGACTCGGACCAAACGGTCCCCTGGGCCATCGCGAACGCATCCTACAAGAGGCAGAAGCGCAACAGGGGCGTGACCGAGATCGTCAAGATGACGGGCCGCGGGCACGCCCTGACCATCGACGCCGGGTGGCGGGAAGTCGCCGATGAGGCGCTCGAGTTCGTCAAGCGGTTCGCATGAGCCCGCCATCGGCATCCGCCAACGCGTACGGCGGTCTGCTGACGCGCATCCCGACCATCGACGACGTCGTGAACGACCACGCGACGGCGTTAGGGGACGATTTGGTCGCGTATCGGAACCATGTGTATCGGATCGTGAATCTGTGCGTCGCGATCGTGGGACCAGGCGAGCTCGAGAAGATAGCGGTCGCGGCCGTCTTCCACGACCTCGGGATCTGGACGGACGGCACTTTCGACTACATCGCGCCGTCCATCGAGCTCGCACGCCACTACCTGGTGGCCCGCGCGCGTGAGGACTGGACGGCCGAGATCGAAGGGATGATCGCGGACCACCACAAGATCACGCGGTCGACGGCCGGTCCGGATTCGCTCATCGAGGCATTCCGGCGAGCCGACTGGATCGACGTGACGCGCGGACTCAGAGGGTTCGGCGTTCCGGATCCGTTTGTTTCACGCGTGTTCGCAACGTGGCCGGACGCCGGGTTTCATTGGCGCCTCCTCACGTTGACTCTCGATCGGTTCCGAAGCCATCCGCTGACGCCGTTGCCGATGGTCAGGCTGTGATGGCGACAGGCAGCACGAAGGCACCGCCCGCGGCGCCATTGACGGAGGCAGCAGGCCATGACGAGTAGCCTGACGGACTTCATCACGACCGTCCTCATCGGTGAGAGACGAATGGAAGAGTGCGCTGGGTCGCAACCGCGCCCGACGAAGGGCGAGATTGCCCGGCTCGCCTACCACCTGTACGAGGCTCGTGGCCGGGGTGATGGCCACGACGTAGACGATTGGGTGCGCGCGGAACGCGAGCTCACGCGTCATTACGATCACGAGGACGCGGCCGAATCGAGCCCAGCCGGCGAGATGGCCGCCCTCTCCGCCCTGCGCAACGGAAGCACGCTGAGGAGCTGACATGACGACGACAAGTGACGTGATGAGCCGCGTCCTGGCCGGGATCACCGTGCCGGACACACCCGTCATCGCGCTCGCCCTCGAGCGCGCTCGATCCGAATCCGAGCCCTACCTCTTCAACCACGCCGTCCGCTCCTGGCTGTTTGCGGAGCGGACCGCGCAATTGAAGTCCGCCGCGCACGATGGAGAGGTCGTGGCGGTGGGAGTGTTGCTGCACGATCTGACGCTGACGAAGGACTTCAAGGGCCCGAGGCGCTTCGAGGTGGAGGCGGCCGACCTGGCCCGGGCGTTCGTGCGTGAGCAGGGCTTCGACGACCGGCGGGCCCAGCTCGTCTGGGACATCGTGGCCTTGAACTCGACGCCGTCGATCGCCTTCTTCAAGGAGGCCGAGGTGGCACTCTCCACGGCCGGCATCGGGCTGGACTACGCGGGGTTCCAGTACGATCAAGTCCCCTCCGAGGAGATGGCCGGCATCCTGGACGCTTTCCCCCGCCTCGGCATGAAGCAGCGCTTCACGGATTCCGTTTGTGGTCTGGTCAAGGCCCGCCCGGAGACGACGTACGACAACTTCGCTCGCGACTTCGGCGAGCGGTACGTGCCTGGCTACAAGCCCGTGTCGACGGTGGACCTCCTGATGAAGGCCCCGTTCGCGGAGTGACCCGCCGTCCGAGGGTGTCACGGAAGGACGTGGTGCCCTGTCTTGTGGAGTACGCGCGGCGTCTACGACGCCGAGCCGAAGATGAGAGGGGCATTATGAAGGACAACGAATTCCGCGTCGCCGACGTGCCTCCTGGATCGGCTGCGCTCGTGGGCAGCGTGGCCGTCTTCAACGTCGCTGGACGGCTTTGTGCCACTCAGGCCAAGTGCACGCACAGGCAAGGCCCGCTGACCGAAGGCGCGCTCGAGGGATCGACGGTCGCGTGTCCCTGGCACCTCTCTCAATTCGACGTCTGCACGGGGGCCGTGTTGCGCGGACCCGCCCGTGATCCGCTCGAGACCTACCAGGTGACGGTGGAGGGCGAAATCGGGCGGATAGAGGCGGGTGCGCCGGCGGCCGCCAACACGGCCTTGCCGACCGCGTGATCGGCCCGAGCCGTAGACCCTTCCCGGCGTCACGAGCTACCACGATGGTGGTAGCGGCCCCTCTGCCCATCGAGGTACCCGAGAAGCCCCGGAACCGGTGACGCTTTCGGGGGCCCGTACCTCTAATCTTGGGTGGTCCCGAGATTCCGCTGCTCCGAAAGGCCACCCCATGTCCATGAGCCTCGCCGCCGTCCTCGTCCTGGCCGCGTCGGCGCTCGCGCCGGCGCCGGCCACCACCGTCGCGGGATTCTCGGACAAGTTCGCCGACGTCAACGGCGTTCGCCTGCACTACGCGATCGGCGGCAAGGGCCCAGTCGTGGTCCTGCTCCACGGGTTCGCCCAGACGGGGCTGATGTGGCGGCCGATCATGCCCGTCCTCGCCCGGAAGCACACGGTGATCGTCCCGGACCTCAGGGGCGCCGGCGACTCCGGCAAGCCGGAAGGCGGATACGACAAGAAGAACATGGCCGTGGACATCCACGAGCTGACGCGCAGCCTGGGCTTCGATCACGTCAGTATCGTCGGACACGACATCGGCCTCATGGTGGCCTACGCCTACGCGGCCCAGTTTCCGGATGGCACGGACCGGCTCGTGCTGATGGACGCGTTCCTGCCCGGCATCGGGGACTGGAAGAACGTCTGGCTCATGCGCGACCTCTGGCACTTCCACTTCTACGGCGCCGTGCCGCAAGCCCTGGTCGCGGGACGCGAGCGCACGTACCTCGAGCATTTCTGGAACGACTTCGCCGCCGATCCGAAACACTCCGTCTCCGAGGCGGACCGGCAGCTCTACGCGGCGGCTTTCGCCCAGCCCGGCGGCGTGCACGCGGGTATGGAGTACTTCCGCAACTTCGAGCGAGACGCCCAGGACTTCGCGGCCCTCGCCAAGACGCCGCTCAAGATGCCAGTGCTCGTCCTCACCGGCGAGAAGGCCTCCGGCCCGTTCCTGATCGAGCAGGGGCGTCTGGTCGCGAGCGACGTCGAGGGGGTGATCGTTCCCGGCTCCGGCCACTGGCTCATCGACGAGGCGCCGGCGAAGGTGATTCCGGAGCTGGCGGGCTTCCTCGACGCGCCCCTCGTGTCCCTCGCGCGATGAGCAGCGCCGCCCAGACGACGCTCCGGCTCTCCTCGCCGCTCGAGCACGTCTTCCCCCGGCTCACGCCGGAGCAGATCGCGCGGATCGCCGCTCACGGGCGCCGGCGCGCGGTGGAGCCCGGCGAGATCCTCCTCGAGCCGGGGGACAGCCCCCGGATCTTCGTCATCACCGCGGGCAGCGTCGAGACGGTCAAGGTGGCGGGGGAGGTCGAAGAGATCATCGTGGTCCACGGCGTCGGCTCGTTCACGGGCGAGATGTCCATCCTCTCCGGCCGCCGCGGGCTGGCCCGGACCCGTGCGAAAGAAGCCGGGGAAGTGATCGAGGTGGAGCGTCCGGAGCTCATGGCCCTGGTGCAGACGGACAGCGAGCTCAGCGACATCCTCCTGCGCGCCTTCATCCTCCGCCGGCTGGAGCTGATCGCCCGCGGCGCGTCGGATGTCGTCCTGCTCGGGTCGCGCCATTCCGCGGGCACCCTGCGCATCAAGGAGTTCCTCACCAGGAACGGGCATCCGATCTCGTACATCGACCTCGAGCAGGACGCGGAGGCGCAGGAGTTCCTCGACCGCTTTCACGTCACCGTGGCCGAGGTGCCCGTGCTCATCTGCGGCGGGCGCACCGTCCTGCGCAACCCGAGCAACCAGCAGATCGCGGACTGCCTGGGCCTCAACGCGCCCATCGATCACGAGCAGGTGCGGGACACGATTGTCGTGGGCGCGGGTCCGGCGGGACTGGCCGCCGCCGTCTACGGCGCCTCCGAAGGTCTCGACGTCCTCGTGCTCGAGTCCACGGCCCCGGGAGGGCAGGCCGGCTCGAGCTCACGCATCGAGAACTACCTCGGCTTCCCGGCCGGGATC
>Ga0310892_10000688_pt1 | contig 10161 bp, 6 predicted proteins | sample C0D1metaG_FD_203747 | JGI IMG/M metagenome (GOLD analysis project Ga0310892, IMG submission 203747) | Lab incubated soil microbial communities from West Virginia University Organic Research Farm, Morgantown, WV, United States - C8D2 | ecosystem: Environmental > Terrestrial > Soil > Agricultural...
TTTCAGAATGCTGTACATCACCGAATCGCGCACCGTTCCGTCGCGTCTCGCCTGGTGATGGCGCAGGACGCCATCCTTCTTCGCGCCGATGCCTTCGATCGCCTTCTGCGATCGGACGTTGAAGTTGTCGGTCCTTAATCCGACGACGGCGCATCCGAGCCTGTCGAAGGCGTGCGCGAGCAGCAGCAGCTTGCAGGTGGTGTTGACGTTGGTGCGCTGGCAGCGCCCGGCGTACCAGGTCCAGCCGATCTCGACGCGATCGATCGCCGGCACGATGTCGTGATAGCGCGTGCTGCCGACGATGGTGTTGGTCGCCAGGTCGCGAACCGCCCACGGCAGCATGTGGCCGTCGCTGTGGCCCTTGACCGCGTCGCGGATGTAGTTCATCACCGCGCCAGGCTCAGGCACCGATGTGAACCACAGCTCCCACAGTTTGCCGTCCGAGGCCGCGGCCACGAGGCCGTCGTTGTGCTCCGGCGACAGCGGCTCGAGGCGGATGCCGTCGCGTTCAAGGGTCACGGGCTTCGGATCGATCACTGGCGGGCTCCTGTCATCAGCTCAAAGTACAACAACGGCACGCCGCGATACGACTTGCCGCCAACGTTGCTGTATCCGCACTTGCGATAGAAATCACCGGCCCCGGCGGGGCTGTTGTAAGCATCGAGGCGAATGGCGTCGGCGGGAAACGAGCGCGCGGCGCTCAGCGCTTCGACGAGCAGCGCGCGGCCGAAGCCGGCCCGCTGGCGCTCGGGCCTGACCGCCATGTTGATCAAGTACAGCGCCTTCGCGCACTGCGTGAAGTAGGAGAGGTCGATCGACCACGGCTTCTTCGTCTGCAGGGTCAGCGTGCCGACGATCTCGCCATGCTCGCGCACGGCGAGGACGCGCGACGCCTTGATGTCGCGCAGCACCGCCTCCTCGTTGGTGTGCGCAGACCAGTGCCCTTCGCCGAAATCGCGCGTCAGGCGTTCGGCGGCCGCAACGCGCACGGCGACCAGCGCCGCGGCGTCATTAGCGGTGACAGGCGTGAACTGCAGATCTGCAGTTTATCTAAACAGACGCCGACGCGTCCCGGGCTCAGCTTTTCAGGATCTCGTACTCGAACACGTACGAGTGCTGCTTGCCTTCGATGATGATGTCCATCCGGCCGGTGAGGCCGGCGAGGTCGCCGGTCGCGGAATCGGGGACGACCGTGATGGTGAGGCTGGGCGTGCCGCGGTCCATGATGCCGGTGTGCTGCAGCGCGAAGCTGCCCTTCTTGCCGTGCAGCGTGCCGCTGACCCGCTCGACCGCGGAGTACGCCGCCGACTCCTTCACGGCGAGGCCCGCGGCCGTAATCATCTCGCCTTTCGCGGTCCCATTCAGATCGCCGTGAAACTGCTTGTCGAGCGACATCCGCCCGAGGTTGGGTCCCTCGGGCGACAGGTCGCTGGCCTGCGGCGTGATCTTGACGTCGAATGTTCCCTTAGCGGTCGTCATGTCCCTGTTCGCCTGTTAGCCCGCTGGCCTGCTGGCCTGTTGGCCTGCTGGCCTGTTGGCCTGCTGGCCTGCTGGCCTGCTGGCCTGCTGGCCTGTTATTGTCCCGGCCTGTATTCGCGCTCGGTGTGGCCCTTGAGCTGATCGCGATAAAAGTAGACGTCGCGCAGGTTGCCGGTCGAGTAGCGCTCGGTCTGATCGTTGAAGTGCTTCGAGCCCGGCACACTGTTGAGGCCGCCGGCGGTCACCGCCTTCGCCTTCACCTGGTCGCCGAACTCGATCACCGCCACGAAGCTGTTGCCGCTCGTGCCGTACCACTTCTTGGTGCCCGGATACGCGCGCGCGCCGAACGAGGCGAGCGAGCCATAGCGCGCCGACGAGAACATCACCGGCGCGCTCGGCTTGGCATCGTCGAACTTCTGGACGATCGCGCCGTCGTTGCGCTGGAAGCGGTTGATGTCGCCCCACGGCGTCTGCCACTTGCCGAAGTCGGCGGTCAGCTTGTCGATCGCCGCGGCCAGCGATTCGAGGCGCTGCTGCGACGTCGCTTTCGATCGCATGTATTCATAGTTCGAGACGTTCGCCTTGCGGGCCTCGGCCTGCACCTTCGTCCACAGGTCGTCGCCGTAGAACGTCGCCACCGATTGCGGTACCGACGTCGCCGACCAGCGATAGTCCCAGTCCTTCAGCACGGCAATCGCGTCGGCGGTCTTCGCCTTCAACGGATTCGACGCCGGCGCCGCCGCATGCGCCTTCACCAGCAGCGGAATCTGGATTTCGAACTCCGGCTGGAAGCTATCGAACGCGACGTCCTTGATCAGCGTGTCGAGGGTCAGCCCCTTCTTGCCGGTGAGGACCTTGATGGCGTGCACGCCGCGAGGGTTCTCACTGCCAGAGTCGACATACGCGGGATAGGCTTTCTGGCTCGGGCTGTTGCCCGGGCCCGCCGCCGAGAACGGATAGTTGTTGGTGTTGTAGACCCAGCCGTTCTTCGGATTGACGACGTTCGGCGATTCGTCGAACGACAGCACGCCGTTCCACTCGGTGGCGGCATTCGAGCCGTCCACGGGCTTGGTCCAGTCGAACTTCGGATCGCGTTTCGGGATGAAGTTCGAATGCAGGTAGGCGATGTTGCCGTCGGCGTCGGCGTAGAGCGTGTTGTTCGACGAGTTGGTGTGCGCCTCCATCACCTTCTTGTATTCGGCGAGGCTGCGCGCCTTGGTGCGCGAGAACGACTGGATCAGCGCCTTCATCGGTTCTTCCATCAGCCGGACGCTGACCCACTTGCCGTCGGCCTTCCGCACGATCGGGCCGCGATGCGTGCGATAGGTCGTGAACTCGATCTGCTTCGTGGGGGTGTCCGATTTGTACGGAATGACGATCTTCTTCACGATCAGCGGCCGCTCTTCCGTGCCGACGCGATAGGTGTAGCTGCCGTCGGCCTTCGTCGTGATCGCCTCGACATACTCGTCGATGTTGTCGACGCTGCTCGACGTGTGCATCCAGCCGGCCTTGTCGTTGAAACCCTGGTAGATGAAGAACTGTCCCCACGTCAGCGCGCCGTAGGCGTTCAGGCCTTCCTCGCTCACCATGTGCGCTTCTTCACGGAAGAAGAACGAGGTGTGCGGATTGATCAGCAGCATCGCCTTGCCTGATGCGGTGTTGGCGCCGGCGACGGCGACGCCGTTCGATCCGGACGGCTCCTTCGGTCCGACTTCGCCGACTTCGTCGGCTTCGTCGCGACTCGCGCCCCGGGCCGACTGTGGCGCTCGGCCCGTCGCGCCGTAGCCCGCCTGGGCGGTCTTGGTGGGCGAAGGCGGACCATAGAAGGCTTCGAGCTGCGTCAGATTGACGCGCTCGATGTCGCCGCCGATGCTGCCCTCGCTGAAGCTCAGCGCCATCCACGGCTCGAACTTCGTGATCACGCGCGGCTTCACGTTCGGGTGCGTCGCCAGGTAGAAGTTGAGACCGTCGGCCCACGAGTCCATCAGGGCCTTCAGCCACGGCGGGCTCTCGTTGTACTTGGCCTTGAGATCCGCGGGATCGATGAACAGCTTCATACGCAGGTCGCGCCAGATCTCCTTCTCGCCCTCCGCTTCGGCGAGACGGCCCTGCGAGTTGATGAAGTTGGTCTCGACGCGGTTGAAGTCGTCCTCCGCCTGCGCGTACATCAGGCCGAACACGACGTCGGCGTCGGTCTTGCCGTAGATGTGCGGGACGCCCCAGTCGTCGCGAATGATCGTGATGCCCTGCGCGCGCTGTTGGAACTTTGCGACATCAGGATTGACGGGTTGCGGCGCCGTTTGCGCGGCGCAAGCGGACAGGAAGATCGTGGCAACGAGAAGCTTCTTCATAGCGGATGGATTCTATCTCTAAAAGCGAATGCCGCCACCGATGGTGAATCGGATGGCATGGCCCAGAAATCCCTCGTCGTTCACCGAAAAATTGCGACTGAGCGTCGGGCCCGGATACTTGAGGATGCGATCGGCGATATCGGCACGGAAGAATGTCCGCGGCGTCGCCGACACGTCGATGCCGCCGCCGATCTCGTAGGCCGGCAACGTCGGCCCGCCGGCCATCACGCACGCGAGCGGCGGAGGAAAGATCGCGATGCACGCAAACCCGAGCGGCGGTTCAGCGACTTTGAGAAAGCCGGCCGCGGCTTTCGCGAACGGCCGCACGCGATTGATGCGCGGCCCGATCGTCGCGCCGAACAGGCCCTCGATGCGGCTGCCGCTGAAGGCCACCTGATCCGGTGGAAAGTCGGATGGATACCACGTGAGATCGGCGTCGAGCCCGATCATCGACGAGGGCATGAACGTAAAGCGGCCGCCGATGCCGTTGTCGCTGCCGTCGAACTCGCTCCACTGGGCCGACGAGAAGTGCACGTCCGCTTGAAACGATTGGGCCTGGGCGGATGACGCACCCGCCAGCGACACGAATAGCGCAACTACGAGAATCCGAGAGGTCATGACTCCAGATTAATCCGGGAGCGTCCAGAATTTGCCGACGAATCCCGCGTCAGAAAGCAGTTCGATCGCGTGCCTGACGCGGGCGTCAGGCACGAGCGGCTGAGCGGCGGCGCATCTCGGAGAACTTCCTCACCGCGCGGTCGAAGCGATCCTGGAGCGGCTTGCGTTGATCCGGCGCGAGCGGGCCGAGCCGCGCCCACGCCGCCTGCGCGCTGCGCACTTCCTGCTCGTTGGCGCGCTGCCGCGCGTCCTCGGCCTGGCGTGAGGCGCCGGCGCCCATCGTGTTGGCGGCCAATGCTTCGCGCCACTGGCGCGCGAGCAACTCCGCGGGCGAAAGATTCTTCGCCGGCTCCGCGCTTTCCGTCGGCAACAGTTTTTCGACCTTGGCGATGAGCTTTTCCATCTTGCCCTTGGTCAGCTCCGGATCGATATCGGTGCCCTTGAAGCCGTCGGGCCAGCGGGTGACGAGATTGAAGAGCGCCGCGTTGACGCGCTCGGCGAGCGGCGCGAGCGTGTGCCGCGGCAGGTCCGGTCCCTGCACCCAGCGGGCGCGGGCCGCCTGCACCTTCGCATAGAGATCGTCCGGCGCCGCGGCATCGGTCGCATCCGCGGCGGGCAGCAGCGCTTCGAGCTCGTTGACCGCCGATTCGCGATCCGCCATCTTGCCCTGTAGCGCCGCGGAATCGCGGTTCTTGAAGCGTTCGAAAAACAGATCGCACGCACCGCGGAACTCGTTCCAGATCGCGTCCGACTTGCTCTTCTTCACCGGGCCGATCGTCTTCCAGTCGACCTGCAGGCGCTTGATGCGCGACGCGGCCTGCTCCCATTCGGTGGATTCCGAGAGCTGCTTCGCTTCGGCGACCAGCGCTTCCTTGCGCTTCAGGTTTTCGGACCAGTCCTGCTTGCGCTGCTTGAGATCGTCCTGTCGCCGCGTGAAGAACTTGTCGCACGCCGCGCGGAAGCGTTCCCACACCGCCTTCTCGTTGCCGCGCGTGACGGCGCCGACGGATTTCCACTCGGCCTGCAGCGTCTTCATCGCATCGGCGGTCTTCACCCAGTCGGTGGAGTCCGCCATCGATTCGGCGCGCAGGCACAGCGCTTCCTTCTTCTTCAGGTTCTCGACGCGCTCGGTCGCCTGTAGCGCGAAGAAGTCCTTGCACTTGTCGTAGACCTGCTCCTGCGCGGTCTTGAAGCGGGTCCACAATGCCTCGGCCTGCGATCGCGGCGCCGCGGCGACGGGCTTCCACCGTTCCTGGAGCGTGCGCATTTCGTTCGAAGCTTTTTCCGGATCGCTCTCGGCGACCGGGATGAGCGCCTCCATCTTCACGCACAGCTCTTCCTGCACCTGGACGTTGGCCCAGCGCTTCCACTCCTCCGCTTCGCGAAGCTCCTGGATGCGCGGCGTCAACGACGTGCGCACGGCCTGGAGGCGCACCATCAAGTCTTCGCGATCCTGTTTCGTCGGCAGCGGTCCCATCGTCCCGACCACGAGCTTGACGTCCTTCATCAGCTGATCGGTCTGCTTGAGGGTGAGGCTTTCGGCGGACGCGCGCGTTTCGAACTTCTGCACCAGCGCCTGCAGCCGGTGCAGGTTCTCCACCTGCTGGGCGCCCTTGGCGTCGCGATGCGTCTGCTCCTGCGCTTCGAGCTTCTGCGCGGCCGCGTCGTAACGGGCGCGGAGGCCGGCGTCGATGTCGACATCGCGGGCGATCGCCTGCCACTGCTTGCGCAGCGAGTACCACTGGCTGCGGATGTCGTTATACGACGGGTTCTCGGCAAGCGCCTCGACCTCAGGCACGAGGGTCGGCAACCGCTCCGCGGATTGCTTGGCGAGTTGACGGCGCTCGAATCGCTTTTCGGCGGCGCGGCAGGCTTCGGCGAACCGGCGCTCGAGCTCGGCGGCCCACGCCTCGGGCATCGCCGGCATGCCTTCCCACGCGGCGCGCGCCTGCGCCACGCCGTCGGTGATGTCGTCGCCGTTCAGGCACTCGACGCGCGCGCACACCGCCGCGCGATCGGCCTGTTCCTGTTCCATCGCGCGGCGCTGGCGTTCGGCATCGGCACGCGCCGCTTCATCGGCGGCGAGCCGCTCGCGCACCACGTTCGAGGCGTTCTCGAAATCGGCTTCGATGGTCGATTGAATGTCGGCGTCGGCAAGGAGCTCGACCCAGGCGACGCGCGCGGCCGCATACGCTTCGCGCAGCTGCGCGAAGTCGGACGTCGACGCCAACGTTTTCATCTGCGCGACCATGTCGCGCGCCTTCTGCTGATCCGCTTCCTTGTACGCCGGACCGCTGTCAACGGGCGCCGCCGCCGGCTCGCTCACCTTCAACAGCGTGCGCGCCTTCTTCTGTGCCTGCTTGGTGCGCGCCTTCTCGGCGATCGCGGTCAACGTCTCGTTCGATGGATTCGACAGGCGATCGATCGCGGCCACCGCGGAATCGGCGTGCTCGCCGCGCAGCGCCACGCCTTCGATCTCGGCAGGCTCGGTCAGGCGTTCGAGCGCCACCAGCCGGGCGCCGGCTTCCGCTCCGTGACGCGCAATGCTGCCGAGGGATTTCTCGTCACGCACCCCGGCAATCGCCGCGCGCCGCACGTCATCAGGACCCGCCGCCTTCGCCACCGTGGCGAGCTCGCGCTCGCGACCGAGCGACGACAGCGCCGCCACCGCGGTCATCGCCACGGACGCATCGTGCTTCGACGCCTGCTCGACCAGCTGGCCGAGCGCATGATCGCGCACGCTGCCTTCCGATTCGTTGCGCACGATGTCGGCGAGCACCGAGGCATCGCCGATGCGCGCCACCGCGACCCGGCGCACGCGCGCGTCGGTGTCATCCTTGGCGAACGCGTTCAGCGACTCGATGTCGGCCGGATCGAGCTCGTGAATCGCCTCGATGCGGATGTTCGGATCGGGATGGGTGGACTTGGACTGCGGACGGAGCTTATCGAGAATTCCCATGGGTCTTTCAGACCCCGGCGGCCCCGAATGGGCCGGCCGGTGCCTTCCTTTATTGATCGAGGTGTAGCCCCGCACTACCGCAGGGCTGCGCAAGCATCAGACCGGGCATTATCGCATTAACCAAGGGTGCAAGGGGTGCAGGGGTGCAGGGGTGCAGGGGTGCTGGGTGCCCCGCGCCCGTGCACCCGTGCACCCGTGCACCGTGCACCCTTGCACCCGTGCACCCTTGCACTTATACATCCACTAATGTAGATTAATAGATGTGAAAGAGGCGTCGGCGCTCTACCGGCTGCTGGGGGACGAGGCCCGGCTGCGGCTGCTGCGCGTGCTCGACAAGGACCGGTTCAACGTGAAAGAGCTGACCGGCATCCTTGGCCTGGCGCAGTCAGGCGTCTCGCGCCATCTCGGTCTGCTCAAGGAATCCGAGCTCGTCGTCGAGGAGCGCGACGGCGCCTACAGCTTCTATCGCCTCTCCCCCGGGGTGAAAGACCACGGCAAGAGCCCGTTGTGGCCGCTGTTGCAATCGCAGTTCGATGCCGCGGCGGGCTCGGCGATAGTCAAGGCGGATGAATCGCGGCTGCAGGAAGTGCTGCGGCTGCGCCGCGAGAACTTCGAGCATGTGGGCCCCGACACCCGCGACGGCCGGCAGCTGGTGCCGGGCCGCAGCTGGGCGGCGTGGTCACGCGCGCTGGCACTCTTGCTGCCGCCGCTGGAAGTCGCGGACCTCGGTTGCGGCGAAGGCTACCTCACCGTCGAAACGGCGCGATGGGCGAAGCAGGTGACCGCCGTCGATCGAGCCAGCGGCGTGCTGGCGCGCGCGAAGGCGCTCGCCGAGCGGAAGAAGCTGTCGAACATCACGTGGAAGAAGGGCGAGCTCGAAAAGCTCCCGATTGAAACAGCCACGATGGATGTCGCCATGCTGTCGCAGGCGCTGCATCACGCCGCCGAGCCGCCCAAGGCGCTCGACGAAGCGTTGCGCGTCCTCAAACCGGGCGGGCGCCTCGTCATTCTCGATCTCCGGCCGCACGATGAGACCTGGGTGCGCGAGAAGCTCGGCGATCGCTGGTTTGGATTCAGCGATGAACATCTGTCGGGCCTGCTGACGCGGGCGGGCTTCACCGACGTTCGCGTCGCGCTGGGCGCGCGTCGCACCAACGATCCGTTTGCGGTGCTGCTGGCTATCGGCACCAAAAAAACATCCGCCTCCGCTCGCAAGAAACCGAGCGAGCTGCGGCGGGACGGCCCGCCTCCGGCGGGCCGAAGAGACCACTAATGAGCACAGTCGACACCCTAAAGAAACTGCTGGCTGAACGCATCCTCGTGCTGGATGGCGCGATGGGCACCATGGTCCAGCGCCATAAGCTGAGCGAGGCTGATTTCCGCGGCGAGCGGTTCAAGAACCACAAGAAGGATCTCAAGGGCAACAACGACGTGCTGGTGCTGACGCGGCCCGACGTGATTGCCGGGATCCACGCGGAGTATCTCGCCGCCGGCGCCGACATCATCGAGACCAACACGTTCAGCGGCACGTCCGTGTCGCAGGCCGACTACGGGCTCGAGGCGCTTGCCTACGAAATCAACTTCGAAGCGACGAAGCTCGCGAAGATGGTGGCCGCCGAGTGGACCGCGAAGACGCCAGACAAGCCGCGCTTCGTTGCCGGATCGCTCGGCCCGACCACGAAGACGTTGTCGATTTCGCCGGATGTGAACAACCCGGCATTTCGCGCCATCACGTTCGACGAGATGCGTGAGGCCTTCAAGGACCAGGCCCGCGGCCTCGTCGACGGCGGATCGGATCTGCTGCTGGTCGAGACGCAGATCGACACCTTGAATGCGAAAGCGGCGCTGGTGGCGATCGCCGAAGTGTTCGAAGAGAAAGGCGTACGCCTGCCGGTCATGGTGTCGGCGACGCTGACCGATCGCAGCGGCCGCACGTTGTCGGGCCAGACGCTCGATGCGTTTTATCTGTCGATCGAGCACGTGAAACCGTTCAGCGTCGGCCTCAATTGCGCCCTCGGCGCGAAGGAGATGCGGCCGTATCTCGCCGAGCTGTCGCGTGCCGTCGAGGGCTACGTCAGCTGCTACCCCAACGCCGGACTGCCGAATGCGTTCGGGCAGTACGACGAACAGCCGGCGGAGACCGCCGGCCTGATCAAGGAATTCGCCGAGAGCGGTTTCGTCAACATCATCGGCGGCTGCTGTGGTACCACGCCTGACCATATTCGCGAAATCGCGAAGGCAGTTGAAGGCTTGCGCCCGCGCGAAACAGGGATCAGGGATCAGGGATCAGGGATCGGGGATCAGGGATCAGGGCCCAGGCTGACGAGACTGTCAGGACTGGAGCCGTTGACGATCCGTCCCGATTCGAATTTCCAGATGATCGGGGAACGCACGAACGTAACAGGATCGAAGAAGTTCGAACGGCTGGTAAAGGCGAATGACTGGGCGGGCGCGGCGGCCGTCGCGGTCGAGCAGGTGCGCGGCGGCGCCAACATCATCGACGTCAACATGGACGAGGGCATGCTGGACTCGGAAGCCTGCATGACCGAGTTCCTCAACTACATCGCGACCGAGCCCGAGATCGCGCGCGTGCCGGTCATGGTCGACAGCTCGAAGTGGTCGGTCATCGAAGCCGGCCTGAAGTGCGTGCAGGGCAAGGCCGTCGTCAATTCGATCAGCCTCAAGGAAGGCGAAGCGGACTTCCTGAACAAGGCGAAGACGATTCGCCGCTACGGCGCGGCCATGATCGTGATG
>Ga0310892_10000690_pt1 | contig 10150 bp, 10 predicted proteins | sample C0D1metaG_FD_203747 | JGI IMG/M metagenome (GOLD analysis project Ga0310892, IMG submission 203747) | Lab incubated soil microbial communities from West Virginia University Organic Research Farm, Morgantown, WV, United States - C8D2 | ecosystem: Environmental > Terrestrial > Soil > Agricultural...
CCGTTCCCGTGGTGCACGTCGTAGTCCATGATCGCGACGCGCTCGAGTCCGAGCGACAGCGCGTGCGCGGCGGCGGCGGCGATGCTGTTGTAGAAGCAGAACCCCATGGCCCGTTCTCGCTCGGCATGGTGGCCGGGGGGCCGCACCAGGGCCATGACGCGCGTCGCTCGCGACTGCACGATCGCCTCGACGCCGCCGATCGCGGCGCCCGCCGCGAGGAGCGCTACGTCGCGCGTCTCCGGAGACGTGTACGTATCGGGATCGAGCGACACGGCGCGGCCGGCTGTTTCGTCGATCTTCGTCAGATGCTGATCGCTGTGCACGCGAGCCAGTTCGGCACGCGTGGCAGGCCGCGGCGCCTGTACGATGCGTCCCCGCTGTGTCCAGGCGTTGGCCACGCTGCGCAACACCTCGGCCCGCTCGACCCGCTCCGGATGACCCGGCGGGGTCCGGTGCTCCGCAAAACGATCGCTGTGAATCAGAATCAGTGACATCTTGCCTGTGACTAGGGATTAGGAATTGGGGATTGGGGATTAGGATTAGTCAAGAGCGCAGAGGCTCGTTGTTCGAGCGCCAGCAGCGCATGTTCGAGCTCGACCCGCCTGGCTTCAAGCATGCCTTCATCCGCGTCTCGCGGTACGTCGATTGGCGTGCCGACCGCCAGCGCCACCGTAGAAAACGGCCGCGGAATCTGCGTGCGGTCCCAGCTTCGCAGGCTCCAGTAGCTCGACGCCTCCATGTGAAAGGGCACCACGGGGCTACCCGTGAGCTTCGCCAGCCACACCGCGCCTGGCTGGACCTTGCGTGCCGGACCGCGCGGGCCATCGACCGCAAACCCGGAAGGGTGCCCGTTATCCATGTCGCGTTTCAATTGCCGCAGCGCCCGCCGGCCTCCGTGCGACGTGGACCCGCGCGACGTGCGGAATCCGAAGCGCTCGATGATGCGCGCGATCCATTCGCCGTCGAAGTTCTCGCTGATCATCACGACGATGCCGCGGCGCCGGAAGTAGTAGGTCGCGGTCAACACGCGCCCGTGCCAGAACGCCATGATCGGCCGCTTCCCGTTGCCCTCGAAGTGCAGGTGCTCGAGCCCTTCAACCTTCCAGTTGAGCGAGCTGCCCAGCGCCGAAATAAAAGGGACACCGAGGGCGGTGACGGCCACCACCTGAGCACGCTTCACCGGCGATTCCGACCAATGCATCAGGACTCCCGGCTCCGGGCTTCGGACTCCCGACTCCAGCCTTCGGACTCTCGACTCCGGCCCGCTGACTGCAGACTGTCGACTGCCGACTGCCGACTACATCCCTTCGTACCTCGGCCCTCCGCCGCCCTCAGGGGGCACCCAGGTGATGACCTGGTACGGATCCATGATGTCGCACGTCTTGCAGTGCACGCAGTTCGAGGCATTGATCTGAAGGCGCGGACCGTCGTTGCCCGCCACGATCTCGTACACGTTGGCCGGGCAGAAACGGATGCAGGGGTATCCGTATTCCTTGCCGCAAATCGTGTGACATACCTCGGTATGCACGAGCAGGTGCGCCGGCTGATCTTCTTCGTGCCGCGTGCCGGAAAAGTGCACGTTCGTGAGCTTGTCGAACGTCAGCACGCGGTCCGGTTTCAGCTCGGGGAGTGGATGCCCGCCGGACTCGTCCAGCCTGTGCATGTGCAGATGACCGGGCGTGGTCGGAATGGCCTGACGTACCCACCAGCCTTTCGTCAGGAGCTGCAATCCCGCAAAGGCCAGCCCACCGAACAATCCGTACTTGAATGCCTGGTGCACGTGCTGCACGGGACGCAACTCGGCGCCAACCCAGCTTTCGCGGATGCGTCGATCGAAGCCGGCGAGCCTGGCTTGTGAGGTGTCGCCGGCAGTCACACCGTCGAAGGCCGTTTCCGCCGCCAGCATGCCCGACTTCATCGCAAGGTGAATACCTTTGAGCCGAACCGAATTCAGGAATCCCGCCGCGTCGCCGACAATCAGTGCGCCATCGACCGCGCACTCGGGCAAGGTCAACCAACCCCCTTCGGGGAGCGCCTTCGCACCGTAGCGGATCATCTGCCCGCCGCTAATCAGATTCCTGATCAGCGGATGCAGCTTGAAGTACTGGAAAGCGACGTGCGGATCGAACCCTGGATCTTCGTAATCCAGCCCCACGACGAAACCGATCGACAGTCGCGTATCGGACATGGCATACACGAATCCGCCCCCGAATTGCTTCTGATCGAGCGGATAGCCAAGCGTGTGCATCACCGTGCCGGCAGGCAGCCGCCCGGCGGGCACGTCCCAGAGCTCCTTGATGCCGATGGCAAACAGTTGCGGTTGACGGCCTGCGCTGATGTCCGACCGCCGCATGAGCTGCTTCGTCAGATTGCCACGGACGCCGTCGGCCAGAATCGTCACCTTGGCGCGTACGTCAACACCGGGCTCGAAATTGGCTCGCGTGCCGCCGTGACGGCCGATGCCGCGGTCTCCCGTGCGCACGCCGGCCACGCGGGGTCCGTCCATGAGGAGCTCGGTCGCGGCGAAGCCCGAGAACATGTCGATGCCTTCCGCCTCGACCAGCCCCGACAGCCATTTGCCGAAGTGCTGCAGCGAAATGATGAAGTGGCCGTGATTGCGCAGGGGCGGCGGCGTGAAAGGAAACGCGATCCTGCCGGACTGCGTGAGGAAGTAGATGCGGTCTTCGTGCACCTTCGACGCCAGCGGCGCGCCTTTGGCCTCGAAGTCGGGGACGAGCTCGCTGAGGGCGCGCGGATCGAGCACCGCGCCCGACAGCAGGTGCGCGCCGGGCTCGGCGGCTTTCTCGAGCAGCGCCACGGCAATCGATTTGCCGGCGGATTTCTGAAGCTGGGCGAGCCTGAGCGCCGCCGACAGCCCCGCCGGCCCCCCGCCGACGATCAGGACGTCGACGTCGAGTGTCTCCCGCGCGTCAGACATACGTGTGTTTTACCACAGAGGCAACTGAGGCTCGCTTCGCTCGAAGTGAGAGACACACAGAGTTTCGTTTCAAAGAAATCCCTCTGCGTGCCTCTTTGTATGTCCTCTGTGTGGAACGACGGCCTCTGTGGTTTCAACCACGGGCATCAGGTCTTCTGCAACTCCGCGATCATCGCCGGCACGATCTCGAACAGATCGCCAACGATGCCGTAATCGGCGATCTCGAAGATGGGGGCATCGGCGTCCTTGTTGATGGCCACGATCGTCCGCGCCCCTTTCATCCCGACGACATGCTGAATGGCGCCGGAAATGCCGAGCGCCACGTAGAGCTTCGGCGCGACGGTCTGTCCGGAGCTGCCGACCTGACGCTCCATCGGCAGCCAGCCGCTGTCGCAGATGGGGCGCGACGCGGCCAGTTGAGCACCCAGCGCGGCCGCCAGCTTTTCGGCGAGCGCGATGTGCTCCTGCGCCTTGATGCCACGGCCGACGGCCACGATGCGCTCGGCCTGCGAAAGATCGACGGCCTGTTTGGCTTCCTGGAACGGCTCTTCGGCTTTCTGACGAATCGACGCGCCGTCGGGCGTGATGGCCATGGCCTTCACAGGCGCCGGCACGGACCCCCGTTTGGCGTTGTCTGCGCGATACGCACCAATCTGCACGCTCAGGAAATGCGGAGCATCCCCTTCCGCCGACACTTCCGCCACGAGCTTGCCCTGATAGACCGGACGGAGGAACGTGACGCCAGCTCCGCGGCGAATGCCGACGCAATCGGTGACGAGCGCCCGATCGAGCCGCGCCGCCAGCTTCGGCGCGAAGTCGCGCGCGCGATAGGTGTGCGCCATGACGACGTGACCGGGCTTCAGCTCGGCAATCGCCTTCTGGAGCGCGTCCACATACCCGTCCGGCGTGTACGGCTCGAGCAACGCCGACGTGATGACGTGCACCGCGGCCACGGCGGCGTGACTCAGCTCGGCGGCCGCCTCCGCGGGGCTGGCGCCCAGCACCAGCGCCTCGACGGGTTGGTCGCCGGCCAGTTCCTGGGCGGCGGCGACGGCTTCCCACGACGCCCGGTGCAACTTGCCACGGTTCTGCTCGGCCACGACGAGAATCATGCGTGCGTCTCGCGGCTCATCCAATCACCCGGGCTTCGTCCTTCAAAGCGCGGACGAGCTCTTTGGCCGCCTCAGCCGACGGCCCCGGGATGATCCGAGTCTGCTTGGTCTTGCGTGGCACATCGAGGCCGACGATCGTCGTGCGTGGGGGTGGAAGCGCGGGAGTCACCTTGCGGATTTCTTTCTTCTTCGCGGCCATGATGCCCTTGAGGGTGGCATAGCGCAGCTGGTTGATGCCGCTCTGGATGGTGATGACCGCGGGAAGGGGCATGGCCACCCACTGAAACCAGCCTCCCTCGAGCTCGCGCTTGACGCGCACGCTCGACTCCTGCACCTGCACGTCCATCACGATGGTGGCGTGCGGCACGCCGAGCCGCTCGGCGAGGATGACGCCGGTTTGCGCCGTGCCCTGATCGTCAGACTGAAGGCCCGTCAGCACCAGGTCGAACCCGTCGCCGCGTACCGCCTCGGCGAGGGCACCGGCGACGACAAACGGATCGGCGCCCACCGACGTGAGGCGATCGTCCTCGACGTGTATCGCGCGATCGGCGCCGCGCGCCAGCGCCTCGCGCAACACCTGCGATGCCCGGGCGGGTCCGGCCGTGCAGGCGACCACTTCGCCGCCGTGCTTTTCCCGCAGCCGCAGCGATTCTTCGAGCGCGTAGGCGTCGGGCTCGTTCATCTCGAAGCTGGCGTCCTGCTCGCGTACGCCCCGCTTGCTGTCGTCGATCCGGGGCTGCCATTCGCGGGTGGGAACTTGCTTTATGCAGACAGCGATCTTCATGATTCACGCATTGGAAGATTGGTAGATGGGCAGATTCGCAGATTGGCCGCCAGCAGATTCAAATCTAACAACTAATCTTCCAATCTTCCAATCTGGCAGTCTGCGAATGCGGCGAGGCGGTCAGGTCTCGTACCGCCGAAACAACAACGCCGCATTCGTGCCGCCGAAGCCGAACGAATTGGACAGCGCGTACTCCATCTTCACGGGGCGGCACTTGCCGGGCACGTAGTCCAGATCGCAGTCCGGATCGGGGTTCTCGAGGTTGATGGTGGGAGGCGCGGTCTGGTGGTACACGGCCAGGGCCGAGATGCCGGCCTCGAGCCCGCCGGCGGCGCCGAGCAAATGGCCGGTCATCGACTTGGTCGACGAAATCGCCATCTTGTAGGCGTGCTCGCCGAAGAGCTTCTTGATCGCCATCGTCTCGATGCGATCGTTGTGTGGCGTCGACGTGCCGTGCGCGTTGATGTATCCGATCTGCTGCGGCGCGACGTTGGCCTTGCGCAGCGCCATGTCCATGACCCGCACGGCCCCGCTGCCGTCCTCGGTCGGGGCGGTGATGTGGTACGCATCGCCCGACATGCCATAGCCGACCACTTCGGCGTAGATTCGTGCCCCACGGCGGAGCGCGAACTCTCGCTCTTCCAGAATCACGATGCCCGACCCTTCGCCGATGATGAACCCGTCGCGATCCCGATCGAACGGACGGCATGCGTGATCCGGCGCGTCGTTGCGAGTCGACATGGCGCGCATCGCCGCAAACCCGCCAACGCTCATCGGCGTGATCGCGGCCTCGGACCCGCCCGCAATCATCGCATCCGCATCGCCTCTCTTGATGATCTCGAACGAATCCCCGACCGCATGCGCCGAGGCCGAGCACGCCGTGCAGGTCGCCAGGTTCGGCCCTTTCGCGCCGAAGCGGATCGACACCTGGCCCGCAGCGAGGTTGATGATGGAGGCAGGGATGAAAAACGGGGAGATCTTCCGCGGACCACCCGCGAGGAGCGCCTCGTGCTCGCGCTCGATGCTCGTGAATCCGCCGATGCCCGACCCCACGAACACGCCGACGCTCCCTGCGTTGGCATCGGTAATCGTGAGCTTGGCATCATCCATCGCGAACTGCGACGCCGCAATCGCGTACTGGATGAAGATGTCCATCTTCTTGACGTCTTTTTTCTCGACGAACTGCAGCGGATCGAACCCCTTCACCTCGCCGGCAATCTGCGAGGCGTACGCGGAGGCGTCGAAGCGCGTGATGCGCCCGATACCGCTCTGGCCCGTCGTCAAGCCGCGCCAGTTCACGTCGGTCCCGATCCCCAGTGACGACACCAGCCCGATGCCGGTGACGACAACCCGTCTATTGGCCACGATGCTTATTTTTTACCTTTGGCGTGCGAGTCGATGTACTCGATCGCTTCCTTGACGCGCGTGATCTTCTCGGCGTCCTCGTCTGGAATTTCGATACCGAACTCCTCCTCGAACGCCATCACCAGCTCGACCGTGTCGAGCGAGTCCGCGCCGAGGTCATCGACAAAGGAGGCATCCGGGGTCACTTCTTCTTCGTCGACACCCAGCTGCTCCACGATGATGCTCTTCACTTTTTCAGCAACCGCCATTCAATCCTCCTACGTATACATGCCGCCGTTGACCGCTATGACCTGCCCCGTAATATACGCTGCTTCGTCGGACGCAAGAAAGCACACTGTGTTCGCCACATCGTCGGGCGTGCCGAGCCGTCCGAGCGGAATCTGCTGGGCCCAGGTCTCGGACGTGGCGCCGGTGAGCGCCCGGGTCATATCGGTGTCGATCATGCCCGGCGCGACGACGTTCACGGTAATCCCGCGGGACGCCACTTCCCGCGCCAGCGCCTTGGCCATGCCGATGAGCCCGGCCTTCGACGCCGCGTAGTTCACCTGCCCGGCATTCCCCATCTGCCCCACGACCGAGCTGATGGTGATGATGCGGCCTTCGCGCTGTTTGAGCATCGGCCGCAGGACCGCCTGCGTGCAGCTGTAGGCGGCCGTCAGGTTGGTCGCGATCACCGCGTCCCAGTCCTCGCGCTTCATGCGCATCATGAGCTGGTCGCGCGCAATACCGGCGTTGTTCACGAGGATGTCGATCCGGCCATGCCTGGCGAGCGCGTCCTTCACGACCGCCTCGACCGCCGGCGAATCCGTCACGTCGAGCGACACCGCCTCGGCCTTGCCGCCTTTCAACACGATATCGGCGACGTTCGCTTCGGCGTTCGTCCCCCGCGCCGCGGCCACAACCGCCGCGCCTTGCGCGGCCAGCCGCCTGGCGATCGCCGCGCCGATCCCGCGCGACGCGCCCGTCACGAGCGCGACTTTCCCGGTGAGGTCGAGCATTATCTGGTCACCGCGAACAACGCCCGGGCCGATTCCAGATCGTCCGGCGCGCCAACGGCAGCCACGTGGACATGATGTTGAATCTTGCGAATGAGCCCGCTGAGCACGCTGCCCGGACCGGCTTCAAGATATGTCGTGACACCCTCGGACGCAAGACGCCGCACGGAGTCTTCCCATCGAACGGCCGAGGATACCTGCCGCACCAGCGCATCGATGGCCGACGCCGCGTCACGCTTCGGCAGCGCGTCCACGTTCGCGACCACGGGAACCCTGGGATCGCGCACGGACATGGCGCGCAACTCGGGGGCGAGCCGGTCTTCGGCCGGCTTCATGAGCGCGCAGTGGAACGGCGCGCTCACCGGCAGCGGCACCACCCGCTTGGCGCCGAGCACCTTCGCGCGTGCGCCCGCGCGTTCAACGGCGTCTTTCGCGCCCGCAATCACTACCTGCCCGGCGCCGTTCATGTTGGCCGGCGCGACGATCTGCCCCTGTGCCGCATCCGAACAGGCCTGCGCAACCTTCTCCGCGTCGAGGCCGAGAATCGCCGACATGGCGCCTGTCCCCACCGGCACCGCTTCCTGCATGTAGCGACCGCGGCGGCGTACAAGGCGCATCGCATCGCCAAACGAGAACGTTCCGGCGGCGACGTTGGCTGAGTACTCGCCAAGGCTGTGGCCGGCGACAAACCCCAGGTTCGACGCGAGCCCCTCGGCTTCGAGCACGCGGTAGGCGGCGATGCTGGTCGCGAGAATTGCAGGCTGCGTGTTCTCGGTGAGCATCAGCGCGTCTTCGGGGCCTTCCCAGATCAGACGACTCAACGATTCTCCGAGGGCATCGTCGGCCTCGGCAAACGTCTGGCGGGCCACGGGAAACGCCTCCGCCAGCGCGCGGCCCATGCCGACTTTCTGCGAACCCTGTCCTGGAAAAACGAAGGCGATCATGAAACGGATGCGATGGCGATGTCCTGCTCGACGCGATGCAGCAGGCCGGCCGTGGTGAACCGGTGCGCCATGAGGACGGCGTTGCGAATCGCCTTGGCCGACGACCGGCCGTGGCAGACAAAGCAGACACCAGCGACGCCGAGCAGCGGCGCGCCGCCGTATTCAGAGTAGTCGAGGCGCCGGCGGAATCGCCGGAATGCGCGCCGCGACAGGAGTGATCCGACCATGCCGGAAAATGTCCTGGACAATTCTTCTCCGAGCAGACGCTCGACGGTGTCGACCAGCCCTTCGCTCACCTTGAGCGCGATGTTGCCGGTGAAACCGTCGCAGACTATCACGTCAGCGTTTCCCTTGTACACTTCGCGCGCCTCGACGTTGCCGATGAAATTCAGCGACGAGGCCTTCAGCAACTGATGCGCGTCGCGCACCAGTTCGGTGCCCTTGCTTTCCTCCTCGCCAATCGACAGCAGGCCGATACGCGGCCGATCGACGCCGAGCGAGACCTTGGCGTAGACGGCTCCCATCGCGGCGAACTGCAGGAGATGCGTCGCCCGGCACTCGACGTTGGCGCCCACGTCGAGCAGAATGCCGAGCCGATCGCCCGAGGGAATCGTCGCGGCCAGCGCCGGACGATCGACGCCCGGCAACATTCCGAACGCCCCGTGCGCGGAGAGCACGGTCGCACCAGTGTGCCCGGCACTCACCAGGGCCGCCGCCTCACCACCGGCAACCGCTTCGGCCGCGACGCGAATCGATGCGCGCGGCTTTCGCCGCAAGGCGGCCGCCGGCGCCTCGGCCATCCCGACGACGTCGGGTGCGTCGAGAATGCGGATGCTGAGATCGTCGGCGTCGGGGTGTCTGGCCAGCTCCGCCCGAATCACGTTGACCGGACCGGCCAGCAGAAGCCCGAGATTGAGGTGACGCGCGGCAGCCAGAGCGCCGTCGATGATGCTGCGAGGGGCATGGTCGCCGCCCATCGCGTCTACGGCGATGCGGATCATGAACAGGGCTTCCGGCTTCTGTCTCCTGGCTCCGGGCCGGGCCAGAAGCCCGTGGTCTGCCCCTCGGCGAGCTCGGGGCACCCTGAGCACATCGAAGGGTGCAGCCTGCAGTCGATCACGTCGTTCTAGCCTTCGTCAACGGCGCGAACCTGACGGCCGCGGTAATACCCGCAGTGCGGACACGTCCGGTGCGGTGGTTTCGGTTCGCGGCAATTCGGGCAGTCGCTCGATTGTGTGGCGACCAGCGTGTCGTGCGTGCGGCGCTTGGCCGTGCGCGACTTCGAGTGCCGCCGTTTCGGATTTGGCATGGTCTGGATCCTCTTTGAGTCGCGGGGCCCCTCGCCCCGCTCCACGCCGCTCGCTTGCGGGGGCCCCGTGCCCCGCGCCGCTCGCGGCTTTCACTGTTTCAATTGCTTCAACGCCGCAAGCCTCGGGTCTTCCCACTTTTGACTGCAACCGCACGATCCGGTATTCAGGTTCGTCCCGCAGTGAGGGCACAGACCCTTGCAATCATGCCTGCACAGCGGTTTCATGGGCAGCGCCAACTGAAACTGCTCCGTGATGAGATGTGAGAGATCGATCTCGTCGCCATCATAGAACGCGGTCGACAGATCGTCTTCCTCCACTTCCCGTTCGCCATCACCGACGTTCTCGACACGCGGCACGTACCGCAGATCGAACTCGGTGGTAACCGGTAACCTGAACGGCTCGAGGCACCGGCTGCAGGTGAGCTCGAGCTCTCCCTTCAGCCGCCCCGCAACCTTATACCGTCCGGTCTCCTGGCGATCGATGTCGAACGACAGGGCAACCGGTGAAACGATGCGAAACGCGTCACCCTCGCCTCCGGCGAAGAGCGACGGCTCGAATCGCTTCTCGAAGTGCTCGTGTGCGTTCTGGAGCGATCGAAGGCTTAAGTGCATAACCCGTGTCCTGCCAGCCCTTTAGGTGTTGGCAGAACGGACCATTATATCCCGGATGGGCGATGCGCCATAGTCAAGGGGCAATGGGCGG
>Ga0310892_10000691_pt1 | contig 10149 bp, 7 predicted proteins | sample C0D1metaG_FD_203747 | JGI IMG/M metagenome (GOLD analysis project Ga0310892, IMG submission 203747) | Lab incubated soil microbial communities from West Virginia University Organic Research Farm, Morgantown, WV, United States - C8D2 | ecosystem: Environmental > Terrestrial > Soil > Agricultural...
GGGCAGTTGGCGCAGGACCGAGAACAATCGCGAGGCGAAGTACTACAGCATCACCAAGGCAGGCACGCGCGCGCTCGCGAAGGAAACTGAGCGGTGGCGACGCCTGGCCGGATTTGTCGACGCTCTCCTGCTCAACGAGCCGTAGCGATGGCGACTTTTCGACGATTCCTGCTTCGTCTCGTCCATTTCTTCCAACCGCACCGCGCCGAGTCCGAGCTCGAACGCGAGCTGGCGGCGCACCTCGGTGTCCTCGAGGACGAGTACAAGCGTCGGGGGCTGACCGATGCCGAGGCCCGCCTGGCGGCCCGACGCGCGTTCGGCGGGGTTGCGCAGGCGAAGGAACTGCATCGCGAGGCACGATCGATCCGCTGGCTCAACGACCTCCGCCAGGACACGCGGTTCGCGGTGCGCTCACTCATGCGCGCGCCGGGGTTCGCTGCGGTCGTGATTGGCACCCTCGCGCTCGGCATCGGCGCCAACACCGCCATCTTCAGCGTCGTCCATGCCGTGCTGCTCCGCTCGCTGCCGTATCCCGGTGCCGATCGGTTCTTCAAGATCGACGCGCAGTTCGATCCAGACGATGGAAGCGGGACGAAGACGTCGGGCGCTCCAGGGAGTTTGCGGGATTTGGAGGTTCTTCGTTCTCGCGCTCGGACGATCTCGAACATGGGTACGTATGGCCTGATGGCCGTCACGCTCAGCGGACGTGGGGAGTCGGTCCATCTGAGCGGGGTTGAGATTTCGCCCCAGGTCATGGCGATGCTCGGAGCGACACCGTTGATGGGCCGACTGCTCGAGCCTCGCGAGGAGACGCGCGGCCGCGAACGCGTCACGGTGATCAGCTACTCCATGTGGCAACGCCGCCTGGGCGGTGACGATGCCATTCTTGGGAAGGCGTTGGTCCTCGACGGCATGCAATACGAGGTCGTCGGCGTCATGCGTCCCGGCTTTCAGTTTCCGAACGCCGACGCCGAGTTCTGGGTACCGTACGTCTGGGGCCCCATGGCTCGCCCGGTCATCGTCGGGCGGCTGAGCGCCGATGCCTCATTCGCCACGGCGACCAGGGAAGTGAACGACTTGATGCGGTCCGTACAAGAGGAGCGTCGTTCCGTTGGGACCGCTCCGATCGGTCCTCCGACTTCTCCGGAAGGGCCGCCACCTCCGGGCCCTCCGCCACCACCTGGGCCTCCGCCGCCGCCAGGCCGAGGTGCGGGCCCGCCGCCTCCGCCGAGCGGGAACACGGCTGGGGCCGCTGCGGCGCCGCGATCGGAACCGGTCCCGTCTCGGTTCGTCGTCGTCAGTTTGCACGGTGAGTTGATCGCTAGCGCCCGGACGCCGCTCGTGATCCTGTCGGGGGCCGTTGGGTTCGTGCTTCTCATCGCGTGCGTCAACGTCGGCGGGCTGTTGCTCGCGCGAAACATCGGGCGCGAGCGCGAGATCTGGGTACGGCTGACGCTCGGCGCGAACCGAAGCCGGATCGTGCAACAACTCGTGACTGAGAGCATGCTTCTGACGCTCGTCGGCGGATTCGCCGGGGTCTGGCTGGCGGAGACCGGCGTGCGATGGCTGCGAGTATTCGGCGCCGCCATGCCGCGACAGGACCTCAGCGCATCATCTATCGTGCCCCGGCTGCACGAAGTCGACGTCGACGGCACCGTGCTGCTGTTTGCCCTCGGCATCTCAGTCGCCGCCGGACTGGCGTGCGGGCTGGCGCCGGCGTTCTGGCAGTCGCGTCTCGAGGCCCGTGGTGAGTTGGCGCGCGAGGCCCGCTCATCTGCTGTGGGCAGCAACTTGCTCCGTCGTTCCCGGGGGCGTGCGCTCGTGGTCGTCATGCAGATCGGCATGGCGGTCGTTCTGCTCCTCGCCAGTGGACTCCTGATCCGGAGCTTTCTCAAGCTGTCGAGCGTCAACCCCGGTTACGCGACGACGCGTGTGCTCACGTTTCAAGTTCCCCTGTCGCCCAATCAGTCAGCGCTGAAGTTCTCCGCGGATCTCATCGCGCGCATCCAGGCACTTCCGGGCGTGCGGGCCGCGGGCTACGCTGACCACCTGCCGCTCACTCGCGGCAATTTCGGGCACGTGCCCCTCAGTACGCGTTCGGCGCCGAGCCAGTCCATCGGCCCGCCTCCACCGCCACCGCCCCCGGGTATCAACGGAAGACCGGACTTCCCGGTCGCGCACATCGTCAGCCGGGACTTCCTGGCCGCACTGGGCATCGCCGTTGTCGAGGGGCGCGGCTTCTCCGACGCGGATCCGGTCGGCCGTCCGCACAGCCTCCTCATCAACCGAACGCTGGCGCGGAGTGGAATGTTAGGCGATCACCCGGTCGGAACGCGTGTCTACACCGAAGACGCCCCCTGGGACATCACGGGAATCGTCGAGGACGCCAGAGACACCGGCCTGGCAGACCCTCCCGGCCCTGAGATCTTTGCCAGCCTGGAGCGATCCGGCACGGACGACACGCTGTTTCCTCACTCCTCGCCGTACTTTGCCGTGCGCACCGATATCCCGCCGGCCACTTTGATCCCGGCGATCCGGAGGATCGTCAGCGAGGTGGATCCGCGGACGGCGCCCGATCGCATCGCGACCATGGAAGAGATCATCTCGAACTCGATTCTCCAGCCGCGCTTCTACGCCGGGATGTTCGGCCTGTTCGCGCTGATCGCAGGCACGCTTGCGGTTGTCGGCATCTACGGAGGCATCGCCTTCGCCGTCAAGAGCCGTACGCGCGAGATCGGCATTCGGATGGCGTTAGGCGCCTCGACTTACCAGGTGTTTCGTACGATCGTCGGCGACATGCTGCTATTGGCGGCGGTCGGCATCACAGCTGGTGTCGCCGGCGGCGCCATGTTGACGCGCTATCTGCAGCAGATGTTGTTCGATTTGACTCCCCTCGATCCTGCCGTCTTCATCGCGATGCCCGTGGTCCTCGCCAGCGCCGTCCTGGGCGCGGCGCTTCTCTCGGCACGGCCGGCGTTGACCGTGGCACCGCTGGCTGCGCTGCGGCACGAGTAGGCCACTCACGGCCATTTGGCCGATGCGGTTCCAACTGGCGAAATCTAGGGTCACCAGCTCCAACTCGATTGATTCCAATCGATCGGTATTCCGATTCCCAAGTGGGCAGCAGCCAGGAAAACGATTGACATGCATAGTCATCGTACGATACTTGTCGTAGACATGCGACGAGACGCGCTACGGTGAATCGATGAGGATTCGAAAGACATCCGCGCGCACGCGCCTGCCGACAGATGCAGAGCTCGATATCCTGCACGTGCTTTGGGATCACGGACCCAGCACAGTCCGGGAGGTCCAGCAACACCTCGCGACTGACAGACCGACGGTGTACACGACGGTGCTGAAGCAATTGCAGGTGATGGCTGAGAAGGGCTTCGTTCGCCGGAACGCGCGACTCCGCTCCCACGTGTATGAAGCGCGATTCCCGCGTGAAGAGACCCAGCGCAGAATTGCGGCCGATCTGCTCGATCGTGCATTCCGCGGCTCGCCGACAGCCCTGCTCCTCGGAGTCCTTTCCGCTCATTCGGCCACACCGTCGGATCTGGCTGAGATCCGCAAGATGATCGACGACTACGAAAAGAGGCAACGATGATCCTCATCGACGCATTCCCCACCCAGATGTGGGTGGAACCTCTGGGCTGGACGCTCCTGCATTCGTTGTGGCAGGGCGCGGTGATTACCGTCGTCACGTGGATGGTACTCCGTGGATACGGCGTGCGCCTTCGGTCACAGACCCGGTATGTCCTCTGCTGCAGTGCTCTCGGGTTGTCGGTTGCCGCTCCGATCCTCACATTCGTGTCGTTCAGCTTGAGCCCGGATCGAGGCGCGATGGTGACTCCGGCCTCTGCGGCCACGTCAGTCTTGGGCGTTGTCTCGCCGATCACCAGTGCGTCGCGATCGTCGGGAGGTGCAGTGCTCGTTCTCCCCTGGGTTGTCCTCGCCTGGATGATTGGAGTCTTCGCCAGAGCACTCTGGATCACCAGTGCCTGGCTCGCGGTCCGTCGCCTGGCCCGATCGGCCGCGCAGCCGATAGACGCGATGTGGGCGCGGGTCCTGGAACAGCTGCAGCGAGAGCTGCGGGTCGACCGTCACGTCGGTCTCCGGCTGTCCGCGCTCGTTGACGTTCCGTGCGTGATCGGCTGGCTTCGGCCGATCGTTCTGCTGCCTCCGGCCGCATGTCTGTGCCTGAGTCCGCAACAAATGGAGGCGGTGCTGGCTCACGAACTCGCGCACATCAAGCGGCACGATTTCCTCATCAACAGTCTTCAGCGGATCGCCGAGGCGCTCCTCTTCTACCATCCGGGCGCGTGGTGGATGTCGCGCCAGATTCGAATCGAGCGTGAGCACTGCTGCGATGATGTCGCGGTGGCCGTGTGTCCGGACGTTGTGGCGTATACCCGCGCGTTGACCGCTCTCGAAGTCAGTAGGCACGCGTCAGAGCCGCTGCTCGCCGCTACAGACGGCGATCTCGTGGGCCGCATTCGGCGGCTGCTCAGCGGACGCGAGAATGCGGTTTCGGGCATTGCTCCCATCACCGCGGTTACGCTGCTCCTTGTTGGCATCGGCGCATATGCGCTCGCGGCGCCCGCCTCCAGACCGAGCGCCCAGCACGATTCCGCAGGCACCTTGCGCGAAACATCGCCCGCTCCAACTCAGGAACTGATCCGCCAATTCGACGGCAGCCGAACCCGGCGGGACAGGGTTGACGCGATCAGCCGGCTCTCTGGCGACCTCAGCACCGCTGCGTGGCAAAAGCTCGTGCTCATTGCGGAACAAGATCCAGACTTTGACGTGCGGAAGGAAGCCGTCAGCTACATCGCCGGACGCGCAACGCCGGCGGCCGTTCAAGAGTTGATCCGGCTGTACGGAGCCAGCCGTGAACAGGCGATGAAGCTTCAGGTACTCAGCTATCTCTCGGGACTTCGCACCTCGGAGTCGATGGCGAAGATCCGCGAGATCGCGGAGGGCGACAGGGATCCCGTGATTCGAGCACAAGCGTTGGACTACGTCCTCGGTCGCTAGGAGCCGCTCATGGCGTCCGAGCTTCGACGCGCGGTCCGGTCCCTCCGTCGTGCTCCCGGATTCCTCGCGGCGTCGGTCCTGCTGATTGCACTTGCGATTGCTCCGACGCTCGGCGTCTTCCGTCTCACTGACATCGTGCTTCTGAGACAGCTGTCGACTCCCCGTCCAGATCAGCTTGTGGTCTTCGAGAAGGTCGCGATGGACGGCGACACGGGCCTTGCAGAACGGCAACGCGACCGAGCGTGTCCTGCGCGAGCTGGTATCCGGCAATTACTTTCAGTGTTTGCAGACGAAAGCGTTTCTCGGCCGACTACTCTCGCCTGAGGACGATCAACAACCCGGCGGTCACCCGGTTGCCGTACTGACGTATGGTTACTGGCGCGAACGGTTCGGCGGCGATCCGAACGTCCTCGATCAAACGATCCGCCTGAATGGCTATCCGTTCACCGTCATCGGCGTGGCGGAGCCTCGGTTCCGCGGTCTGCGCGCCGCGTTTCGGCCCGCCGTTGTCGTCCCGATGATGATGCAGGGGCAACTCGAGCCTTCGTGGAAAGCGCTCGAACGACGCGGCACCAGTTGGCTCAAGATCATCGGTCGCCTGGAATCGAGTGCCGCGAGACCGGTTGTCGAAGCGCAGGTCAGTGCCACCTACCAGAATCTCGTCAGACAGGACCTGGCCGGCGCATCGCTGCCTGACACGGTTCGTCAGGAGTTGCTCGCCGAGCGCGTGAAGTTGACTCCGGGCGGCCGCGGGTTCTCGCCGCTTGCGTCCAGATACGGGCGTCCGCTGAGCGTTGTGCTCGTCATGACGGCCATCTTGTGGCTCGTGGCCGCGCTGAATCTCCTGTCTCTCGTCGTTGCCCGCTTCACCGCGCAGCGCGGTGAGTTGGCGGTGCGCGCGGCGCTCGGAGCCACATCGTTCAGGCTGATGCTCGGAGTGATGGCAGAATTGGCCGTCATCGCCATAGTGGGCGGCTGCAGCGGTTTCGCACTCGCCTCGCCGTTCGCGCTGGCGCTGTTACGCTTCGTCCCGACACAGAACAGTCCGCTCGACACAGGAGCTTGGATCGATCTGCGGCTGTTGGGCCTCGCGCTGGGACTCACGGTGACGACGATGGCCGTCGTGGGGACGTATGTTCTGTGGCGCCTCCGCGCCGATTCAGACCTCAGCCTCCGGCCGCACGGAATCCGACACACGGTGCGCGACTGGCTCTCCGTGAGCACATTCGGCGGCCGGATCGTGCTCGGCGTCCAGTTCACCGGAGCGACCATCCTTCTCGTCTCAGCCGGCCTCGTGGTTCGATCGGTTGTCAATCTGCGCCACCAGCCGCTCGGGTACGACGCCTCTGACGTCACCCTGATTTCCCTCGCGCCGAGCCTGCAAGGCTACACGTCGTCGCGAGCGGCGGAACTGTTCGAGCGGCTTCGCGAGCGCGTCGACTCCATCCCTGGCGTTCGGTCGGCGACATTCGGGTTCGTGGACGTGGTCAGCGGTCAAGGGCGCCGCGAGACCATTGCCATCGCAGCCAGGGATAGCGGGCCAGCTCGTACCCAGGATGTCGAGGTCAATCTCGTCGGTCCGCGGTACTTCGAGACGCTGGGCATTGTGGTGAAGGCGGGCCGCGCGATCGACGTGCGCGACCGACAGGGCACTCCACTCGTCGCGGTGGTGAGCGAGACGTTTGCGCGCACATTCTTCGATGGCACGGCAGTCGGTCGGCGTCTTCGGTGGGCGGGTTCACCGGCAAATGATCCGGGCGTCGAGATTGTCGGCATCGCGTCGGACATCAAGTACCGGTCCGTTCGCGCTCCAGGTCCGGCGCTGGTTTACCTTCCGGTGATGCAGGATCCGGTCGCGGACGCAACCCTGTACGTGCGATCGACGCTTGCGGCCACTGCGATTCTCACTACCGTCCGCCAGGAAATCACACGGCTCGACCCCGGAGTGGCCCCGTTCAACGCCCGGACCCTAGAACACCAAGTCGATGAGTCGCTCGCCACAGAGCGCGGCCTTTCGTTTCTCGCCAGCGCGCTCGGGTTACTGGCGCTCGTGCTGACGAGCATCGGCCTGGCGGGGTCCATCGCCCAGAGGGTCACGCGGCGCACACGAGAGATTGGCATCCGACTCGCGCTCGGTGCCAGTCCTCGACTGGTGCGCCGGCGCGTCCTGCTCGAAGGGCTGCGGCCCGCCTTGGTCGGCGGAATCCTGGGGATGCTGCTCGCGTATCCGGCCACGCATCTGCTCATCGAGATGCTGTTCGGCGTGTCGCAGCGCGATCCGCTGGTTCTCAGCGGAAGCATGGCTGCTCTGATGCTGGTCGCCGGGTTGGCCTGTTACCTACCAGCCCGTCGGGCATCGAGGGTGGATCCGGTGATCGCCCTTCGCGCGGAGTGACGTAATACGATGCCGCACCAAATGCGTTCAAGCGACGCGACGGAGCCCGTCAATTCGTTGAAGCCACGGCACCATGTGGTTCCAACTGGCGAAATTTAGGCTCACCACTTAACTGGTTCTCCCCATTCACTCCTACGGCGTCGGGACTGCGGTGCGGTTGCCGGGCACGGTCTGCGCCTGATAGGCGAACACTTCGCGGCTGTTTGGATTGACGTACACCTTCACCCACTGCACATCGTTGTTACCTTGCGCGGCGTGGCTGCCGAATGTCCCGATGCGCGTGAAGTTTTCCAGCCGGAAACCGGTCGCACTCAGAAAGGGCTTGTCCACGCGGAAGTAGTGCGAATCGCCGTGCACGTAGGCGACCGGCCTGCGGAACGCGATCACCTCGTTACGCAGCGCGACCAGAAACGCCTTGTAGCCGTCGAACGCAGCACTTGGTGTGAGGTCCTGATCCAATGTCGTGGGATTGCGTGTGTAGTCGGAGATCCCGGTTGTCCTGTCGAAGGCTGGATCGGCCTGCGAAATGAACATGACTGCGACCGAGCCATCCGCCTTGGCAGCCGCGAACGTCTCCTGCATCCAGACGATGTTGGCGGCATTGCGGGCCGCGTATTCGGCGGGGTCGGGAGCAGTATCGCAGAGATTGTTGCAGGAGCCCTGGATGTTCAACGTCGCGTACATGACGCGGCCCGCGGTCCAGCGGCGGTTTTCTACGCACGGAGCCGGGCCGCCGACGCCCAGACAGAGCGGTGAGGACTGCACTTCTTGTTGGAACGGGTGTCCGCCGAGCGTGAACGGCGTGCTGAAGAAGACCAGCCGCTCATGGTCGAGCCGCTCTAAAGAGTTGTACGTGGGATCCCGGTCGCAGTCGGTCCATTCGTTGTCGCCGGGAGTGAAGATCGCCGGCGCGTCGAGCGAATTGAACCTGGTGAGGGCGTCGCTGTAGAGAGTATCTGGACACGGTCCCGAGCCTGCCTTCAGGTCGCCGTCGTGCACTGTGAAGGCCAGATTCTGCGAGTTCATGTCTGCGATCAGGTTCGGAATCCCGACCGTCGCCTGTTGAGACGAGTACGGCAAATCACCCCACAATCCGATCGCATAGGGATTATTGCCATTTCCCCCGATGCCCGTTTGCTGGTCGCCAGCAATGAAACTGCCGGACGCCAACCCGACGATCATCGCGACGCACAACATGATGGCCACGCGAAACCGCGTCCCCCCATCCCCTCGAGTCGCTCCTGGCTGCCGGGTGCTCTCCATGATTCATCTCCTGAGTCAGATTGGTCCAAACGATCCGCTCCGACGGGATAGTAAGCCCGTTTCGAGTAACCGGACAATGAACGGTCGGTGACAAGTAGGTGAACGGCTCGGACCCCGGCGTGGAAGCCTGGTATGTAGAGCACTTTGGGGAGTCGAGTAGGCACGTTCACCTCGTGCAGTCGGTCGATCAGTCGCCGCGATTGCTGAAGTGGACAACTAGGTCGACGGCCCACTTTGAAAGGCTACGGCCGGGCCAATCGCGAAGACCGCGAACCGGTGACCGTCGACACCGTCTTTAAGATCGGCTCCGTCCGCAAGCAGTTCATCGCGACCGCCGTCATGCTGCTGGTGCGACAGGGTCGCATCAGTTTGGACGATTCGATTAGCAATTACTTCGACGACCTACCGCCGCCGTGGAAATCCATCACCATTCGGCAGCTGCTCTCGCATACCGCGGGGCTGCCCCGCGAGTCGCCGCTCTTCAACGGCTTGAGCGGTCACTCCCTGACGCAACGCACGGAAACTGCCATCTGCTTCTGGCCCTGGGGCCCACGATAGAGCGCTTGACTGCCTTTGGCGAAGTTATAGAGCGGTGCGGTGATCGGATCGTTTTCGGATACCGTCCAGTAGATTCCGTGTGCCTCCAGCCGGTCGTACTGCCCATCAATGGAGCGATTGCCACCCAGCACGGCATTGAAGCCTGACGTCCCTCCGCTCAGGAGTGCCGTGTACGCCGCTCTACCCTTCTCAGGCGAATCGTTCCCAAGTCCACCATAGTGCTTCGCCAGCTGACGCCATTCGTCGTCGGTCGGCAACCGCCATCCATCTCCTAGCGCCTGACATCCTCGCTGCGCCGATTCCCACGTATACAAACGGCCATATCGACGGCAGTTCGATTCCGTATCGTCGTAACAATAGGATGACGACGTGCTGACGTTCAGATTGGCAGTCGTCCACTCTTTACCGTCCGCCATCCGTTTGGAAGAAGCGATCGCACCCGACAGGGTTTGCTCTTTCGCTGAACTCTGCGTCGCGCCGGCGCCGCCAACAAATCCGAACGCAATACTCAGCGCGATTGCCACGGCACTAATTCGACCGGTCGTCATGTTGTCCTCGCCGCTATGGTGTGATCGCGAACTGTGTCTTCGCAGCTTTTGACATCGCCCCACCTAAACGGAGGGAGCCTAGCACGCATTAACTCACGATAAACGGTAGGACTCTATCGGGACTGACCCGGCGCACGTGTGGCCGCGTTGAGCGCCCGTGGTAGCATTTCACGACTGAGATCAGAAGATTTCCCGCAAGAGGCCGGACGGGATCTGCACGCCAACGCTCCATGTCAGGATCGTGTCGCGTCGATCTGACGGGCCATCAACCTGGCGCGCGATGCCGATGCTGACTCGGCCCATTGACACATATCCCACCTCCAGACCAACGTACGTGGTCCGTCCGGT
>Ga0310892_10000693_pt1 | contig 10139 bp, 7 predicted proteins | sample C0D1metaG_FD_203747 | JGI IMG/M metagenome (GOLD analysis project Ga0310892, IMG submission 203747) | Lab incubated soil microbial communities from West Virginia University Organic Research Farm, Morgantown, WV, United States - C8D2 | ecosystem: Environmental > Terrestrial > Soil > Agricultural...
GGTCGTGCAGGACACGGCGAAGCGGATCCGGAGCGTCGCCTTCGACAGCCCGCTCGCATTCAGCGCCCTGCCGCTGACCTACGACTTCGGCACCGAGAATGGCACCTACGGCGCGTTGCGGAACGCCACCGACACGGCTGTCCTCACGCAGACCGTCAACCAGAAAGGTCCGGCGGGATGGATCGTCCGGACCGGCGCCCAGGGCGGCCAACTGAACGACTACGAAAACTCGGCCAGCGGCCATGCGCGCGGCTGGGGCCATCTCCTCGACGCACGCGGGGCGGTGGCGTTCGGCTTTGCCGAGTTCGCGCGCGAGCCGGGCACCTATCGGATTGCGTTCAGCGGAAGCGGCCAGGCCAGCTTCTCGTTCGAGCCGTCACGCCCCGCGGCAGAGCATCGCCTGATCGTGTATCAGCACTTCGTCTCGACGCCGGTCCCGATCGGTGCGGCGACGAGTCCGACGGCGATGTTGAGCCCGTTGAAGGTCGACGTGAAATGAAGAGGCGGACCTAAAGGTCCGCACTACTTGCTGCCGATTACTTGCCGCGGACGTCGAACGCCATCACGCTGTCCTGGTTGCGGACGTAGAGACGGCCATCGGCGATGACCGGTGGGGCCCAGGTGGGATAGCGGCTCTGCTTGAGTGAGAAGCGCGACACCTCACGGTATTCGTCCGAACGAGCTTCTACGAGCGCCAGGATCGCGTCTTCGCCGAGGACGTAGAGGTGCTTGTCCGCGTAGGCCACCGACCCCTTGCCGACGCTCCGGTTGCGCCAGAGCACTTCCCCGTTGTCGAACCGTATCGCCGTCAGAGTCGCGCTATTGAAACCGTACAGCACGCCGTCGACGAGCACCGAGGTCGAGTAGTGATTCCGCATGTTGCGGGTGAAATAGACCTCGGACACCGACTTCGCGCCGACCTTGAGGAGCGCGCCACCGGATTCGTACTCGGTCGAGACGAACACGCGGCCGTTGCTGACGATCGGTGTGGCGATGTTGGCCGTTTGATTCGACACCTGGGTGTATCGCCAGAGCTGCTGACCGTTATCGGCCCGAACGCCGACGACGGCCGATTCGTTCATGGCGACGACTTGGCGGACACCCTCGAACTCCCCGATCACTGCGGAGGAATAGCCGGCGCCATCGGTCCCCGACTTCCACACCAGCGCGCCGTCGGCCTTGTTGAGAGCGACCAGCGATCCGTCGCGGCCGCCGGGCATGACGATCAACCGGTCGCCGTCGATGAGCGGCGACTCGCTGATACCCCACGACGGCACCGAGCCGCGGAACTTCTGCAGGACGTTCTGCGACCAGGCGACCTTGCCGCTTGCCGCGTCGAGACACGCGAGGACGCCGTCAGGCGACAGCGTGTAGATCCGCGGGCCGTCCACGGTCGGCGTGCCGCGCGGCCCGTTGCCGCGGGATTCGTTGAACGTTCCGCCGGCGACCGTTTCCCACAGCTTCGCGCCGGTGTTCACATCGATCGCGGTCACGTAGTGGCGTCCGCCGCGCTGCCCTTGCGTGTAGACGCGCCCGTCGGCGACTGACACCCCGGAGAAGCCTTCGCCGAGGCCGTTCGCCGCCCAGAGTTGACGCGGCCCTTCTTTCGGCCACGACGTCAGCAGGCCGGTCTCGCGCGAGATGCCGTCGCGCGCCGGACCGCGCCACTGCGGCCAGTCGGCAGCCTGCAGCGAGACTCCCAAGATCGCCGTAACACCTAGTGTAATTAGCCGCATGTTCACGTACTTTTTTCCACTGGCCTGCTGCCCTATCTGTCGAGTTCCGGCGGTTGCCGACGTTTCGTCGCCTGTTCGAAACTGTACGCAATCTCGATAAGCCGCGGTTCGCTGCAAGCCAGGCCGGTGAAGGCGGCGCCGAACGGAGACGGCTTCGCGTTGAAGCCGTCCGGTGCGGACGGCGTCAGCGTGTTCGGGATGAAGCCGGCCGGGACGATGACCGTCGGATAGCCGGGGCGTGCGGCGAGGGCGGCGGCGTTGCCGCCCGGAAACAGCAGCGCGTCGAGGCGCTGGGCCTTCATGACTTCATCGATCCCGTGCGTCGCCGACAGGCGGATGTCCTTCGCGCGATCCGCCTCATAGCGTGCGCGATCCTTCTCGACATCCATCTCGTCGGAGATGTCCAGGTTCGACTGGCCGTACTTCAATGCGCCGGCGTTCGTGTGAGCAGTGTTCCACTCGCGCAGCTCGGTCAGCGTTTTCACCGGCGCTGACGGGCCGAGCGACGCGAGCCATTTGTTGAAATCGCGCTTCATCCCATACTTGAACGCGATCGAGCAGTCGGCGTCGCTGCCGCGGGCGTTGTTCGCGCCCGAGCAGATCCCCCAGAGCGTGTAGTTCTGCGCGGCGTCCTCGTCGACGACGCTCGGGATGTCGGCGGGATCGACAACGACGGCGCCTTCGCGCTTCAAGACGTCGATGACCTCGGCCATCAGCTTCGCCAGGTCTGGCCCCAGCCCACCTCGCGGCGCCGTGGAACCGGGAAGCGGCGCGGCGTCGTAGAAAAATGCCCGCGGGATGCCGATGCGGGCGCCGCGCAACCCCTCTCGCCGCAGGGAGCGCGTGTAATCGCGCCCCCTCGACTGCGCTCGGGGCAGGCCTGGCGGGGGCGTGCAGCGGCTGGTTGCGGGATCGTTCGGATCCGGCGCCGCCCCTTCGAGCGCACCGAGCAGGACTGCGGCATCCGCCACCGACTTCGCGAGCGGGCCCGGCGTGTCCTGATCCGCGGTGATCGGAATCACCCCGTAACGGCTGACGCGTCCCACCGTCGGCTTAATTCCGACCAGCATATTCTGATTGGCCGGGCTGAGAATCGATCCGGACGTCTCCGTGCCGACGTTGGCCGCCCACAGGTTCGCGGCGGTGCCAATGCCCGAGCTCGACCCGCCGGTCGCGAGCACCGGGCGGCCGTCACCCGCCGGCCTGGGATCGCGCCGCGGGTCGTACGGATTGAACCCGAAGCCTCCGACGGCGTTGTAGTTGGTCGGCATCGGTGTCGGTGCGCCGGCTACCCAGTTGGCGAGCTCGGTCATGCCGGTCTTGGCGATGATGATGGCACCGGCCGCGCGCAGATTCGCCGTCAGCGTCGCCTCGTAGGGCGGCACGTAACCCACGAACGCCAGGGCTCCGCCGGTGGTCGGCATGGTGGTGGTGTGAACGTTGTCTTTCAGCGCGATCGGAATCCCGTGCAGCGGTCCGCGTACCTTCCCGGCCGCCCGCTCGCGATCGCGCTCGTCCGCCTCCTGCAGCGCGCGCGGATTGACCGCCAGCGTCGCGTGCAGTTTGTCTTCGTAGGTGGCGATGCGGATCAGGTACTCGGTCACGATGGAGCGTGACGTCGCCCGGCGGTTCTTCATCGCGGCCTGCATGTCCGCGATCGACGCCTCGACCACCGTGAACGGCGGCGCACGCTTCGCCTTGCCTTCGGCAACGAGGCTGGCGCTCAGAATCAACGCGATGAAAGCGGTCGTTCGCATACCTCTGCGCTTTGCGTGCTCAGCTCCCCTTTGCGTCCTCGTACTGTTTTAGCTCGGCCCTGGCGATCGACTCCCGGTGCACTTCATCAGGCCCATCGGCCAGCCTGATCGTTCGAGTGTGGGCCCACGCTGACGCCAGAAACGTGTCGTCGCTGACGCCGGCGGCGCCGTGCGCCTGGATGGCGCGGTCGAGGACCTGGAGCGCCGCGCGCGGCGCGACGATCTTGATCATGGCGATCTCACGGCGGGCGGCCTTGTTGCCGACGGTGTCCATCAGACGCGCGGCGTGCAGCGTCAGCAACCGTGCCTGCTCGAGCTCGATCCGCGACTCGGCGATGTCGGCCCGAATCGTCCCCTGCTCGGCCAGCGGCTTGCCGAATGCCGTCCGCGTCAACACCCGCCGGCACATCGTCTCGAGCGCGCGCTCCGCCAGGCCGATCGTCCGCATGCAGTGGTGAATGCGTCCGGGTCCGAGGCGGCCCTGTGCGATTTCGAAGCCGCGGCCTTCGCCGAGCAGCAGGTTCGAGGCGGGCACGCGCACGTTTTCGAAGGTGATTTCCGCGTGGCCGTGCGGCGCGTGGTCGTAGCCGAACACCGACAGCATGCGACGGATGGTCACGCCCTGGGTGTCGAGCGGTACAAGGATCATCGACTGCTGCAGGTGCCGCGGCGCCTGCGGGTCGGTCTTCCCCATGAAGATGGCGATCTTGCAGCGCGGATCGCCGGCGCCTGAGATGTACCACTTGCGGCCATTGATCATGTAGTCGTCGCCCTGCCGCGAAATGCTCGACCGGATGTTGGTGGCGTCCGAGGAGGCGACATCCGGCTCGGTCATCGCGTAGCACGACCGGATCTCGCCGGCCAGCAGCGGCTCGAGCCAGCGGCGTTTCTGCTCGGGGCTGCCGTAGCGAACCAGCACCTCCATGTTGCCGGTGTCCGGCGCCGAGCAGTTGAACACTTCGGCGGCGAACGCCGGCGAGCGACCCATGATTTCGCAGAGCGGCGCGTACTCGGCGTTCGTCAAGCCGGCGCCGTAGTCGCTCTCCGGCAGGAACAGGTTCCACAGGCCCGCCGCGCGGGCCTTCGGCTTGAGCTCTTCGACGATCTTCGCCGGCTGCCAGCGATCGCCATGCTCGACCTGGCGATGGAACGTCGCTTCGTTGGGATAGATGTGCTCATCCATGAACGCGGTCAGCCGCGTCGCGAGTTCGCGTGCCCGGTCGGTAACGGCGAGTGACATGGAGCGCATGATAGTGTACCCGCCGTGCTCGGAGACACGCGCGAAGTCCGGACCGGCGAGGCGCTGGATTGGAAGGCACTCGAAACCTACCTGCGCCTGCACCTGCCGGTTCAGCAGATCAAGGGCCTCGACCTGTCGCGCGAGATGGAGGTGTCGCAGTTCCCGGGCGGCCACTCGAATCTGACGTATCTGGTCCGATTTGGCGGCGTCGAACTGGTGCTCCGCCGGCCGCCGCTCGGGCCGGTGCCGCCGAAAGCCCACGACATGGCGCGCGAATACCGCTGGCTGGCGGCGCTCAACCCGGTCTTCCCGCTTGCGCCGCGGCCTTACCTGCTGTGCGACGACGCCGCGGTGATCGGGTCGGTGTTCTACGTCATGGAGCGGCGACGCGGCGTCGTGGTGCGCGCCGAGGAGCCGATGCCTCTCCGCGATCATCCCGAGGCCAGGCGGCGCGTCAGCGAAGCACTCGTCGACACGCTGGCCGACCTGCACCGCCTCGACGTCACCGCCGACGCGCTCGCAGCGCTCGGCAAGCCGGCGGGCTTCGTGGCTCGCCAGGTGCGCGGCTGGAGCGAGCGGTGGAAAAGCTCGAAGCTCGACGACCTGCCCGAGATGGATGCGCTCGCCGAGTGGTTGATTGCACGCATTCCGCCGGACGCGGATCCGCCGGCCGTGGTGCACGGCGACTTCAAGCTCGATAACGTGCTGCTCGACCCGCTCGACCTCGGGAATCTGGTCGCGGTGTTCGACTGGGAGATGAGCGCGCTCGGCGATCCGCTGGTCGATTTGGGGCTCCTGCTGACGTACTGGGAGCCCACGGCGCCGCCTTCGCAGCGCGAGCCGCTGTCGATAGTGACCGACCGGCCCGGGTACTTCACGCCCCAGGAGATCCTGGATCGCTACGCGGCCCGCTCCGGCCGCGACGTGTCGAACATCAAGTTCTACGAGACGTTCGCGCTCTTCAAGCTCGCGGCGGTCATCCAGCAGATCTTCTACCGATACAAGCGCGGGCAGACCAACGATGAGAGGTTCGCCAAATTTGGTGAGCGCGTCGAGTACCTGGCGCGGCACGCGGTCGGCCGAGCCGGTTTGTGACATGACAGGCCACGGAGCATGCGGAGGTAGACGGTTCAACACGAAGACACGGGGTCACGAAGACGTACGGAGAAAACCGCGAACGTGCGACCGCGGCCGGCGGAGCCGGCCGCATGCCCCGCTGCGCGGGGCGGTCGCACTCGCTGTCTTTCCGTGTCGTCTCCGTGTCGCCGCGGCTCCGTGTTGAGCCGTCTACTCCGCTCCCCTCCGTTTCCGGTATTCTGGAGACCCTTCAGGAGTGTCACGATGAAGAAGATGCTCGGCGCGGCCGCCGCGCTTGCGTACGTGAGTGTCGCGGTTACCGCGCTGCAGGGGCAGCAGGCTGATGGCCCCAAATATCAGGGCGGCACCGAGCTCGTTCGTCCCACCGACTACCGCGAGTGGCCGTTCCTCGGCGCTGGCCTTGGGCTCACCTATGACGCCGACCGCGGTCCCGGCGCGCAGAACCAGCCGCAGAACTTCTCGAACGTCTTCGTGAACCCGTCGTCGTACAAGCACTTCATGCAGACCGGCACGTGGAAGGACGGCACCGTGTTCGTCCTCGAGATCCGCGCGTCAGCGACCGGCACCGCCCCGAACACCACGGGCCGCTTCCAGACGGGGGTTGTGGCGATCGAGGCCGAGGTGAAGGACTCGAAGCTGCCGAACGGGTGGGCGTACTACGAGTTCGGGCGCGGCAATGCGATTCGCGAGACGGCCGCGCCGCTCACCGGCCAGCGCGAAGCTGGCTGCATCGAGTGCCACACGAAGCACACCGCCGTCGAGCGGACGTTCGTGCAGTTCTATCCGCACCTCCTCGAAGTCGCGAAGGCCAAAGGAACGGTCAAGGCGGGATATTGATTACCCGCGCCGCGGTGCTTTGGGAGCGCGGCCAACCCCTCTCCGTCGAGGAGGTCGAGCTCGCGCCGCCGGGACCGGGAGAGGTACTGGTCGAGATCAAAGCGGCCGGCGTCTGCCACAGCGATCTGCATCCCGCGCACGACGACTGGCCAATCCGCACGCCGATTGTCCTCGGACACGAAGGCGCCGGCATCGTGCGCGAAGTCGGCAGCGACGTCTCTCACGTCAAACCCGGCGATCACGTCGTCCTCTGCTGGGCACCTGCGTGCGGCGCCTGTCCTTACTGCCGCGATGGCCGCGCCGTGCTGTGCGAGCGGCTCGATCGGACGACGTACCGCAACAAGCTGCCGTCGGGCGCGACGAAGCTTCGGGCGCGCGGCCAGGAGGTCGCGCATTTCCTCGGCACGGCGTGTTTCGCGCAGCACGCCGTGATTCCGCAGGAGGGCGCCGTGCCCGTGCCCGCCGACGTTCCGTTCGACGCGCTTGCGACCGTGGGCTGCGCGGTGGTGACCGGCGTCGGCGCGGTGACGACCGCCGCCCGCGCGACGAGCGGATCCAGCGTGGCCATTATTGGCGCCGGCGGCGTCGGCTTGAACGTCGCGCAAGGCGCCGCCATCGCCGGTTGTGAACCGATCATCGCCATCGACCGCCGTCCCGCGCCGCTGGCCATCGCGCGCGCCTTCGGCGCGACCCACACGGTCGAGTCGCCCGCCAAATTGGCCGATGCCGTTCGCGAGCTGACGACGGGCCGAGGCGCCGATTTCGTCTTCGATACCGTCGGCACGCCGCAGACGCTCGCGGACGCGCTCGCGGCCACGCGGAAGGGCGGCACGGTCGTGTTGACCGGCCTGTCGCGCGTCGATGCGATGGGCGCCGTTCAGATGTTCCCCTTCGTGATGCAGGAGAAACGGCTCATCGGTTCCGCCTACGGATCGGGTCGCCCGCCCGAAGACATTCGGCGCCTCGTCGACTGGTTCCGCCACGGACGCTTGAAGCTGCGCGAGCTGGTCAGCCGCACGTATTCGCTCGACCAGGTGAACGATGCGCTCTCGGCGCTGGCCGCGAGCGAAGGGGCCCGGGGCGTCATTCTTCTGTAAAATATAGACATGTACGTGAAACGGGCCATTTCGGGCGCGTTGTGTGCGATTGTCCTCCTCACCGGCGCATCGCTCGCACCGGTTCAGGTTCATGTTCACGCGCAGGCCAAGCTCCCGCCGCTGCAATACACCTGTCCGATGCATCCCGAGATTCTCGAGGACAAGCCCGGCAGTTGCCGCATCTGCAAGATGGCGCTCGAGCCGACGCGCATCGACACCGACTTGAATTATTCGTGCCCCGATCACCCGGTCGTCATCGCCGCGAAGCCCGGCATCTGCCCGATCGACCGTCGCCGCGAACTGGTGCCGGTGGTCGTCACGCTCCATTGGACGTGCAAGCAGAGCCCCGATCAGAAACTGATGGATCCTGGGAAGTGCGCCGACGGCTCCGACCGCGCGCTGGTGAAGCAGATTCGCGCCCATGGGGATCACAATCCGCGCCACGGCGGCATCTTCTACATGGCGCAGGACCAGTGGCATCACATGGAGGGCACGTATCCGAGCGCCGGCAACTTCCGCGCGTATTTCTACGACAACTACACGCAGCCGATCGACGCGAAAGCGTTCACCGGCAGCGTGGTGCTGCAGGCGATCGATCCGGCGACCAAGGCACCAAAGGATGTCGCCACCTTCCCGCTCCGCCTGTCGCGTGACGGCAAGACGCTCGAAGGGACGCTGAAGAACGATGCGCGTCCGTCGAAGGAAACGCCGACCACGATGGTGGCGAAGGTCAGGATGACGAAGGACGGCCCGGAGCAGCCGTTCACGTTTGCGTTCGTCGAGTATTCGAAGGATGTGCCCACCTCCGCGCCGGCCGCATCAACGACCACGGCCAGCGCTACGGCGGGCAAGCCGGCGGCTCCCGCGACGACGGCAGCCGCTCAACCGGCACCCCAGCCCGCCCCGCAGCCGGCCGCTCCGGCACGGCCGGCGCTCGACAACTGCGAGCCGAACATGGCGCGGACCGATGCGCTGCTGCTGTCGGATGCGCTGCCGAGGAACTCGAAGGCGCTGCTGAACCTGCTCACCATGTGCAGCGACGAGGTGCAGAAGCTCGTGCAGGGCAGCCAGTTCGGGTTCGTCTACCAGCCGACGATGCTCGGGAAGGACATCGCGCTGGCGCTCGAGAACTACATCAACGAAGTGCCGGCCGCGCGGCGCGGCCAGGCGTCCGATGCGATCCGGCGGACGGTGCTCGCGGCCTGGCAGCTCGACATGTTCGGCGACATGGGTAACCAGGAAAAAATCACCGAGGCCTTCAACCACTTTGCCGCGGCGATCGCGGCGGTCAAAACTGCCTATGCGGCGAAGCCTTAACGTCCGCCGCGCCTCGGGGCTCGCCTCGATCGGCGCCGCCTGTGTACTTGTTGCGTTCGGTAGCCAGACGACCGAGGCGCACAAGGGCATTACCTCGAAGTACAACTACAACGAGCACGTCTTCCCGATCCTGCGCGAGCGGTGTGGCAGCTGCCACTATACGGGCGGGCCGGCGCCGATGTCGCTGGTCGATTACCTGGCGGCCGTGCCATGGGCCGAATCGATCCGGGAAGCGCTCGTCGCGCAGAAGATGCCGCCGTGGTACGCCGATCCGCTGGGCCCCGCGGTGAAGGGCGGTCACACGCTGCCGACCAAGGAGCTCGACATCCTCCTCAGCTGGGTTGTCGGCGGCACGCCGCGCGGCGATGAGAAGACGTTCATCTTCGGCGACGTCCAGGGCGTGACGTCGCCCACGTATGAAGGGCCCGCGAACGACTGGTCGTCGGGCGCGCCCGACATCAAGGTGCAGATGCCGTCGGAGTTCTCGCTGCCGGCTGGAAAGGTCGAAGACGAGACGACCGTCACGCTGCCGACCGGCGTGAAGGAAGAGACCTGGGTCCGCGCCGTGGATCTGCTGCCGGGCGACCGATCGATGGTGCGCGACGCGATCATCTCGCTCGAGAATGGCCCGGTACTCGCAATCTGGGCGCCCGGCTACCAGGCCACCGACGCGCCGAACGGCACCGCGTTCAAGCTGCCCGCCGGCGCGAAGCTGACGCTGAAGATTCATTACAAGAAAAACTGGAACGACGAGCAGAACGTGAAAGCCGACCGCAGCACCGTCGGCCTGTATGTCACCGACGCGCCGCTGTCCGGCAAGTCGATTGAGGGCGTTTCGCTCGCAAACGGCGAAGGCAACGGCGGCGGCGAGCGTAAGTTCGGCACCACGCTCAAGTCCGGTGCGCGGGTCGTCGCGGTGCGTCCGAGTTTCGATCAGCCGTATTCGTCGGTAACCGTCGACGCCGTCGCGCCGTCCGGCCGGCGAGTCACCCTGCTCCGCCTCCGCGCTCCGCAGCCGCAGTGGTATCGCCGGTATTGGCTGCAGGAGCCGGTTGAG
>Ga0310892_10000694_pt1 | contig 10138 bp, 8 predicted proteins | sample C0D1metaG_FD_203747 | JGI IMG/M metagenome (GOLD analysis project Ga0310892, IMG submission 203747) | Lab incubated soil microbial communities from West Virginia University Organic Research Farm, Morgantown, WV, United States - C8D2 | ecosystem: Environmental > Terrestrial > Soil > Agricultural...
ATATGGCCATTGGCGGCGTAGATGTCGGGCTGGCCATCGAGGTCGTAGTCGAAGAAGAAGACGGCGAACGCCAGGGACAGGAGGCTGACGCGGCCAACGCTGGAGGCAGGCGCCACGTCGACGAAGAGGCCGTTGCCCTCATTGTGATAAAGCGCCAGCATCTGATTCGAGAAATTCCCGACCAGGAGGTGCGGCCGGCCCGCTCGGTCGTAGTCGATGGCGTCGACGCCCATCGCGCCGCGGGCAACGCCGTCCTCGGAGAAGGCCACACCGGCCGAGACGCCGACTTCCGCGAACGTGCCGTCGTGGTTGTTCCGATACAGCTTGTTTGGCTGCGTGTCGTTGGCGACGAACAGATCGGCCCAGCCGTCGGAGTCGAAATCGATCACCGCCACGCCCAGGGACTTGCTGGTCGCATCGGCGATGCCGGCCTTGGCGCTTACGTCCGCGAATCGCCCGCCGCCCGCATTACGGAACAACTTCGACCCGACACCTTTGTACGACTCCGGTGTGCAATACGTCTTCGCCTTGCCGTCGAGCGAACAGTACACGTCCTTGTCCGCCGACCACTGCACGTAATTCGCGACGAAGACGTCGAGGCGCCCGTCACGGTCGTAGTCGACCCAGGCGGCGCTCGTGCCGAAATTCGCGTTCTGGATACCGGCCGCCTTCGTCACGTCCCGAAACTTGAAGTTCCCGTCGTTGTGAAACAGCCGATCGCCCTCGATCGCGGTGACGTAAAGGTCGTCGCGGCCATCGTTGTCGTAGTCGGCGGCCGCGACACCCATCCCATAGAGCGAGACGTCGAAGCCGCTGTCCTTGACCACGTCCGTGAACGTTCCGTTGCCGTTGTTGCGGTAGAGCGCCGGTAGCGTCCTGCGCCCGCCGGCCTTCCAGTCGCGGCCGTTGATCACGACGATGTCGAGATTTCCGTCGTTGTTGACGTCGACGAAGGCACCGCCCGTGCCCATCGTTTCCGGCAGGTATTTCTGGCCGGCGGCGCCGTTGTTGTGCACGAACGTGGTACCGGACGGCGTGGTGACATCGGCGAAGGTCACTGGCGACGCCGGCGCCGCGGCGCGAAGCGAAGTAATGGCGAGCACTGCCACGAGCGGCAGCGCAATCGGACTCAATTGGGCCATGAGGTGCGGGACGGATTCACACGTTGCGCTGGGCCGAGAGGATCGCCTGGACGAGTTCTTCGGGGACCTCCGCGGGCGGTTCATGTTGCAGGCTGTCGAACGCAAGGCGGCCCAGGGTGACGGTGATTTTGTAGGTCTCGATGTAGCGCACGCAGTTCGCGCACCCCTGCAAATGCCGTTCGAACTCGTCGCGCACGTCCTCAGCCAGCTCGCTCGAGATGTAGTCCATCACGAACTCGTTGAATTCACGGCACGTCATGTGGGCGGGCGATGTCATTGCACTCCTCGGCGCATATGCGCATCCAGCTTGGTGCGCAGTGCCTGACGGGCGCGGTGCAGGCGGATCTTCACCGCGTTCGGCGTAATCTCCAGCTCCCGCGCGGTCTCGTTGGTGTCAAGTTCCTGGATGTCCCTGAGCATGAGCACCTCGCGATACTGCTCGGGCAGGCCGAGAATGGCCTCGCGGACGACACGGCGGGTTTCCTCGCGCTCGGCGAGCCGATCGACCGGCTCCTCCCAGGCGGTGAACTGTTGGGCGTGATGACCGTCCTCCGTGAATACCGGCAGCAACGGCTCCAGCGATTCCTCCGGCTTTCGCCGGCGCGTCCGCAACCGCATCAACGCCATGTTGACGACGATGCGATGGAGCCACGTCGAGATCTTCGATTGACCCTGGAAGCGATCGATCGAGCGGAACGCAGAGACGAGTGCGTCCTGGACGGCGTCGCGCGCGTCTTCCTCGTTGTCGAGCATCCGGCGGCTGACTGCCAGCAGCCGCGGCGCGTGGAGCCGTACCAGCGTCTCGAACGCTTCGGGATCGCGGGCTTTCAGGGCCGCAACAAGCGACGCCTCATCCGGCACGCTGGCAGCAACGTCGCGGCTGGTCATCGCCTAGACGCTAGCACAATTGCTGGGACATTTTGGACTGCAGATGGCGGATGGCTGACTACCGAACATGGCGGCCACCATCCACGCGGATCGTTTCGCCGGTGATGAAATCGGCTTCGACGAGTGCGACGACGGCCTTGGCGATCTCCTGCTCGCCACCCCAGCGGCCCAGCGGCGTCGCCGCCGCGACTTCCCGCAATTCCGCTTCGCTCAAGTCCGGCGGAGCGACGATCGGTCCCGGCGCAATGGCGTTCACGAGGATCTGATCGGGCGCGAGTTCGAGTGCGAGCGCCTCGGTCAACGCGATCACGCCTGCCTTGGCCACGTAATAGGCGGCGAATCCGGGGTAGGCCGGACGGCCGCTCGCCGCGAGCCAGTCGGCGAAGTTGACGATCCGCCCGCCCCGACCTTTGCGCATGCCGGGCACGGCGGCCTGGCTGCAGAAAAACACCGAGGTGAGATTCGCCGCCAGATCGCGGTTCCACTGCGCCTCGGTCAACTGCTCGAACGGCGTGGACCCGTAGGTGGACGCCATATTGACCAGGATGTCGAGCCGCCCGTGCGCCGTTTCGGCAGCGTGCATCAACGCCGCGCAGTCGGCCTGCCGCGTCACGTCGGCCTGAACGATGGTGGCCGTACGTCCGCGGCGTCTCACCTCCTCCGCGGTTTCCTCGGCGGACGCCTTGGACCCCCGATAACTCAAGACGATGTGCGCGCCGTGCGCCGCAAGCTCTCGTGCGACGACCTGACCGATCCGGCGGCCGCCAGTGATCACAGCGACACGATCCTGCATAGTCATGGCCCGCTCCGCCACGCTACACTCCAAGCACAGCCGGAAGCCGTGCAAGAACTCAGCGATTGACGCAGGTCCACGGCTATCATGGGGGCCACTCTCGTGGGTTCCGAATCATCCAACGACCGACGCGTTCGCTGGCTGGCCGATATCGTCATCATCGCGGTCCTCTACGTCGTCGGCGCCCGCCTGCGACTGGTGTTTCCGTTCAACGCGCCCGGCGCGAGTTGGGTATGGCTGCCATCCGGCGTTGCGCTGGCCGGTCTCCTCCTCGTCGGCCGCAACCGCTGGCCGGGGATCGTGCTTGGCGCCCTCGCGAATGCGAGCCTGGACAGTCGCCCGCTGATCGCCCTCATCGTCGGTCCGGCATATGCAGCCGGCGAGGCGCTCCTCGCGACCTGGATCATCGCACGAGGCGGCCGATTCGACTTCGGGCTCGGCACGGTGCGGGACGTCCTGCGATTCTGTTTCGCCGCCGTCATCGCCGCCGGCGCCACCGCAACCGTTGGCGCTCTGAATCTCACGTACCTGCAGCACATCAACCCGGACTACGGCCTTGCCTGGGCGACGTTTTTCGCCGGCGACGTCCTGGGCATGATGGCGCTGGCGCCGGCGCTGCTCGTCTGGGGAGGGACTCGCGTCTCCTTTGGCGGCACGTGGCGGCGGTTCGAATTCGGTCTCCTGCTCACGGCATCGTTCGCGGTCGGCGTGCTCGTCTTCGGACAGCGGTGGCCGACGAGCGTTGTCCTGCCCATCGCGTACCTCAGTTTTCCGCTGATGGTCTGGAGTGCATTCCGCTTCGGACAGGCCGGCGTAACGGCGGTGACTGCTCTGCTCGGGACGTTCGCCCTGGCGGGCAGTGCCGCGGGTCTCGGACCGTTTGCAAATGCGCTGAATCGCGGGGAGGCGGTGCTCGTCGCCGGCTTCATGAACGTCATCAGCATCACTGCGTTGACACTGGCCGCGGTGGTGCAGGAGCGTGCGAGCGCCCAGAGCCGCCATCGGGCAACCGAGGCGCGATTCAGGGCCTTCATGCAGTTCTCGCCAGCGATCGCCTTCATGAAGACGGCCGACGGCCGTTACGTCTTCGGCAACGATGCCTGGGCCCGACAGTTCGGCGATGAGGCACAGGATCTGTTCGGCAGGACCGACGCCGATCTCTGGCCGAAGGAAACCGCCGGCCATTTTCGCGAGAGCGACAAGCAAACGCTGGCCCGCCGCGGACCTATCGAAATCACGGAATCCGGACCGGGCCCCGACGGGCTGACGCATTGGTGGACGACGCTGAAGTTTCTCGTCGAGGAGAGCCCGTCGGCACTGCCCCTCGTCGGCGGGATTACGATCGACATCACCCCGCGCATGCGCGCCGAGGAAGCGCTGCGCGCGAGCGAGGATCGATATCGCTCGCTCGTCGAGCTCGCCGGCAGCGTCATCGCCGTGGTTGGTCCCGACGGGCGGATCGTCGAGTTCAATCGCGCCGCCGAGTCGTTCTTCGGCCTGACCCGTGAAGACGCGCTCGGGCACAATTTCCTCTCGCTCTGCGTGCCGGAGGATCAACGGTCGCAGGTCCTGCGCGACTTCGCGCGCATTCGCGGTGGCGAGGCCGTCCGCGAGCGCGAGTCCGTCTTGCCAGCCGCTGACGGGACGCGGCGATCCTTCCTGTGGAACGCCACTCGCCTGCTCGACGGGACGCGCAGTGCCGGCATCCTGATCATCGGCCAGGACATTTCGGAGCTGCGCCGGCTCGAGACGCAGCTGCTGCTCTCGCAGCGCATGGAAGGCATCGGCCGTCTCGCCGGCGGCATCGCACACGACTTCAACAACCTGCTGACGGCCATTCTCGGACACGCCGAGATGGCACGGACGGACGTCGCCGAGGGCGATCCGGCGCAAAGCAACATCGCCGAGATCACGAGGGCCGCACAGCGCGCCGCCGATCTCACGCGGCAGCTGCTGGCATTCGCACGGCGGCAGATCATCGAGCCCAAGATCGTCGATCTCAATTCGCTCGTGCTGAACGTCGACAAGATGCTGCGGCGGCTGCTCGGCGAGGACGTCGAGCTCGTCACTGTTCCGGACCCAAGCCTGTGGCGTGTCCGCATCGATCCCGGTCAGTTCGAGCAGGTGCTCGTGAACCTGGCGGTAAACGCACGTGATGCGATGCCGGTCGGCGGCCGTCTGCTCATCGAGACGAGCAACGTGTTTCTCGACGCCGATTTTGCGCGGCACCACGCCACGGTCCAGCCGGGCCCGCACGTCCTGCTCTCGGTCACCGACACCGGGACGGGCATGGATCAGGAAGTGCTCGCCCACATCTTCGAGCCCTTCTTCACCACGAAAGAAGTCGGCAAAGGCACCGGGCTCGGCCTCGCCACCTGCTACGGCATCGTCAAACAGAACCGCGGCAGCATCTGGGTCTACTCGGAGAAAGGCATCGGGACGACGTTCAAGATCTATCTGCCGCGTGCCGAGGCCCCGGTCGAGACCGTGGAGGCGCCGGCATATCGCCCCGTCTCCGAAGTACATGGCACCGAGACCGTCCTGCTCGTCGAAGACGAAACGCTGGTGCGCGATCTGGCCGCCGACGCGCTGCGCCGACACGGTTATCAGGTGTTGGCAGCGCCCTCCGGGCCCGAGGCGCTGCAGATCGCGGAGCAGGCCGTCCACCCGTTCGCCGTGCTCGTCACCGACGTGGTGATGCCCCAGATGGGCGGCCAGCAACTGGCCGAGGAACTGCTGGCGACGCGGCCAGACCTGAAAGTCCTCTTCATCTCCGGCTACACCGACAGCTCACTGCTGCGCGAGAGCTCGCTCGGATCGTCGATGACCCTGCTGCAGAAGCCGTTCACGCCCGCGCAGCTCGTTCAGAAGGTTCGCGAGATGCTCGACACCCATCACGGTCCCGCCCAGCCCTCGCTGCCGCTGACCTCCGAATCCGATCAACCCGTCCGCCGACCGTAAGGCTTTTGGTGCTGGTGCGAACGATCACCATCATCGCGTTGACCGGCGGCCTGCTCGCACAATCCGCCGGCGTTCATCCCGTCACTGGACGCCGGATTGCGACCGTGATGAGCCATCTCGGCGCCGATTGGCTCGACAGGCCGGAGCGCGTCTCTGAAGAGGCGCCCGACCAAGCTATCGCCGCACTCGACATCGCTCCAGGAGCAACCGTCGCGGACGTGGGCGCGGGCTCGGGCTACATGACCGTCAAGCTCGCAGCCGCGGTCGGGGCGGCGGGCCGGGTGTACGCGACCGACGTGCAGCCCGAGATGATCGAGAAGCTGACTGCGCGCGTGAAGTCGGCCCACCTCGCGAACGTCGTCCCCGTGCTGGCCACCACCGATGATTCTCGCCTTCCCGAGGGTGCCATCGATCTGATTCTGATGGTGGACGTCTATCACGAGCTCGCCGCGCCGCAGCACACGCTTCAGCAGCTGAAGCGCGCCCTGTCGCCGTCGGGCAGGCTGGTGCTCCTGGAATACCGGAAGGAAGATCCATCGATCCCGATTCGCGAAGAGCACAAGATGTCGGTCGCCGATGCGAAAGCCGAACTCGAGGCCGAAGGGTATCGACTCGCATCCGTCATCGAATCGCTTCCGCGCCAGCACATTCTGATCTTCACTGTTGTGCGTTAGCGCCTCCGATTCGACCCGATCCGACCTGATCCGACCGGATCCGACCCGGGTGCTACTGCAGAACCCGAAAGATGGGCACATCCTTACCCTCGGCGATCCACTCGTCGAGGAAATTCCAGTTGACGACACCGTCGTCCGAGGTCGGTTCAAGGAGATGGAACGCGAGTCGCGCCAGCGGCTGATCCATTGGCACGATGAGCGATCCCGCCGGCAAAGACAATGTCCGCCGTTCGCGGCGGATATTCGTCAGGCGAATTTCTTCATGCCCTTGCATCGCCCGCTCGCTGCGTACGACGGCCCCGGTCACCACGGCTTCGGCCGCGACCGCACGGGGACTGGCGACCCGCTCGGTCCGGATGCCGTGCAGGGCCAGCAAGGTGCGAATTCGCTCGACGGCGTTGGTGCCGTCCGCGACAACGGCGTAGGCGCGCGGCGCGAGGACGGCGTCAACTGGCAGGAAATAGCCGTACTCCTGCATCAGCTGCTGACGGGCGGTGGTTTCCTTCATCACGGTCATCGTACGGCCGCTGCGCGGGTTGATCCGCGTTTCCACGTCGCCGACCAGGATTGGCGAGGCACCCGCGGAGAACGGGGCAATCTGTCCAGACGTCCCAAGAGGCCCGAGCATGCCGCGACCGCCGGCCGCCACCGTCTCGCGATCGAGCTCGTCGATTAGCGTCTTCACTTCGGGTCCGCGGCGCGCGACCTGTGCGAGCATCGACTCGACGAAGGCTTCCGTGACCTCGATCCGTCGATCGAACGCGAGATAGCTGTAGGCCTCGGACAGGATCGCAATTCGATTCCGCAAACCGACGCCGTTCGTGACGAACCGCGGGCGACAATCGAAAGTTCGCCACGCAGTCGCGCCAGCGCCGGGCATTGCGGGGCGCTCCTGCGATCGCTCCAGCTGCCCCTCGGTGGTGAAATTGCCATAGGCGTGCGTGCGCCAGCCCTCGCTCTCCAATGTCCGCGTGGCGGTGCTCAACATGCCGCGCGTGAACTCGACCAAGCGCGGGTCTGCACCGACGGCCAGCGTCGGGGAGTAGGTCAGGTGATAGGCGTGATACGAGCCGTTCGTCGTGTGCAGATCGATGACGACCTGCGGGTCCCATTCGGTCAGGAGACGCGCGAGGGCACGGGACTCGGGCGTCTCGAGCTTCGTGAAATCACGATTGAGATCGAGGCCGGCCGCGTTCTCGCGCGTCCCGACGCCGCCAAGCGGCCCGAATTGTTCGGGGCGGTGATCCAGGCTGATGCGCTCGTTGCCATCGACGTTGTAGAGCGGGGCGAATAATACGACCAGGCGCGAGGTCAGCGATCGCAGGTCGCCCAGCGTGAGGCGCCGCGCCAGGATCAACGCCGCTTCCTTGCCTTCCACTTCGCCCGCATGGATGTTCGCCAGCACCAGCACGCGCGGCTTTCCCGTTCGCTTCGCGGTCGCCGCATCCTTTACTCCCGGCGTCGACACGACGGCGAGTGGCAGCGGACGTGCCTCGGGCGACCGGCCGAATTCGGTGACGTAGACGGAAGAACTGGCGCGCTCGAGCGCGCTGAGCACGCGGGTGACGTCCTCGGCGCGGCTCGTCTCGGTGAATCGGGTGAGCTCGGCGCGCGTTCGAAGGGCCGTGTCGTTCTCTTCGGCCCCGGGCACTCCCTGAAGCATGACGATCAGCAGCACGAGCTGCGAGGCGTGTCGCATCGCCACGAGTCTCGCCGAAGGGGGCAAGCCCGTCAACGGGGCGACCCGGCCGAACGGGTGATCCGCAGGGGCGCCTCGGCGCGCGATAGTGAGTCCATGGCAACAGCAACTCTTTTTTCTGAGCTCTCCGCGGCGACGGCGGCAACCGTCGCCGGTGTCGCCAGCCACATCGTGCAAGTGCACGGGCGGCCGCGTCGTCCAGCCAGCGGGATCGTGATCGGACGGGATCGTGTCATCACGACCAACCATTCGGTCGAATGGGAGGATGAACACCTGATTGTGCGCACCGCCGCGGGCGACAAGCTGCGCGCGGAAATTGCGGGGCGCGATCCGCGTCTCGATGTCGTCCTGCTGCGTGTCGCCGGGCTGGGGGATTCGGCCCTCGCGTTTTCATCAGCCCCGACACCTACTGGCTCTCTGGCGCTCGTGGTCGGGCGCACATGGGCGGGACGGCTCCAGGCACGGCTCACGGTCCTTACCGACGTGACGGGTCCAGTTCGTTCGTGGGGCGGGGCGCCCTTCGATCGTCTCTTGAGCCTCGACGTCGGTCCCTATGCGGGTTTTTCGGGCAGCGCCATCGTACTGCCGGATGGAGGAGTCGCCGGCATCGCCACGGCCGGAATTTTCCGCGGTCAGGGTCTCGGCATACCGGCCGATAGCCTCCGGAATAGCCTCGACGCACTCGAGCAGCACGGAAGCGTCAGGCGTGGCTACCTCGGCGTCACGAGTCAACCCGTCCGGTTACCCGAGCGTCAGCGCGCCGGAACCTCGCGCAGCGCTGGCCTGCTCGTGCTCGGTGTCGCCGCGAACTCGCCCGCGGATACGGCAGGCGTCCTCGTGGGCGACATCCTGGTCGGGTTCGATGGCCACGACCTCGACGACCCGGAAACGCTTCTTACGCTGCTGACGGCGGATCGGGTGGGGCGCGAGGTGCCGCTGGCCGTCGTTCGCGGAGGCGCTCCGCAGCAGGTGAACGTTTCCGTGGGCGAGCGCCCGCGGGAATAAGTGTGGACCGTGCAAGGGCGGCGCACTGCGTCTGCCCTTCGCCAGCGCGCCGAAGCGTCGTGTATCGGCGGGGCGTCTAATGGGTGTGGATACACCCGCTCGGGTCCTGGTCGTCGCTCCGACGCCATCTCTCGCGGCGGATTTGGCTGGGCTCGTGCGAATGGCAGGCTTCACGGTCACGGGTCAGGCCAAGGGCGTCGAACAGAAAGGCATCGGAGCAGCGGACGTGATCGTAATCGCGGCAGGAACGTCGTTCGCGTCCGCGAAGCTTCCTGAAGGACGTGGCGTGGTCATCGTTGGTATCGACACCGCGCTGACCGATTCGCTGTTGGGAAACGGCGCGCCTGCAATCGGCACGGTGCACGCAGATGCGGATGCCGCCACGCTCGGCGCGGCAATCGGCGCCGTTGCAGTGGGGCTCTCGGTCCGTCCTTCGGACGTGCCCGAACGTCGCTCGTTCGGCAATGGACGACGCGCTGCCACAGTGTCCGATGGCGACGACGACACCGAGATGATCGAGGAGCCTGAGCCGCTCACGGCGCGCGAACTCGACGTAATCGACGCGCTTGCGCAAGGACTCTCGAACCGTGCCATCGCCGGGCGGCTGGGCATCAGCGAGCACACCGTCAAATTCCACCTGGCATCGATCTTCGGAAAGCTCGGTGTGACGACGCGCACCAGCGCAGTGCGCCGCGCCCTGCGCCGCGGCCTGATCCATCTCTGAACCGCTGAGCTGTGTAACGGGGGACTGTCCCCCGTTACACGCAATTGGGATCAATTCGGGGACAGTCCCCGCTGACAAATTATGGCAATCGCTGAAGTACCGACGGATGAGGAGCTGCTCGACGCGTATTCACGCTCGGTGATCGGGGCCGTGGATCTCGTGGGCCCGGCGGTCGTGAAGCTCGACGTGTCGACAGCGCGACGCGGACGCCGCGGAATGGGCTCCGGGTCGGGCCTCATCTTCACGCCCGAC